>Ga0209636_10001341_pt1 | contig 24730 bp, 24 predicted proteins | sample DeeMarSWOR152_54_FD_187464 | JGI IMG/M metagenome (GOLD analysis project Ga0209636, IMG submission 187464) | Marine sediment microbial communities from White Oak River estuary, North Carolina - WOR-1-52-54 (SPAdes) (version 2) | ecosystem: Environmental > Aquatic > Marine > Intertidal zone >...
TTTTTCCGGCGATACAGGCCGGGATCCAGCCGCCGCTCGGAGTCACGGAAACAACCCAGCCTTCCTTATCAGCCGCCTGGATGGAGGTTGTTCCTGCCATAAAACTTTGTTCGAATGCCGCCAATTCAGCTTCGCTCATCTTATCCGGAGCCTTCTTCCCCACGTTCGACCATTCTTTCAAGAGGTGGAGATAAGGATTCTTCTTTCCTTCAAAGGGATACGGATCGCCAGGCTTAACATCCGGGTCATTCAGATTCCAGTCGATCTGCTTGATCCGTTGCTTTGCGTACTCTTTGGAGAGCAGCCCTTTTATCGGCTCCTCCGGCGGAAAATAGGGATCGCCGTAGTAAAAATCCCGGTCTGCAAAGGCTAAATTCATCACCTGGTACAGCGTATGGATATAGTTGACGCTGTTGTACTCCATTTTTTTCAGGTCAATATTTTCCAGCATGTTCAGCATCTGGAGGAGAACAGGCCCCTGAACCCAGGAAGTCAGCTTGTAGACTTCAATTCCTTTATAGGTCGTCATGACCGGCTCTTCGATGTAGACCTGCCATTTATCCAGGTCCTCAGTAGTGATGAGCCCGCCTTGTTCCTGACAGCTCCGGGCATATTCCTCGGCAATATCCCCACGATAAAACCGGTCATAGGCAACATAAATCGCCTCCTTGCGGTTTTTACCTGCTGCCAGTGCCTCCTCTTCGGCAGCGACCAGCTTCTTCAGGGTTTCCAGCAGGTCCGGTTGACTGAAGATCTCCCCTATGTGCGGAGCTTCATGCTCTTCTCCAAGATGAGGAAGCAGGATTTTTTTGGAGTAAGGCCACTGCTTGATCCTTTTTTTGTTTCTTTCCACTCCATTGGCAAAAGAAGCTTCAGCCGGGTAGCCTTCTGCCATTTGCATGGAAGGCTCGAGGACTTCTTTGAGGCTCATCGTCCCATACTCGGCCAGCATGGTCATCAATCCACCCGGAGTCCCTGGAGTCACTGCAGCCAGCGGGCCGTAGGCTGGTGGATATTCCAATTCATTTTCCTTGAAAAACTCAGGAGTGGCGCCTGTCGGAGCTGCACCCAGAGCATTGATACCGATGACTTTTTTTGTAAGGGGATTGTAAATCAGGGCCTGAGTTTCACCTCCCCAGCTCAAAACATCCCACATGGTGCAGGTGGCTCCGAGCATAGCACACGCAGCATCCACTGCATTCCCTCCTTTCTGGAAGATCATGGCTCCTGCGGTTGCGGCCAAAGGCTTTCCAGTGATGGCCACCCAGTGCCTGCCGTGAAGCACAGGTTTCTCAGTCCGTCCTGTGGTCAAGAAGCTTGAAGCAAGAATAAAGATAAAAAGAAGAAATCCAACCTTCCATTGTTTTTGGATCGTTTTTCTCACAAACACCATACTATTCTCCTTTCCCTGCCTTGAGGCTGAGATGATTCTCCCAATCAATACAGCGATTTTCATTGGTCCTCACCTCCCAATTTTTTTTATCTTAATTTGTGACTCGTGAGTTATCCAGGCTAGTTTATTTTGCTCAGTTCTAAATGCACGTCAAGTCTATCTTCAACTAATCTATCTCTGCGAGTTTCAGTCGCTTTAAATCTATATCAAATCTTCGGCCTAGGGATATTTCTTCCCTTTTTATCCTTACTCCTCTCGCGCGGCTTGGGCCTCTGCTTTTTTAATATCTAAAAGCAGCTCACCTCCTCGAGCAACGTTCTCAGGCAAATTCTCCTTGATCACAACACGAATTTTCTGTGCAGGCAGCCCGTAGGACTCAACAGCGACCTCAGTCAGTCCTTTGACAAGCTTCCTTTTGACGTCCAGGTCTTTAATCGGAGGGCCTTCAATCGTAATATTGGGCATTTCTGGCCTCTCTATTTATCTTCGATGTAAAATTTCTCCATCAATGTCCGCCATTTCTTCATCAATTCTTCGTTCAGGTCCAGAGGCGGAGCCACATCTTCCGGTAAAAATGGTTTGTATGGATGCTGTTTGGCTTGCGCCTCAAATTCATCCCGCAACTTCTTGAGTTCTTTGGGCTTAGTGAGAAGGTCAACCGCAGATGCGGCCATGGCTTTCGCTCCGGCATTGAGCCCTTTCCAGGCAGTTGTTCCGTAATTGGTGGCGACTGAAGACCAGTGATGGGCGATAGCTCCAGGAACCTGGCCAGGAAATAGTATAGTCGCTGTTGGCGCGATGAGAGTGACATCTCCCACATCAGAAGAACCGCCTCCGACAAAAACGCCCCTTGGCTCCCTGAGCCGGCCCACCTTTGTCGGCATACCTCTCTCGGGCCGTCCGAGTTCTTTCTGAAGAGCATTCGCGAAAGCATCCTCTTCTTCCGTCCACTCGGGCATTCCGACAAGCTCGATGTTTTTCTGAAAAAGCTCTGCCGCTGCTTTATTGGCATAGCGCTGGTGAATCGCAGTGATCACACGAATGCTCAACTCTGTCCCTGTCGCCAGGGCCCCGGCTTTCGCACAGTTGATAACTCTCTCGTACATATCTTCGAGTCTCTCATCCGAGTTCCTGACATAATACCAGACGCTGGCTTTATCAGGCACCACATTGGGAGCCTCTCCCCCTTCTACGATGACATAATGCATCCGGTAAGTGAAAAGAAGGTGTTCACGGAGGAAGTTTGTGGCCACGTTCATGATCTCCACTGCATCCAGGGCGCTCCGTCCACCCCAGGGAGATGCACCATGAGATGTCCGGCCTTTGAAAGAAAATACAGTGGAAAAGAGAGCATTTCCACCTCGACCATAACTTGTCCCGAATCCGCTGCTGCTGTGGTTGTCGATCACCGCATCGACATCATCAAACAGCCCGGCTCTTATCATGTGCGGCCGGCTGATGACAGTCTCCTCAGCCGGGGAGCCGAAAAACTTTATCGTGCCTTCGAAACCGTATTTGTCCATGGCTTCTTTGACAGCGATAGCTGCCGAAATACCTGCCGTCCCCATTGTATTATGCCCGCAGCCGTGTCCAGGAGCTCCCTCTATAACAGGATCTTGCTTTGGAATCCTTCCCTTCTGGGAAAGCATAGGCAGGGCATCATATTCACCCAGGATTCCAATCACAGGCTTCCCGGATCCATATGTTCCCACAAAGCAGGTAGGCATACCGGCTAAGCCGCGTTCGACCGTGAATCCGGCTTCTTCCAGTGTATCCGCCAGAAGCTTCGCTGATTTATACTCCTGAAGCCCGAGCTCAGCGTAGGACCAGATGGAATCCGAGATCCTGCCGAACTTCTCCACTATTTGAGGCTGGCTCAGCCATTCAAAGACAAGCTTCTTTTCTTTCTCAACCTTTTGAGCCGCTAACGACTGAACAGACAATCCGAATACCAGGATGAATACTAGCCCGCATGAGAGAATACCTGTTTTAAAATTTTTGATTCTCATCTTACCTCCTTAAAATAAATGTCCAAAAATGTCATTGCCACTAATGTATAGCAATTTAATTCATTTGTCATTGCAAGATGCAAAGCGACACTGCAATCTCATCCTTGTGTCATTGCGAACGAAGTGCGGCAATCCCATAATTATGAATCATCAAAACTAAAAAAGCGCCTTTATATAATAAAAAGTCATAACACCGGATGCAATTAATTTGAGAAGTATTCCAAGCATCACACCGACAAAAACGCCCCAGCCCGCCTTTAAGGCCGCAGAGCTCTTTTTGCCGATGAGAAGCTCTCCGACAAACGCCCCGATAAATGCACCGATGATCATTCCCAGGGGGGGAGCGTAGACAATCCCGACAATCATCCCGATGATGGCTCCCCAGAAACCGAATTTCGACGCGCCATATTTCTTCGCTCCTACGGCCGGGACAATGTAATCCATGGCTGTCACAATGATAGTCAGTGCTGCCATCCCGATGAGAAACGCAGGGCTGAACGGTTCCCACCGTTTGGCTATAGACAGCAGTATCAATGCAAGAAAACTGAAGGGAGGACCGGCCAACCCCGGAACAACACAGCCGATGATTCCGATGATCAAACAAATAACGCTTAAAATGATCAATATAATCATTTTGATGCCTTATTTTATAGTGCAGGCAAAAGATTAAGTCAAAAGGAAAAAATATCAGATTGAGATTTACATAGGTAATAATTTGAAGAGAAACCAATTGAATTATTGGCCCTCATTGAGAATTTGAGGAGTAATTGACGAAATTACCTGATAAAGAGCTTGCCGTCCTGCAACTGGAATGTGGCCATACCCACGCTTTCCTCAGCCGCAATTGTCACAACGTATATTTTAAAATCCTCCAATTTCACTTTGACTTCATCATACACATAACTTTGAATGAGAACTCGTGTGTAGTCACTGAACAGGTTGACTCTCATCCCTCCTTTTCCCTTCCGAAACGTGGTTAAAATCAACTCATTCGTCAACAGCTTCACCTCCACCTTCCCTACATTATAAACATTGAGGATGACTTCTAACTCTTGAGTCGTTGTCTCCGGAGAAGACCTGGGTAATAAAGGAAGACGTTGTCGTTGAATCGGTGGTCCGGTTGAGCAAGAGACCAGAAATGCTGCGACTAAAACCAAACCAAAAAGAATCTTCTTCATGCCAATCTCCGTTTCTCTATAATCATACGTATTATACCTATTTTGGTTGGCGAAAGATTAATAATTTAGGAGAAAAGAGTCAAATGGCGCGCATCCCCTAAGGTTTCAAACTCATGGACTGTCTAATTATTGAATGGCAACTTAAACAGGCAAGTATCGTATTAAGGAGAAAGGCTATTCATCTTGCTCAATACATAGCTTAAAATTTGGCGATGTGAGGAGAAGGAACGAATAAAATGAGCACCAAAAGCACAAGGTCTGCAAGAACGCCCCTCACTATTTACAATGGAGAGTGATATGATTAAAATGGAAGGGACGAACAGCCTCAGGGCACCAAAATAGAGAAAAACAAATGACAATCAGCACGCTCGGCGAATACAAGGTCATCAAGGAACTCGGCAGAGGAGGAATGGGAGTTGTCTACCTGGCCGAACACCAGAGGCTTTTAAAGAAATATGCTCTCAAAATCCTTCCCCAGGCATTTTCTGAGGATACTCAACTGGTTGAACGCTTCCACAATGAAGCCCGTGTGATGGCTGAGCTCAACCATCCGAACATCGTTAATGTCGTCAACATGAGCTGTGAACAGACAACATACTACCTCGTTATGGAATATGTGGAATCTGAGACAGGTGCGCCCAAAAACCTCCACCAGCTCATGAGAGAGCACGATGGTAAAATCCCCGAGAACATAGCCGAACGCATCGCGCTCGATATTTTGAGCGCTCTCGGGACTGCCCACGAGAGAGGGATCATCCACCGGGACATCAAGCCGGCCAACATACTCCTGGATAAAGACGGCACAGCGAAGGTCGCGGATTTCGGTCTAGTGAAAATCCTTGGAGGAGACGACCAGACAGTGACAAAGAGAGTGACACTGACTGCGGAAGGCCTCGTTCTCGGCACCTATGACTTCATGAGCCCCGAGCAAAAAGCAGGCCAGCCCGTTGATTTGCGAACTGACATTTATGCAGTCGGAGTGATCATATATTCTATGCTGACTGGGAGAAAACCAGAAGGCCGGTTCAGTCTTCCTTCTGAAATCATTCCTGAACTTTCGAACAAATGGGATAAGATCGTGGATAAATGCCTGCAGAATCTCCCTGAAGACCGCTTCCAAAGCGCCACAGAAGTTATCCAAGCAATAAAAGAAAAAAAAGTTCTGAAGCCCCAAAAAGCCAGAAAAACTCCGAAGGAAAAAAAGGCCCACCGGGGTTTTCTCAGAGAATTGCTCCGTTACGGCACGATTATCATCGTCGTGCTGATTGTTGTGAGTGCGATAATGTCATACGTCATGCTCAAGGATAAGGATTTTCGCGAAATGATAAAATCCACAATCGCAACAGCCGTCAAAGATGAATCAAAGGTGGCTGGGAAACAAACACCTGAGCTGAAACCCTCTGATAAAGAATCTGATCTTCAAGTGACAATAAAAACTTCTCCAAAAGATCCGAGAGGTGAATCCCTGTCTGTACCACCGCCACCTGTACCAGTCTCCCCGGATCTAGAGATAATCGGAAATCCTGAACTTATCAGTGCCATTCAGCAATTAGCCGCAGCCCTGGAGAAACAGGAACTCTCTGCGGAAAGAATTAAACAGACCGAATATTATAAAAAATCAAGCCCTGAGGAAAAAATGGTGCTGGATCTATTGTTAGGTTTCGGCAGCGAATATGTAATATATTACTCAGGGAAGCCAATAGAAAACTTGAAAGATTTCACTCGATCCATGCGAGAAGCCAGAAAAGCAATCCCTCCTGAAGGCCCTCTCAAAGACAGCTGGGACGCGGCCATGAAGAAATTCACTGAGGGAACTCAGTACAGAGAACAGGGAAATCAACAAAAAGCACGACAAAGCTTTTCAGAAGCTCAGAGTGAGATGAGAAGAGTCACTATGCTCCAGCTTTCCAAACAACAGGCAGATAGAGCAAAAGTTGGAATGGAGAATGCGAAAAAAAAGATAGAGGAATCGCAGCCTGGCATGAAGGAAAATCTGCTGTTCCAGACAGCCTCTCAAGCCGGAACAAACGCAAACAATGCCTACGAGAAAGGCGATTATCCGAGAGCAAGAATACTTTATTCAATTGCAGGGAAAATCCTTGGTCGGGCTCAACAAGAGTATGAGCCATCAGAATGCATGCAAATCCTCCAAAAACTGGTTGAAAATTTAAGAGTTGAAGCAGACAGGATGAACGCCTCCACACAAGAAGGATCTCTTTACGTCCTGGCCACTAAGAAGGAAGAACAGGCGCGCTCCGCTTTTGAAAACAAGAACTTCAAAGATGCAACCGCCTCTCTTGTTGAATCCGCGTATTTTTACGAAAGAGCAAAAGAAAGAATTTCAAGAAGCAGAACGTTTCAGAAGAAAGCCACAAGAAAATCCCCGTAATTTAACTCGACCATTCTTTCCTCATGTTCCCCACATTAATCCATAGCATAAAGACAACCTAGATATGGATAGATCACCCCTGCTTTGTTTATCTCTGTGAAATCCTCCCCCGGTTATTGAAAGATATCTGATTTGGGAATAATTGCAGGCGCACAGAATGGAGTCAATACAAGAAAATTCTCTAGTATTTCACAAAATAGTAATTCTCCGGCCTCGCAAATATTTTTGCCAGGCTTTTCACCCTTTTCCCATCAATCTTGCGCTCAACATACTCTGCGGTGATATCCACGGTCTCAACTAGCTTGAGATACTTAATCTCATCCAGAGCAAGCTTCATTTTTTCCAGGCCCTCCTTGCTCGGGATATCTTTGACAACGATATCTATCTTGCTGTAGGCTTTTCGAATTCCCTGTTTATACTCTGCAGGCAGCTTCGCAGCAGGTTCGATTCTAGACACAAACTCCACCCTTATTTTCACTTCAGCCCCGATAAATTCATTCTCCGAATCATAGAACTCAGCGTCTTCATATCCGGTGACTTCGATAACTTCACCGAAGGGAATCTGTTCCACGAGTTTAGCCGGTCTCCATTTATCCAGGTTAAACTTACTGGCGAGAAATCCTAATACAATCAAAGCAGCTGCGAAGATAATTATAAATACGGCTTTAAACAGTTTTTTCGTGAAAGGTTTCATCTCTACTCTCCCAAAAAAAATAGAAATACTTAAACACGGAAATTTGTTTCACTCTACCAGAAAATCAGCACTTTTTCAATCTACAGTGGCTTTGCAATCCTTCAAGGAAAAGCCTCAAATCATGTGGTAAAAACTAAGTTATTCTTCTTTTTTCATGCCATAGCGTATCATTGCCTGCATCTGCTGTTCTGGCATGGAAGGAACATTGGGATGATGCTCTTTCATATGATTCTTGCCTTCCTCAAAGAACGCGGCAACGGCAGCGTCATCATTTTCCGCATCAATGCTCATAGACTGGTTGCACAACGGACATTTCATGGAATACTTCATTCGAATCACCCCGTTTCTTTTGAATTTTCAAGCTTTTCCTATATTAATGATTCCTATCCTCCAAATCAAGGAAAAAGAGACGGCTGGACTCCGATGCTTGACTCCGGCAATTTGTAACGGACAGCGTGAATATTGAAAGATATGATTCCGCTCATTCAAGGTTCCACACAAGAAAATTTTGGAATCATATGGGGAAATCGGCAACTTTTTTGGCTTAGGAAACGTATATATATATATATATAGAAGGAAAGAATAAAGGAGAATTAAATGAAAACAAAGATAAAAGATAAAGTAATCATCATGATAATAGCGGCGTTATTTGCCTTCATAGGTTTTAACCTACTCGTTTCACCCACAGCCGTTGATTTGATAACGATGGACAACAGTGCGGATTATGAAATCACATACGAATCACAAATAACATACATCACATAGCTGCAAATTTCCCGCATTAACGCAGGAATCAAGGTTTTCCTCTCTCTGACTTCATTTACCCTTTTGGCTTGCGCGCCCAAGCCTCAAATGCACTTCCATAGCTCGTCTGTATTTGCATATTATCATGATAATCTTGTACATAAATTCGTAGTTTTTCCCCTCCTGACTTAAATCTAGCTCTCCCCTTTCTTGAAGTACCAATGGCATGAATCTATCGACAAGACTTACTTTCTTTTGTTCTTATTTTTGTCCGCGATGAGATCCTCGATGATTAAATTATTAATGGCCGCTCTTGCCATGTTTTTATAATTTATCTGCTCGAACAGTGATTCAGCCTTCTCATAATATTTTATGGCTTCATTTGTCTTGCCGATTTTTTCATGCTCATGTCCGAGTTCATATGAAACCATGCCACTTTTCGTTTTCTCTAATAATTCCTCAAGAGAAGCAATCACCTTTTTCTCACTTGACTGACGATAGCATTCGTTTATCAAATCAGATATGCTTTTTTGATATGTTTTCCCCAAGAGTCTTCTTTCCTCTCTCTATTTATACTATACTTTTCACAACTTTTTTAAAGTATTTTTTCATTAAAAATGATGGGCTTCTTCATTTCCCTTGTATTTATCACTAGTGAATACCATAGAAAAAATCCGATGTCAAAAATTTGTTAGGAAATTTTTCTCCGATGGCATATTGAGACTGAAGAATATAAAGTCGAAATAAGAAGATTTATTACCGAGTTCTCAAAAAATCCCTTCTGGTGTTGGCCGCTTCTTTCTATCCATATTCATCTATTTCTGCCGAGCTGTTTATTCAATCTAACTTATAAATGTAGATGTTATGGTTTGGGAGGAAGGTTTCAATCCTTTCGAGCTTAAAGTCGGATTTTTTCACAGTTTCCAGAATCTCTTCTTTGGTCATGAGATGAGAATGGCCGCGTCCCCACTTATCCGGATCCATTTCCACAATCACAAGGGTTCCCCCCGGCTTAAGACAGGGCTTGACGTTATTCAGCCATTCCACTTGTTTTTCGAAATCGTGAAAGGCCGCAATCATAAAAACCATGTCCAACTCACCCTTGGGGAAAAGAGGATCTTCCACCTTGCCAAGGATGGTTGTGATATTCGTGATCCCTTCCCTCTCACAGCGTCTGTCAATGACATCGAGCACTCTCTGTACAATGTCATTCGCGAAAATTTTTCCGGTCTCACTAACCCTGCGCGAAAGTTTGAAGGTGAAATACCCTTCTCCTGCGCCGGCTTCGCCGATCACCATGCCCGGCTTCACGCCGATCGCATCCATCAGTTTTTCCGGCTGGACTTGAGCGTCACGGCTGCTTTGAGCTATGCATACCCAAGAAAATATAATAAATAAGCAGAGCGCTGTGACTGAAAATAAAGAATATCTTCTCATCTGTTCCTTCTTTTTCACACGTGCGTAAATTTTCATCTATCCATTCATTACGTAGACAAGGCCAAAATGTTTATCAATTCCTAGACAATTCGCGATTCTCAGAATTTTGCTGGAGGAAGGACAAACCCAAACCTTCGATAGTTCATACTATTCCTCCTTTTTAATTCTTCTGAATTGTCCGTTACTCTTGTTTCTTTCTTTTCTTGCTGGCGACGATCTCTTCGATGACCAGATTATTGAGAGCGGCCTGGGCCATATTTTTAAAACTCGGGTCTTCAAACAAGTCTTCGGCCAGGTCGTAGAGTTGGAAAGCCTTCAAAGTGTCTCCTGCTTTTTCATACTCGCGCCCGAGCTCAAAGGCAACCATACCGTCATTCGTCTCATCCAATAGTTTTTTCAAGCAGGAAATAACTTTATCCGGGATTATTAAGTGTTGACACTCTTTGATTCTACTTTCCAACTCTTTTTTTGGAGGCTTAACCATTAGTCAATTCACACGCCTTTTATGGGGTTATTTTACTACTTTTTCCGTTCACTCTCACCTGAATGAAATATCCGGGAATTCCCAATTTCTCGAGCCCTTTAGGAATAGCTAATAACACAAGGAAATTCTGATGTCAAAAAGGGAAATCAATGCTTTAATCCCCTGCCGCCACTGCGTCCAATCTATTGAGCTGAGGGGATAATATTTTGAATAATGATACTCAGCACAAAGCCAAAGAAAATCATGCCGGCCAGCACCCAAACTCGTTTCTTCACAGATACGGGAGGCAGAAGAAATCCAAATGTGAATCCCACTGCAACAATCTCAACAAAATAGACAAAACTTATGAGCAGAACAAAGAGAATTGGGAGGTTCAGAGCCGAATACCAAGTCAGGAATATTACCAGGGCATACAGCCCTCCGAACGCAGTGCCGAAAGTAAGCCCCTTTTTTGTGGTCCCTCCATCCTTAACAAACCGGATATAAATCCATCCGATCAGGAGAGTTAAAATCAAAAAACTGAGATATCCGAAGGGAATCAGGCGGAATAGTTCTTCTTTAGACTTTAAAGCGGGATACTCCTGCGCCCAAAAACGGTTTAACAGTGTGGCGTGGGCCATAAAGTCCAGCATCAGGAAAAAAAGCCAGGCCATGACACTTGCAAGGATGAATCTTGTTTTGTTAACCATTGTACACCTCGATTATTATGAATGGCTAATAACACAGAAAAAAGTGGATGTCAAAAATCGAATATGGATCTAAAGCATTTCCATATCCATGATAACAGAATGGACTATAGATCAGACTGAGTGTGCCGAAAACACGCAACCTTTGCCCCAGCGAGTCAAAGCTTGCTCGGTTTCAGGCTCCGCTCTCCTCTCCTGCGGAGAGGAACCGTGCCCGCTCCGCCTTCAAACGGTTTTCTCAACACTCAGCCTGATCTTTCACTTAAATCTATTCTAGCTCTATACAGCATGGAAGAGGAGATTCTTCCAAATGGATGTTAAAAGGAGAAGAAAGAGATTAATTTTCCAAATGTTTTAGTGCAACAAAAAAGCGCAGGCCTCAATTGTCTATTCTAAATAAAGAGTCATCCAGGCCTGTATTGAATTTGACTTCCTTGAGAGTGATTTCTGAGAAGACCTCACCGTTATAGTATGTGACAATAAAGTGAGCCACAGTCATTCCACCAACATCTCTGAAATCAGACATTCTCTGTTCAACTTGAATCTCAATTCCCTGGGGTCCTACTCTTGTCGATCTTGTTATTCCTGTAAGATAAGTCTCTGCATCCACGTATCTGAGCATTGCATACCCGTCTTTATAGGCTTGTTCAAGAACATGATAGTCTCTGTCGTCAACTTTTTCTTTCCCCTTATAAGTGAATGTGATTCCGTATTTTTCTGGTTCTACGTTCGCCACCAGAGGCAAGGACTGTCTTTTCATAGACAGGGTGTCCTGCTCACTCATTTCTTCGACATTCCCGGTTTGAGGATTAGTCCACCAGGCTGTTTGGCCGTCATAGGCTTGAACAATAACCATACCCAAAGTATCGAGGTCAACACGCCTTTTATCAGGCTCTTTTTTATACATAGTCAATGTCCCCTGGATTCCTTGTTGGGCCATTTCCACAGAGCCGGTCATCGTTAGGTCCAAAATGCTTTCATAGACTTTTTTCCCTCCTCCTGCATCGAGCATTCTCTTCAGTATTCTTTTAGTCGACTGTCCAAACCCGGGAGAAGTCATTAGAGTCAGAAGAAAAACAACCAAACCCGATAATGAATAAATTCGTTTCATCATCGTTTTCTCCTTTGGCTTTAAAATCAGTCTTTCAGCCCCACAGCGAACAATTGGATCAAGATGACAACTGGAAAACAACCTCATTCTAGATTATATGAATGCCACGCTCCGCCCGCAATGATTGGACGAAAAAAGGACAATATCGAATAGAAGGCCAGAGGCCAGAACACTTATTCTTTTTTAAAAAGAGAGTCCTCCAAGCCTGTGTTGAAGCTCACTTCTTCAATAGTAATTTTTTGGACTTCCTCCCCACTCGCATAAGTGACAATTAAATGGGCCATTAAAAGTCCATTCTCCTTTCTATAATCAGACTGAAATTGTTCCATCTCAACTTCACCAACCATCGGTCCAGTTGTTTTTACCTTTGTTTTAAAGACGAGGTAAGTTTTTGCGTCCAAATAAAGTGTTGCCTTGAACCCATCCGAATAGGCCTGATCCATAACAAAATACTCTTTGCCTTCAATTTCTTCCTTGCCTTTATAGGTAAAAGTGATGCCGTATTTTTGGGGGTCAAGAGTGGAGACGACCGGCATAGATTCTCTCTTTATATCCACGAGTTGCTCGCCACTCAAATCTTCAATGCCTCCTGTCTGAATATTGGTCCCCCATCCGATCTTCCCATCGTAGGCTTGAGTGATAACCAATCCCATCACTTCAACATCAATACGCCTTTTGTCCGGTTCTTTTTTATAGACGGTGATCGGACCACTCAATCCCTGCGTAGCCATTTCAATCGTCCCGCTCAAAGTCATGTCTTTAATACCCTCAATGGCTTTTCTCCCACCTTGAACCTCTATCATTTTCTCCAAAATCTGCTGTGCAGTCTGGCCAGATCCAGGCACTGCAATTAAAGTGACAAGAAAAAGACCTGCTATAGCGAGTGAAAAAATTCTTTTCATGATTTTGACCTCCATCTTATTAGTGTCAATTCATTGTACGATAACTATATCTAAAAGTTTAATAATAAAAAAGTGAAATTGGCCACAGCCCCCAATTTATACTAATCAATCCTAAAAATCTTATTGAAAATGGTCAAAGATTCTGGATATAGCTCATCAAGGGTGACATATTTCCATTCCGCGTGCTGGATTTGCCATCTCTCCTCTCTTTTTATCAACTTGAGAGTTAAACGGTAATTTTCTGTTGAAAACCTCACCAGCTTGCGAAACACCTTGGCTGCGCCTGAAGAAAGCGCGACTTCGGATTGGACAAAGGCCTCTGGCAGATTGATTTCTTCAATCCGGGTGCTCAGCACATGGATGACGATTCCTCTGTACTGCTTGAAATATCCATCGATCATCCCTTTGGCTTCCCACTTGTCCCGTCCCTCAAAATCAGAATAGTCATACGCCAGATTCATCATTATACTGTCGATGTCTTTTTTTTCCGCATATCTACCGATTTTATCCATAAATTCCAGAATGAGGTCTTCATCAGTCTTTTGAGTACAAGAGCCAAAAAATAAAACAAGAAAGAGAACGGAAATGATTATGATCCGCGTTCTGAAATTTCCTCTCATCCAGTTTTATTATATATTGAAGGAGATCATTTATCTAATACACCACCTGGAAAAAATCCATTCGAACGCCCCAAAGAACTACCGGTAAATGAGATCAGGGCTCGGCATTACATCTCAATATTCATATCATCAAGAGTGATTAAAGAGTTGGAGGCTTAGAAATAAATAAAAAAAATATGTCTACTGTCGAGCCTTGATCCTGCTTTTTTTCATTCAATCCACTGAAGCCTTACTCTCTCAATCCAATTTTTTTGCTTTCCTCCTCCGCCCTCTCTGCTCCAAGATCAATCCAGTGACTTTCCCCTCTTTGTCTTTCGTGAACGTGATTTTCTGGTCTGTCTGGGTCATGAAAAACACATTTTCGGATTCAGGAAAAATCTCACATTTGACATACGCGGTTGGAATCACCTGAATCGGTTCAGCAAAAAGCCGGTCCCCTTCTCTTGAGACAATCAACTTTCTGGCCGGAGTCAATCGGTAAGTCCCCGCATAAACATCATAGATCTCCGGGTCCATTGAGATCACAGTTCTCTCTCTGGCCCGAAAATCCTTCCAACCATATTCTTCTGACAGGCTGCGAAGTATCTCAGAATTGAGCATTCCTCCATAATCTCCATTTGTCATGATGGCTGCGCCCTGTCCTTTTTCTGGATAAGCCACCAGTGTACATTTAAATCCTTCGTTACTTCCTCCGTGCATGAAACGAAAATCTTCTCCTTCATTCCATAAAAAGAGTCCCAGACCCACATTTTCATTCTGGTCGGTCAGCATGTTTTTAACCATTCCCTGGCTGAGAACCTTGTTGGATTTTCCGGCCCGGGACAGCATGATCTCTATGGCAAACCGGCAAAGATCCGATGGTGTAGTCCAGAGTCCTGCCGCGGCCATTTCAGGATAGGTATGCCATCTCCCTTTGATCATATTTCCATTTATCCGATGGGCTCTAGCGGCTTGAGCATCGAGCGATTCCGGGAGCGGCTGCTCGTAAGTGCTGTTTGTCATCCCTAACTTATCCAGCACAGTTTCCCGCATGATATCAGGAAAAGGCTTGCCTAAAACGTCGATCAGAAGCTGCTGCATCACCGTGTAGCCACCTCCAGAGTAACGGTATTTGGAACCGGGCTTTATATCCACACGGATAGAGGCTGAATTCGCCGGCTTTTCCCCCTCCAGAATCTGAAGGAGAGACGGAAGCTCTTTCCCCTGGGCATAGCCCCCAAACCCATGGACGGTCAAGCCTGCGCTGTGGCTCATGATACCCCGCAGAGTGACCTTCTTCTCCTTGATGAACTCATTTTCTGGGACTTCCCACGAAACCAGCTTTCTGTTCACATCCTCATCAATGTTTAAAAGCCCCTGCTCGACAAAATAAAGAGCAGCGAAAGCAGCGACAGGCTTGCTAATGGATGCGGCCTGGAAGAGAGTTTCGGTTGTGACAGGATCATCCCCTCCAGTTTCTTTGACACCATACCCTTTAGCCCATTCAATCTTAAAGTCATGGATAACAGCTATGCTGACACCGGGAATCTTGTAGAGCCCCATGCGGTCAGAGAGAGCCATTCTTTGAGGCGCTAGACCTTTGATCACGATTCCAGGCTCAGGGATCAAACCACTCTCAATCCTTTGGATATGCGCTGTATGGTCAGGAGTGAAAGCTTTGCAGACCAGAAGGAGAAAAAGAGAAAAAACAACAGCAAAAACAGACACGGTGGAAAGTGTGTTTTTTAGTTTTTTCTGATTGAAAAATATCCTTTGTTTATTCATGCTTCTCCTTTTTCTCGATTGAGCTCTTAAAGAAGGCTCAGGTCATGAAATGAAAACCATTTTTCTTATTTGTACGTTGATTTCCAAATTTCTTAACAACACTGGGTCGCCAAATCATTGAGATGTCTAATGTCGAGCCCTGATCCCATTAAGCTTAGATGACTTTCGCTCCCCAGGAATCCCGAATATCTTTCCAGGCATAAATATTCGGTTTCACAAATTTCCGCCCGACATTTTTCGGGCGCTCACCCCTGAGTTCGATATCATCCAGCCGGGTTGGCTTCATTCCTGCCTTATTGGCCCAGGTGAATGTGGGAATTTCATGAGGCCTAAAACCCATGCAATTGGCAGCCACCATATCCGTGGCCAGCGGATTTGTACCGGCAACGATCAAATCCATTTTCACAAGAATTCCCGTAGTTGGGCCATCTCCCTCCATGGCCATAGAGCCATCGACAACTACCAGGCCGAGCTTATTGGCCCGCACCATATCCACTATGGCCACGGCTGTCCCTGATGGCTCGACTTCTGAAGCAAGATCATGTATCAATCCACGGACAGATTGATAAACAGTCCCCGGATACAGACCGATCAGGTTTTTCATTCCCAGGGTCACTTGGGCCAACACATGAGTCTTCATCATTGGCACTGAACAGAGTAAATCGATGTCTTGAAGCGAGCGATGGAGTGTGATTTTATCGAAGCAAAACGCATCAGGCACATCGACCTCTGCCATTTCACCAGAATGAAGGTTGACAAGAGGGATACCCAGAGATTGTGCAAGCTTGGAATAACCCAGATTATCAAAGACAAACTGCTGCATTTTATCCAGTATATCTCTCTTCTTCGTGCGGAAAGTCTCATTCCCCTGAACATTAAAGGGCGCTGCTGCTGCTGAGCCTTCACCGATTAGCACCTCTTTACCGGCTTTTTTCATCATCTGTGCCAGTGTTTTTATGACATCAAGTTTTGTTGTCGCTTCCGGAACCGGAGCCATCAGATTGGGTTTGAGCATGATTCGTTCTTTCCCTTCTGTGACTTCACTGATACCACCCAGCAAGTCGATCGCCTCTTCCACTGCGGTCCCGATGTTGTCGTTTTTAATCTTGACAACGCTGACAACAGGCCTCTCTCCTTCCGAATAACATCCAAATCCGGAAAGCACAAAAGAGCTGGCCGCTGCGCCAACCGCCACCTTTGCACTTTTTTCTATAAACTCCCGGCGAGTGATCTTTTTATGTTTCACCCTTATCGCCTCCTTTCTAATCCTGAAGAACTTACATTATTGAAACTAAGATAGAGTGTCGGCAAATTTTATGAATAATCCAAATCAAGGACTCCTGAATAATCCGACCATGCTTGACTCCCTTATTCGATGGCCTTCAAGACATCCATGACAAATGATTCAAGCCCCCATAATCCCTGGTGCGTCATCCCCAGACGGACCACGACAAGCTTATGAGAAGGGAGGATAACTGTCTGCTGTTCCTGAAATCCCCAGGCTAAAAATAGATCCGTGGGCAATTGAGGAAACGGCCTGTCTTCGGGATTCTCCGGATCTCCTCTATTCAACCAGAAATGGGCCCCGTATCGACCCTTCGGCGCTCTCGGCGTAGGAGTAGTCGAGTATTCCACCCAACCTTCTGGAAGGATACGCTCGCCTTCCCAGATTCCATCTTGGAGATAAAGAAGCCCAAACCTCGCCCAATCTCGTGCTGTGGCATACATGAATGAGGAGCCGACATAGGTGCCAGACGCATCCATCTCCATTATGGCACTCCTCATTCCGATCCTGTTGAACAGAGCCTCGCGCGGAAACGCCGCATAATCTGCCTGATTCCCGACAGTGTGCCGGATTATCCTGGAAATTATGTTTGTTGTCCCGCTGGAATAGGACCATTTCTCGTCGGGGCTCACTTCAAAAGGCATGCTGGCTGCATAAGCCGCAGCATCATGCCTGAGAAATAACATGATATTGACATCTGAGGCCGGATTATCCTCGTATTCTTCGACAAACTTCAATCCGCTGCTCATCCGCAACAGATGGTCAAGAGTAATCGCGCTGCGGAGATCATCCGGCTCTTTCCATTCTGGAACCGGAGCAGGCTCTTCGATGGACAGCTTCTTCTGACCGACAAGAATGCCGACCAACGCATTTATAACACTTTTGGTCATCGACCACCCGATTAAAGGTGTATCTTTGCTGATTCCCGGGGAATATCGCTCGGCGACGAGATGACCGTCATAGACAATGACCACCGCTCGAGTTCTGCGAAGGCGCTCGTTATCAGGTTCTGAAAAGGCCATATCCAATGCCTGTCGGATTAACTGCCTGTCCACATTCGGAGGAATTTCAGAAGGGATAATCTTATCTCCGGTTGGCCAAGGCACAAATTCAGGATTTTCAGGAAAATGTTGCGGTAAATCAGCAGGCCGGGAAAGAATCTCATCCTCAGTAAAGCCTGATAGTAATGTGCAGCCTAATCCCTTCCGATACACCGCCTGTCTCTTCATCAACCCATACACAGAGGCAGTCACCGATTGATCCTCATAGTTTATTTTGACATTGGCAATTTCAAGTTCAGGAGGATAGGATAGATCTTCGCTCAATATGGATTGCGGTTCCCGATGAGAGACAAAAATTCCTGAACAGAGAATTTTCGCTTTATACCCGATAGCGATGGGAGCTAATTGAAAAGTGGAGGTATTGGAGACGATAAAATAACCAACAAAAACGAACAGAAGTGCCAGGATGATAATAATCCCGGTCCAAATCCTTTTCTTTGTCAAAAACTTCATCGAATCAGCTCTCTGCTTTTCACTTTAATTCCAATAAAAAGTGATCAGGGCTTAAAAAAAGGGTCAGGGCTGATAGCAGACATTTTTTGTCTGGCTTGAGTGTTGATTCTGATTTTCTTGATACCACCGGATTACATGAAGGGTAGATGTCTACTGTCGGGCCCTAATCCCATATCATTATTTTTCTCTAATCCTCTCGATCTCGAACACCACAGGATTATACGCATCCGGACAGGCGTGCGTTTTTTTATCCGGATTTTCCCTGAGCCAGGGGAACTGAGCTTCGAACATCATGGCGAATACTGCAGGAAGCATACTGTAGAGAGCATGAATACAAATTTTTCCTTCCACTCCTGATTCAGTGAATTTAACTTTATCGCCTACCTCGTGAAAACCACAGGTTCCCTTTTTACTGAGCACCTTGGCCGTGACAGCAATAATCTTTTTTGCCATGATATCCTCCTCATTTTTCTCTGATTCTTTCGATGACATGGTTAATATATCCGCCCCCAAAGGTTTCATTAAGCAGGAAAGAGAAAATCCCCCGACGACAGTGTAGGGAACGGCTTTACAAAACTCTCTGCGGCTGATCGGACAGGATGGCTTTTCAGTTTTATTGGGTTGATTTCTCTTATCCCTCCCGTTTGTATCAGGTCTTTTCGTTTTCGGCATTTCAGTTAGACGCTTTTTAACATAGAAAAACATCGAAGTCAAAAAAATAGGAAACAAGAAATTGATAAGAAATTGGGGACTGTCCCCGATATTACTCTTTTTGGGAGAATGACTAAGAGACAGTCCCCGTATGACACCTACAGGTTAAATCCGAAGTAGAATTTATTTAATCTGTATAGACGCATAAAAAATTAAAAAGGTTGGCTCTTAAGAAAAATGATTACTTTTTTTAAGGAAGTTATTTGTACTCTTTTTCAAAAAAAAGCAACCAAAAGGGCAGTAAATGCGTATATATATTTAAAGGCATTTTTAAACATAAAAATTAGGAATGACTGCTATGAGCTTAAGAGAAATTCTGGAACGAATTGTCGAAAACGGTGAATCGATCTTGTTGAGTGACAGCGACAAGGATTGGGAAGCCGGTGATCTGCTGGAAGACCTCTCTGAACTGATGTTGGGAAGACGAGCCCACATCCAGCCAGGATTGTATATCGCTGAGATCAACGACTCTGGTTACCTCGGCCAGGTGCTCTACAGGATAAAAAGAAAAGCGTAGAAATAAAAAAAATAAAGGGGACAGACAACTTTTTTTAAAAAAAATTGTTTGTCCCCTTTTTTCTTCTTCTTTTTTTCCTTTTTTTGTCCGCTTTCGGACACTTATTGTCGTATAAACGAACAGTTTTTTTTAACACTCCACCAATCTTTTCTCATCTCCCCAGAATAATAATTTTGGCACAAATTTTGCATACATAGTGGTGTTATGTATCTTAGAGTGCGAGGTATAAAATGGTGTCAAAAGCGTTGATCGCGGCTTCAACAAAACCGATTATCTTATCAATCCTCCTCAACGGCAAGAACTACGGATATCAAATCATCCAGAGAGTCAAAAAGATTTCAGGGGGAACTCTCGAATGGTCGGATGGAATGCTCTACCCTGTCCTCCACCGGCTCGAGAAGGATGGGTTTATTTCATCTCAATGGATAAGATCTGAAGAAGGCCGTTATCGTAAATACTACAGCCTGACAGATTTTGGAAGAGAGGAATTGGAAGCGGAAAAGAGACAGTGGCTGAGCGTTCATTCCGCTCTTGCAGAGTTATGGAAACCCACAGCGGCATGAGATTGAAGGAGTGAAAAAAAATCGGGACTGGCTCACTTTTTTAACAGAAAAATTGTGCCTACCTCCTTTTTGTGTCTTATTTCGGGCCTATCTTTTTATACAGGAGATAAAAAATGTTTGACCTGGAAAAAGCGATAAAACAATGGCGAAAAGAATTGAGAAAAAACGAAGCGCTGGAAGACGGATACATCACTGAGCTGGAATCCCATCTGCGGGATGAGATAGATAGTTTGATTCGCAGCAGAATCAGTAAAGAAGACGCATTTGATAAAGCTGTTGCAGAAATCGGCAAAACAGATGACATCGGCACCGAATTCTTTAAAACCCACACCCGACGCCTGAGCGGCCGCCCCCCCTGGAAGCCGCCCCGTTTCATGCCTGAACTAATCTGGAATTACGTCAAAGTAACTCTTAGAAAGATTAGGAGACAAAAAGGCATTTCCTTCATCAACATCACTGGGCTAGCCGTCGGCATGGCCTGCTGCTTCTTTGTATTTCTTTGGGTACAGGATGAGTTGATCTTCGACAGATTCCACTCGAACGCCAAAGAAATTTACAGAGTATTACATAATCCTCAGAGCACAGATATATACAATTCTTATGGCTCAGGTCCTCTGGGTCCTGCATTGAAGGCTGACTATCCGGAAATCATCAACTTCACACGAATGTTCGGAGAAGCCAACGCACCACTGAAATACAGAGATCAGGTTTTCAACGGAAAGGTTCGTGGGGTAGATAATTCCTTCTTTGAGATATTCACTTTTCCGTTTATCAAAGGCGATCCGAAAAATTGCCTGTCTGCGCCACGTTCTATCGTACTCACGGAAAAAATGGCAGCTAAACTCTTTCATGAGGAAGACCCGCTCGGAAAAACCGTTGGATTCGAATGGTGGGTAGGATGGTTTGACCTCAAGGTTACGGGCGTAATCCAAGATGTTCCTTCCAATAGTCATATACACTTTGACTATCTACTGCCTTTCGAATTCGTGACCTGGTCTGGGATGACCATTGAAGACTGGGGCGTAAACGCTTATCGAACTTATGTGCTGCTTCCCAAAAATGCAGATTCCAGCACAGTCCAGGAAAAAATCGCCGGGACTGTAAAGAGACATTTTCCCGAATCTCCTTACACATTGTATTTGGAACCTGTCACTCGAATTCATCTCTATAATTTCACAGGCGGCGGACTAATCACTTATGTTTATATCTTTTCCATCATCGGTGTATTCATCTTATGCATTGCCTGCATTAATTTCATGAACCTATCCACAGCCCGCTCCATGGAACGCGCCAGAGAAGTGGGGATGAGAAAAGTCGTTGGCTCAACCCGCACTCAACTCGTTAAGCAATTTCTGGGTGAATCCATCCTCCTGTCTTTTATTTCATTCATTCTGGCTGTGATACTGGTTCAAGCATTCCTTCCCTCTGTCAACAACATCGTTGGCAAACAGCTGACGCTGTCTTACTCTGGCAGTCCATTGTTTATTTTCTTAGGAATTGCTTTCCTTACAGGGATAATCTCCGGTAGCTATCCGGCTGTGTTTCTTTCCAGCTTTCGGCCCGTAACAGTTTTAAAAGGATTTGTGAGATCAAGTTCTCAAAATATCCGTCTGAGAAAACTCCTTGTGATCGGACAATTTGTCGTTTCAATCGCTCTGATAACCGGAACGATCATCATCTACCAGCAGCTTGTGTATATGAGAAATACGGATATGGGTATAAACAAAAGCCATGTCATCAATATGGAACTCAGAGGAAATTTGCGCAAACAGTACAGCACCATTAAAAGTGAACTCCTGAGGAATCCGGACATCACGGCTGTATGCGCCACCAACGGTTCATTTTCCAAAAGGTTCGGAACAGATGAAATCGGCTGGGAGGGCAAGCCAGAGGATAAAAGGATTTTCATGTCCATTCATTCGGTGGACTTCGACTACCAAAAAATCTTCGATATCAAAATGGCTATGGGCAGATATTTTTCCCGGGATTATCCAACAGACAGATCAGATGGAATCATAGTCAATGAGACAGCCGCCAAAATCATGGGGATGGAATCTCCGATCGGCCAACGAATTTCCTGCTCGATTCCTTTCTCTTCCCAAAAATCCGGAACAATCTTAGGTGTTGTGAAGGATTTCCATTTCCGGTCCCTCCATGAAAAAATCGACCCTCTGGTCCTAGTCATCGCTCCGGGCTGGTTTACAGATGTTTATGTAAGGATAAGGCCTGAAAATGTCCCTGAAACTTTGGGCTTTATTGAAAAAACGATAAAAAAATTTGCTCCGGATTTTCCCTTTGAATACAGTTTTTTGGATGAAGATATCGACAATCTCTATAAGACTGAACAGCGAATCGGAAATCTTGTCAGATACGGAACCTTCCTGGCCATATTCATCGCCTGTCTTGGGCTTTTTGGCCTGGCCTCCTTCATGGCTGAGAAGCGGACTAAAGAAATCGGCATCCGGAAAGTCCTCGGAGCGTCAATCTCTGGAATTGTGCTTTTATTGACCAAGGAATTCACGAAATGGGTAATCATAGCCAACCTCATCGCCTGGCCGATCGCTTACTTTGTCATGAGAGGTTGGCTCCAGAATTTTGCCTATCACATCAACATTGGAATAGGAAAGTTTTTACTGGCAGCAGCCCTGGCGTTGGTAACCGCCCTGATCACAGTCAGCTTCCAGGCTGTCAAGACCGCGACCTCCAATCCTGTCGATTCCTTAAGATACGAATGATAGCGAATGAGGGGGACGTTCCCTAAGGGGATACCTCTACTCGGAATGGAATAACCACGTCCTCGTCCTTTTTTATTTTTCTCGAGTGAATCTCAGCTTTACTCAATGACTTTATCCATTTAAAAATGCCCTTTACTTCGCTTGCTGAATAAATTATAATAATCCTATAGGATTTATAGTGTATAGGAGGTTTCATGAAACAGAAGATTGGATTGGCTATTGCTGTTCTTGTTGTGCTCATGGCTTACCTCAGCCTCAAGCCTTCGTTTAAAAAGGACTCCACAGAAGACCAGTTCAGTAAGGGAGAACAAACCATGATCAAAAAGATAAAAAAATCGGATAAAGAATGGAGAGAGATCTTAACGCCTGAGCAATATCATGTCATGAGGAAACGCGGCACAGAAAGGGCTTTTACAGGAAAGTATAATGATCACTACGAGAAAGGAGTCTATGTCTGCACTGGATGCGGCACTCCCCTCTTCAGCTCGGAGACCAAATATGACCACGGCAGCGGCTGGCCGAGTTTCACCGCTCCTGTAGACGATAGCCATATCGACTATTTTGACGATTTATCCCATTTCATGCACAGAATCGAGACACGATGCGCGGTGTGCGGTGCCCATCTTGGGCATGTCTTTAATGACGGCCCCACCCCGACAGGCAAGCACTACTGCATCAATTCAGTCAGCCTGGGTTTCAGGCCTGCTGATGCCCATCAAAAAACTGAATCAAATACAGAAGAGAAATCAGACCAAAAGGATACAAAATCTCTAAAAACTGAGACGGCCACTTTCGCTGCAGGTTGTTTCTGGGGAGTTGAACATAAATTCCGGCAGGTTCCGGGTGTTACTTCGACAGTTGTCGGCTACACTGGCGGGGATGTCAAGAATCCGACTTATAAACAGGTCTGCTCGGATAAAACCGGACACGCTGAAGCGGTGAAGGTCACGTTCGATCCATCCCAGGTGAGTTACGAGGAACTGCTTGAACTCTTCTTCGACCTTCATGATCCCACACAAGTCGACCGGCAGGGATGGGATGTGGGAAGCCAGTACAGGTCTGTCATCTTCTATCACAGCCCTGAGCAGAAAGAAGCCGCAGAGAAAACAGTTGAAAAACTAAATAACTCGAACCGCTTCAAAAAGCCCATAGCCACCCAGATCATTCCTGCGCCTGAATTCTACAAAGCCGAGGAATACCACCAGCAGTATTACGAAAAAAGAAAGAAAAAGGCCAATATCACTTGCGGAACGGGAAGTTGCTCGATCGAAAAGGACTGATACCACTCTCGACTGAAATTCATTCTTAACAATTTTTATCTAAATATCAGAGAAAAAGGATAATACTTTCTTTTAGCTTGTTTTGCCCTCCTCTGTCGCCATTATTCCATTTAACTCAATAACAAAAAAATATTCATTTCTGCAACAATTTCTACGGTTTTTCCGTCTATATAATAAAAGGAGTAATGAATGAAGGACTTAACACTGTCCGAGATCATATTTCTGCTCGCCATCTGGCGTCTCGGGGATAATGCCTATGGAGTGACAATTAAAAGACAAGTCACCAAAGACTCAGGGAAGACTCATACATACGGAACCCTGTACAGCGCCCTGGATCAACTGTTCAAAAAAGGCTACGTCACCAAGAGCGCAGGACCTCCGACACCTGAAAGAGGCGGGCGCAGCAAGATTTTTTATCGACTGACGCCGCACGGAATGAAGTCTCTCAAAGCGGCTCGTGAGCTTCAAAGAGAGATCTGGAAAGGAATCCCGGAATTTTCACAGGATGAGGTCTAAACAGTATGAATACTGAACATTCCCAACCTCCCGCCTTAGCTCTGAGAATCCTTAGCCGCATGGCGATTCATGGAGAAGAATATTCGCCCCTTGGTGATCTCGAAGAAGAATATAATGAAATGGCCAAGGTCATGGGCGTAGACAGGGCAAGATTCTGGTTCTGGATCCAGATCCTGAAAGCCATCCCGGCATTCACGA
>Ga0209636_10001343_pt1 | contig 24688 bp, 56 predicted proteins | sample DeeMarSWOR152_54_FD_187464 | JGI IMG/M metagenome (GOLD analysis project Ga0209636, IMG submission 187464) | Marine sediment microbial communities from White Oak River estuary, North Carolina - WOR-1-52-54 (SPAdes) (version 2) | ecosystem: Environmental > Aquatic > Marine > Intertidal zone >...
TAGGCGTGATCGCTCTAATAATCATAGGTAGCGTTGTTCATCGAAAACATCGAAAACACTAGGATATTTTTCTATTGGGGCTTGTGGCGAGTCCTAAGAGGCGAAGCAGACTCCAAACAAAAATAATCGTCGCTGCCTCCATTTTTTTGAAGCAAATGGAAAATTTTTTATATTAGAAGCGTCAACCTAACCTTGCCGGTAAGAGATTTCGTTTGGAGTCTGCTTCAAAGTCCTTAAAAGGTAGTATTTCTAATATAGTTCATTTTCTCAATAAGAAGACTCACGGTGATTTTGAGCCCTTCCTAATAGAGAACAACATATGTCCTGAATGTTTCTCGAACCTGATTAAAAGGTCAACTGATCTCGGACTCGTTGAAGCGATGGAAACTGTGTGTTCTTGTTGCGGTTTTGTTGTACCAAGTTATGCACGCACGTTTTTTCAAAAAGACGAAAGAACTTGGATAGGGCAACATAAGCCTGTGAACAATCTTGCTTATGGGAAAGGTTTAGGTGGAACACTTCATCTTAAAGGAATGTGGTGTGTGCTGGCTAAAGGGAATGGAAACAAGGACCTACCGTTACGCGCACGTCAAATCAGTCTTATAACTGAGAGATCAGAGCATCCGAAACTTATGAGTCTGCTGAAGTTAGGGCGAGGAAGAATGCACGAATGGGGTTATGATGACCATAAGAACAGGGCGAATATTTTTTTCAGTAATTATCTTGGCGAAATTCTAAGAAACGTAGGGGCTTTCTTGATAGTTCGGAACTTGCGGTTTCATCTAAGCGCATTTGCGGATGCTTGCTTTGCTCTCTGTCTAAAAGAACTAAAAGGAGAGGAAGAATTTAAGCGAGCCGTTGAAACTTTGGAGGTTCCAGAGGATCTCTTGCATCAAGTGAAGCAAATTTACGAGTTGATTAAATGAGTTTTGTCTATGATAAAGAGCATGTGGAACTTTTGAAGAGAAGTGCGGAACAGGTTGGGAAGCTTCAAGCCGTAATTGTGGATCAAGATGGAAAAGTTCTTCTTGGGAACCATAGAAAATTTGCTAAATTAAACTGGCCTGAAAGACGAATAACGGTAAAGGATGACTTACATAGAGAACTCATTGTTTTGCATGGAAATATTCAGCGTCAAATGTCAAAGGAGGAAGCTAAACATCGTTTGCTAAAGATTGCCAAAATACTTGTTTCCAGTGGGGTTCCAAAAGAGAATGTGTGTCAGAAGATCGCTGAGTTGGTTCCTTGGACCGAAAGCTACGTTGCAAAAATACTTCCTAAAGAGTTCAAGCATTCGACAGGACCTAAACCCAAGCCCAAGTACATCAATCGGATTACTCCGATTGATGTTGAGAAAAAGAGAAATGAACTCAGAACAGCGTTGAGTTTGACGACCAACAGAGAAGATCAGTTTCCCTTCCCAAACTGCAAATGCAAAACTTGCCCAAACAAAGATAAATGCTACGAATAGACTCAGAGTTGGAGCAAAAACCGTGAAATGTGCCGATTGTGGAGACACTGCGACAAAGTTGTATAAGGTTATTCAGTATCGGATAGTTCCGAGAAGCCAACGGGTGAAGGCTTATGTTAGGCGTGTTTGCCGTAAATGCCTTCCCTGGTATCAACGACATGAAGCACCGAGTAGGAGATGAAGGTTTTGGAGTGCCTTGTAGAATTGTCTTTTCCAGATGGCCGTTTTGAACGCTTTAGGATTCCAGTGATTAAGCGAATGAACCGATTTTGTAAGAGTGTGAAGGGTAAATTTGCCGGTAGAAGAAGAAATGTTTTGGTTAAATTGTGGGTTGGAAGAGATGTCACTGTTGATGACGTTAAAAATTATTTGCATACTTATTTTCTGAAATGTGGTTTGTGGAAGTATGTAACCCGATTCCAACTAGCCTGAATCTTAGGACTCATGTCTAATAAGCCAAGATTTTATTCTCAGAAGTTTTACAAGATATATTCCTAAAAAGATTAAGAGTATGGAGAGCAACCATTCAATTTGTCCCAGATGTAGAAAGTCGAGAGGAAGCGATTTTGTTATGCCTAATTTGAAAGGAATAACTAAAAAAAATTGTGCGAATCCAATTACAACTAGAAAGAGTCCAAATAATCCAAGAAAAAGATTTTTCCATACAATCATTTATTTCTTTTCACACTTCCCATTCTTTTTTTTCACTTAAAATCCAAATTGCTCCAACAACACTAACAAAAAGTAGGAGAGCGGTAAATATTAGAACTGTCAACCAAAATTGAGAGTAAATATCACTCATTTCTTTTCACCTATTTTATGTTTTCTATAGAAACAACTATACAAATTCAGACCAACCATATATATGAAGAAAAATGATATGCTTAGTAGAATGCCTATCATTTCGGTTAGGTATAATCCGCAATAGGTTGTTATGAAGAGACAAATTACAATCGGCGTTAAAAGAACACAAAGTTCCCTTTGTTCTTGGTTCATTTCTTATCACGTAACCTCTCTGTATTTGTTTCATATTGGCACCACATGGCAAGGACGCTTGAACTGACTGCTACAAAGAGCCACCCTAAATTTGCTGATAAGAACAGCCCACAGAAAGACATGACCATTAGGGTTAACCAAAAGAAAACGATTGCTCGACCCAACCATATTCGCTTCTTCATTTCTTTTCACCTATACTCTGTATAATTCCCAGCACAATCAGTAACCACACATTTAATCAAGAAGCAATCATCCAAGATACTATTTTCTACAGTACATAGAATTAAAACACAATTGGTTAGGTTTGAAAAGATTACTGTTGAATGTTTGACTTCACAGTTAGTAAAGACATTCGCATAAAATATTCCTCCAAAAATTGTTGAATCTCGATATTCTCTTTGAACATTTAATGCTGTCGAAAAATAGATACTCAAAACCAAAATTGTAACGACAACCAAACTTCCTAAAAATGCTTTTGTTCGTTTTAACAAAGTTTTTCACCAAATCCCTAATCTAACTTAACTTTGAATCTATAAGCAAGTTGCCAATCCATATCCTAATCACCAAGTCTCTATTTCTTTCATTCTTCCTCATCCCAATAATCCTCATTCCATTCCTCATCCAAGAATGGATCAATATCGGGTTCGTCTTCATCTCCAATATCCATTCTGCTTTCACGCTTCCTTCTCTTCATATAACTCGCCTTCTCCAAAAATATTCTGAATGAACTTACCTATACTTAATGTAGCACTAGAATCCCATAGCCTACTTATTTTAAGCGTTAAACATTCATCTAATATAGCTTGTAATTCTCTTTGTAAGCCTTCTCTCGCCTTTTGCGGATTAGTTTTCCATAATTTATTTTTAAAATTGAACGTAAGTTTTTCCTTATAAAGTTTCATTTTGTTTCTCTCCTATTTCACGTTTCCTTCTTCTTCACTATAATATGTTCATCTGATAGATGCCACTCTAAGTAATCCCCAATATTTACATCTAAAATAAGTCTTAAAACTCTAGGTAGATAAATTGTTTGTAACTTCGATATATGTGTCGAAATTTTGAAATTTTCTCCATCTCTTTCAAGAATCGCTCTTTTGCTACTCCTATGATGTTTTGAATGACAACTTCGACATAAGATTTTAGTCACTTCAGGTTGATAAGAAATATGATGAAATACTAAATCTTCTACTGCCCCACATTTTGCACAGTTCATTGTTTATCCTTCCAAAATTTGACCAATCGCTCAACAACTTTATTGTATGGTTCTTCTGGGATAACTTTGAGATTGTCAAGTTCCGTTTTTATCTTTTTAGAAACCCAAATTGTTGAACCTTCCTTCATTACTTATCACTAATTCATAATCTATTTATAATCACTTATAACACTTTCTATTTGGTTATAAAATGTTTAGGAGGTGAATGTAAAAGATGTGGGAATCAATCATATCGGCTTTAGACAGTGGCTTGGGTGCAGCTGTGTGGATTCTCGCCTTGAGTCTGTCGGCACTTATTGTGGTTGGTGCGGTGAAGAAATTCTTATTCAACTAACAAAAAAAGAATAAGGTTGTAGCAAACCTATCTAGCTGACAAAGTTATCCTATATTCTCTTTTTTCTCACATAAAAAACTATCGACACTTACTTATGTGTATGTGTGTATATCGAAAGTGTTAAATATTAGTTGTGTGTATATGTGTAAGTAGAGGTGATGTAAAATTGAAATGTCCGTATTGCGATTCAGAAGAAATTCATGAGTGTGGTTCCAAGGCTAAGATTCTTGGATTCCAATGGTTTTGTCCTAAGTGCAATACCTTTAGTATAGGAGAGATATCTCGAAAACCAACTATCACCGAGCAACAACAACTACTAGCGATATATGTCAATACAAAAGGGGGACGACTAATTCCGAACCCTTAAACTTTGGTGATTAATATGGGTAGGGTTCAGGTTGTTTTGGATGCGGATGTTGAAAAGTTGTTACGTGACAGATGCAAAAAGAAAGGAGATATGAGCAAGTTCGTCAATGAGGCTCTACGAGAACAATTTAAGTCACAATAGGAAGAATGATTATGTCTGCCCAGAATGAGTTCCCAAAATGTAAGAGTCCGTATTGGAACAAACCAAAGGAGAATTAAAAATGAAGTTCACAAGAAATGATTGTTTCTTATTCTCAATAGCTAGTGGCATAGTCACAGGTATTCTCGCATTCTTCTTAGATCTAGATCCCTTCTATTACTTTTGGTTCGGCATATCAATAGCCTACCTGAATCTCGAAGGTCAAGACCGTTTTTGGACTTGGTGGAGAAGCCAACCGCCATTCAAAGGCTTTAAGTATTGGTGGAGCATCGCTAAGGAACATATGAAATTCTAACTCCCCTTTGTTTTCCATTCTTGTGTTTTTTTGCTTGCTTGTGTCAACAATCCAACGTTTTAGGGTAAGTGTTTTATAGTCAATGTAACGTTTTCGTTGTTGCGGAGTGCCTTATGGGTTGGCGTAAGATTTTTGTGAGAAAATCGGGTCGTAAGCCTCGGAATGGTCGTGTCTGCAAGAAATGTGACCATGACGTTACGGGGGAGGTTGCTTGGCACAACCGGAACAGTCACCGCAGCAAGTATTATTGTGTTAAGTGTGGAGTGCCGAGAGTGATCGTATGATAGAGGATAGTTCTGTTGAGATGTGGCTTAGCCGTTTAGGGTCCAGTGGTCGTGATTGCCTCGCTTTTTTCACTCGGTTCTTTAACGAAGCCTTAATTGCCAACGAAGGGTTTAGGCGTGAGTATCAACGGGTTCTAGGTGACGGCTTTGAGGTTTCACCATCGGGTTTAGTGGAGTTTCAAGGATTAGCCACAGGTAGAACACGGTTTTTGATTGGAGATTTGGCACGCAGTTACGTTAACGGATTCAAAGACTGGACCATAAAGACTAAACGCACAAGACTCAGTTACGTGAACAGTTTCTTTTTGCATTGCCATGCACCGTTGCCTCCAGATGCAAGTTTCAAATTTAGCAACAGCAAAGCGAGTGTTCAAAGTGATTTGCCCGTTGAAGATTTTGTCACGGTTGTTCAAAGCAGCAACCCAATGTATAGCACAATTTTTTTGATGTTGGCCCAAGGCTTGTTGGATCAGAAACGGTTATGTCACATTAACACGGAACATGCAGAGTTAGTGGTTAACGCCATAACCAAGAATCAAGGAATCTTTCGCATTCCATTGCCGGGACGCAAGAATAATCCTAACCCGTTTTTCACTATGTTGTCAACGAATAGTGATTGGGCTACTGCGTTTCGGCATTACATGAAGGTGGCGAAGCATGATGTTAGGCAAGTTTTGTTTATGAACAATAAAGGTGAACCAGTTACTGGAGAGAATATTCGTCGTTATTGTAATCGTCGTGCTGTTGAGAAGGGGTTGATTGGTTCTTTCACGCCTAACTGTCCTAGTTGTGGTCGTGAAACTGTTAGTCGTTCTTTTCGGTTGAGTCGTAAGGTGAGAAAGCAGGGGTATCAATGTCGAGAATGTGGCGAGAAGATTTTTGCCAAAGATTTAGGTCATGAATGGAAGCTTGCGATTTGTCGGCATCGCAGTGGTAAGCATCCACATGAAATAAGGGATTTGATGAGTAGCCGTTGGGGTATGAGTGGGGCAGACCGCACCGTGAGAGAATTTATCATGGGTCATACTGTCGTTAAGTCTGACCCGAACAAATATGAAAAGATTAAGTATCAACATGGTTTTGCCGAGCAAGAATACCGCAAAGCATTGCCATACTTGAATGTTCTAAGTGAAGACCCTGATAAGGTTAGTCGGGGTCAAGTGGATTTGGAGTTGGAAGGCACTAAGCAGACTGTGGAGTTGTTGCAGCGTCAACTTGCTGAAGAGCGCAGAGTCAATGAGGAGCGGTTTCGAGAGATTAAGGAGTGGATGGAACGGAAGGCAACGGAGTAAATTCGGTTATCTCTCTCCATGTTCTTTTTGTTTTTTCTGTAAAAACACTTAAATTAACAGAAAAACATATGCGTTAGGTTCTACTGGAGAGATGAGTAGAAATGAGTAGCCAAAAATTAAAATTAGATAGGAAAACTTTAGGCAAAGTTATTTTGAACGAAAACGTTGTGGCTAAAGCTATTTGCCTTCAGTTTCGGAAGTTTCAATTATGCCCTTGTCTGCGAGATAATCTAAAAGAGCCATGCGGATTACGAGTGCTCGTGAAATCCGACGGAATCCCCTCAACCTCATCTCCCGTATGTATTTGGGATTCTTCCGTAATTTGTCGATTGCCTCAATAAGTTCGTCAGGCAAACTGTTTTTACCTACCGTTCTGTATCCTTCTCTCGGCATATATTATACCTCAAATTTCTCATTCACCTGTTTTTAAAAAGATTATGGTAGTTTACCTTTTTTTAGAGGTACTCAACAATTTTTTGTACCATAAATTATATATAGTAAAACGGTACTCATATACTTTTCGTACCGCATTAAAGGAGACAAAAACATGGTACAAAGCATCGTGAATTTTGAAACCAAAATCATATCCAACAATAGGATAACGATTCCAAAAGAAGTCACGGATAAACTACAACTGAATGAGGGTGACCGCATCCGATTATCTGGAGAAATAACGAAAGTCAACATTGTTGAAGTCAAGGGGACAGTTGATTCAACATCTTCTGCAAAGGAGGAAAAACAATGACTATTTGCGTTTGGTGTGGTCAACAATTACGTTTTGACAGTAAGAAGGGTTGGGTTCACGCAGACGACGGAGAAATCTACAAGAAAAGACTCGATGGTTCTGACGATCATTGTGCCTTACCAAAAGCGGAGGACTAAGGGTGAGTAAAACCAAAATCGATCTCTACTACCGGGAGATTGAGCGTTTGATGCCTGTCATAGACGAGAAGTTACGCAACAATAGGAAGGGAGGAAACAAAACCAAATGAAGTTTTTTACACCAGAAAATTTTGCTAAAATATGGCAAAATGGCGAAGTAGCATGGTATTCATATGAAATAGCAAACACTCCAGCAGTTTTTAACTGTCCACATTGTAAGCAACCTATTATCCAAGCGCAATTAAAGAAGGATCAAAAGAAAGAAGCTTGTATGTTTTTTGGAGACTGTTTTTTCATAGTTCCAAAAGATATTCCGATTGATCTTCTCGATAAAATGTTGGCATTCTTCAAACAAAGGATAATTGATGAACAAAAGGAAAACAACGGCAAAAAGAAGGAGGTTTCTGAAGGTGAGTAATCGTTCTTTCTTTTTCAACAATCCTTTGCGTGAGCGTAAGATCAGAGAGAAAAAGAAGCGAAAGAAGAAGGAGCAAAACAAAAAATGACAAAGACAAAAAGAGAACAATTTGAACGATACCAATTCACTTTAGATGAGTGCAAGACACAGATAAATATTATTCCAACAAGTGATGATAAAGGGTATGCCACTGCGTTTTTGAATGTTCATTTACCTGATGGTCGTTGGCTTGTTTTCAAAACTGATGCTGCTACAAGAATTCCATTATATAAGAGGGAGACAAAAAAGTGACTTTTTATGAACTTGAAGAAATGCGCCTAACCCAAAGTCAAAAGAATCGTGAACTGGCAAGCCAAATTGAAGATTTGAAATGCGAAGGCGTATCCTATGAAGAGTTTCAAGAATTAGAGAAAGAAGTCGCACGGTTACGGCGTATCGTCACGATTTTGCTTGAAAAGAATGGTGGTTTAACTGCAGAAGAAGAAGCGATAGTGGAGGCGTAATTCTATGGCAAAAAAAGCGCCAATAACCATCAAAAATGAAGAAGAAACACTTGAACTATTGGGTCGCCACAACGTAGATACTGAATTAGGTTCTTTGAAACGCCATATTCGAGAACAAATGACGATTAACCCGAAAGCTCGGATGCTAATTTTTTTATATCTAAAGGAGGCTCCAAAATGAAGTTAATAACATTACATTTACCGATTCCTTGGATTAAAGATTTAGACGAATTGGTGTCACAAAAGCAGTATCCGAATCGTGCTGAAGCCATCCGAATTGCCGTGCGTGATCTTCTGCAAAGTGAATTGTGGAATAAAAAGGAGGTAGTTGCATGAGTAATTTTGAACCAGATGAAGCCTTAATCACGGAAATCTGTTTTCCAACTGATAATGAAACACATGAACTAACCATCAGATACAAGGACGATGTTTTACGTTTTTTCATCGATAATAAAGAAGTTTTTACTGGTGATTGGACTGGCAACTTCTTAGAAGTTTTCAAACGAGCTTTGAAACTGTGGGATTCTAAGGAGGAATAATTTTGGTTTGTCCCCTATGTTTATGGCATGAAGGCATACAGCGCAGCATGGTTCTGCATAGTGGCGTGTGGTTCTGTCTAGTGTGTGGACACACAAAGGAGGCGTAACTGTGACTGTTTCTAAAGAGCAAATTAAAGAATTGATTACAAACGTGTATTGTCTAGCGTTAGGTTGTTCTCAGCATCTAGAAGAACAGCATGAACAAGGCGAGAATGATAAGCCACGATATTTTTTTGACAACATAGCTAAGGCACTTCGCAAGTTAGATGAGGAGATTTGATTCTGTGACTGTTCCTGAGCGTCTATGCCTAGACTGTGACAATCGTTACTATGGTTGGATTACCGTTCAATGTCCCAGGTGTGGGAGCAACCGCACAAAACAGGTGAACTAGAACATGAGTAGTCTTGATGATTTGAAGACGGCGTTAAGTTTGGAACTTGACGATTTAATTGACATCATTGCTTTTGAAGAGTTCGACGCAAGCATTGAATTTTGGAAAACCGCCTACATGAATGACGGTGATTTTCAACGGTACATAAATGCTGCCGAGAAAGTTGGGGCCACAACCACAATGAAGGGCAATCACTGGCGTTACGTGATTTTGAAGGAGAAAGTGCCGCCGAAACCAACGGTCACGGTTAAGGAAACTGCCAGTGGAATCAAAAAACTTGAGGTTATCAGAGAAAAACCAACGGCACCAATAATGATGCCTCATGGAACGGATTCCCAAGCCACTTATAAAGACGTTGGGAATGCAATCCCCACCTCAACATCAAAGCGGGCAATGGATAGCCCACCTACTTATAAGGAGTCGGGCAGTGTTGAGCCGATACACCAACAAATAGAAAACAAAACAAGACCAAGAGAGACAGAGATAAGTGAAACTAAAGAATACGACCTTAAACTCAGCAGAGAAAAGTTGGGTGCTCTCGTTCCAGTCCTAACCGATGTGAACGGAAACATTATAGATGGCTTTCACAGAAAAGAAATAGACCCAAAGTGGCCCACAGTTTCTTTACCATATATTAAAGATTCAGTTCAATTAAGCATGGCAAGATTAGCAAGCAATGTTTGTAGAAGGGAAGTTTCAGCAGAAGAAAAAATTAAACTCTTAACCAACATTGCCCAATTAACTGCATGGGATGCCAAACAGATTGCAGAAGCATTAGGTATGAGTTATACATGGGTAATTAAATATCTCCCAGAAGAGCATAAACGAGAATATGATAAATCTACACGGCGTGTAGAATTACCTCTTAAGAAACAAGAGACTGTGGGTTCAAATCTCACACCAGAACCTTTTGAATCTAAAAGCATAACACCAACTGTTCCAGTGAAAGAACTTGACACAGGCTTCGTTTTTACATGCCCAACATGCGAACGCAAGTTCCACCTAATTCATATTGAACCTTCTGGACGACACAAATTTGAGGAGGACAAAGGCAGCCCATGAGCCTCAATCAACTTTATGACCAAATCCCGATAGAAGACAGAATTTGTGAAGGATGCGGAGAGCCAATACATAGAAACATCGCCATGTTAAACGGTAAACTGTATCATTGGGGTTGCCTAAAACAAACTAAAGCAAAACCAACGCACCTCTGTCTTGAATGTTTCTCTTATCTAACGGGTAAAGGCATAGTGAAAGCAACTGTCGGCGATTTCACACACAAAGCGTGTGGTAATTGTGGTTCATTCAATTTGAAACCGCTTACACGTTGGAAGGGGAGGAGTAACATTGAGTTCTCAAGTTAGTGATTTTGTAGGGTTCATAAAAGATAGGGTTCTTGATTGTTGCTTTGAATTATCAAGTGGCATATTTGTTCTTTTGGACTATCATAAATTACGACTCAACAAAGCATTTGAACATACTGCAAGCCACATATTAAATCATCATATTTTCTGGAATTTTGTACCTTTTTATCCTGATGAGAAGGGAAAATGGAGAGTCTCTACATGAATGTTCAAGATTTTGTTAAGTTCACTCCAGAGCAGTTGCATGTTAATCCTAGCCGCATGGACGAGCGCATACGAGACCGCCTACACATGGAAGGCATACACGACTTCCACTACCAAAAAGAATACTGCCTCCTATCTACAACTCCAGAATATTGTTTTGAACATCGGAATCCTCCTAAAGCCTTCTACAACGACCATGTAGAGGTTCATAAAGGCAAACGACTCGATCGAGACAGTGAACTAAGAGAACGTTTCCAAAAAAAATGGAAGATTCAGCCGATAGGCATACCGTACTGTGGTGTTTCGAGGCGTGAGGAAGACCGAGTATTAAACACGATAAAGGAGGCACTGAAATGACGGTTACTGTTGAAGTTGTAAGAGCCTATGGTAAAATCTACAATCAAAAAACAGGTGAATGGCAAGGGTTTGTTCTCTCAAAGAAAGGAATCAAATATTTAGGGAAGGCGGAAAAATGAGTCATCCAGATTTTTGTCGCAGAAGCATAAGCAAACTCGTAAGGATAGTGAGTAAAATCAAGAATCCAGAAACCAAAGCCGAATGTGACAGAACCATAGAAGCTTTGATTGCGTTGACGACTCTTGAAAAGGAGACAACAAAATGATTCTTGATGTCACAGTTGGTTCTCGCAAAATCTACTGTGGTTGGGACGAAAAATTAGGTGATGACTTAATAGGCATTGATAATAGGAAAGGCGATTTTTCAAGGGAAGATCCTAAACTTTGGGCTAAACAGACAGTAATTGTTGAACCAACAGTTCTTACGGATATGAAGAGTTTACCATTTCGAGATAATCTTTTTGATGCAATAATCTTTGATCCGCCACATACAAATGCAAATCTTGACACTTGGTTAGGTAAATATTATGGAAGTTGGACCCAAAAAGAAACCATACAAACTTTAAGAAAAGTCAATGTTGAGTTTCCAAGAGTTCTTAAAGATAACGGATTTTTAATTTTGAAAGTGATGCCTAAACAATTTCCGATTTATCGTGCCTTATTGGAGAATTTTCATTTTTTCTTCCAATCTCAACATATCGAGCTAGGGGATCCTATGCAAAGTCGTTTGGTAAACGAAAAGGAGCTTTATGGGCTATTGGGAGGTTAAACTCAAAATGAAGTTTTTGTTTCAGTTAAAATTGCTAATGTATCGTGCCATGCGTAAGCGTGTTTGGTATCGTCTAAGTCGTTTAGACCGTGCCTTAATCTGCCTATCGTCTAAGTTGAAAGCCGTGATTAGCCAGGTTCTACGCCGTCAGTTAAGCCAAATCGTAATGAGGCTGCAGGAATTGTTGCATCCAATCACGGCGTTAACCGAGTCGTTAGGCAAAAAGTTGGTAAAGCAAATCGTGACGGTGGCCCTATCCTGGGGATATAAGTCGGCGGAAACATGGTTGAAAGACAGAAAGTTCATGCAGTATCTAACAATCATGGAGCTGAATACATAAATGTCTTCGAATGAAGCAAAATTAACTAGGTATCAAAAGTATAAGAAGACATATCAGGCGTATGCTCAAAGTCATAGAGACCAAATTAATAGGGGTCAAAGAGAACGTTACAAACTAAATCCTAGAAGATATAAGACAAAAAAATACATGGATTACCAACGAGAATATCAACGAAATTGGAATAAACGGCATCCACTACAGCGAAAAGAAATGCAAAGAAAATATAAAAGAGAACACCCAGAAAAACAGAGAGAGTATGCTAGTAGATATCCAGAAAAAGTAAAGGCTCACAGTATAGCAAATAATTTAAAAATTCCGCTGGAACCTGAATGTTTCTTATGTGGTTCTACAGAAAATCTAGAAAAACATCACCCAAACTATTCCAAACCTAAGCTAGTACAGACAGTGTGCAAACAATGCCATACTTTGATACACACTAATGTTCAGGAGATGAATCAACCTTGAGTGACGAAGGTGAATATGATACGGGTGAAGATGTGCTTGAGGAAACTGAAGAAGACTGTGATTATGGAGCTGAATTTTGTGTCGAGCCATCATTGAAGCATATGAACTGTTGCTTTGAATGTTGGCTTTATCAAGAAATGTGTGAGGACCAAGAAGAGGTTGGGAACAAAACACCATGAAATGTCCAAAATGTCATAAAACCATGAGAGAACAAGGACATAACAATAGTTACGAATTATGGACTTGTGAATGTGGTATGAATGCAAGACGATTTTTCTTAGAGGAAGAAGTAGAATATGCGATGTATGGTGCTTGGAAAGAGTGAGGGTTGAGTGATGCCAGAAAAAGAATACCCAAATCCATGTGAATTCTGCAAAGGAAAGATAATTGGTCTTAATGGTCGAATCTATACTTGCGATGATTGCCCCATAGTTATATCAAAAGAAGTCTCTCGAAAAGAAGTGAAACACCATGAAACTTACAGAATTGGAAAAGAAAAGGCGAGCATCCAGAAAGAAGAAAAGAAGAAGTGAAACACCATGATAACTAACGGTTATATTTTAACAAAAAATATTCTATCTACGGAATCAAACTTAAAAATGGGTGAGTAAAACCAAAATGCCATTGAATTATTGTTCAAACTGTAAAGACAGAACCCCGCAAAGATACATTTCTTACAAACTTGAGATGTTGGAATGCTTGAAATGTGGAAAATTCAATAAAAGACATGGAAGGTAAAGCAGTGACAACAGAAACCAAGAAAGGTTGGGGTTTTCCTAGTAACTCAAAGAAGGCACACTATTTCGTTAATGGTATGTCACTTTGTCATAAATATGGATTCTATCGTGGCGACTTAGAGGATTTCAATGACGAAAGTAACGATAATTGCACAGCTTGTAAAAAAGCATTGTTGAAGATTAGGGCAAAAGAGAAAGTTGAACTGTTGAGGGAGATTAAGAAAATTGACTTCTAAAATGTCGTTGCTGGAGCAACTCAAAAACATCTTTGAAAGAATGCAAGACAGATTTAAAGCAGTAGAAAAAAGACAACCAATTACACTTATTGATGCTTTAGCAATCACTAATAGAGGTTTTTCTGATGTTGACGCTTTTGTGGGTGCGGTGAAACAGCAAATCAAAGAAAAGGCTACTCGTTGGTGCAATCATATTCCAAAAGATAAACCATGCAATTTCCGAATGCCAATGGGAAAAATAGGTTGGAAAGCAAGATGTTGTAGATTTCATTATGGAGGAGTTTGTTTACACCAAAATATTGAAGCTGGAGAATTTAATGAAAACTCGTTCATTCGTCTAAATGCTGTTTTGGCTTTGTTTGAGGAGAAGAAGGAACCCTAAATGACCACAGAAAAAATTCCTATCAGACTAAGAAATACTACGAAATATCCTATTCACTTAACTATCACCATATCTGGTTCAGGAAGAAATGACGATGCAATTTTGATAACAGTAGGATCTCAAGGAACAAGTCTCAAAGATTGGTATGGTGCTTGTGTAGATCAAGATTTAGAACCGAATAAGTCATGGAAAAATGGGGGTATTCTAACGATTAAACCAAGATATTCATTAGAAGTGAATGAGGGTTCTGGATGAGTGTTGAAGACTTAGAAAAAACATTACGAGAACTCAAATTACCATGTGTATATCCTTCAAAAATAGTTTATGAAATGGAAGTTGCTCAGCATAAGAGAAACGTTGATGATGTTTTGCGGAAGTTTGTGGCGTTCAAACAAGACATAGAGAAAGCTCTTGATGATGAAACTATTTGCCAAGATTGCCCTAATGTGGATTTTTGCAGTCAAAATGAAGATTGTAATGCATTTAAGTTTTTGAAGGAACTGCTCAATGCTTCCAGTATTGACACTGAAAGTGCCAAGAAGGAGCCATAACAGTTTTTGCCCCTTCAAAAACACGAACCATACAGTTTCAGCAAAAACGTTGTTTCCGTTGAACCCTTCATTAATGATATTACGAACGAGATTTTGAAGTTGCTGAGAAAAGAGAATCATGGCTTAAGAGAATACACGATTGCTACCAAACTGAACTGTAAAATTGGGTTAATCCGCAGACATCTCAGACATCTTGAAAAAAATGGTTTTATTGAAAGTACTCATAAAAGGAATCAAAAACAGTCTAACGACACATATATCATTAAGCAGCCTTGTGAAAGTTCTTGAGAAAATCATAGTGAAGGATTATCCTATTTTTTGTAAGAACTCTCCTTTCTCTTTCAAAAAGGATTGATTCTTCACGCTCAGCATTTCTCAGAACCACAAAAAGGTTGAATAAACTATGAAGTGTCGTGACTGCGCTATGTTGGATTGGCATAGTGAATTAGGCAACGGTGTCCCCTGCCGATGGCATGAAGGCGCAATAATCAGCAAGCAACTCTTAGACCGGCCTTGTGAATACGAAGGATACAAAAGAAAAAAGCCAGCTAAAAAATGAGTGTTCACATTAAAATCAGCAAGTCATGCAACACTATTCCATACACGATAGAAGCCACGTTAACCGACTTAGAGCAAATAGACGTTGTTGGCAAAGTTGTTGGAGCCATAGAAGAATGGATTCAAACACAGTTCAAACCAACGGTTAACGTTGTGTTTCCTGATTTACCGTTGATTGTGGAGCCAAAGAATGAAGCCTAGTAGCCTCTACACTATAAGCAATTTTAAACCAAGACGCTGCAAACATGAAGGCTGCAACCGCCATTTGTGCCGACACAACACCACCGGATACTGTCAGAAGCATCATCGTATGCGAGAGAATAGGAAAAAGAAAGATGAAGCATAGCCAAATTTGGAAATTACCATTCGACAAAGTTTTGTTTCATCCAATTAGACTTGATATAATCGGAACATTGGATGGTGAACCGTCTATACCGTTTGTTGAATTGCGAAATCATTTGGAATTGACCGATGGTAATTTGGCAAGCCACTTACGAGCACTTGAAAAACATGATATTATTCTAATTACTAAAAGGTTCAAAGGTAAATATCCATGCACGGAAATCATGTTGACATTGAAAGGTAAAAACGACTTTGAAAAAATGAAACAATGGTTCTCAGAGTGTTTTCTACAATGAAGCGTAGCAAAACCACTCTCGTAATCTCGGATGATTTAGTATATGAGATAGCTAAGTTTCTACATGAGAGATATGAGTTTCATTCAGAGAAAGAACTTTGGAACACTCAGCAAATATGTAAGGTTCCGTTTGATGATTTGCCGAAGGCGAACAAAAAGGTGATGTTGGCAGTTTCTAAGGATTTGTTGAATCTTGTTTTTGGTTCTTTGCAACTATATAGTGTCTTGGGTAAAGATTTGGTTCACGAATTGGTTCTTCGTCAGTTTCTTTAGTCTAAGTTTTTTGAGTAAAATTTGATGTTAGACAAAGAAGACTCCAAACAAACAAACAAACAAACGAAAGACTCTATATATAGATGATTGAATGAAGAAGAAAGCCACCATTCAATCTATTCGATACACACCATCATCCAAGACAAAGGTAATTCGTATTCGTGTTTCACCTTTGTTATTAGCAAACTTACGTGGGCTTGCCCATAGAAAGAACAAATCGGTTAGCCAAATTGTTCGTGTATTCATTGATCAAGGAGTGAGAAGAGAAAAATGCATGCTGTAATTGTGGATGGAAGTGAAGATAAAAAGAAAAAACATAGACGATTAATTGAAACAACAAAGAAGCATCTTGTCAAAAATGGTTTTGAAGTGGAAGAAGAGGTAGTTTTCCCCGTCAAAGCAAACTACTCCTCAGACCGTTGGCGACAGAAGGCAAGATCAGACTTAGTTGGTAAGAAAGGTAACGAAGTTATGGTTTGTGAATGTGAAATACCCTTTGCTGTCAAACATTCCAAAGCAAAAATTATACCAGACGAGAAAGAGAGATTACTGAATGTTTTAGTTTACCCCGATTGGATACCAAAAGTTTTCGATGAATTGTGGTTTGCAAATGATAAAGAAGTGAAACAGAAAATAAGTTTGTCAGATGAAGTAAACGTAGGACACTGGTTATATTATATTATGAAGAAAGAGTGTATTAAAGCTTTAAAAGAAGCTTTAATTAATACAAACAAAAGCCAACAAGCAAAAGTAACTACGTCCTACAGGGTTTCCAAACCATTGAGAATCACATTCAACTCGATTTGTGCGTCACTCAACATTCCAAAAAGTGATGCAATCGAATATTTGCTTAGCGTTTTCATAACTGTATTCCAAGGTCAAATGAAACTCGACCTATATTCCTCTCAGACCCAAATATTACAACAATTTTTCATCAACAAACCAAAACAAGTGAACATCGCAGAAAAACAGGTTGTGGTCAAACAAATAGACTATTCCGATCTGCCACTTGAAGAATTGCAGAAACGTTATGACTTAGCGAAGAAACGGGGGGAAAGTGTGGAGGTTCAATTTCTCAGTTTTGAGTTGAAGAAAAGGCAGAGTAAAGCGTTTTTGGAACGTAATAGTTCTTGAGTTTGACTTTTGCAGAAATGTTTAGTGGTGTTGGGGGTTTCCGTCTTGGCTTGGAGCGGAGTGGCTGGAAGTGCGTTTGGGCCAACGACTTCGACAAATACGCAAACATAATCTATAAAAAAAAATTTGGTTCCAACGAGTTAGTTGAAGGTGACATCCGAGAAATACAAGCAGAAACGGTTCCAGATCATACGCTTCTCACTGCTGGATTTCCTTGCCAAGCTTTCTCGGTTGCAGGTAAAAGGAAAGGTATCAACGAAGCTCGTGGAACGTTATTCTATCATATTGCCCGAATTGCAGCAGTTAAAAGACCTCAGTTTTTACTCTTGGAGAACGTTAAGGGGCTCCTTTCTTCTGAGTCTGGGAGAACGTTTGCCGTCATCCTTCGCACATTGGCAGAATTGGGGTATATACTCGAGTGGCAGGTGCTTAACAGCAAACATTTTGGGGTTCCACAGAATCGGGAAAGAGTGTTCGTTGTCGGACATCTTGGAGGAAAAGGTTTCAGACAAATATTTCCTATCGCAAAAAGCAGTGAAGAATATAGTGAAGTGGAGCAAGCGAGGGAAATCTCTGCCACCATTGACCGAAGCTACTACAAAGGATACGACCACAAACGGCAATTAATAATTTCTAAAGTTGGTTACGGTCAAAAATATTCCGTTCACGAAGCTTGTTCAACATTGCGAGGTATGGCGAGACACAACAATGTTCCTATGGTTGCTCAACTTGTGGGTGATAGGGATAATCCTTCTATATCTGTGAAGAATGAGGCGTTTTGTTTGCCTTCAAACCCAATGAGTGATAGGCAACAAATGGTCGTGGCTAACGCTGTTGACAGAGATGGGTATCTGCGATTTGGAGAACGCCCAAGGGATGAAAATGGAAAGCCACAGTTGTTGCCAATTGGCTATAGGCGAATTAGGCGTTTAACTCCAACCGAATGCGAAAGACTCCAAGGATTCCCAGACAACTATACCGAAGGCGTTTCAGACACACAAAGATACAAACTTCTTGGAAATGCTATTACGACTAATGTTGCCGAGTTTCTTGGCAAGGAGTTGTCTAAGTTTTTGGAGAAACGTAATGTTTGAGCCATTCGTTTTGGTGCTGTTCTTAATCTTCGGTTTACCATTGATATTCATTGGTCTTGCTTTTGCCTATTTTATTGATTTATATGATGAGTTGATAAAGAATGAAAATTGATGTAGAATTAAAAGTAGATGTTATGGTTTGCACTTACAATAGTGCAAGATATTTAGATGCTTGTCTGGAAAGCATCATAAATAACATACCAGTAAACACATTGTGGATTATTGATAAATATAGTACAGACAGAACAGTGGAGATTGCAAAAAGATACGGAGCCAAAATTGTGCAGACTCATCTTAGACGGATACGCAGATGTGGAGGTTGGCAAAGGCGTTTACATCAAAGTCTTCGATGAATCCTTGATGCGGAAGAAGGTTGATGTGGTTATCTGCACGAAAGACCGTTCTCATCTACTATTGGATGCGGTTAAACAAATCAGTAGCCATGTGGAAAACATTGTTGTGGTTGAGTCTTCTGGTAAGCCTGAATGGGAAGTTTTAGCCTCTTATCCTAAAGAGTTGTTCAATGATTTGGGGTTGGCTTCTAAATTACATGTTCACATGACTCCGAATGTTAAGTTGGGGTGTGCTAGGCAAGTTGGTTTGGAGAAAGCGGTTTCTGACTACGTGTTTTTCATTGATGACGATATTATTCTTGACAAAAACTGTTTCGTAACCATGTTCAAAACTTTGCTTTCGGACCCTAAAATTGTCGCTGTTAGTGGAAGAGTAGTGTATGGGTATGCTAGTGACAAAGTGCTCTTCAAACTATATCGAAGTGGTAATCCTCCTAAACGTGGGGGCAGTGGGGGCTTAACAGTGTTGGATCGCAAGAAAGTTTTGGAGTTAGGAGGCTTCAACAAGGATATTCATTGGGGTGAGGATATGGAGTTGTGTGAGCGAGTGTGGAATAATGGGTTTAAATGGGTTCGAGAACGTAATGCTGTTGGTTATCATAGGTGCAGTTTTAAAGAGAGTTTGATGCGAGCTAAAAGGAATGGTGAGGGCTTCACAGTTTTGTGGAAGTATGGCACCTTATCCTTCTTTAAGTCTGCTATGCGGTTGTTTGCTAGAAGCTTCATCATGCCAATTTACTATGCAATTTCACTGTTTGACCCTAGAGTTTTTGTGTATTATTTCTTGTATTGCCTTATGTATCTAGGTGCGTTTCTGAGAGAAATGAATAGAACATGAAAGAACGATTGTTAAGGTTTTGGGTTTACTTCCAGAGAGGTCATGGAACATGGTTAGGATTTATGCTTTCATTTCTAAACTTCATTGCCATACAATACACGTTGATAATTGAGGAGATTCCTTTTCTCAAGGCCATATTTCCACGATTATACATCTTCTTCCTACTGTTTATTCTACTGTATATTCCATTGGCAATTATTGTTGGATGGTATGATTTTCGTAGGGGTGCAGTTCCAACATCATTCAAATTGTCTGCGAAAGCTAGCCCATTTTATCGTGACTTGGCAAAAACATTGATACTACTCTCTGACAATCCAGAGGTTAGAGAGTTGATGGAAAAATGGGTTGATGAACTGTGATGTTGCGAACTCTAAAAAATATGATGAGCAACAAATTGTTTGGTTTGGAAGAAGGTGGCAGACTATGGAATATGCGAAGACACGCAAATGATCTGATAGAGGGGTTGAAGCCTACTTGGGTGCGGGGTCCAGAAAGTTTGCAGATAGACACAATCAATTATTGTACTTGCAAATGTGAATACTGCAACGTGCGTGAAGGTGGTCCATTCAATATACCTAGAGGTGTCATGTCAACGGAGATGGTTGAGTATATTATTCGGTATTGGGGCAAGTTTAGGGAAATGCGGATTATTGCGCCTTTTATGAATGGAGAGCCACTTCTTGATAAGCGGATGCCACAGTTGTTTGATCTCACGCAAAAATGTTCGTACGCTTACAACCTTTTGGATACGAATGGCACAGTTTATGATAATCGGAAAACTTTGTTGCATCCTAATTTGCGAGTGGTTAGATTCACCATTTCAGCGAACACCAAAGAAACCTATAAGAAAGTGCATGGCGTGAACCTTTTCGATAAGGCTTTAAAGACTTTCTGGTGGTTTATTAAACACAAAGATTCATCACAGCGAGTTCAACTTCACTTCATAGTCACAAAAAACAACGAGCATGAAATAGAAAATTGGATAGAAAGATTCGAAGGGTTTACACGAAAAGTTTTTCCACTCCATCGGATGCCTGGAATCCAAGATGCTTCTGAACAAGCTTTAGGCACAAGAAACGATTACATTCATAGTCACACTTCTTTTGAAGAATGGAAGGAAACACGGCCCCTATTCATTTATCCGAATGAGCGTAGAGAACGGAACATAATTCCGAAACATAAGACTTGTCAGGGTATGAGTTTTGCGGTTCAATGGGACGGCACTATAATGCACTGTACGGATGCTCCTCCACTCTATAATTATGGTCATTGTTATGAAGTTGATATGTTGAAGGCTTGGCGTTTGCGGAATCGAGCGAGATTGACGAATCCAGCTTGCATAGCTTGTAACGCCAAAAGACCAGATTGGAAAGAAACATTACAGAAGTATGTGGTTTGAAATTTAGAACATTAGTGAAACTATTTCGCAAAATGTATTCTAGCAAATTTATGCATATAGCCGTTGAACCATCCGATATATGTAATTTGGATTGTCCTTCATGTATGCGAGAGAAGCCTGGAAGAGGGTTTATGTCTCCTATAACTTTTGAGAGGATGATGGAGAAGTTGGATGGTGAAGTGGAGAGTGTGTTCTTGTATGGTCGTGGTGAATCCACGTTGTCGCCTTATTTGCCTGATTTGACGGAAATAGCAATGAAGTATGGGTGTGACACTCGGTTATCCATTAACACCTGTGTTCCTCTCAAGAAAAGGTATGTGGCTCGTTTGCTTCACAGTGTATCGTTGTTCAAAATTTGTGTGGATGGTTGGGACCAAGAATCATTGAATTGGTATCGGCGTGGAGGCAACTGGAAAGTGCTGTTGCAGAATTTGGAGACAATTAGCGAAGTGAACCCATGCAAAGCAGTTAAAGAAATGTGTGTACTCACCTTCAAATATGTTGAAGGTAAAGAACACATTTTTAGGCGTTTGGCACGAGAATATAAAATGGACCGTATCTGCTGGACTTTGCCAATAATTAACTGGAAAATGAAACTCAATGAAGCGGAAGCGGAAGAGTGGCTCGCAACAAATCCGAACTATCAAAGATATAAGTTGGTGAATGGGGTTTGGCAACATAAAACGTCACGTTTCTGTATGCCTGATCCATTCGTTTGTGTGGATGGCACTGTTTTGGGTTGTTGTCGAGATCGCTATGCCACTGCGCCAGTGGGGAACATTTTGACGGATGATGTTAAGAAGATTCGGCGAAGGTTGTTTTGGTTCTGGTTGAAGGCATTACGACATAGGTTTGAGTTCTGTCGAACATGTTGTTGGGATACAAATTTGCCAGTTGAAATATGGGAGAAAGTTTGATTGGAGACTAGGCAGTTTCATGTTTTATGGCATGTAAAACCAAAAACACCGTTTGGCAAGCCTAATATCGAAGAGAAACAGTTCTTAGACATTCTAAAAAAATATGTTGGCAAAAGACCCTACGAAATCCATTGGATTCAAGCATACATCAAACGGGAAACACGCCCAGGAGACTTATGTCTTATCTTGTTGCAGAAGAATGAGAACGGTTGCCATGTGGATCCTCCATTTGGAGAGTTAGATTCTAAACCAGACGTGATTTTTTACGTGGAAGTGCAGAAGACCATGCCAAGCAAAGTGTTTGAAGGCGACAACTTCCAAATTGATTATCGAAAACCAATCCGCTTCGAGAGAGACGACAAGTTGAATGTTGATTTGAAGGCTAGTAATTCTTCTTGGCTGGGACCTAGAACTGTTGATTTCTTGTGGACTATCGGGTTTGAAGTGCTATAATGTCTATGTGGACTGATGACGAGCATAGATTGATGTCACAAAAGACTATACAAGTTGTTGCGAGGGTTATGCGGTTTTTTGACAAGTTTCATGTGAAGTGTTGGCTTTACATGGGTGCTTTGTTAGGAGCCATACGGAACGGTGTGATATTGCGTTGGGATTATGACGTAGATTTAGGCTGTAATAGAAGGGACATGGAGAAAATTGTTTCTATCTTGGATCGGTTTGTAACGGAAGAAATGTTTGTTGTAGTCAACGAAACATTTGGAAACATCAGCATCATTCCCAGTAATCCACATTCTTTTTTTGATATAAATTTGGAATTTCTGTTTGAGAATGAAACTTGTTTCTGGAGGTTTCACCATTCAGAACGCTTCTACAAGTTGCGTGACTCAGCTTTTTCTTATCTGTTCTTGCGGTTGCTGATGCGTTGCTTGAATATTTCAAACCATAGAATCTCCTCAAATTCAAAACTTAAATGGCTCTCCAGTTTGCTACCAAACCATGTTAAATCCTTAATCAGTAACCTATCGTGGAGCATACATAAAAGGCTAAAACTGATTGTGCCTCATGCGTATCCTAAATTCTTCAATGATCTATCCACAATCACGTTTTACGGCGAGAAAGTTTTCGTTCCACAAAACTATGAGGCGTATCTCAGCTATCATTATGGGAATTGGCGTGAACCAAATAGAAATTGGACGCATTATGTTGAGTCTGGAGCGTTAAACAAACATTATGAGTTGGAAGTATAAGTTTCATAAAGGCGTGATAGGCTATGCCTTTGTTGTTGCAGATTTATTTCATTACGGACATCTACATTTTCTGAAAGAATGCAAGAAACACTGCGACTTCTTAATTGTTGGCGTATATACGGATGAACTCACGGAAACTTACAAACGCAAACCTATCATCCCATTTGAAGAACGAATCGAATTAATTAGAAACTTGAAACCTGTTGACATGGTTGTTACAGTTCATAACCGTGACTGCACACCAATGTTGAAAAAACTCATAGCTGACGGATGGAAGGTTCAGCGTCTTTTTCACGGAACCGATTGGAAACCAGAAGAGGATGAAGATTTGCAAAAGTCGAAAATGTTTATCGAAAGTGTTGAGGGCAGTCTTGTGCAACCAGAATATTACGAGAAACGCACGACAACTTCAATCATCAAAGAAATCTTGACAAGATACAAAAACGGAGAGAACGTTATTGGAAACCAAAAGTGAAAAACACATCCGATCTATGACAAAAAGCATTCTCTGGCGAATCATGGGAATAATTGTTTTGGCTGCCGTAACGTATGCTTTCACTCGGTCATGGATACAAACTGGAATCATCACTTTTTTGCACCATTTCGCCTTCATATTCATCTATTACTTCCACGAAAGAGCGTGGCTTAAAGTCAATAGGATACAGGGGAAACTGCGAAAGGGCTTGCGAGCTTTCACCTACGAAATCATTTTGGGCCACTGTGTTCTCGGATTAATTAGCCTAGTCGTAACGGGTTCTTGGCTTGCCGTCACACTAATCACTGTAACTTACATTGAGAATAAGCTGTGGATTTATGTGGTTTACGATTGGGTTTGGAGTAAAACAAGTTGGGCAGTTATCACAAAAGATTTAGCAAAAAGATAAGTGGGTATTTTTACACTAAAAAGGCTACCCTAACTAACCGAAAAGCCGAAGCTTAATTTTGATGTTGAATGAGTTTAGACAACGCATCCTCATAATCACTATGGACCTCATCTTTCTCATAATTACCTTACTGGATATTTTTCATACCGCCTTCTAAGGTAAGAGAAACCGCAAGAGCTTGGCAAATAGTCTGCAACACCTATTTTTCTATTTTTCTATTAGGTTGTGGAGATGGAAAAAATTTTAAAAAATAAACGCAAAATTGGAGCAATCATAATCGTTATCGGTATCGTGGGTACACTAATTTCAGTTGCTTCTCCTGCTATCAACCAGATTTTACGCGGCGGAAAAGTAGCAGTCACCGAAGTTGCTGGAACAATCGAATACACATCTAATCCCTTCTCAACATGGACGACAACTTTGAGTATTCAGAGTGGTGCTGAATGGCGAGCGAGAGTCAGAGGTCTGTCAATGGCTTACAACGGCGGAATCAACTTAACTTGGGCGTTATACAATGTGGGCGCGGATGGCTTGATTGGTACGGGTGATGACACACTTGTTGCAGGCACAACGTTCATTCAAACAATCACTGTTGTGTCAGGGGTTCCGCAGAATGTAACGGCTTCCAGTGACGGATTTAACCCTTATAATTGGGGTCAGTGGCCAGCTGTGAACGATCTCTACGTTCAAACCACAGTAACAGAAGCATAAAGTCCAAAGCATAAGTCAAAATTCTCCTCTATTTTTCTATTGAAGGCGCATGGTAAAGAGAAAGCGGAAACAAAAATCTTCGGTTCTCGCAATCGTATTGATATTGGCTCTTCTTTTGACAGCTCTCTTTCTG
>Ga0209636_10001344_pt1 | contig 24678 bp, 24 predicted proteins | sample DeeMarSWOR152_54_FD_187464 | JGI IMG/M metagenome (GOLD analysis project Ga0209636, IMG submission 187464) | Marine sediment microbial communities from White Oak River estuary, North Carolina - WOR-1-52-54 (SPAdes) (version 2) | ecosystem: Environmental > Aquatic > Marine > Intertidal zone >...
AAACTAATGTCTTCAATGGCTTTGCATACATTTACCTTCTCTCTCCCTATCAAATGCTTGAACTCCGAATCAGATAAACCTATTCCGTCATCTGTCACTTCAATCTGCACTCGCCTAAACAAAATCAAATCTTTCCCTCTACAATTATCAGCCTAAAGGGAGGATTCTAAGGAAAACATCAACAATTTTCCGAGCTGAAACTTCAACCTCAGACGTCAACCCTTCTCCAAAATCAGCTTTTTTAGGCTCTATCAGTAATAGGGCGATTTTTGCTTTTGTTGTTGTAGCAAGGTATTCGCAAAAAATTCTTAGCGGAAGCGCATGTGTTGAGTAAGCAGGGAACGTTGCCAACTGTTTTGGTTTGATAAGCCTCGAATCCCCAGGTTCTAAGCCTAAAACAGCCGCATCTATCAGAAGAACATGTGTAGGGTTAAAGTCTATGATTTTCTGAATGAAATTTTCTGGAACTGTTTCACACTCGATTAGGCAAACTTTTTCAGAAACTTTTCCCCGCAAATCTTGAACTATTTTAGTCCCGACAAAATCATCCATGCGAATTGGATTTCCAATGCCAGCGGCGACCACTTTTTCCGCGTCTGAAAGCCACACCCTTAACTCTTTTTCAACATTGTATTTTCCGCTAATCACTGCAAATCGCCATAAAAATTCCGATTTTTCTTTTTGCCACATTTACCCCTATTGAATTTGACCCAAAAGTTCTGTTGCTTTCACTCTAAGCTCATTCAGTGCAAGTTCTTCTGGCGTGAAGCCCATTGCTAGTCCCAGTAATTGTGTATAGTGCAGTACCGGTATGCCAAATTCTTCGTTGAAGGCTCTTTCTATTCTAGGTTGATTCAGATCATACATCATGTGGCAGAATGGACAAACAGTTATCAACGCTTGCGCCTTCACAGTCCTAACATGCTCAAGCTTTTCTCTAGCCATCTGAAACGGAACTTCCTCGTTCACACCAATTATCGGGTTACCACAACACTCTGTCTCATCCATGTAATCTAAACATTCGGCACCGGTCAGCCTTATCAGATTTTTCAACATCGTTGGATTCTCCGGGTCATCACCATGATCTACATGTTTCGCTGGACGAACAATGTGACATCCACCGTGTTGCGCCACACGAAGGTTGGCCAAAGGCTTATTGACAGCATCTTTTATTTTTTCAAAACCTACATCTTCGGCAAGCACATGAACAAGATGTTTGACCTTCGTCGTTCCCTTAAATTCCATGCCAATTTCTTTGAGGTGACCGTTAATCTTCTCTCTAAGCCCTTTGTCCTCTGCAAGAACCTTGTTTGTTTCATTCAATATACTAAAACAACCGTTACAAAGGGTTAGAATGCCCAAGTTTTCTTTTTCTGCCAAGCAGAGATTCCGCGCTGCCAAAGTCAGCATCAAGTCATGGTTTATCGGATCCATTGGAAAGCCGCAACAGTTGAACTCCGGCATCTCTACAAGTTCCACGCCGAGCTTTTTGAGGACTTTTCTGGCTGAGATTTCGTAACTTGAAAGTCTGTATGGAATAACACATCCAAGGAAAACCAAGTACTTCAGTTCCGACATTTAGCTTCTCACCTTTTCGAAAGTTTTAGCTTTTTCAAGGATTTCCTTGGAACGTGTAACTTCAAATATCTTCTTCAGATCTTCCAAGTTCGGCTTTGGCAGTGGAGGCAGTCCACGCATCTCCCTTCTTTTATGTCTTGATTCTGGAAACTCATACGAGTAACCTCCCTTCAGAATGTTAGAAGCCAACTCTCTAGAGACAAGCGGCATGACGCCTTTTTCTTTTACAGTCAGGTTCCGCAGGGCTCGCACGATGCCGGCAATCTCTACACCTTGGGGACAGTGATCGACACATGTAAAGCAGGTGGAGCAAAGCCAAAGGGCATCATCTGAAAGGAGCCTATCTCTAAGTCCAAGCTGCACCATCCTAGCTATTTTTCTAGGTCTGTAAAAGTCGCTGAACCTTGAAATCGGGCAGTCAGCTGTGCAAGTTCCACATTGGAAGCATAGCATGAGTTTTTCTGCGCCGTGAATCTTGCTCATTTCGTACTTGAATTTCGGGTCCAGTTCCTCAGCCTTTATAAAGGCAGGAACACTTTCTTGGGTTTTACTCATTCTGATCGCCCCTGCTTCAGGATTGTTCAAGTTAGTGATGGAGAACTTTTGAATAATGAACGGTAGTTAAATAAGGATTTTGGTTCAAATTGAATAATGAGAATACTGAATCTTAAACGCTCTTCACTTGAGATTGCTCCGTTCATCAAACTCTAACCTCTATTTTCTTTAACGGATTTGGCCCAAGCTTTTTTATTTGTTCAACCATGTCTCGTACTATTGATGCAAATCTGTCTCCTTCGCTCGCCGAAACCCATTCCAACTGCAAACGTTCCGGCTCGATTCCAAACTCTTGCAAGATTTTCTTTAGAAGAGTTACCCTGTTTAATGTCTTGAAGTTCCCGTTAACGTAATGACAATCTGAAGGCAAGTGGCAACCTGCAACAAGCACTCCGTCTGCGCCATTTTTGAAAGCTTCAAGAATGAAGACAGGGTCGATTCTACCGCTACACATGACGCGAATTATTCGTATGTTTGGTGGATACTGGATTCTGCTTACGCCTGCCAAGTCTGCTCCTGCGTAAGCACACCAGTTGCAGAGGAAACCGATGATTTTTGGTTCGAAGTCTTCTTTCTCTGTCATGCCACCAGCTCCTCCTTTAGCACGGCTCTAATTTGAGCCATAATCTCTTGGTCGGTGAAATGTCCTAACGTTATGGCTTTCATTGGACATGCTGCTCCGCATACACCGCACCCTTTGCATAGGGCTTCGATGACATGTGCAGTTGTCTTCCCATTTTCTTCCTTCATTTCTATAGCGCCATAGGGACACAGATTTTCACAAAACCCGCAACCACCACAGAATTCAGTATCCACCTTCGCCACTATTCCCTCCATTTCAAGTTTCTCCCTAGAAAGAATCGTAGCTGCCCTTGCTGCTGCCGCACATGATTGAGCAATGCTTTCATCAATAAACTTCGGCGAGTGCGACATACCACAAAGAAATACACCATCAGTTTGGAAGTCTACAGGCCTAAGTTTCACATGGGCTTCCAAGAAGAAACCACCTTTTGTCAACGGGACTTTGAGCATTTCAGACAGTTGCTTATTGTCTGGATTTGGAACTGTGGCCGCGCTTAAAGCGACAATGTCTGGTCTGATTTCGATTTCCTTTTCTATTACCGGCTCCCAAAATTCTACTTTGAGTTCTCGGTTTTTGTTCGTTACTTTCGGTTTTCTCTCATCATCGTAGTTTATGAATAGTACTCCCTTTTCTGCGGCTTTTCGGTAGTAGTCTTCTTTGAAACCGTAACTTCTCACGTCCTTGTATAAGATGTAAACGTCACTTTCAGGGCTTATCTCCTTGATTTTCAAAGCGTTCTTTATTGCTTCTCCACAGCATATTCTTGCACAGTTGGGTCTTTCTTCTGTTCTAGCCCCCACACACTGAATCATAACAACCGTTTTGGCATTGAAATCGCCTTTCGCAATTCTCTCCTCTAATTCTCGTTGCGTAATAACGCGGTGGTCATTGCCGTACAAGTATTCTGTAGGTTTGTATTCAACTGCACCTGTAGCAACTATCACTATCCCATGCTCAATTTCTTTTTCTTCACCTTTATCAGTTATTTTTGACTTGAAGTTGCCAACAAATCCACCGACTTCGATAACTTCTGCGCCTAAATAAGTATGAATCTTATTGTTTTCCATGACTTGTTTTACCAGATTGTCTAACTGCTCTTTGGGGTTCTCGCCTTCAAGCAGATAATGAATTTTGCGTAAGTGTCCGCCTAGCTCATTTTCGCGTTCCACAAGATGGACTTCGAAGCCTTGTCCTGCAAGCTCTAGAGCTGCTGTCATACCAGACAATCCGCCGCCAATAACCAAACCGACAGGCGTCACATCTACAGTCGGCTTTGTCAAGGGTTTCAATAATCTAGCTTTTGCAACGACTGATCGAACTAGGTCTTTGGCTTTTTCTGTGGCCTTTTGTGGTTCGCGCATGTGAACCCAGCTGCACTGGTCGCGAATGTTAGCCATCTCGAACAAGTATGGGTTTAAGCCAGCCTCTCGCACAGTTTCTCTAAACAAGGGTTCATGAGTTCTTGGTGTGCATGAAGCTACGACAACACGGTTCAACTCGTGTTCCTTTATCTTTTCTCTGATTATTTTCTGTGTATCCTGGGAACAAGTGTAGAGGTTCGCTTCTACGTAGGCCACGCTGGGCAGTTTTCTAGCGTATTCCACAACCTCTGGGACGTCAACTATTCCGCCTATGTTTATCCCGCAGTGGCAGATGAAGACGCCTATACGTGGTTCTTCTTGGGTCACGTCTCTTTCTGGTGGGTATTCCTTTCCAACGATCTCCTTTCCCCTTTCAGACGCAAGCAGGCTCATAGCCTTAGCGGCTGCGCCACTGCCTTGTGCAACGCTTTCGGGAATGTCCTTGGGAGCAGCGAAGGCTCCACAAACATATACTCCTGGTTTCGACGTTTCTACTGGTGAGAAGACATCTGTTTCGCAGAACTCGTAGCTGTTGAGTCTTATTCCTAACGCCTCGGATAGTTTTTCAGCGTCTTTAGGAGGTTGCATTCCAATCGATAAGACTACCATGTGAAATTCTTCGATTCTGGGTTGTTCGTTCTCCACGTAATGCACGAATAAGTTGTTCGTTGACGGGTGCTCTGTGATGTTTGCGGCTCTTGATCTTACGAACCTTATGTTGTGTTCGCCTTTTGCACGATTGTAGTAGTCTTCGAACTCTTTGCCGTAGGCGCGTATATCCATGTAAAAGATTGAGCAGTCCAACTTCGTCGGTACGTGTTCTTTGGCTATGACTGCTTCTTTAATGCCGTACATGCAGCACGCGGCAGAACAGTAGTTGTTCCCAAGCTGAGTGTCTCTTGAGCCGACACACTGGATGAAGGCTATTTTTTTAGGAATTTCACCGTCTGAAGGTCTTAAGACAAGTCCACCGTAGGGTCCTGAAGCGCTCAAAATCCGTTCGAACTCTGTGCTTGTGACAACGTTTGGATAACGCCCATAACCGTATTCACTTTTCAGTCTTGCATCGAAAGGCTCAAATCCGGGTGCAAGAATGATTGAACCTACCTTCAAGGTTGTTTCGCTGTCTTGTTGGTCATATTCGATTGCTTTTGCTTTGCAGATTTCTTGGCATGTGCCACATCCTATGCATTTTTCGCGGTCTATTATGAACTTCAGCGGAACGGCTTGTGGATATTCAACGTATATTGCGCTCCTGTTGCTTAGACCTTCATTGAACTTGTCTATGGCTTCTATTGGACATTTTTGTGCGCACAATCCACATCCATTGCACTTCTCTTCGTTTATGTAACGGCTTCGCTTTCGAACTTTTACTTCGAAGCTGCCAGCTTCACCGCTCAAACCTAGCACTTCTGCGTTCGTTATCAAAGTTATGTTCGGGTGTCTTCCAGTTGCCACAAGTTTAGGTGCCAAGATGCACATTGCGCAGTCATTTGTTGGAAATGTTTTGTCCAGCCTAGCCATTAAACCGCCTATGCTCGGAGAGTTATCGATCAAATAGACTTTGAACCCCGAATCCGCCAAATCTAGAGCTGCTTGTATCCCAGCCACTCCTCCTCCGACTACGAGAACTGCTCCTATCTTCTCACCAGTCATTTTCATTAGACCTCCAATGCCCTGTAGAATGGAGTCGTTCCTTCAACGCGATCTAAGGCCACCATCCCTATCCTTCGCATGTCTACAATGTGGCGGAGAACCAAAGCAGGTTCCATATGGATGATAGCTGCAAGCTCCTTAACCGACAAGGTTTTCTGCTTAGTCAAGAGATGTATCTTCTGTCGAACAAACTCCACTTTAACAATTTCATCAACTAAAGCATCAAGCTCTTCGGCCGAGACTTTCTCACCATAAACATTCACGTTCTCTGTTAGCTCTCTTTCTCTCCCTGTTAACACTCTTAGACGGAATTCTGCCGCAGCATTTTTAGCTGCAGCAATATTTAACAAGGCTCCTTCACGCGTCCTTTTTTCCAATAATGGTGACGCCCCGAATTTCTCTATTTGCGAGGCAAAATCAGTCAGAACGTGGACTAACTTTGTGTCTTCTGTAGGGGAAGACCACCGCAGCTCCAAACGTTCTGGCCCTAAAGAGGTTAACGAAAGAAGTCTTTTAACCAAAACCACGATTCGTTCAGCGTAAAGATTGCCTTCAACAAAGTGGCAGTCCGGCGGAGTACAGCCAACCAGCAGAACGCCATCTGCCCCCCTTTGGAACATTTCCAAAATTATCACAGGATCTATTCTTCCAATACACATTACCCGCACGACATCAACATCGAAGGGAACCTTTTGTTTAGCATCGATGGCTGTTTGCGTTCTATCACAGAAAACCCAATTGCATGCAAAACAAACGATTTTGAGTTTTCTAGAACTCACGATGGACTACCTCCCCCTGAAGCAGCCAAGGCGCAACTTAGAATATTCGCATCTGTGAGACGATGCATTGTGATTGCTCGCTCTGGACAGAGAGCAGCGCAAATACCACAGCCTTTGCACAGTTCTTCGTCAACTTGTGCCACTCCATTCTCGTTTTTTGCTATGGCGCCACATGGACATATTATGAAACATGTATTGCACCCAGTACACTTGTTTTCATCAACAATCGCCCTGTCTCTTTCACAAAGGTCCATTTCTGCTAGGCATTCTGAACACGGGCCACAGCCGAGGCATCTGAAGGCTTCAAACGTAGCTTTTCGCTTGGTTTCCTTCAAGAATTCCGCTGCTTCTTCGAAGCTCAACCTCGGTTTCTCTATAGGAGCTTCATATCTTCGTGATTTCCGCCTCAAAGACTCCCAGTCTTTAACCCACGTTGTTTCCTCAACTTCCTCTAGTCCAGCTTTCAGATCTTGGCCGCATAGGTATCGATGAATTGAAATTGCGGCTTGTTTCCCAGCTCCAACGGCTTGTATGATACTTGCCGGACCTGTGACAATGTCACCTCCGGCAAAAACTCCGCGTACCCTAGTTTCTAAGGTTATTTGGTCGACGGGAATCGGCCCTCTTGTCGCCTTCTCATCGAGAAGCTCAGCTGGTAAACATGATGTTTCTGGATCTTGACCTATGGCTGGAATAATCAAGTCAACTTCGTATTGATGTTCAGAAAAACTGATGGGTATCGGTCGTCTTCTTCCTGATGTGTCAGGTTCGCCTAATCGCATACGCAAACATTCAATTGCCCTCACGTCACCATTGTCACTGATGACTTGTTTGGGCGAAACAAGAAAACGGAATATTATTCCTTCCTTTTCCGCTGCCTCTATTTCATGTCGAAGCGCAGGCATCTCGTTTCTTGTTCGACGATATAGTATCATTACCTCCTTTGCTCCAAGTCCTTTTGCAGTTCTGGCGGCATCAATGGCACTGTTGCCTCCGCCGATAACCGCTACCTTTTCACCTACCTCCACAGGTTGCCCAAGCGATACAGCTCTTAGGAATTCGAGAACGTGAATTACGCCTTCCAAGTCCTCGCCTGGCACGTTCATTCTTCTGCTTAGTTGCATGCCTACTGCTACGAAAATAGCTTTGTAGCCTTCATTTCGTAAGCTTTCAATTGTGATGTCTTTACCGAATTCTATTTCTGTTTCGATTTCTACGCCTACATCCTTGATATAAGCTATTTCATTTGCCACCACAAAATTTTCCAGCCTGAAATCTGGTATACAATAACGCATCATACCGCCTGGTTCGGACATCCGTTCGAAAACCGTTACTGGATAACCCAGTTTCGCAAGTTCATAGGCCGCAGTCAAGCCAGCTGGACCAGCACCGACTATAGCCACTTTTTCTGTGCGGGTCTTCGGCATAGGTTGGGGCTTGACTCGTCCTTTCTCTCGTTCAATATCAGCCACAATCCTCTTTAACGCTCGAATCGCCACCGCTTGATCAAGATTTACCCTTGCACAAGCATCTTCACATGGACTGAAGCAAACCCTGCCGCAGATTGCAGGAAAAGGCATGTCTCTTCTTATAAGCTCAACTGCTTCCTTGAACTTTCCTTTCTGGATTAGAGAAACATATCCTTGAACATTTACACGTGCTGGACACGCGATACGGCATGGTGGCAACTTTCTTTTTACGTTTGTGCGAATGTTTGTTGCCATCTTCGAACCGGCTCGGCTGTAGAGAGTATTTGATTTCTCTTCCATCTAATTAACCCACCTAAGCCATGCTTAGTTTATTTATGAAAGAAAAGATTCATGAAGAAAAAAAGGGGAATGCTACAAGATTACTTCACTTTCAGCCGACCTTCGAGTTTGCTTACCCACTTGTTGTACTGCCTCAAGCTAAGCATGTCTTTTAGCTCTTGCTCTAGAGTTAGCGAGTTGTTGGGTTTGATTTCTATTATCCATCCCCCATTGTAAGGATCTTCATTAATTAGATGTGGTTGATTTCTGAGATTTTCGTTGAACTTGACGATTTTGCCACTGATTGGCGCGTATAAGTCGAACATAAACATCCATGTTTCAGCCACACCGAAAGGCTCCATCTTCTTGACTTCTTTTCCAAAAGATTCAGCGTAGATATAGGCTATCCCCTCCAAATGTCTCTGTGCATAGTCTGATAGACCAACCCTGATGTTTCCCTCAGGCGTTATTTGAGCCCACGTATGTTTCGGAGTGTAAAGCAGCTGCTCAGGCACTGCAAGATACTTCTTACGTTTTTCTACAGGAATCCCTTCCATTCGCATTAACTCTTCCAGACGCAGTCGAATTGCCTCAGACACAAATTCCGAGATACTTCTATAGCGGCCGGCTTGAATGGCCTTTTCAATTTCCTGTATGAGTTTTTGTCTTATACTCACGGTTTTCCATTCAGACATTTTTCATACACCTCCTTTAGACTTGAGTGATATATAACGGAACACCAGAATATATACGTAATGCATATAAAGCATATAATGGTAAATACTTGGTGGCCTCATAACGCAAGTATAACATAAAGGGGGAAAGTATATAAGCGATGATATACTGAAGTAAGAGTAAATACTATAGAGCTGGTCGTATGGAGAGCAGAAAAGTTCAAAAGGTAGGCTACTCAACCATGACAGTATCACTTCCAAGTGAATGGGTAAAGAGAAAGAACATAAAGCCAGGTGATCTCGTCTTCATTGTTCCAGAGATAGACGGTAGTTTACGAATTATGCCAAGCGATTTGGCTGGAAGAGAAGAGGAAGAGGAATATATTGTAAATGCTGATGTGTGTGTCGAGAGGGGAATGTTAGAAAGACTGATTGTTGGAAGCTATATACTAGGACGGGATGTCATTAGAATAAGTTCAACAAGTCGAATAAAAAGTGAGTGCGTAGGAGAAGTCAGGGGCATAGTTCGCAAACTTATTGGACTTGGCATATTAGAAGAAGCTCCAAATAACATTCTTCTTCAATGCTCTATTGACCCAACCAAATTTCAAATTGATATGCTTATTAGACGCTTATCCTTGATAGCCTCAACGATTTACAGTGAAGCACTACAAGCGTTTCTAGAAAAGGACACAAAACTGGCCATGGACGCCATAAACCGTGAAGATGAGGCAGACATGATATTTTTCTTGGCAACACGATTGCTTGTTCTAGCACAGCGAAAACGAGATGTAGCAGAAAAAATCGGTTTCGCTAAACTCATCTTAATCCCTTGCACCTGTATAATACTGCAATATCTCGAATTGATCGCCGATTATTCTGAATACATAGCAAAAGAAGTCATTGAACTCAAAAAGTATAGCGCAGCAATCAGCAAAGCAACAGTTGAAAAGATTTATCACCTAGGCGAGGTGACGCAAACTATATTTCAGAAAGCTGTGGACTGCATTTTTACAAGAGATCTGATGATTGCAAATAACATATTGGAAATGCATACAGTTCTTGAGAGCGAATTTGAAAAAGAAATGCGTGAACTGCCAGAAGTTCCCTATTTAAGAACAATAGTTTCGACCTTGAGTAAGATTTCAGACAAGGGTGCAGTAATTGCTAAGCTGGCGATTAACACGATTCTGATGAAATCAGACGAAAAAGTTGGGAAAATTCTAAAAATAAGAAAGCATACGCGAACGGCGCCGTTGCCGGTTAAATAGCTCACTAGCTGCGCGAGCGTGAAAACGTTCAGCTTGACGCTCTCCCAAAGAATGGGCGCACTCGGCCTAATAATTATATCCAGCGGGCACTAAATTAAGTCCAGCGGTCAAAAAAATGGTTCCAAAATATTCTCATCAATTAATGACTGGAATGTGTTTTGGCGTAACTACAGCTGTCATTACATCTCTTGGAATGATTGTCGGTATGTATTCGGCCACTTCCTCGAAACTAGCAGTCGTTGCTGGGATTGTAGTTATGGCCATAGCTGATGGTCTATCTGATGCTGTAGGTTTACATACTGCTGAAGAGGCGGAAGTTGAGAACGGAAAAAGTAAACATACTTCAAAGGAGATTTGGCTAACCACTCTTTTCGCCTTTCTTTCAGTGTCTGGGTTCACCTTAACTTTTGCAATTCCCACTTTGATTTGTCCTATAGAAACTGCTGTCATTCTCACCATAGCTTGGGGAATGCTGCTTCTCATTCTCCTTAATTTTTACATTGCCAAGATCCGGAGGGAAAATCCAATAAAACTCATCTCTGAACATATTTTGTTAGCGATATTCGTCATCATCGCTTCTCATTTGGTTGGTATTCTAATAGCCATGGTGTTTGAATAAAGCAATGGAACACTTGTTTTAAAATCGAGCGCGCAGTAGATTGTCAACGTTGTGTTTTCCAATGTCCGGAGAAATAGCTTCTTTCCACAAAACACTGTTTTTCTTCGGCTATGTTTAGCGCAAGTGTAACTTGAAAACGTTAAAAAACCTCGAAATACATAATAGTAAATAGAAAATATTCTATAGGGATCAATAATGGAAAATCTTGAAGAAGCGCTACACAATATTGACGTTTTCTGCCGGACACTAGTGAAGAAAATTGTTGAAGATGAGAATTGCCCCGAAAACATGACTGTTGACCCCATTGAAAACCTTCTTAGAAGAAAACATATCATAGAGGGACATTCAGTTTCAAATTCCTTAGCCAATCATCTTATTCCGCTTCCACACACCGAGAAGCCCCTAATTGACATATTCGAAGATGATAAACATGTCAAAATTTTGATGCAATGCCGCTGCAAAGATCAAGAAGTAACCATTAATACAGACGTAGAAGTCTTCGAGATATGCACAGAAGAATGCGAAAGGATAAACCTGCCTATCAGGCACTTACAAATTGAAAATATGACTGTAAGATGTCACAACAATGAAGTTTTTGAAATCGACATCCCAAAAACAGAAACTGCGATAAGTCATGGTAAATAGACGTTTCCATTGAGAAGTTGCACCTTCAGGCCGTCTTTGACAACTTCACACTTCTTGCTTCCTAGAACTATGAGTTCAAAGAATCAAACACTACAAGAAAAAGGGAATGATTCGATAGATTGAAGTTCCGAATCAGATTGACTGTGACGCGTCCTCTTAACCGATCTTGTTTAGCACTTTGTATAGCTTTACTTTGTGGAATTCAAGGGCAAGTTCTTTTGGGTCTATTCCTAACGCTATGCTAAGGAGTTCAGCATAATGGAGCACTGGCATGTTATATTCTTCTTGGAACTTTGATTTTATCATTAGTTGCCCCATGTCGAGTGTTAGGAAGCAGAAGGGGCAGAGAGTTGAGATACAGTCGGCGCCAGCCTTAGTTGTGTTTACGAGTTTTTCCCGGGCGATTTTTAACGCAAGATCATCAGCGTACCCCCTTAGGAGCCCACCGCAACATTTCAGTTTATTTCGATATTCAATGCTCTTTGCACCCAACGCCTCAATTAAATCATCGAAGATGCGGGGACGTTCTGGATCATCGAATTTCAGAAGTTCGCTAGGTCTGAGCAAGTGGCATCCGGAAAACGAGGCCACTTTCAAATTGTTCAATGGCTTAGAGATGCTTTGCTTCATACGTTCAACCCCAACGTCATCTTTTAGTACTTGTAAGTAGTGTTTCACTTCTTTGCTGCCTTGGAATTCTTCTCCAGCTTTAGACAGAATCCTGTTCACGTCTTCTCTTAGTTTTTCGTTTTCCTTCAACATGGTATTCGTCATGGCAAGAGATTCAAAGCAACCCGTACACAATGTGACCATGTTCAGGTCAGCTTCCTCAGCTAGGCAAATATTGTACGCAGCCATCGATAGGCTGGTTTCTAAGTCTATGGACTGCACTGGTGGGGGAGCGCAGCATGTCATATTGGCTAGATCAACAAGTTCAATTCCGAGTTTAGCTAGAGCCTTCCTTGCCGATAACTCATAATTTGGTTGACGCGCCGGTATGGTGCAACCCAGAAATAGAGCGTAGCTGGTCATGGTGCTTCCTCCTTTTCTTTTTGCAGCTTATCAAACCCGGTGGCAGAGAGAATTTTTCTCAGAGCTTCCACGCCGGTTGGCTGAAGAGGCGGTAGGCCGATGGCAGGTCTTTTTTGTTCCATGAATTTGGATATCTTAGCTATGCGGCCGTCGTTTATGATAGCTGAAGCGAATTCCGAGTAAAGGTTTGGGATGTAGCCTTTTTCGAAGGCTATGTTTCTCAGGGCATAGATTACGTCGGCTATTTCGACTTTTTGAGGGCATCGTTCTTGGCAATTATAACACGAACAGCATAGCCATATGAAGTCGCTTGAAAGAACTTCTTCCTTCTCTCCCAGCAGTGACAGCTTGATAACTTCTCTAGGGTTAAACTTGTCAGTGATCTTGGCTACTGGACAGCTACTGGCACAGGTTCCACACTGATAGCATGAGGTTATAGTTTCGCCACCTAGGCGACTCCTGACCATGTTGGAGAAGGCTAGGCTCCTTCCCTTTTCTGTCCTTTCATGTTCCATATGATTCACCTCGCCACTACGAGCCTCCCATTATTTGCATTGGCCCGAGTTTCTCTAGTTTATCGGTCATTGCTTGTGCGGCTTTGGCGAAATCGTTTCCTTCGATATATATCATGTTTAACATCACTAGCCTTTCTGGTTTGATACCGTATTCTTTCAGCAACGTTTTGGCAAGCTGCACCTTTGTTTCCGTTTTCTGAACCCCTACCTCATAGTGACAGCCGTCACTCTTGCATCCAACAACCATCACTCCTTGGGCACCAGCTTTAAAGGCTTCCAGAATCTGGTGAACCTGTAGAATGCCCGTGCAAGGAACTTTCATCACCCTCACGTTTGCAGGATACTTCATCATAGCCATACCTGAAGAGTCCACACTTGTACCACCACATTCCGAACAGCACACGGCCAGAACCAAAGGTTTCGATGTTCCGTTAACAGACATAAGACCTTTCATCTGAGCAAGCATTTGGTTTTGCCTCGAATGCCTAAGCTCAATAGCATTGAGGGGACAGGTGCCCACACAGACGCCGCATCCTTCACACATGAGATCAGACACCTCAGCCACAAAATGCTCTTTATCCGTTGAGACCAGATTTATTGCTCCGTAAGGACATGTGACTGGGCAGAACTCGCAGTCACCACAATATTCCTCGTCGATTACGGCCGTTCTCTGATCCTTAACTATCTTACCTGTGGTCATGAATTTGGCAGCCTTCAAAGCCGCAGAGTGAGCCTGCAGAGAAGATGTCGGCGCATCCTTCGGAAATGTTGCTCCTCCGCAGACGTACAGCCCTCTAACGATGGTTTCAGTTGGCCTCAGTTTAGCGTTGTACTCCTTGAAGAAGCCGTCTTCATCCAACAGCTCAATAATCTGGCCAAGTTCCTTGGTGCCCTCAGATGGTACCATAGCCGGAGCCAACACCACTAGGTCAGCATCTAATTCTAAGAATCTTCCCAGAAGAGCGTCTTCAACATCAACGATCAACCTGCCTGTCTCTGGATCTCGTAGGACTTCGGTTGGCCTGCCCTTGACGAATTTGATTCCCATCTCTCTGGCTCGCTCGTAGTAGTCTTCATGCTGCCTTCCCGTGGTTCTTATGTCTATGTAGCATATTGTAATGTCTGTGTCGGGGTAGGCTGATTTTATCAATATGGCATGTTTTAGCGAGATCATGCAGCAGATGCTTGAGCAATAAGAATTATAGCGTTTGTCTCGCGAACCCACACACTGTATCATAACGATTTTCTTGGCAGACTTGTGGTCCGAAGGCCTAGCAATCATCCCGCTTGTGGGTCCGAAACCATCAATCATCCTGGCGAGCTCAAGATTGGTTACGACGTTAGGATAGTCGCCGTAATGATACTCCTTTATGACGCTGGAATCGAACTCTTGGAAACCCGTGGCGACTATTATACTGCCTACGTTGAGCGTTGTTCGCTCATTTTTCTGAGCTAGTTCTATGGCGTTGGTTGGACAAACTTCAACGCATTTTGCACAATCGTGGAATTTGCAGACACTTTCGTCGATGACGTAAGCAGGTGGATGAACGTTTGGGATGTTCATGTAGATGGCTTTTCGGGTTTTCAGCTTTGCGTTGTATTCATCTGGCACTTCTACGGGGCAAACAGTAGTGCATAGATCGCAGGCGACACATTTCAGTTCGCTAACGTATCTTGGCTTCTTATCTATCGTGACCTTATAGTTCCCAGGAACTCCTTCAATGCTCACGATCCTTGAATTAGTCAATATGTTCAGGTGCGGAATCTCAGTGAAACCTGAACGGTATACGCACTTGCGCGATGTGTGAGTGATAGTCTTTACATCTGATACTGAAGACTGTATGCAAATGGCACAATCATCCGTTGGGAAGAATCGACCGGCACGAGCAGCCAAACCCCCCAGAAAAGGCTCCCTTTCAGCCAAGTGCACTTCGAATCCCAGATCCGCCAAATCCACAGCCGCCTGCATACCTGCGATGCCTCCGCCTATTATCAAAGTAGACTTGAGGACTGGAAACTCAAGTTTCTCCAAAGGCTCCAGAAGCTTAGCACGTTCTATTGCACCTGAAAGCATAGCCTTGGCCTTTTCAGTGGCTTCCAAAGGTGTGTCTCGATGAGGCCAGGCACAGTGGTCTTTAAGATCCATAACTTCAACCAAGTAAGGATTGAGACCCGATTCTTCAACTGCTTGAACGATTTTCACTTCGCTTAGCTTAGGAAGACTCTCTGCAACGACGACCCTGTTTATTTTTCCATCTTTGATGGCGTTTACGATGGCTTGTAACCCTTTGCCACGCCAAAATTCGCTGCTTCTTGCGATCAGGGTTACGCCCGAAATTTTCTTCACGTGGTCTGTCAGAGCGTCGAAGTCCAAGATCTTGGAGAGTTGATTTCCGCAATCAGACAGAAAGACTCCAACTTTAGGTTCATTCATCTTTCATCCCTCACCTTCTCAGCCTTTTTAGTAGCTGCTTTTCGTGATTGTAAATCTCAACTTCTAAAGGCATGTCACCAATAGCGAAGTGAGTCGCGCAGGCAAAGCATGGATCGTAAGCTCTGAAGGCCATTTCAACCTTGTTTAACAGTCCATCATTGACGTTTCCTTTATGTATAAGCCCTTTTGCAGCGTTTTTTATGGACATGCAAATTCCCGGTGCGTTGTGAGTTGTGGCCACTATTAAGTTGACTTTTTTAGCCAAAGCTTTTTCATCAAGAATGTAATGGTGTATCAATGTGCCCCTAGCGGCTTCCACGATTCCGACTCCTTCGCCAGGCTTTCCAGGTTTGTTCCTGATGTCTTTTCGTGTTATCCCTGGGTCCGTCACCAATTCTAATGCCCGTTCAGCTGCGTACATAAGCTCTATTAGCCGAGCCCAGTGGAAGGCTAGAGTGGCGTGAACTGGTTTCCCACCGAGAGTCTTGTACATCCTCTCATACTCTTCTTGCGCAATCGGTGTTGCCATGCCCTCCGCAGCGTTCAGTCTTCCCAAGGGTCCAACTCTGTAGATTCCGCTTTCCGGACCGTCAACTAGGCCTCTCCATCCGAATTTCTTCAGATAGGGTAGTTTGACGTAAGTCCACGGCTCAACATGTTCTTCAATAACATCCAAATACTCTGAAGGCGCGAATTTCACAAATTCGTTTCCTTTCTTATCGACTACTCGGACATCGCCATCATAGAAGTTCACTTTGTTGTCTTTGTCAACTGTTCCCATGTAATGGGTCTTTAAAGTGTAAGGTTCGCTTTTGATCAAGTTCACATAATCGATGTTCTTGAGAACTATATCGTCGAAGAGTTTCAGAGAAAACTTGGCGAACTCCACGCAACTTCTAATCATCTTTTCGATTTCTTGCCTATCTTCGCCAGATAGCGCTTTCGCAATACCGCCTGGCAAGGCAGTCACAGGATGAGTTGCCCTGCCTCCAATAATGGCAGTTATTCTTTGTCCATAGGCTCTGTGTTTTATTACTTCTTTGCCAATCTCTAGGCCGGCTTTCTCTATTACTCCAAGAATGTTTCTTTTCGCTGGTGGGGCGTCTGGTCCTACGACGAAGTCTGGGCCGCCCAAGAAGTAGAAGTGGAGTATGTGATCGTAAATGAAGTATCCGCAATACTCGAGTTCTCTCAGCTTCTTAGCCGTTTCTGTTGGTTCCACATTGAAGGCTGCGTCGCAAGCCTTTGCTCCTGCCATATGATGGGCAACCGGGCAGACGCCGCAGATTCTGGTAGTTATTATAGGTAGGTCTTCTGCTCTTCTTCCCTCGCAGAACCGTTCGAAACCTCTTAGTTCTGGGACTTGGAGGTAGGCGTTTTCCACGTTTCCTTCGTCATTCAGGAATATTGTTATTTTTCCATGACCTTCGAGCCTTGTGATTGGGTCAATAATTACTTCCTTCATTTCTTGATCACCTTCCTTCGGAGGATTGAATGGGCAAGAGAGTATTTGTAGAAGGTTCCCATTGGGTCGACAGCCTGATCAATTACGCTTGGGTCAGTTGCGATTGACGCAAGCGCGCTTACTATGGCAGCGCCTTGATCTGTTACACGAGGACCTGGACCATTACAGCCAGTACAAGGTATGTTTGCCTTTGGACATTGTGCGTCGCAACCTGCTCTTGTTGCAGGACCCATGCATACTACTCCTTGATCCCAGAAACATGTCTTCCCATCATCTTCGATTTCGTAGATACGCTTGATTTCAGTGAGTTTTTTGTCCTTTTTCTCTCTTGGGCATTCATCGCAGATCGATTTGTTCGGCATTAAAACGGATCCTTTTGGAGGCAGCTTGTTTTTGAATATGGCTTCAATGGCTTGAAGTATGAGGGGAACTTGTGGTGGGCAACCTGACAGAAAATAGTCTACATCTACGGTTTGGGCTAAGGTCTTAACTGTGTCGTAGAATTCAGGCAGTGTCAACTCTCCTTCTTTGATCGAAAGAGAAGTTTTCGGTGTCACGAAGTTCGGATTCTTCGTCGAAGGCGTCTCAGAGTAAGCTCGTTCAAAGATCGTTGTTTTGTCCCAAAGGTTTCCGAGGCCTACAACGCTTCCGTCACAAGCGCAGGAGCCGAAAGCCACCAAGACTTTCGATTTTTTCCTGAGTAGCTTAGCCATGTGTTCCTGTTCTTCAGTCCTTATGGCTCCGTTGAAGAAGCAGACGTCTATGTACTTGTCGGGCATCGCATCTACGTCCTTGTATTTGATGTCCATAGCCACTGGCCAAAAGACTATGTCCACTTTGGCAACAACATCCAAGATCTTTTCATTGATATCCAAAACAGCTATTTCACAACCTCCACAACTGGCAGCCCAGTAGAAAGCAAACTTCAGCTTCTCTGACATGGATTTCACCCAATCTTAGCTTAAATGGAAACAATAAAAGAAAGAAAAGGATATTTAATCCTTTCTTTATTGTTATTCATCAATCTTCTTATTTTCTATAAGAATTCCGGAATATTTTTTATCTATGATCACAATATTCCAATTGACTATAAAACGAAGCATCATGCTACCAAAGCTCAAACTCCATAATTAATGAAGGTGAAGGATTTGGAAGAATTGGACGAAACTAACAGAAAAATCGTTTCTTTACTTGTGGAAAATCCAGAAATCTCGCAGAGTGCAATCGCGCGTCAGCTGAAGATGTCTCAACCTGCAATCTATGCTAGAATGAGACGATTAAGAAACAGTGGAATAATAGCTCATGTGGTTGGTGTAAACTTGAAGAATATGAGGTCTTACATAGCTAAGGTGGAAATGACTGCTAAAGATCCGTGGAAAGTTTTGGACTTTTTCAAGAATTGTCCAACGTACCTAAATGGACTAATCACTTCTGGGAGACACAACTTATGTCTGTTCTTCGTAAGCGAAAAGCTGCAAGCAATAGAATCTTGCATTAATCATCACATAAGAAGAAACCCGAACGTTGTTGATGTGGAATTCAATGTAGTAATAACACCAGCAAAAGATTTCGTAGTTCCCGTAAAACTATGGAACGAAAAGGGAGAAAAATCCCCTTGTGGAAAACGTTGCACAGAGCAGCCCTGCTATCCTTCTGAAAAATGCTTAGGATGCCCCGCCACAATCTTCTACAAGGGAACCCTTTTCTAAACCGAAAAAAGGGGAAAACTAGATGTTGATTATTCTTTCGTAATCGAGGACCAAGTCAATTATTTCGCCGTACACTAGCACTTTGATTTCAGGGTGAATCAGTTTGTTTAAGCCTCGTAGTTCAACGTCTTTTTTGGCTGCGAAGACGTGTTTACCTTGTCTTATTGCTTCGGCTACGGTGTTGTTTCCATTTTTTCCTTTGCATCCGAAGTAAACCGCGTCTTGCAGAAGACAGATTCCAACTTCACTATCCGTGTGTTCTAAAGCAAGCCTTATGCTCATTGGTTCCATGTCTGTCACAAAATAGAGTATCTTCGCCATAATACATCACCTAAAATATTAGGGTAGCGTCAGCCTCAGCTATTGTTTTAATGATCTCGCTGTGTTCCTTTACTGTCACACCGTCCACTAAGTCCCCGTGAGTCAATCCACGCGTTTCTAGGGATTCTTTGTCTATGAGTACTGGAATTTCGGTTTCCAACAAGAAATCTAGATGGTGTTTGTAAAGCATCATGTCAGTTTCTTTTACGAACGCGTATACACTGTCTCCTATAGAAACGACTTTTGTATCGGATGCGCTGACTGCAACAGCCACCCGTAAACCTTCAGCCGGATATAGCGAGCCGTGCGGGGGTTTCCTCAATATGACTAGGATTTTTTTGGACATACTTCTTCCCTTCCTTTAAGAGATCACTAAGACTCTGTCGGATTCTTCCACGATGTCTGCAATGTCGGGTGTTCCAGCTCTCTTAGCGCCCTCGATGAAGGCTTTTGTCCCTCCCACAAGCATACCTCTTACAAGCATGCACAATGTGCACAAACGGACTTCTGCTCCTCTTGCTATCAACTCTCTAAATTGTTCTTCAATGTTGGTCACGCCTGGAACCTTCTTTTGTCCCACTTTCACACAGTTAACCGCATCCATATAGCAGAAAATCTTAACGTTCATACCTTTCTCCAAAGCTGCTTTCGCTAGCTCAATTGTTGTTTCTGGACTCTCAGACTGGTAGGGTCCAGAAAAAAAGAGAAAGCCTATTGTCGGCATGCTATCCCCTCATGAACATTATGTATGCTGCTACCCAGCATCCCAGGACTATGAATATCCCACCGAGTATACTGCTCAGCGCTAGTTGAGGTACGCCACTCAATATATGTCCAATGTTGCACGCTGTTCCGATGACAGCTCCAATGCCCATGATGAGTCCGCCGATGAACTGTTGCAGTAGTCGCCTTGCATTTGGAGCTCTTAACTTGAACTCACCTGCTATGACAGCTGCGACAGCAGCACCTATCACTACGCCAATCACGAGAAACGTGAACCAGTTGAGCTTGTCATGATCTGGTGTTATTAAAGCCTCCAGAAAACCGAACCATCCTCCAGAGATCCCCAAAGCATACTTTTTGTAAGCTATGAAGGCTATTATCCCGATGATTCCTATGGCGATGCCGGTGACCCACCAGTTCCAGCCTCTCTTGAAGATTTTTTCGTATGCTGTTCCTTCTGTCTTAGTTTCTTCGCTTCCTCCACGTTTCCATATTAGAACAGCCAGAATGATAATGGCTATAATCACGACGAAAATCCATGGATCTAAACCAAATACATTGGCTAATGTTAGATTTGCATTTCCAAGGTAAGGGCCAGGATTATCTGTGGTTATCGCCTTCAAAGCGCCTTCAGAGGGCTGCAGATAAGATTTCAAATCTTTCAAAGCTCCTCCAGAAGTTATGAGACCGCCGATCATTAGACCGAGCAATGCAACGAAGGAGCCCATCATACCTTCTCCAACTCTGTAGGTGGTTCCGCTAGCACAACCTGCGGCTAGAACCATGCCAATTCCGAAGATGAAACCGCCGAAAATCATTGCACCCCAGTAGAATGTCTTCGGATATAGTTCAATGTATCCCAATGTTGCTAAGAGGTGGAAGCCAATCATTTGAACAACTATTGCTAGGGCAACCGCCTTAAGTAGCGTGTATTCCTTCATCAATATGATGTCCCTAAATGCGGAATTCATACAGAAACGGCCACGCTGCAAGACAAAACCAAAGATTATCCCCACTACTAGCCCAGAAGCCATCAGCGATGTTTCTATCAAGTCTAAGCCCTTCTCTACTTTGCTTTTATTAGTATTCTCCACTCGCCTGTTCCTGTCTTCTCGGTTTTCAGAACCTCATGTCCTAGTTTCTCAACTGATCGCGGTATTCGTTCCGCAGATAGTGGATAGTCAAGAAGTACCTCTAGTATTTCACCTGATTTCATCTTCTTCAATTTCTTCTGAGTCTTCACGTCCGGGTATGGACATACTTCTCCTCTAACATCCAAGGTTTCAGTTGGTTTCACATCTGAACTCATCTTTCTACATTCTCCTTTTCCTTTTGAGACTATGCTTTGAAAAGGAGGCATTTTTAAGCTTTTTGAAAGTAAGCATCTGAAGTATATGTTAGATGTAACTTAAACCTAGTTTACACGCAACACGAACATTCACGAACAGTCGTAAGAAGAATTACGTGGAAACAGTGGTTACATCCATGGATATTGACAAGTGATCAAGACGCGATTTCAGAAAATTCTCGTTTCCATTACTCTTGCCATGCGGAAAGTTGCTTCCATAACCAAAAACCAAAGATTCATGATAAGAAAAAGCAAGTTTTTAAATAGCCTCAACTATCGCAGAATTTAGTTTGCTTCATTTAGCGCGAAGAGATGAATGTGGTGCGTACAAAAATCAGAGTTACGGGCATAGTTCAAGGGGTAGGTTTTCGCCCATTCATTTATCGTATTGCCGTGAAAAACGGCTTGGACGGTTATGTTAGAAACAGAGGTGATGCAGGAGTAGAAATACTGTTAGAAGGCAGAGAGAAGAACATCAGAAAGTTCTTGAAGGATCTAAAAGAGGAGAAACCTCCTTTAGCACAAGTTTATGGAATAATCACATTACCTTTGAAAGGAAAAAACAGGTATGAAAATTTCACAATTTTAAGAAGCTCTGAGGAAGCTGAGCTTTCAGGCTCTGTTATCCCACCTGACATAGCCATCTGTGATGAATGCTTGAAAGAACTCAGAGACCGAGAAAATCCAAGATATGAATACTTCTTCATCACGTGCACTGACTGTGGTCCAAGATACACGATAATTGAGAGACTTCCATACGACAGAGGAAACACAACAATGCGAGACTTTCCAATGTGTGATTTCTGTAAAAGCGAATACACGGATCCTTTGAACAGACGTTTCCACGCCCAAACAGTTGCGTGCACAAAATGTGGTCCAAAAGCATACTTGACAAATAAGGAAGGTGGATTAATAGCGAATAAAGACAATATACAAGAGGCTGGGAGGCTTCTTTCAGAAGGCTTCATTGTCGCCATTAAAGGATATGGCGGCTTCCACGTCGCCACTGCAACAACCAAGGATGAGCCTTTAATCAGGCTTAGAAAGGTTAAGCATAGAAGGCAGAAGCCTCTTGCGATTATGGCTGAGAGTTTGGAAGCTGTAAAATCCTTTGCAGAAGTAAACGTGAAAGAGGTTGAGCTTCTAACATCTTATACTCGTCCGATAGTGCTTTTGAACAAAAATGAGGATTACTATCTTTCAGATTTGATTGCTCCGGGCTTACACAATGTAGGTGTTATGCTTCCTTGCACTGGTTTGCATTACATGCTCTTCGACAAGGTAGACGAGCCAGCGTTTGTCATGACGAGTGCGAACCCGCCGAACCAGCCGATAATCAAGGATGATGACGAAGCTTTAAGGAGACTATGTGACACAGTGGATTACTTCTTGTTTCATGACAGACAAATTGCTCATAGATGCGACGACTCAGTCATTCGTCTGCATAACAGTCATCAAATCTTCCTGAGGCGTTCAAGGGGGTATGCACCAGCGCCGATAATATTGAGAGAGAAAGGAAAGCGTTGTGCAGTGGGTTTAGGTGGAGAACTAAATAATACTGGATGTATTTTGTTAGGGAACAGAGCTTTCATTTCCCAGCATATAGGCGATGTGGAAAACCTTGAAACACGATATTTCTTGGAAAACTCGACCAAGCATTTAATTCGTCTGACGAACAGCAAGGCTGAAGCGGTTGCATGTGACCTTCATCCAAAATTCACAACCACAAAGCTTGCTCAGAATCTTGCTGACGAAAATGGTTGGCAATTAGTCCAGGTTCAGCACCACTATGCACATATTGCTGCCTTGATGATGGAGCACAACGTAAAAGAGATTGTTGGTGTTTGCTGCGATGGATACGGATACGGCTTAGACGGCGAAGCTTGGGGCGGAGAAATCTTATTCTGCACTCGAGATTTTCCTGAATTTGATCGTGTAGCTCATCTTCAGAAGCAGCCACTGGTCGGCGGGGATTTGGCGACACGTTACCCGTTGAGAGTTGCGGCGGGAATATTGCACGAAAAAGTGGACTTGCAAGGATGGCTTCTACAGAATCAACAACATTTTCCGCATGGTGAAAAAGAAGTTCAGATAGTTCTTCATCAGTTGGAGAACAGAAGCAGAATAATTGAAACAACCAGTTGCGGAAGGGTGTTGGATGCGGTTGCAGCCGTTTTAGGCATATGCTACGAACGTACTTATGAGGGTGAACCAGCTATGAAATTGGAAGCTGCAGCAATTAAGGGCAAAGATATCTTGAAGCTTGAACCGATGATAAAAAGTGACGTTTTGGACACTACACAGTTGCTTCTGGAAGTTTTTAGAAATCATAAGAGACATTCCAAGGCTGATTTGGCATATTCTGCTCATGCGTACTTGGCTAGGGGTTTAGCCATGCTGGCGATTGAGAAGGCGTTAGAACACAACGCTAAAACGATAGGCTTTTCGGGCGGAGTTGCGTGCAACGAGATTTTAGCTTTGATCATGCGGAAAGCTGTTGAAGCTTCTGGTTTGAAGTTTCTGGTTCATGAGGTTGTTCCGCCAGGAGATGGCGGCTTGTCTTTTGGACAGGCTATTGTGGCAAGCTTTTCTTGACTTGAGCGTAATGGATTTATCTGTGTGCTGGTTCACGTAAGTGTGATTGAGATGTGCTTAGCGATTCCAGCAAAGGTTGTAAACATTAATGGTGACAGTGCTCAGGTGGATTTCGGTGAAAGTGTTTTGAGAGACGTAAATGTAATGCTCGTAGATGCTAAGGTGGGTGATTATGTTTTGGTTCATGCTGGTTATGCGATTCAGGTTCTAAGCGAAGATGAAGCTAGAGAGACTTTGCGTTTGTGGAATGAGATTCTAGATGCTGCAGAGGCATAAGCTAATGGTTGAAGACTTAAGATTTAGAGATGCAGCCTTGGCGAAAAGAGTTGTTGAAAAAATAGGTAAGCTCGCATCAAAAGAAGGCATCGTTAAGATTTGCCACGTTTGCGGTACACATGAGTGGACTATCACCCATTTTGGGTTACGCAGTCTCCTACCTGTTAATGTGGAGGTTATAGCTGGACCAGGTTGCCCAGTTTGCATTGTACCAGCGTCAGAAATCGATGAGGCTATACAGTTGGCATTAGAAGGCATGGTCGTTACGTGCTTTGGCGATGTCTTACGTGTTCCAGGCTCAAAAATGTCTCTTTTAGATGCTAAGGCTGAAGGTGCTGATATCCGCGTGATTTATGGTGTTGGTGACGCGGTTAAGATGGCTGAAGAACAAGGGGGTAAGGAGTTTGTTTTTTTCGCTATCGGTTTTGAGACAACAGCGCCTTCTACGGCTGTTGAGGTTGTGAAACAGCCGCCTGATAATCTCAGTTTTCAGGTTTCTCATCGTTTGATTCCTCCGGCTATGAAAGTTTTAGTTGAGATGAAAGACCTGAGTTTGAACGGTTTTATTGCGCCTGGACATGTTAGCACCGTTATTGGAATGAAGCCTTACAAAATGTTTCCAGAGCTTTATGGTATGCCGACTGTTGTTGCTGGTTTTGAACCGTTGGACGTTTTGTTTGGAGTTTATATGATTTTGAAACAGCTAAGTGAAGACAAACCACGTCTAGAAAACGAGTACGTGCGAGCTGTACGGCCAGAAGGCAACGTTAAAGCAAAAGAATTGATGAAAA
>Ga0209636_10001345_pt1 | contig 24675 bp, 36 predicted proteins | sample DeeMarSWOR152_54_FD_187464 | JGI IMG/M metagenome (GOLD analysis project Ga0209636, IMG submission 187464) | Marine sediment microbial communities from White Oak River estuary, North Carolina - WOR-1-52-54 (SPAdes) (version 2) | ecosystem: Environmental > Aquatic > Marine > Intertidal zone >...
CGAATAGCATCGGCCTGCACGCTGATACCACCACCGATCACCTTGACTTCAACATTGAACTTCCCCACGGTATCGGTGGCCACAAATGGTTGTTCAATGGTGCGGCGATGCTCAAGGCGAGGGAAAAGCTCTTGATAGGGCTTGCCGTTGACAATAATCTCCCCCCTGCCTCCTGAGAACAGCTTCACCTGCGCTATGGCGCATTTGCGCTTGCCTGTAGCACGATCATAGGTAGTAGTCACAAGATTCAACTCCCTTTTACAGTTGTTTCCATGCCAGCGACCTGTGCCTGATGAGGATGCCTGTCATCAACATAAACCTTTAGCTTTTTAAACATAGCTCTGCCCAACCGATTATGCGGCAGCATACCTTTAACTGCGTGCTCAATCACCCTGGTCGGGTGAGCAGCCAGCATATTCTCAAAAGTCTCAGCTTTTATGCCGCCAGGGTAACCTGAATGCCGATAGTAGGTTTTCTGCTTGGCTTTCTTCCCGGTAACTCTAACCTTGGCGGCGTTGAGCACAATGACATAGTCGCCGGTATCAAGATATGGCACGTATGTCGGCTTATGTTTACCCATGAGCAAGTTTGCTATCTGGGTGGCGAGCCTACCTAATGTCTTCCCGGAAGCATCAATAACATGCCACTGGCGTTCGACATCTTTGGCTTTGGTTGAATAGGTCTTCATATTGCCAGCTCCAGATTGTCAGGATAATTAACTTTGGTAAGACAAAGACCATAAGCCGGAGCGGTTGGCCCAGCCATTCCCAATCTCTTTGCCTCCATAATCTGCTGAAATTCCTCAAGTCTTACTTTACCCAGCCCCACCCTTACTAGCAAGCCCACTGTATTACGAATCTGGTGAGGCAGAAAAGAATTGGCCGTCATATGATAAGTGACCATTTCATCCTGCTTCGTCACCTTTGCCTCATAAACAGTTCGTATCGTGCTTCTTAGCTTGCCTAAAGCGGCGGCAAAGGAGGCGAAGTCGTGTTCACCTTCAAGAAATTTACACGTCTTATTCATAACCTTAATATTCAACTTCTTGGGCACAAAATAAGCAAAGCTCTCGAACAGAGGCGACCGGGTTGAACTATTTAAAATGCAATAGTCATATTCCCGGCTCACAGCGTCACGTCTAACATTAAAATCCATATTTACCTTACAAGCACCTTTAACCGCAATATCCCTCGGGAGATAGTAGTTTAAAGCCCTAACAAAAGTCTGTGGAGACAAGGCAGACTTAGTCCGAAAGCTAACTACCTGGCCCCTGGCATGTACGCCGGCGTCAGTCCGGCTGGCAGCAATCACACGGCTGCTTTCGCCGGTAAGCCTCTGTATGGCCCGCTCCAGCTCAGCCTGAATTGTAGGCTGGTTAGCCTGCCACTGGAAGCCATAATAATTTCTGCCGTCATACTCCACAACCAGAACTATCTTGCTAAAACTGTTAAAGAGCTTCACCAATACGGTTTCTTTATTATTCTACCATCTCAACCTGGGCTAGCCGCGCTCCATCACCGACCCGTCGTCCCAGCTTGACTATCCGCGTATAGCCTCCAGGACGCTCCATATATCTTGGCGCAAGCTCGCTAAATATCTTATCAACGAGCTTCTTATCAGTAACAAAAGACAGAGCCCGACGCCGAGACGCCAGACTTCCTTCCTTCCCCAGAGTGACCATCTTCTCGGCCAGACCCCGAATCTCCTTTGCCTTAGCCTCGGTGGTGACAATTTTATCGTATTTAATCAAATCAGTCACTAAGTTGCGGTACAAAGCCCAACGGTGCGCTGTAGGCCTGCTAAGTTTTCGTCCAGCTACACGATGTCTCAATCTGTAACCTTCCCTTCAATGTCTTCAGCGCTCTCGCCTTCCTCTGAAGCTGAAGCTTTTGATGCCCTCTTCTTTTCCTTTTTCTCCTTAACCTCGGGAATAAAAGGAAGGTCAAGCCGTTTAAGAGCTGCCCCGACTTCTTCCCTGGATTTGGCTCCGAAGCCAGCTAACCCACATAGACCGTCTAGACCTCTTTCCAGAATCTGACCCAAAGTGGTAACACCACCTCTCCTTAAACTGTTATAGGTATGTGTGGATAAATTCAACTGGTCTAGAGGCATCAGGTATTGCTCTGGTGGAATCAGCCGCTGCCACGCCACCTCAGCTCCCTCTTGTGTAATAGCTCTGGCCAATTCACGGAAACAACCAACCTGCTCTATCAAGATAGCTGCGCTCTGACTAACTGCCTCTATTGGGGATATGGAGCCATCAGTCCAAACTTCCATGATAAGTTTCTCCTGGTTACCCCCCTCTCTAAGGCTGCTAGGCTCAACCACGAAATTGACCTTACGAACCGGGGTGAAAATAGCATCTATTGGAATCGTGCCAATAGGTAGGCTATCACTAGAGCTGGCTGGTACATAGCCTCTGCCTATCTCTACGTTAAGCTCGACACTGAGTCTAGCTTTTGGAGAGTCAAGGGTAGCCAGATAAAGCTCGGGATTAACGATTTCGAAATCGGGCGATGGCTTAATGTCACCAGCGCAGACCTGACCTTCCCCCCCGACCTCCAGTCTCAACCTCCCAGAGCGTTGGGCAAGATGACGAAGGCGTATTTCCTTGACGTTAAGCAGAAAATCTATTGTATCCTCTTTAACGTGGGGGACCATTGAGAATTCATGTTGGATACCCTCAATCATGACCCAAGTTATCGCAGCACCGGGCAAAGAACTAAGAAGCACCCTTCGCATGGCGTTACCTAGCGTAACTCCGAAACCCTTCTCCACAGGTTCAGCAACAAAACGGCCATAGGTTTCGTTGCCTTCAATAAATTCTACCTTTGGCAATGCTATTCCAGCCAAGAAGCCTCCTTAACGGGAATAGTACTCGACAATAGCTTTTTCATCAAACTTAACTTCAATATCCTCAGCAGTTGGCAGGTTAACGACTCGGCCGACCAGCTTTTCTTTATCCAGATCCATCCAGCCAGGAACAGTCCTGCCCTCGATTTCCTGAACGAGCAATTTGTAATATTCAGTTTTGGTACTACTTTCTCGCCAGGCAATAGCATCACCGGGCTTCACTAGACAGGAAGGAATATCCGTCTTGCGGCCGTTTAATAGGAAGTGACCATGACGTACCAGCTGTCTGGCTTGAGAGCGGGAGCTGGCAAAGCCTAAACGGTAAACCGCATTGTCTAACCGCCTCTCTAGCAAAATTAAGAGGTTCTCGCCAGTTATGCCGGGAAGCCTTTCCGCCTCAGCAAAGAATTTGCGGAATTGTCGTTCCAAAAGTCCGTAACTATAGCGAGCCTTCTGCTTCTCCTGCAACTGAAGTCCACGGTCAGACTTCTTTACGCGCCGCTTTCTGATACCAGTATAACCAGGTGGAACATCCCTGCGCTCTACAGCACATTTAGAGGTAAGGCACCTGTCTCCCTTAAGCATTAATTTATCGCCAACACGACGACATAAACGACAAGTTGCCTTTGTGTACCGTCCCATTTTTACACTCGCCTTCTCTTACGAGGTCGGCAACCATTATGCGGAATAGGAGTCACATCCTTAATCCCTGTAACCAAAATCCCTGAAGCCTGTATAGATCGAATCGCTGCCTCGCGACCACTACCGGGGCCTCGGACATATACCTCAACCTGACGCAAGCCGTGCTCCTTAGCTTTCTGAGCGGCACCCTGTGCCGCCAATTGAGCCGCATAGGGTGTACCTTTTCGAGATCCTTTAAACCCAGCTGTGCCAGGGCTTCCCCAGGCAATAACATTGCCTTTCTGGTCAGTAAGAGTAATGATTGTATTATTAAAGGTAGATTGGATATAAACCTTGCCTTCAGCAATATGCTTGCGCTCACGTCTTCTTGCTCCGGTTTTCCTCTTCTTAGGCATATCCTTCAATCACTCCTTTATTTCTTAGTTGCTCCACGCCTTTGCCCACGGCCAGCCACTGTCTTACGAAGACCACGCTTGGTCCGAGCATTGGTTCGTGTCCGCTGTCCTCGAACCGGCAATCCGCGACGATGCCTGAGGCCTCGATAACTGCCGATTTCAATAAGCCGCTTAATATTAAGATTGACTTCCTTCCGAAGTCCGCCTTCTACTTTATATTCTTTATCGATAATCTCACGAATACGACTGACCTCCTGCTCGCTAAGGTCCTTCACCCTAGTATCAGGGTTTATACCGCTGGAAGACAAAATCCGACGGCTTGAAGAAGGGCCGATGCCATAGATATACTGTAAAGAAATCTCAACCCTTTTATCTTTCGGGATGTCCACACCAGCGATACGTGCCATATCTTATCACTCCTACTTTATCCTTGGCGCTGTTTATGCTTGGGGTTCTGACAAATAACCCGAACCACACCACGGCGCCTGATTATCTTGCATTTATCGCAACGACGCTTGACAGAAGACCGTACTTTCATAATTCAACTACCTCAAATCGCAAAAAACTTTATAATAATAAACTTTGTCGGCATTTATGTCAAATCGTGAATTGACCATAACTACTTAAACCGATAAGTGATTCTCCCCCGCTTTAAATCGTAAGGCGAAAGCTCCACCAACACTTTGTCTGCTGGCAAAATCCTGATATAATGTCTCCTCATCTTACCCGAAATATGAGCTAAAACCTCATGCCCGTTAGCCAACTCCACGCGAAATGTAGCATTAGGTAAAGATTCAATAACTGTGCCTTCAACCTCTATTGCTTCTTTCTTAGGCATATTACACTTCTATTATAGTAGAGTCAGTATCTGCGCTTCACCCTCGCTAATAGCGATAGTATGCTCAAAATGAGCTGAAAGGCTACCATCTGCAGTCAGCACTGTCCATCTGTTCTCAGCAACCCGTGTCCGCCAGTCTCCAGTAGTCAGCATCGGCTCCACTGCCAAAGTCATGCCTTTACGCAAAAGAGAGCCTTCGCCAGGCGAGCCAAAGTTTGGTACTAAAGGGTCTTCATGCAAGTCTCTACCTACTCCGTGTCCGGAATATTCTCGAATCACAGAAAATCCCCTTGTTTCAACGTAGCTCTGAATGGCCGATGAAACATCCCCTAAATGGGCACCATTACGTGCTGCCCTTATTCCAACCATCAGAGCAGCTTCGGTAACCGATAAGAGTTCCTGAGCTTTAGGGCTAATTCCACCTACCCCCACTGTTATCGCCCCATCACCATGGAAGCCGTCAACAATCGCCCCAAAGTCCAAAGAGACCACATCACCATCGTCCAACCGCCGCTCACCTGGAATACCATGGACAATCTCATCATTCACCGAAACGCACAAATGCGCCGGGAAACCTCGATAACCTTTGAACGAAGCCTTGGCTCCATATTTCTTAAGTTCACTTGCAGCCACCGAGTCCAGCTGACTGGTCTTAATCCCTGGCTTTACTTCTTCCCTCAACCTTTGCAAAACAGCCGCTACGATTTTTCCGGCCTGCCTCATAATAGCCACTTCCTGTGGTGACTTTATCACAGTCATTTGGTTTTCACCAGCTTAGGCCCGAGAGCATTAATTATGTTGTCAGATACCTCCTCCATGCCAAGATTACCATCCACTGCAAAGAGTTTCCCCTCTGCTTGATAGTAATCCAAGACAGGAGTAGTCTGAGCAAAATAGACTTTCAATCGTTCTTTTACCGTCTCCTCAGTATCGTCAGAGCGCTGATATAACTCACCACCACATTTATCACATATGTCGCGAACCTTTGGTGGTGAAGTCACCTCATGGTAAGGTGCCTGGCACTTGCGGCATATCCAGCGCCCGCTAAGACGTTTTAAAAGCTCCTTCTCAGTCACCTCAATGTATATTGCTTTATCAATAGCCCCCCCACGACTGATTAACATTCTGTCAAGCGTCCTAGCTTGCTCAATAGTCCGAGGAAAGCCATCGAAAACGCACCCTGATCTACAATCCGGCTCATTGAGCCGCTCCGAGATTAGCTGAATTGTTACTTCATCAGGAACGAGAGCACCTCTATCCATATAATTCTTTACCGATTTCCCTAGCTTGGTTCCTTTATCCACTGCGCCTCTGAAAAGGTCACCCGAAGCTACATGAGCTAATCCTAATTTTCGTGAAATTATAGCTGCCTGAGTCCCTTTACCTGCCCCTGGAGCACCGAGAAAAACTAAAAACATTCGTGTATCTCCCTACTTCAGGAAACCTTCATAGCGGCGCATTGTCAACTGTGCCTCTATTTGCTTCATGGTGTCCAAAGCCACGCCCACAACGATAAGTAAACCGGCGCTGGATAGGGTCAGCACGCCAACATTCGTCACCTCTCGAACCAAAAACGGCATCACCGCCACAAAAGCCAAAAAGAGAGCCCCACCCCAAGTTATGCGGTTAATGACTCTGTTGAGATAATCTAAGGTGGGTTTCCCAGGGCGGACACCGGGGATAAAGCCCCCCTGGCGCTGTAAAGTCCGCGCCAAGTCCATCTGCTCGAATATCACCATAGTATAGAAAAAGGTAAAAGCTACTACCATCAAGAAATAAAGCACCCAGTAAATCAAACCCATAGGCAGAGCTGCATCAGGACTGAACCATATCATAATCGTGTTGGCAAAATTGGGGGGCTGCCCCGGGGGGCTGGCAAAATAACTGGCTATTGTTCCCGGGAAAACCATCAGCGCCATGGCAAAGATAAGAGGTATCATCCCGGCGGTATTCACCCGAAGCGGAATATACGTTGAACCTGTTTGGCGATACATACGAGCACCGCGGAAGGCAGTCCGTGCATACTGCACCGGAATGCGGCGATGACCTTCCGTAAATATGACTATAAGCACCACCATAGCCAGAGCGATAATAAGAAAGCCGATCAGGCCGATGATGTTCTCCCTGGCAATAACGCCACGACCTATCATCTCCGGCAAACCAGCCACAATGCCACCAAAGATTATTATTGATATGCCATTGCCGATGCCTCGCTCAGTGATAAGCTCACCAAGCCAGACAAGAAATACGGTCCCTGCTGTCAGGGACAGTATAATAGCTACGGTTTGCAATGCTGCAGCTTCACCAACCGCGCCTTGGCTGCGCATCAGCGCCAGCTGAGCATAACCCTGAAGAGCTGCCAAAGGTATAGTCAACCAGTGGGTAAACTGATTAATCCTCCGCCTGCCAGCATCCCCTTCTTGAGATAAAGCTCGAAGTTGCGGAATAACTGGAACTAGTAATTGCATAACTATGGAAGCGGTTATATAGGGATAAACTCCCATAGCCGCTACGCTGAAGTTCCTCATAGCCCCACCACTAAACAGGTCAAGCATGCCCAGAAGTTGGTTTCGCTCAAACACTTCGTTTAACGCAGCAAGGTCTACTCCGGGCAGCGGAACATGAGCTATGAAGCGAAAAACTACCAGCATGCCTACAGTGAAAAGGAGACGCCGCCTAAGGTCTGGAAGAGAAAAGGCATCAAACAATGCTTGAATAAGACGTGGTCTTCCGCTCACCTGCTGCATTTTTAAATTCCCTCCACTTTTCCACCAGCAGCAACGATCTTCTTTTCAGCAGTTGCAGAGAACTTGTTAGCTTTTACAACCAGCGGACGATCGATGTCGCCATCGCCAAGGATTTTAACGGGATTCTTAGAAGACTTAATCAGCCCAACTTCAAGTAACTCTTTTAGAGTGATCTCAGCATTAGGAGAAAACACTTTCAGATCGCCTACATTAACGATGCTGTACTCAGCCTTAAAAATATTAACGAAGCCGCGTTTTCGAGGCAAACGCTTAATTAAGGGTAGCTGCCCCCCCTCAAAACCGAGGCGAACTCCACCCCCAGAACGAGATTTCTGCCCTTTACATCCTCGTCCTGAGTAACTGCCATGCCCGCTGCCATCACCACGCCCCACACGTTTTCTCTTGTGCTTGGCACCCGCTGGGGGCCTTAGGTTATACTGCTGCATCGGTGATCACTTCCACTTTAACTAAATGATTGACTTTGGCTATCATACCTCTAACCGGAGGAGAATCTTCATGCTCCACCGTTTCATGAAGACGATGAAAACCTAAAGCTTTCAAAGTTCGTCTTTGCTCCTTGGCATAGCCAATATCGCTCTTTATCCATTTTATACGCAGCTTAGTCAATCGACTCAGCCTCCTCCTCCTTAATCTCAAGCTCGGCTTTGCGCCTTGCTACAGCCTCCTCAGGCTTCTTAAGGCTGGCTAAAGCCAAAGCAGTCGCTCTGACTACATTAACAGGATTAGAGCTACCTATAGACTTGCTAAGAACATCCTTTATACCTGCAGCTTCAAGCACTGAGCGAACACTGCTACCAGCGATAACTCCAGTTCCAGGCGACGCCGGTTTAAGCAGCACCTTCGCCGCTCCTGACTTAGCCAGAACCTCGTATGGTATAGTAGTCCCTGACATAGTTACCTCACAAAGCTCCTTCCGTGCAATGACACCAGCCTTACGAATTGCTTCCGGTACCTCCTTGGCCTTACCTAAGCCAACCCCCACGTGTCCATTGCCATCACCAACAACTACTAGAGCCCTAAAACGAAGACGCTTACCACCTTTGACAACCTTAGTTACCCGGTTAAGTGACACCAGCTTCTCACTAAGGTCAAGCTCACTGGCATCAACTCTGGTTCTCTCTTCAATTAGTCTCTTAATAGCTTTCATCTTAAACCTCAAAAGTCTAGGCCAGCTTTCCTGGCAGCTTCCGCTAAAGCTTTAACTCGTCCATGATACTTATAGCCGCCCCTATCAAAAGCTATCTTTTTAATCCCTTTATTTAAGGCACGCTGAGTCACAAGGGAACCAACCAGCTCAGCGATTTCCGTTTTTCTCTTTCCTGTTATTTTGTCCCTTATCTCTGCGTCCAAACTGCTCGCCGAAACCAAAGTATTCCCCGCAGAATCATCTACAACCTGAGCATAAATATGGTTCAAGCTGCGAAAAACGCAAAGCCTTGGCCTCATCGCTGTACCCCTTAACCCAGCTCTAATCCGAACACGACGTCGCTTTCGCGCTAATCTTGTATCCGTTCTGATCGCCAATTTTTATCCTTTCAGTGTTGCCTTGCCCGCTTTGCCAGGCTTGAGACGGAGCTTCTCGCCGGCATACTTGACACCCTTGCCCTTATAGGAATCTACAGGCCTTACAGCTCTAATTTTAGCCGCTGTCTCACCCACAAGCTCCTTATCAATACCAGTAACCCTGATACGGTTTGTCCCTTCCACCACAATTTCTATGCCGTCTGGTTGGGGAAAATCTACCGGATGGCTAAACCCAATTTGCAACGACAGTTTGTTACCGGCTTTCTGCGCCCGGTAACCAACACCACTCAGCTCTACAACCTTTTCAAAACCTTTAGTAACGCCCTCAACCATGTTAGCCAAAAGGCTACGAGTCAATCCATGTAAAGCACGATGATTTCTATTATCGGTAGGTCGCGCCACTATAAGGTTTTCATCTTTCAACGTAATCGAGATATCAGGGTGAAACGAGCGCGATAATTTACCCTTACCCCCCTCCACAATCACCTCGCTGCCCTTAATATTAACTTTGACACCTTGAGGCACAGGTATAGGTGATAGTCCTATTCGAGACATAGACTCACCTCCGAAAGTCTATTTACCAAACATAACATAACATTTCACCACCGAAATTTCGGCGCCATGCCTCTTGCCCGGTCATGAGGCCTTTGGATGTGGACAAAATAGCAACACCAAGCCCACCGTAGACACGAGGGATTTCCTTGCGACCAACATATAGTCTAAGACCTGGTTTGCTAACCCTCTCCAAACCGGCAATAGCAGGATGTCCATCTATATACTTTAATGATATCTTAATCGTCCGTTGAGGCTTACCCCTGAGAACAGTATAATCAGTTATAAACCCCTCATCTTTGAGTATTTTGGCGATAGAAAGCTTAATCCTGGACGCTGGCATGAGCACACTATCATGGTGCGCCATGAGCGCATTGCGAATTCGAGTTAACATATCAGCTATCGGGTCAGTAACCATTAACTTATGCCTCCAGCACTTTCAATCACCAGCTTGATTTTCTAACCCCAGGAATTTCACCTTTTAGAGCCAGCTGTCGAAAGCAAATGCGACACAAACCGAATTTACGTATATAAGCACGCGGCCTGCCGCACAATTTGCATCTGTTCCGATGCTGCACCCTATGTTTCGGAGGACGTTTCGATTTTAAAACTTTAGATAACTTTGCCATCTTATCGAGAACCTAACTCCTTCTAAAAGGCATACCTAGAGACTCAAGCAGGCTCCTGCCTTCATCGTTGCTAATCGCAGTCGTAACGATAGTTATTTCAAATCCCCTCAACTTATCCACTCTATCATAGTCAATCTCAGGGAAAACTACTTGCTCCTTAACTCCTAATGTATAATTACCCTCACCATCAAACGAATCGCGGGATATTCCCTGAAAATCCCTGATCCGTGCCAAAACAACACTGACGAGCTTGTCAAAGAAGTCATACATTCGCCTGCCCCGCAATGTCACCATCATGCCGATAGGCATGCCGGCTCTGAGTTTAAAAGCAGCGATAGACTTCTTAGCTCGTGTTATTACTGGATGCTGCCCAGAAATAGCCACCAAATCCTTCTCAGCTCCTTCTAAAGCCTTAGGGTTTTGTATCGCTTCGCCCAGACCGATGTTTAGCACGATTTTGTTAAGCCTCGGCACTTGCATAACATTCTTATACCCGAACTTGCGCATTAGTTCGGGAACTACTTCTTTCTCATACTTTTCCTTCAACCGGGACATACTTAAAATGCACCTCTCTATTAATCGATCACTTCATGGCAGGAGCGGCAAATTCGCGCTTTTCTACCATCGCTAAGAAAACTAAAGCCAACTCGAGCTGGCTTGTTACACTTATTGCAAACTAACATAACGTTTGATACATTGAGCGGCGCTTCTAGCTCAATTATGCCAGCCTGCCTGGCTGCGCCGCGAGCTTTGGAATGACGCTTAATCATATTAACACCCTCAACTATCACCTTGTCGTCCCTAGGCAAAGACTTTCGCACCTTACCCTTCTTCCCCCTGTCTTTACCGGCGATAACGAGGACCGTATCGTTCTTTCTAATATTCATTTCACAGAACCTCAGGAGCTAACGATATTATCTTCATAAAATTCTTATCTCTGAGTTCCCTAGCTACCGGACCAAAAATGCGAGTGCCTTTGGGATTGTTCTTATCATCCAATATAACCGCAGCATTGTCATCGAATCTAACATAAGAGCCATCCGAGCGATGATGTTGTTTGGCAATACGTACAACCACTGCCCGAACCACTTCGCCCTTTTTCACCACACCACCAGGTATGGCCCGCTTTACTGCCCCGACAACAACATCGCCAACAGTCGCATATCTTCTCCGCGTACCACCAGGCACGTTGATGCACATAATCTGCCGAGCTCCAGTATTATCTGCTACTTTAAGTCTAGTATAAGGCTGAATCATTATTCCTTATCTCTTTTAAATTATCTCAGCGGGCTCGACCTCAACCACTTCTTTTCTGCTTATTACCTCCGCTACCCGCCAGCGCTTTTCCTTAGACAAAGGGCGAGTCTCAATAATCTTCACCACATCACCGACCTTACAGGCATTAGCTTTATCGTGAGCCTTGAATTTAGAAGTATGCCTGACCACCTTCTTGTAAAGAGGATGACGCCCTAAACTCTTCACCAACACCACCACCGTTTTATCCATCTTATCGCTTATTACCGTGCCGGTTCTGGTTTTTCGTTTCTCTTTCATAACTACCCTATGCCAAGCTCCCTCTGCCTTATTACAGTCTCGATTCTGGCGATTCTTTTCTTGACTCTGGGCAACTCACGGTGATTGGCCAACTGCCGAGTAGCCACGCGAAGTCGCAAGTTAAAAAGCTCCTGGTGAGCTTCCCCCAACCGCTTCACTAATTCCGCATCACCCAGAGAACGAATTTCATCAATTTTCAACTTTTCGCCTCTTCCTTAACCGTTTCTTTTACTACAAACCTAGCAGTGATAGGCAGTTTATAAGAAGCCAAATGCAATGCCTCACGAGCCATATTTTCTTTTATGCCACCTATCTCAAATAGCATTCTTCCTGGTCTGACTACAGCTACCCAGTGGTCTGGAGGACCCTTGCCGCTGCCCATCCTCGTCTCTGCTGGTTTTTTGGTTACCGGCTTGTCAGGAAAGATGCGAATCCACATCTGTCCACCACGACGTAGATAACGTACTATGACACGGCGAGCAGCTTCAATCTGCCTAGATGTTAGCCATGCCGCTTCCTGAGCCTGCAACCCGAACTCACCGAAGACAATGGTGCTTCCGGCTTGCGCCTTGCCTCTCAAGTGTCCTCGGTGCTCTTTACGATACTTCACTCGCTTCGGCTGTAACACTTTCTTTCCTCACTTCAGGGTAGACCCTACCCTTGTAAATCCAGACTTTAACGCCGATGTGGCCCAACGTAGTGCGAGCTTCAGCAAAACCATAATCGATATCGGCGCAAAGCGTATGTAACGGTAACTGACCCTGGAGGGTGGTTTCACGACGAGCAATTTCGACGCCACCTAACCTTCCAGCACAGCTTATCTTTACTCCTTTAGCACCAGCCTGCATTGTACGAAAAGCTGCTTGTTTCATCGCTCTCCTGAAAGCCATCCGACGTTCAAGTTGGTCAGCCACATTCCTAGCTACCAAACGAGCCTCGAGCTCAGGCTGTTCAACCTCCTTAATAGATAGTCGCACTCTCTTACCACAGATTCCTTCTAAATGTGACCTCAACTCCTCGGCACGTTGTCCTCCCCTACCAATAACAATACCAGGACGCGAAGAATACAAAGTCACCAGAATTTCATTACCCTGGTGGTCAATTTCCACTCTGGCAACGCCACCTTCAGCGCATTTTTCTTGAATAGCTCGGCGCAGGTTCACATCCTCAAGGAGGAACTCAGCATAATGCTTCTCATCATACCACTTCGACTGCCAGCCACGAATGACACCTATTCTGAAACCATAAGGATGAACTTTATGTCCCAATTTGCTCTCCCTCCTCAGCGACAAAAACACTGATATGAGTGCAACGCTTCAAAATAGGAGCCGCTCGCCCTCTAGCCTGCGGTCGGAATCTTTTAAAAGTATGCCCCTCATTAGCGAAAATATCGGCTATCTTAAGGTCGGCAGGTTCCATCTGGAAATTGTTTTCTGCATTTGCCGCCGCCGATTTGATAGCCTTAGCCACAGCCCTAGCTGCAGGGGTCGGCGTAAACTTAAGAATAGTCAATGCATCTTCAACTTTTTTGCCCCGCACCATATCTACAACCAACCTGGCTTTCCGAGGCGAAACACGAACATCTTTTGATACTGCTGCTACTTTCATTGTCTACAAACTACTCTCTTCGTGCTTGAACAGTAACTTGGGCCTTACTAACATGCCCACGAAATGTCCGGGTCGAAGCGAATTCACCCAGCTTATGCCCCACCATATTCTCAGTAATAAAGATGGGCACATGGCGCCTACCATCGTGCACCCCAATGGTATGACCTATCATTTGAGGTAGGACAGTAGAGGCACGAGACCATGTCTTTATCACCACCTTTTCACCGGAGCGATTAAGCGCCTCTATCTTTTTAAATAACTTAGCATCGCAATAAGGGCCTTTTTTAGATGAGCGTGACATTCTATCCCTACCTTTTCAAATACCTTTCTATTTCCGACGCTTGACAATCAATCTATCCGAAGCTTTGCCGACCCTTGTTTTCTTACCCAAAGCTGTCTTACCCCACGGTGTTTTTGGCGCCATCCCCCGAGGAGCTCTACCTTCACCTCCACCATGAGGATGATCACGTGGTGTCATAGCTGAACCACGAACTTGAGGGCGTCGTCCAAGCAATCTTGTACGTCCAGCCTTGCCCAATCTTACGCCTTGATGCTCAACATTGCTTACCTGACCCACGGTAGCCAGGCAGTCGCTCAAAAAGCGCCGTACCTCTCCAGAAGGTAAACGAACGAGTGAATATCTGCCCTCTTTGCCTAACAGCTGTGCCGCTGTACCAGCACTGCGCACTATCTGCCCACCTTTTCCAGGCTCAAATTCAAGATTATGAATCAAAGTGCCATCCGGAATCGAACCCAACGGCAAAGCATTACCGGGCTTTATTTCTGCACTCTCTCCCGTCATTATGATATCGCCCACCTTAAGCCCTGAGGGAGCCAGAATGTAACGCTTCTCTCCATCCACATAATGAATGAGACAAATACGAGCTGAGCGATTGGGATCATATTCTATAGCAGCCACCTTACCCTGGATACCAGGTTTATCTCGCTTAAAATCAATTATGCGCAATCTGCGCTTAGCACCGCCACCTCGATGCCGCACGGTTACCACACCCCTATTGTTACGCCCTGCCCTTTTCCTAAGCGGCAGCAAAAGAGACTTCTCAGGAACCGCCTTGGTTATCTCCTCAAAAGAGGCGCTAACCATGCCCCGCCTGCTCGGTGATGTTGGGCGATAGGTTTTTAATGCCAATGCTTACCTCCCCCTAATTCTAGGGATGCCTCCTTTGCCATCGGGTCTTTCTAAGGAGCTTGCGATGCTTATGCCTTGCCATTTTTTTCTTCCGTTTCTTTATTACTGAGCCCAATTCTATTCCCCTATCCTTTAAACTCCTTCGAAGAACTCAATTTTTTGGCCTGCTTCCAAGGCAACAACTGCCTTCTTCCAAGACGGAGTTAATACCTGCCGTCTGCCTATTCTTCTCATCTTCCCCGGAACAGTCATTACATTAACCTTAACCACATTGACCTTAAACGCTGCTTCCACAGCGTCCTTAATTTGGCATTTATTAGCCTCCTTCGCCACCTCAAAGGCATACCTATTCTGCTCTTTCATCAGTGTAGCCTTTTCGGTGATTAAAGGCCGTTTTACTACCTCATAAAGATGCATATCTAATAAACCCTAAGCTCTTGATTCAATTGACACTACCCACTGCCTCTGGTGCTGACTTCTCGCCCCATAACTCTTCCACTTTCCGCACTGCGTCCACAGTCATTACTAAGTCTTTGAAAGAAAGTAAAGCAGCCACGTTAAGCAGAGGCGCCGGCATCGTCTTAACGCCCAGCAAATTGCGCGCCGACTTAACCAAATTAGCCTCAGTTCCAGCGGTAGCGATGATAACAGAATCGCCGATACCCAAGGCTACCAACATATCCAATATTGTCTTAGTTTTCGGGCTGTCAAGCTCAAACTTTTCAATAACCTTCAACTCTCCACCACTTGCCTTACCAGAAAGAACGCACCTCAAAGCCAAGCGCCGCATCTTCTTGGGCATATCTTGGTGGTAGCTTCGAGGATGTGGCCCGAATGTCACTCCACCTCCCCGGAGGAGAGGTGCCCTAACATCGCCGCGGCGTGCCCGACCGGTATGCTTTTGCGCAAAAAGTTTCCTGCCGCTGCCGATAACCTCGCCTCTTTTTTTAGTATCAGCAGTCCCCAAGCGACGATTAGCTAATTGTCTGACTAACGCTTGATGCACCACGGCCTCATTAAAGGGCACAACAAAAACATCGTCTCTTATGTCGATCTGCCCGGTTACTTTACCCTTCAAATTATAAACCTGAACTTGCACTCTACTTACTCCCACCAGCTTTCTTGATGAGCAACAACCCTTTTTTAGAACCAGGCACTGCCCCCTTCACCAGCAACAAGTGACGATCCAAATCGACACTGAGCACCTTAAGATTGCGCGCAGTTACTCGCCTGTCCCCCATGTGCCCGGCCATACGTGTCCCTTTTAATACCCGCCCCGGTGATGTAGTGGCGCCAATCGAGCCAGGAGCTCGATGACGATCAGACTGCCCGTGGGTCTTAGGGCCACCAGCAAAATGATAGCGTTTGACTACACCGGCAAAACCTTTGCCCTTTGATATACCAGTGACATCAAGCAAATCGCCCGCCTTAAACATATCCACATCAACTTTCTGTCCCACTTGAACAGAGCTGACATCCTCCACGCTAAACTCTCGGAGATGCTTGAATTGGCCTGTCTCCTTAAGATGGCCTTTTTGCGGAGAGTTAAGCAACTTGGCTTCCCCGAAGCCAAGTTGAACAGCATTATAACCATCCTTATCCTCGGTCTTTACTTGAGTAACAAGGCAAGGACCTGCTTCAATAGCTGTCACTACCACCTCTCCATCATCATGGAAAAGTTGTGTCATACCTATTTTTCTACCAATCATGCCCTTAATCATTTTCCCGGCTACAATCTAATATCTATCTCCACCCCGGAGGGCAGCTGAAGTTGAGTCAACGCATCTATAGTTTTAGAGGTTGGGCCCAAGATATCAATAAGGCGCTTGTGCGTACGAATCTCGAATTGCTCTCGCGAATCTTTATCAATATGCGGCGAGCGAATAACACAAAACTTTTCAATCTGAGTAGGCAGAGGCACTGGCCCGACAATCACAGCACCGGTACGCTCCGCAGTCTCCACAATTTGCTCCACCGACTGGTCAACCAGCCTGTGGTCATACCCCTTGATCTTGATTCGAATCTTTTGCTTGGGCATTTATCTACCTCTAATCCTAACCTCTATTTGCTCCTCTAGGTTAGCTGGCAATTCTCTATAACGATGAAACTCCAAGGAATAGGTTGCTCTGCCCTGACTTAATGACCTAAGAATAGTAGCATAACCGAAAATCTCAGCCAGAGGAACAAGAGAACGAACAACACAGGTTTCACCGTGTGTCTCAATGCCCTCAACGTGTCCCCTCCTAGAATTCAAGTCTCCGATGACGTCGCCCAAGAACTGAGCTGGCATCACCACCTCTAACTTCATAATCGGCTCGAGAAGTATGGGATTAGCCTTACTAACACCATCCTTCAAAGCTATCGAGCCTGCCATTTTGAAAGCCAGGTCAGAGGAATCCACTTCGTGGTAACTACCATCAAACAGAGTTGCCTTGATATCTACTATCGGGTAGCCTGCCAACACACCGGTTTCCAGAGCCTCCCTGACCCCAGCTTCTACTGCCGGAATATATTCCTTTGGTATGGCTCCACCTCGAACCTGGTCAACAAACCTGAAGCCGCTACCTCGTTCTCCAGGCTCAAACCTGAGCCAGACATGACCATATTGTCCTCGACCGCCAAACTGGCGGATAAATCTACCTTCTATTTCTACCTCTTTAGTAATGGTCTCTTTATAGGCTACCTGCGGCTTGCCGACTCTCACCTTCACATTGAACTCGCGAAGCATGCGGTCTATTAAAACCTCTAAATGTAATTCACCCATCCCGGAAATAAGGGTTTGTCCGGTTTCCTGATCAGTACGTACTTTAAAAGTCGGGTCCTCTTCCGAAAGCTTGTTCATGGCTTCACCCAGCTTATCTTGGTCCGCCTTGCTCTTAGGTTCCACAACCATCGATAGCACTGGCTCAGGGAAGCGGATAGCTTCGAGAAGTACTGGTTGAGCTTGATCACACAACGTGTCCCCGGTGAAGGTGTCTTTGAGGCCCAGAGTGGCGGCAATACTGCCGGTATCGGTCTCTTCAATCTCTTCACGGCGATTGGCATGCATAAGAATCAGCCTGCCGAGACGCTCCTTGCGTCCTTTGCTGGAATTGAGGACCTTCATTCCCGCCTTGATCTTACCTGAATAAACCCGGAAATAAACCAGCCTGCCCATAAAAGGGTCAGCCACCACCTTAAAAGCCAAAGCCGAAAATGGAGCATCATCGCTGGCCTGACGGACATCCGCCTCACCAGTTTGCAAGTCAATAACAGGAACCGGGGGTACGTCCAGCGGAGAGGGGAGATAATCTACAACGGCATCAAGCAGGAGCTGAGTTCCTTTATTCCTCAAAGCACTACCACAAAGCACGGCCACTATTCGATTAGCCGAAGTTAATCTTCTTATGGCAGCCTTAATCTGACCGCTTTGAATTTCTCCACCTTCAACATAAAGCAACATCAACTGGTCATCATTCTCAGCTAATTTCTCAATCAATGCCTGTCTATGCCTGGCTACCTCTTCTCTCTCCTCTTCTGGAATAGGCATTTCCTCTCGTGGGGCATCCACGTCATCAGAAAACAACCAGGCTCTATTGTCAACCAAATCTATCACACCCTTAAACTGACTTTCCCTGCCCCAGGGCAACTGCACTGGTAAAGCTTTAGCCTGCAGCCGCTCCTCCATCATCCTCACAGTGTGATGGAAATCGGCACCAACCCTGTCCATCTTATTGATAAAGCAAATTCTCGGCACGCCATATCTATCCGCCTGTCGCCATACCGTCTCAGATTGAGCCTCCACCCCAGCCACGGCATCCAGCACCACCACCCCACCATCCAGGACCCGAAGACTTCGCTCTACTTCAGCAGTAAAATCGACATGCCCCGGCGTGTCAATGATATTTATCCGATGCTCCTGCCAGTGACAGGTTGTAGCTGCTGCGGTAATAGTAATCCCTCGTTCCCGCTCCTGCGCCATCCAATCCATCACCGCCGTTCCTTCATCCACCGCACCAACCTTGTAGGTACGTCCTGTATAAAACAAAATCCTCTCGGTGACAGTTGTCTTGCCAGCATCAATGTGAGCAATGATGCCTATGTTCCGCACCTTATCTAAAGGAAAAGTCCGGGTCATGATTTTGTTTCCTGTACCAACCGCTTTTTTGGGCTGTTGGAACTTAATTTTTGCTGTAGTTACCATCGATAATGAGCAAAAGCTTTATTTGCCTCGGCCATCTTATGAGTATCTTGACGCTTCTTAATAGTTGCCCCCTGCCCTTGAGAGGCATCTACAATCTCCGCCGCCAATTTCTCCGCCATAGATTTACCGCTACGTTCTCTGGCATAGCTGATTAACCAGCGCATAGCCAGAGATAGTCCGCGTCCGGCTTCAACCTCAACTGGCACCTGGTAAGTAGCGCCGCCGACACGCCGAGATTTTACTCGAAGTAAAGGAGTGGCGTTCTTAAGTGCCTGCTCAAGAACCTCTATGGGCTCTGTACCTAATTGCTTATTAACCAAATCCAGGGCATCATAAACAATCCGCTCAGCCGTAGCTTTCCTTCCATCGGACATAATTTTATTGATAAAAATAGCAACTGTAACGTTTCCGTATCTTGGGTCAGAAGGGGTCTGCCTTTTCAGTACTCTAGCTCGCCTTGGCATTTATTCCTCCTCCGCAGCCCCGCCTGTTTCGCTTTCCGTTGGTGTGCCAGTATCCGCAGCCAAGGTAGCACCCGGGAGTCTGACCGCCCTGCCTCGCTTAGCCCCGTATTTACTACGCCCCTGCTGGCGATTCTCCACGCCATCAGTATCCAGAGCACCCCGAACAATATGGTATCTAACCCCGGGCAAATCCTTCACCCTGCCACCACGGATAAGCACCACAGAGTGCTCCTGCAAATTATGGCCCTCGCCAGGTATATAAGCGGTAACTTCAATACCGTTGGTCAACCGCACGCGGGCGATTTTGCGCAAGGCGGAATTGGGCTTCTTGGGAGTCATAGTTTTGACCTGAACGCAAACGCCGCGCTTCTGCGGCGAGTTCCGCCCTCGCCGAACTTTGTTCTTCAGGGCATTATAAGTAATACCCAGCGCCGGAGCCTTGGTCCGCTTACCAAGCTTCCGCCGCCCTTTTCGAACTAACTGATTGACTGTCGGCATCTCATTTTTCCTTCTATTTATGCCAATTAAAAAGCCACCTAGTTGTCTACCGGTCTACTTCCCGAGCAGGTTTGCGTCCCGGTTCAACCAGCCGGCTTAATCAGGTTTTCCACACCCAGACTAATGGCTAGTAGACACAAAGCAGCAATATAACACAAGTATACAACAAAGTCAATACGTTGACAATTTTAGCGATGTGCGAAGATTCTTATGAAACAAATCAGCCCACTAACTGGACTTTAAGTTTCCGGGGAGATGTGATAAAATTAGGAGGATGCAATTTCTTGTGCAACTTGACTTTGCAGGCACTAAATATAGTATTTTCAGGTTGCCATTAAACCCTCAATATGCCAATTCCTGAATTACTTATGAATTTTTTCTCGCTCCAGTTAGGATTTAGAGGCTATGGCACAGAAAGCTAACAACGACACAAACAATAATACATTCGAAGACTACACTGCAGAGGATATTCGTATTCTGGATGGCCTGGAGGCGGTGCGGCGCCGCCCGGGCATGTACATCGGCAGTACCGATGAACACGGGCTGCATCACCTGGTCTATGAGATAGTCTACAACAGCATAGACGAGGCAATGGCTGGCTATTGTGACAGAGCCGAGGTCATAATTCATAAAGACAACTCGGTAACGGTTACCGACAATGGCCGGGGCATACCGGTGGACATTCACCCGACAACCAATACCTCAGCCCTCGAAGCGGTTATGACCCGGCTACACGCTGGAGCTAAATTCGGCGGCCGCACCTATACAGTGTCCAGCGGCTTGCACGGCGTTGGTGCTTCAGTGGTAAATGCCCTGTCTTCCTGGCTCAATGCCGAGGTAAAACGGGAGGGTAAGATCTACTGCCAGAAATATGAACGGGGCGACCCTACCTGCGATTTAGGAGCTATCGGCGATACCGACGAAACGGGAACTACCATCACTTTCCTGGCTGACACTGAAATATTCGGTGAGATTAACTACGATTTCGATACAATACGCGAGCGCCTCAAAGAACTGGCTTTCTTGAACAAGAACCTGGAAATAAGCTTCAAGGATGAGAGAACTGACCAAGAGGCAACGTTCCTCTTTGAAGGTGGCATTGCCAGCCTTGTCAGCCGGTTCAATAAAAACAGGCAAGTCCTCCATCACCAGCCCATCTACATATCCGACACAATGAACAGCACCGTTGTAGAAGTAGCCCTGCAATACAACGATGGCTTTACCGAATCTACGCTTAGCTTTGCCAACTGCGTCAATACCATAGACGGAGGCAGCCACCTAACCGGGTTTCGCTCAGCACTAACCCGTGTCCTTAATGACTATGCTCGGAAGAACAAGCTGTTAAAGGATTCCGACCCCAATCTGATAGGTGATGACGTTCGTGACGGGCTAACATCCATCATCAGTGTCAAGCTTGTTGAACCCCAGTTTGAAGGGCAAACCAAAGCCAAGCTAGGCAACCCTGAAATAAAAACACAGGTCGAAGCTATAGTAGCTGATGGCCTTTCGCTGCATCTTGAGCAGCATCCCGATGACGCAAAATCAATCATAGATAAGAGTCTGATCGCGGCTAAAGCCAGAGAGGCAGCTCGAAAGGCTCGCGATCTTATTTTCAAGAAAAGCGGATTAGAAGCCGGTACGCTGCCTGGAAAGCTAGCCGGCTGCTCAGAGACCAACCCTCGCGAGTGTGAGCTTTTCATGGTTGAAGGTGACTCTGCCGGTGGTTCAGCTAAGCAGGGTCGGGACCGCCGCTTCCAAGCCATTTTACCGCTGCGAGGTAAAATCCTTAACGTGGAAAAGGCTCCCAAAGATAAGATCCTGGACCATGAAGAGATCCGGGCAATTATCACCGCAGTAGGAGCCGGCATCGGTGACCAGCTCGACTTTTCCCGACTGCGCTATCACCGCATAATCATAATGACTGATGCCGATGTCGATGGCTCTCACATTCGAACACTGCTTCTTACCTTCTTCTACCGCAACATGACAGAGCTAATAAGCCAAGGTCACCTGTTCATCGCCCAACCACCCCTCTACCGCATTCAAGCGGGGAAAGAACAATTCTGGATTTACTCGGATAAAGAGAGGGATGCTAAGCTTAGTGAGCTGAAAGGTAAAAAATTGGAAATCCAGCGCTATAAGGGGTTGGGAGAAATGAGCGCCGTGCAGCTATGGGAAACTACTATGAACCCGGCATCGCGAACCCTGCTCAAGGTGGAAATCGAAGACGCCATGGCAGCCGACAGGGTATTCCATACGCTTATGGGAAGTGAAGTACCACCACGAAAATCCTTCATCCAGGCTCATGCCAAGAGTGTCAGGAACCTAGATATCTAATCATCTGCTCAATCCAAAGAAGGGCATTCGCTCACAAAACGCCTTCCAACAGCATCTACCACCTCGCAGGCTCAATGCCTAACATGTTCAATTTTTGTCGAATCTCTATTTAAAGACAGTAGGTTATCAGTACCGAGAGGCCTGTAATTTATTAACCCTACGCTTACGTTTATTGTTTTTTGGGCAGCTTCCTAATTTCGGCTATGAGTTCATCCGCCGTGCACACCATTGCAAAGAAAGAACTCAAAGTCACCAGCTCTATCTCATACACTTTATCAGGATCATATTGTTCCATTGACGGCAAACGCATCGGGGCATTAGGGGCATTGGCATCAGAAACAAAAAACACCTTGTAGTCCAGCATCATTGCATCTTTGGCTGTTGTGCCACAACAAACATTAGTAGCACCACCGACGATTATTATAGTATCTTTATCCATAAAACGCAGAATCCTATCAAGTGACGAGGAGCCGGCTATAAAAGCACTATACCTATTCTTGGTGACAATAAGGTCTTCCTCTTTTTTAATATCGAGTTCTGGATATAACTCCGCGCCTTTAGTACCTTCAAAATGCCACATAGTTGAAGAAAAGGCTGACTCAGGAGTAATCGCGAGTAAATATCCTGCATCCAGACAATCAGGCCGAGTCACAAATTTCACCCATATCACCAATATTCCGTGCCCCCGGCATTCTCTAGCTATCTTGTTTATTCTAGGTACTTGTTCCTTAAACGCTGGAGAATACAGACCCCCTTGCGGGTCAACAAAGCAATTCTGCATATCAATTACTATCAGGGCGGTCCTTTCTGGCTTTATATCCCAAACAAAAGGGCCACCAAGTGTATCCCTTTTTCTTTTCGTCAGCTTCACTTCTTTCAGAGACATTGCTGTCGTTTTCTTTTTCATTTTAGAATCCTCCTTATCATTCTACATCGAAACGGGCAACTATCCTTTGGTAAGCATTTTTATAATATATGGACTTCACCCCGCCGGTATAGCTTATGCTCTTTTATATAACTTTCCACCTCTTCAGGCACCAGGCCGTGAATAGATAACCCCTGAGCTACTCTCTTTCGTATGTCCGAAGAACTGATGTCAACTGGCGCTATATCCAGCCAGACCACACTCTGAGTTACTCCGGGAACAGATGCTTCCAGAACCTTCAAATCAGGGCGGCTGAAACCCGGCCTTGTAACCGCCACCAGCTTACAGAGCTGAATCAGCCTATCCGGCTCCTTCCATTGAGGAAGCTCAGCCAGGCTGTCCCAGCCGACTAAGAAGAAAATCTTTGCCTCGGCACCCATTTGCTGCTGCAGAATAGCTATGGCATCTACACTATAAGAAGGCCCGGGGCGGTCTATATCAACAGCCGAAATTTCGAAACTCGGATTAGTCGAAATCGCCAGCTTCACCATCTCTACACGGTGAGCTGCTGGTGCAATGTTCATACCTGTTTTAAGCCACTGCTGCCTCGCAGGAACAAAAAGAACTCTGGCAAGTCCGAGCTTTAGCCTGGCTTCTTCAGCTATAATGAGATGTCCCGAATGTATGGGGTCGAAAGTGCCGCCTAATACACCTATATCCATTTACCCCGCCTAACCTTGGGCTTGGGTCTAAAAATAGCCATCGGCTCCTCTGAGCCGGTGTGCCTCGCCTGAATCTCCTCCAACATCCTGACTACTTCTGACATAAGCTCAGACAGACCTTGCTTGGTAATTGCTGATATAAAGAAGGCCTTTATTCCCAGAGTATCGAAAAGCTGTCCGATCTCCGGCAACCGAGCTTGAACCTCCGGCAAATCTATTTTGTTCACTACCACAACCTGAGGCTTCTGAGCCATCTCCGGCTTATATAAAGCCAGCTCCCTTTTCAGATTACTCATATCATCAATTATAGACTGAGACCTACCATCAAGTACATGAAGCAAAACCTTAGTCCTTTCAGCATGGCGCAGGAATTCATGCCCCAGCCCCCTGCCCAGATGAGCACCATCTACAAGCCCGGGAATCTCCGCTAAAACAAATGTCTTCATACCCACTCCAACCACACCCAGCGCCGGCTCAAGAGTGGTAAAAGGGTAATCGGCTATTTTCGGCTTGGCTTTAGACACGGCTGCCAGAAGGGTGGACTTACCTACATTTGGATAGCCTATAATACCCACATCAGCAATAAGTTTAAGGTCAAGGACAACACGATGTTCTTCGCCAGGCTTGCCCTTAGTAGCTATTTTCGGAGCCTGGTTCGTAGACGTGGCGAAATGGACATTACCTAACCCACCGCTACCCCCTTTAGCCACCAGGATTTTTTGTCCCTGCTGACTCAAATCAGCCAGCAACACTTCTCGCTCCTCCTCCTTAAGAAATATCATAGTTCCTAAAGGCACCTTTATTACAAGGTCATCACCCTTTGCGCCATGTTTCTTCTGCTTCCCTCCACTCTTCCCAGATGCTGCCTTAAAACTCCTCTTTCGCCGAAAGTAACCCAAGTTAGTAGTACTTCTATCAGCAACAATGTAGACGTTCCCTCCATCTCCACCATCTCCACCAGCAGGACCACCAAGCGGCACAAATTTCTCATGGCGAAAGCTAACTATGCCGTCACCGCCATTACCACCCCCCACCACGATTTCAACGTTATTCACTAAATTAATATCCTTATATATAGATAGTATGTTTAATT
>Ga0209636_10001346_pt1 | contig 24668 bp, 17 predicted proteins | sample DeeMarSWOR152_54_FD_187464 | JGI IMG/M metagenome (GOLD analysis project Ga0209636, IMG submission 187464) | Marine sediment microbial communities from White Oak River estuary, North Carolina - WOR-1-52-54 (SPAdes) (version 2) | ecosystem: Environmental > Aquatic > Marine > Intertidal zone >...
GTCCCCCTCGATTCTTCATCAAAGGAAGCGAAAGCCGAGTTGATTGTGTACAGGGATATAGCTTGTTCCACAGTGATCCTTTCCACCGGAGCAAAGCCGTGCCTGGTCACTGCAGACTGTATGCCCATGAGGGGACTCATAGTTGAGTCTGCTGGGCAGTCAGAGCCTGCTGTCACTGTGATCCCTGCTTTCAACAAAGTTCGGTATCGCTCGCTGAGCTCCGTAGCTCTATTGTGGCCTAAAGGCTCAAGCATCCAGTCGATATCTGGAGTTATGAAGATCGGTTGGACTGACGCTATTACTCCCAAATTGCTCATTCGACCTATTGACTTGTTATCCAGTAGCGACGCGTGCTCGATGCGATGGCGATGATCGCCCCTTGGCGTTTCCTTCAGAATCCGCTCCATGGAATCTAGGACCATGTGAATTGCTCTATCACCGATGGCGTGTATGGCCAGCTGGAAACCTGCTTTGTGGGCTTTGCCAACTATATCGTAGAGCTTCTCCTCTGTAAGCCAGGGGATCCCAGAATTGTCTGGTTCCCCTTCGTAGGGCTTTGTTAGGGCGGCTGTACGTCCTTCGATGCTTCCATCAAGCATGACTTTAATCGCGCCGATCTTTAGTTTCGGATTTCCAAAGCCGGTATACAAACCGAGGCTCGACAGGTTCTGTAGTAGGGATGCAGATATCAAGAGGTAAACTCGTAGGGGGAGTTCGTCGCGTATAAGTAGCTTCTGGAAGGCTCTGATATGCTGGGCTGTCTGCACTATGCAATGAACTGAAGTTAGACCATGCTCAACCGCTTCATGGAGTGCATGCCTCAGGGCCGTAACTATTTCCTCATCGCTATATGTGATCAGTTCCTCAATTCTCATTGCGGCTGTCTCGCGTAATATGCCAGTGGGCTCTCCTGTATTCGGATCTTTGTCTATCTTTCCACTTGGGGGTGATTCAGTATCTTTCTCTATATTGGCCAGCTTCAAGGCTAGTGTGTTGGCGCTGCAGAGGTGCCCGCCCATGTCGGTAATCATTACTGGATTGTTCGGCGCAACCTCGTCCAAGTCCCAACGATTCGGGGGTCTCCTTTCGGCAAGAAGGGTGGTATCCCAACCGTGCCCTACAATCCAGTTTCGCCCTGGCTTTTCTCTTGCCCTCTTCCCGACCATTCCCTTGATCTCATCGACAGATCGCGCCTCTCGGACATCCAAGATAGTAGATGAAAGCATACGTCCATACTCTATCAGATGTACGTGGGAGTCCGCGAATCCTGGGAGGACAGCCTTTCCATCAAGATCTATGACCTTCGCATTTTTCCCTGCAACAGACAACGTTTCCTCGTTGCTACCTACGCCGATGATCATACCGTCTCTAACTGCTATTGCTTCAGCTCTTGGTTTATGGGGATCCAGAGTAATCACGTTGCCATTTACAAAGATGACTGCTTCTGTAGCCCTACCCTTCCAGTTTCTATGCCCGCGTATCAAGAGGTCACCTTCTAACGATTAATCAAGGCAATAGGCATAAATCTGCTCCTCTGCGTAAATGGGAAGAGCGTAGGCAAATGAATCTTAAGCTGCTCTATTCTGTACTCGTTATCTACTCGGTGAACGTAGGCATAATTGTCACTGTTATCCCACTATATTCGAATAGTCTTGGGGCCGACGAAGTGGCTGTTGGCCTCGTAGTTTCAGCTTACGCAGTGGCTTATGTCGCAGCGTCCCCTCTTTGGGGTAAGGCATCTGACCTCTTGGGCAGAAAGTTGGCACTGGGGATTGGCATGTTAGGATGCTCTTTTGTCGTTCCCTTTTTCTCTCTTGCTACAGATCCCAGCCAACTTATGGCAATCCGATTGTTCCATGGGCTTGCTGATGCGTCCTTTTGGATTGTACCAACGATTATCATTACCGATCTCTCTCTACCGCTAGAGAGGGGAACAGCTCTTGGTAGAGTTGGGACATTTCAGGGGGTGGGATTTATCATCGGGCCATTCTTAGGGGGCTTGCTTGTTGAACAAATTGACTATGTTCGTGTGTTTTATATCTGTTCCGCCTTGGCATTTTCTACCGCTCTTCTAGTTATTTTGGGGCTACGAGAAAGGTCTCACAATGTAGGTGATGAGTGTTCATCCAAAATCGATGATGCGCACACGCAGATCGATCCTGAATCTAGAGCAAGACGAAGAAAAAGATTCGCTATTGGATACCTTCACACCGTACTGTCCGCCATATTTTTCGGAGTGATCGTTTCTCAATTCGTTCTGCATGCAAACGAAATACTGGGACAAGAGTATCTGGTGGGCCTCCTATTAACAAGTTACTACGTCGTCGAGACGTTCATCCAGGCACCAGCCGGCAGATTATCGGATATCATCGGGCGACCTAGCTTAATCCTACTCGCATTTGCCATGTGCACGCTAGGTTTTTTCATATTGATCTTTACCTCCTCCTTTGCACTCTTCCTGATCGCAATTGTGGTCATAGGGGGCGGTATAGGGGGACTGTATGTATCACTGACGGCTCTTCTTATGAATGTTGCTTCACGCGCCGAACGAGGCTTGACAGCAGGAATGCAAAACCTGGCATGGGGAATTGGCTACTTCTTGGGTCCGGCAATCGGAGGGGTGGCAGCTGCTTACTCATTTGGCGCCATGTACATGTTTTGCGTAATTGCCTCAGTAATTGGAGGCGCCTTGACTTTGCTGCAACGCCTGTCCAACGCACAACGCAGCTGAGGTTACCATACACGCGCAGGTAACCAATTGTCTCAAGCTTGCTTCAAGAACTCCTTTTCGTATCCTTTCAGGATTTGGGAGATGTCCTTCTGCACATCCTTCGGAAGAGGCTCAGGCTTGTGGGTGGCCAAGATCTCTTTGGCTTTTTCCTTCGCCACCTCATGGCTGCTCTTCCCGCCTTCTTTCTTCCAAGCATCGTACGTCTTCCGATCACTGATCTTGGGTATCCAGTGTTCCTTGAGGAAGTGGTCCAGGGTGTGCCTCTCCCCAAGATAGTGGCCTCCATGACCGACCTTCCTGATGATATCCAACGCTAGAGTGTTATCGTTCACCTCAAACCCTCGAATAAGCCTAAGAATTCCCTCCAAAATTTCGTTGTCAATGATTAAGAGTTCAGGTGCCATAGTCTTGGCGGCTTCTAGCCCTCCCATGCCACAGACGATATCGGGTCCTGCAAGTATCGCAGGAACGAGGGTAAGAGTTCTCTCGTAGGCGGCTTGGGCATCGGAGACCTTTGAATCGGAACATCCACCGCAGATCTCGGATGGCAGGTCATAGTAGTGTGCTAACTGAGCAAGGGCCACGCTGAGCAGTCCGCTCTCTGGTGAACAAACAAATACTCCTGTCCGGAAGTCTATGTTGCTGGGGCATGCGCCGTAAAGGACGGGTGCGCCGCGGCTGGTGAATTCGGAAATTACGAGGCTTCCAAGGACCTCAGCATTGGTAACGACCAGCGTTCCTGCAAGCGTCGCTGGAGCGGTCTCGGCTGCGAGGGGCATAGACAAAGGAACGACTGGAACCCCCGCCTTTGCGAACTCAATGCAGGCTTCTGTTAAGCCGCGCTCAAATCTGAGTGGAGCAATGGGACATTGAACCGAGGAAATTAGCGGCCTCTTCTTAAGAGCTTCCTTTCCTCCAATGACCGCTGCTGCGATCTCAATCGCGAACTTGGCTTCGCTGGCGCTGTTCGCCTCATTCTCCACGTGCTTCTCTGTATTGCTTAGAGAGATAACCCATGCGTTAAGTCCTTGTACAGGCTCAGGCACGTCCGTGGGTGTCATTGATGGCCAGAGAACGTGGATCATGGGCAGGTAATCGGCTAGTATAGCCCACTTTGCTAGATCGTCTCCTGTGGAACTTCTTCGCTCACCTGTTTCGAAATCACGAATGAAAGTCCCGTACCCGTCCGTTGTGAAATATGTCTTCTTCTTTTCCAGTAGTATGTCGTACTTCGGGGTTCTACCAGCGTATTTCACGGTTTTCGGGGCTCTCTTCAATGCCTCCTCAACGAGACGTGAGTTCATGGTGACACGATTTTCTTTGTAGTGAACATCTGCGCCGGCGTTCTCTAGAATCTGTAAGGCTCGTTTGGTTGGAACTTCGAGACCTGGATTTTCCAAGAGTTCTAGTGTCGCACTGTGGATGTAATCTAGATCAGCCTTTGACAGTAGGTTGATGCTGGCGCTTCCCACTTTTATCCCTTCAACTCTCGCTTTTCTACGTCTTTTACTATTATTTCTATTTCTCTCCAAATCGTCGGATCAACGGGCTCTGGCTCATGGCGCTCTAGAATCTCCTTTGCTCGGTTTTTGGCTTCCTGTCGAATATCTTTGCGCCCAGACTTTTCCCAATCAGATCTAGTTCTTCTATCGCTTAGCTTCGGATAGTAATGCTCTCTTCTGAACCACTCTAGTGTGTGCTTATTTGCCAAGAAATTCCCTCCCGGACCAACTCTGTCGATGACTTCTTTTGCCATAGTTTTGGCGTTTACCTCAATTCCCTTCGCGCACCTGAGAGCCATTCCGGCTAGCTCGTTGTCTATGACCAATTGTTCGTAGCTTGTTGTTCTGTAGGATTCCATCGAGCCAGCAAACAAGTCGATCAAATCCGCTCCCGCCATCACTGCCATAGTCAAGGACATCGTCTTTTCGTAGCTGGCTTGAGCGTCAGGTACTTTGGCGTTGGATTGCGCTGCCACATCACTGGGTATGCCATAGTATCTCGCTATTTGAGTGGACGCGGCGCCCAGTAAACCGACTTCTGGGGACCCAGTTGACGAGACTCCCGTTCGCATGTCCATTGGGCACGACGCAGTTCCATAAATGACAGGCGCGTCAGGATTTACGAGATGAGCGATTAGTACGCCACTTAGGATCTCGGCATTTTGCTGAACCAGGGTCCCAGCGAGCGTGGCAGGTCCAGTTGCCCCTGCTAGTGCCATTGAAGTTATGAATATTGGTTGGGCGTAGTTTGCGTACTCAAATAGGGCTTCGGTCATTTCCCTACCATGCGTTAGTGGGCTTATAGGATCGATATAACCCGCAATGATCGGCTTCTTTTTCAGTTCCTCTTCTCCGCCCGCCAAAGCGGCCGCTATTCTGATTGAGTCACATGCGGCGCTTGCACAATACGAACTTCCTATCATACATTTTGAGGAGTTCTTTATCCCTATTGCAAGACTGTAAATATCAGAAACTGGTTCCGGTACATCCGATAATGAGGCTGGAGGATAGTTGATGTGGATGTTTTCCAGCGCATCCATCAGTCTGACTAGTTGCTCCGCGTCTCTCCTGGTTGGCGCACGACACTCACCTGTCTCTGCGTCGATTATGTTCACACACTCAGATCCTGGACCGAATTTCGTGGATTCACCTCCGATTCTAAGGCTATTGTTGGGATTCCTAGCATGCCAAATGAAGTTCTTCACCGCTTTGTCTACAGCCTCTTCAATAAGATCGGGTGGAATCTTGGCGATGCTTTCTTTATGGTCCACATTGGCTCCAGCTTGTTCCACAAGCCTGAGTGCTCCTCCCTCACGAATCAATATTCCCGTGTGTGCTAGCAGTTCAAGGGTGGCGATGTGTATGTCTTGGACTTCGTCACTGCTGAGTATGTTCAAGTAGTTTCTATTTGACAACGATCCCAAAGAAACAACCTTCTTCCATTGCCTCATCTTCTTTTTCCTAGTCGTTCTAGGGCCTTAAAAGACTGTATTGGTTCGTATCCACATGCTCAAGGGAGCATGCGAAGTTTCGTGGTTCTGGTATTCACGAGTTCTTAGCCAGCTCCTTTTCTGCTCTTCTGAGTATATCTCCAATTCCTTTTTGGACGTCGTTTTCAAGGGGTGTAGGCTGATGTGTTTCTAGTATTTCTTTGGCCTTCTCTCTGGCAACCTCCACGGCAGTTTTTGACCCTGCCTTTCTCCAGGCATCATATGACCGTCTGTCACTTATCTTGGGCATGTGATGTTCCTTTTCTAGATGTTTCAGGGTATGCTTTTCGGCTAGGTAGTTGCCGCCTGGTCCGATTTTGTGAATGAGATCGAGAGCCAATGTTGCATCGTTCACGTCGATTCCAAGAGTGAGCCGATGGAGCATTCTGGCAATTTCAGCGTCGATTATTAGCTGCTCGGGGGTGAAGAGTGTGCAGGCGTCGAGCAGTCCAAGCCCTCCGATTACATCGTAACCAACGAAGATGGGAAGCACGCCGGTGACAACTTTCTCGTAGCACGCTTGTGCGCCTGGCACCTTCGCATCGGTTGTGAACCCTGCCGAGGTTGAAGGCATCTCGTAGTATTCAGCGAGCTCGTTTGATACTGCCGTGAGTAGGCCGCACTCAGGGCTTCCTCCGCACCACCGTAAGGTTTTCATGTCGAAGTTTGAGCCCTCTGAACTGTATAGCATTGGCGCTCCTGGAGCCACCATCTGAACTATCACTAGACCGCTTAGTGATTCTGCGTTGCTAACCACCGTTGATCCGGCGAGTGTTACCGGGCTCGTTGCTCCTGCTTGGGGCATTGGGAGAAAGTATACTGGCACTCCAGCCTTTGCGAACTCGATGGCAGCCTCTGTGGGGCCTTTTGCATGTTTGAGCGGTGAGATGGTGCAGTGGCAGGAGGAGACTATTGGCTTCTTCTTCAGCGCCTCGTTCCCTCCAGCTACGAGCGCAGCGATTTCGATTTGGAATCTTGCTTCATCAGGAGTGGTTGTGGTTTCAAACATGACGTGCTTCTCTGTGTTGGCCAACGCAGCCTCGAGGTCATGCAAAACCCTGACATGCGCAGGGACATCTCGCGATGTAATCATTGGCCAGTAGATGCCGATCGCGTCGAGGTAGTCGGCGATCTTGGCGCTCATTGAGAGATCCTTTTTGGTTGAAGGTTTTCTCTCTCCAGTGTCAGGGTTGATTGTGTGCACTCCGCTTCCGTCGGTACATAGGAAGATGTGTCTGCCGTCTAACCGAACGTCCTTCTTGGGGTTCCGCGCGTAGAGCGTGACGTTTCTAGGTTTTCTCATTAGAGCCTCTTTGACGAGATGCGGGGGAATTAGGGCAAGGTGCTTCCGATAATCCACTGTGCATCCTGCATCCTCTAGCACTTTCAGAGCCGTATCGCTTTCAACGATCACGCCAGTCTTTTCTAATACTTCAAGGGAGGTGTAGTGAATGATATCGAGTGACTCCTTTGGAAGGATGCGGCATGACAGCAATTGAGATTCTTTAGTGAAACCTATCAATTATACCAACACTCCTCCATTCGCATGCTAGGTTTGTCTAATGGTTTCTATCAGAGACCTTTAAAAAGAATCTCCACACCCTAGATTTCCATCTATTTGCCGCACAATTTTTTGGTAGCATCAACAGCTGCTATGGCGTCTTCAGCGTAAGCATCGGCTCCGATTTTTTCGGCCCAAGCGGTTGAGACTGGCGCCCCACCTATTATCACCTTAACCTTCTGTCTGAGCCCAGCTTCCTTGAGGGCATTGATCACCTCACTCATCTTTGTCATGGTGGTTGTTAACAGCGCGGACATTCCTATGATGTCTGCGTTGACTTCTTCTACCTTCGCAATGAACTTTGACGTCGGTGTGTCGGCCCCCAGATCGTGAACCTCGAAGCCGCTTGCAGTGAGCATTGCGGCTACGATGCTTTTGCCGATGTCGTGAATATCTCCTTCGACGGTTCCGATTACCACCTTGCCCAAGACTTTTCTGGAGACCCCTTTTGCTAATGCTGGCTCCAGTATGGCTAGGGATTCTTTCATGGCTTGAGCGGCCATCATTAGCATCGGAAGGAAGACTTCTCCGGCTTCGAATTTGTCGCCGACAATTCTTAGGCCTTCTCCTAAGCCCTGTTCAATGGCTTTCAGCGGGTCGAAACCTGTTGCGATGACTTCTTTGGAAATTTCAACGGCTAATTCGATGTCGTAGTTTACGACAGCGTCCTTTAGTCTTTTTAAAACATCTTCACTCACATCCGATCCTCTCCAGCGATAGTTCTATCCAAGAAAATCATCTGACGGTTTATATAATTTGCGCGCGGGGTAAGTGATGGCTTATGTCTTGTCCCAAGAAAAGAAGGATTCGAACATTACCGTGCACGAGATCGTGAGTTACCAGCAGTGCATTCGCCGAGATTACTTAAGCCCTGCATCTTCTGTTTGCAGACAGAAAGGTTATAGTTTCCCCAGAAGCGAGAAGTTGTGCGTGCGCGCATTAAATGACACATATAGAAGATTCTTCTATGAGTTCGTTAAGCAAACCTTAAATTTTCGTCTTCCCCAACTAAGATAGAGAGGAAGGAAAGAGATATCTCTTTAGAGAGCATTATAAAATGAGTGATTAATATGACTAGAAAAAGACATATGCTATTGTTGATTCAACTCTTGATTTCACTCAGCATATCTAGTGTGCTGTTTGGAGCTTCTGCTGTAGAATCCCCTGCCATTTACATTTCCCCAGATTGGGCACACACCGGAGATCCAACGTCTGCAATTGGCACGAATTTCACTTTCTCTGTCTATACAGATTACGATGGCAGCGATGTTTGGGGCTACGAATTCAGCCTAACCTTCAACTCAAGCGTTCTAGAAGGTGCTGAAGTCGTCAACGGTGATCTCATCACTGAAGGTGTAGGTCCCACTATGTGGAGTGTAGGGACGTTCAATAATACCGTAGGTATGTTGTCGCTGACGGGAAATGGCTTCTTCGCCTTGCCACCCGCTGAACCGCCAGTGACGTCCGGACCGGGCATACTGGCAAACGTAACCTTCACCGTCGTGGACTACGGAATCTCCAATATAGCTCTCGGGGATAATACAAGACTTATTGGATACGATTCTGTATTAGGGAGCTTCAACATTATAGATGACACAATGATTGGGCACATAGGGGACGGTATCTTCTACAACATATTCCTTGGTGATATGACGGATGATACGCCTGGGGTTCTGCCGGACGCTCCGGATGGCGATGTGGACGGGTTTGATCTCGGTGCGTTCGCGGACGCCTACGGGACGAGTTTTGGACAACCGAAATATAATCACTTAGGCGACTTGACGGATGATAGTCCTGGGGTGCCTCCGGACATTCCGGATGGCGATATTGACGGGTTCGATCTCGGCGCATTCGCGGACAACTACGGGAGGAGCTATCCATGATCGCGCAAGACTTAAATCGTTGCCGACTCCAACTAGGAGAGAGAAAGGAGGAAAGAGAATAGTGTTCAAAGACTCTTGGAAATATCTTTCAACCGTTACGCTGATCTGTGTTATAATAATTAGTGCGTTCTTGAGCAGCAAACCAATGGTAATAAAGGCGCAACCACCGCCCTACTTCTCGATAGAGGCGACTGTCACCACTGACCCTTATTGGGGGTACTATGGTGGATATCATGACATTTGGGCTGCCATCCAGACAGAGCTCGCGAAGATTGGCATTACGCTTACGATAGACTACTACGATGCTTATACGTGGTGGTACCAGGTGTGGGAGGATGGGTGGAACCACACTGGTGATAACCATTACCCACCAGGAGGCTGGGATCTCACTATGCTTGAATGGTGGCTCCAACCCCACGCGATTGAACCGTGGTTTGCGTCGATGACTCTTAACAATATGACACCTCCAGATGGAGGCTTCAACATTCACCCTTGGATGAATTCGCGCGCTGATTATCTCCTATTGAAGGGAATCCAATCTTTTGATGCAGCGACGAGGCAGAGCTACCTCTGGGCGTGGCAGGAGGAGTTCATGCATGATCCCCCTATAGCCGAGATCTATTACCCAAGGACGTTCGAGGCAATGGCGAGTTATATCCTGGGCTACGATCCAGCAGGATGTTGGTGGTATGATCCAAAGCATTTGGACATCAACGTGACAGAATTTGAACTAACGGTTGGTCCTGGGGGCTCTAACCCCAATTCGGCGCGTTATGCAGCCGGAGATGATACAGTCTTCTATGCGGTCAGTGAAGACGTGTGGAGCTGGAACCCGATGTTTATGGACAGCTACACGGAAGAGAATTTCGGGACTCTCGTATATGACACCCTATATACATGGTCACTTAACTACACAGATGAGCAGTGGCTAACAGCAGGGATCGTGGAGCCCAATTACTGGGATTACACAATATTGCCCGAGTTGGCCGCTGACTACCCAATAGTCCTTGATGGTGGCACACGCATGAGAGTTCCACTAAGAGAGGGCGTTTTGTGGAGCGACGGTGAGCCCTTCAACGCCACAGACGTGAAGTTCACCTTTGATTGCACCTTCGACCTTGAAGTTATGTGCAGTGGAACGGGAGACTTCTCCTATGCCATAGAATCTGTGGAACTTGTACCTGATCCTGGAGGAGTCACGGATCCATACACGGGACAGGGCCCCATCGACCCATACATGGTTGACTTTATCCTCAGATTTCCACATCCCGACTTCACGTCAGTGATTGCTAACGACTGGGGAGGAGGGAGCATCGTGCCATGGCACTCACTGAAGGATATACTACCTAAAAACATAAAGTCCCATCAATCGAACAACAACTGGCATCATATGCTACCCGGCACTGGGCCCTTCACGGTGACAGATGTCTCAGTCAATAACTACATCAAGCTGGAAAGGAACGATCTCCACTGGGGTTATGGTCTGGGGTACGGCCCACACGTTTCGACGGTTTTCTTCGAGTTCATACCAGAGGCCCCCACAAGGCTTTTGGCAATACAAAACAATGATGTTGACTTCGGCGAGTATCCGACTGCCTCGGTCGAGGACTATGAAGACATGAAGACATGGGATAATATTAGAGTGTATGAGTATGACTATCCTGCAAGTAACGGTGTATGGTTCAACTTTGACAACCAGTATCTCAGCAACAGATACGTTAGACAGGCCATAGCTCACGCGATTCCGTACCCTCAAATCGCAGACAACATACTTCCAGGTTGGGGCATCTCAACTGCATATCCTGGGAAGAGCTACATACTACCCGTGCATCATTATGAAGGTGTGCACCTCTTCAACGACGACCTTCAACCCTACGAATACAGTATCCTTAAGGCAGCCGAATACCTCAAAATGTGGTTATATTCACAACCTACGTACGCTCCAGCGGGCAGTCCAGAGGTAGCCTTAGGACCTGTGGGCGACGCCGACTTCAGCGGGTTTGTCGACTATGACGACTTCTTCGTCTGGTATGAGAATTACGGAGTAGCACCGGGAGCGTGGCCTTGGATCCCAGGAAGAGACATTGATCCAGACTTCAACAACGACAATGGCGTCACCTTGGCGGACTTTGACGAGTGGAGTCTGAACTGGGCAAAAGAATACCCATTCGCTGACGCCAGATAGAAAGTGCGACAGACCGCATTCCCAACCCTTTTTTTCTATTCTGACACTTCGCAGCCAAAGCATGCGCCACACATAAGACTTATCAAGGTTCAAAGGATATCCTAACAAAGCGAAAGAAGAGGCATTCTCATGAAGGCTCGGAGAGTTACGCGTGAATTGAGAAGAATCGTGCTGTTGCCAATCATCCTATTGCTTACACTCCAAGCACTCAGAGTGCTGAACTCAACTATTATGGAGGCGTCCGCAGCTGTATCTCCGTATATCGGGGTCGTACCGCCCAGTACGATAGACCAATCGTTGGTGCCTGGTTTGAATTACACTATCTCCATTTACACGGATTACAATGGTAGCGATGTTTGGGGCTACGAGTTTAAGCTAACCTTTGATCCCAACGTTCTGGAGGGCATTGAGGTCGTCAACGGTGACCTAATCACCGATGACGTGGGACCCACTCTGTGGATTCCTGGAACATTCAATAACACAGCTGGAACCTTGTCGTTGACCGGAAACGCCTTCTTCGCCATTGGCCTACCAAAGCCTGTGACTTCTGGTCCGGGTATACTAGCTAACGTCACCTTCACAGTTGTGGGCTATGGAATCTCCAACATAACCCTTGGAACCGATCCCGAGGATTCCGAAAGGACGAAACTCATTGGGTACACAGAAGGAGGGAATGGAATACGATATAACATTATAGACCCTGAGACAATGCCTGATCAAATACAGCACGGCTTCTTCAGTAATGTACCTGACATAGCTGTGGTCGGCGTTACCCCCTCTGTCGTAGAAGCGAAGCCTGGCACTATTATAGACGTTAACGTTGCTGTCTTAAACAGTGGATCGGAAAGCGAAAGCTTCAACGTAACTGCTTACTACGACTCCAGCGAGATTGATACGGCTGAAGTTTCACTAGGGGCTGAGCAAAACACAACTCTAAGCCTCGCTTGGAACACTACAGGCTTGGCTGAAGGAAATTACACAATAAGCGCCTATGCATGGCCACTTCCTAACGAAACTGACATTGCAGACAACACTTACGTCGACGGCGAAGTTCGGATTACGTCTCTAATCCATGATGTTGCAGTAGTTAATGTTACCCCGTCTTCAAACGTGATTTTAGCTGGCGACGATGTAAACATAACTGTAACAGTAAGAAACAAAGGAACCGAGACGGAAACCTTCGACGTAGCCGTATACTATGATAACAATGCCATTGGAACACAGACTGTAACGGATCTAGCGCAAGATGCTGAGGAAACGTTGACGTTCCTTTGGGACACAACCAGTATAACCGTTGGTAACTACACGATAAAGGCCATAGCTAGCTCTGTTAATGGAGAAGCAAATGTGGCTGACAACACCTACGTCGACGGTGAAATCGAGATTATAACTCACGATGTAGCCGTAACCAGTATCACGATCTCTCCACTAAATGCAACAGTAGGAGAGAACGTTACGATCACCGTAGTCGTCAAGAACAATGGAACCGAAATGGAAACTTTCAACGTGAAAGTCTACTATGACACAACGGATATCGGAAACAAGGACGTAACCGATCTATACCCAGACGATGAAGAAACATTGACGTTTACATGGGACACAACGACCGTGGATGCAGGGGACTACACTATAAAAGCCGTGGCAAGCACAGTCGCCGGAGAGACTGTTACAGCCAACAACACAAAGACCTATGGAACCTTCACCTTGTCCTCGCCTAGCCCGGCATGGCCACCTATAGAAGTAATAATAGCAGCAGCGGCAATCACTATTGTCGCCTTAGGCTCTTATGCCATCCTGAAAAGGAGAAGGAAATCCTCAAAGAACACTTAGCAAACCACAAGCCCCCCTTTTCCCGTCTTCTCTCTTCAAAACACACCTGAACATACATGCGCGTAAAAGTCTCCTAAGCAAACCTTAAGTGTGGCGCACAAGAAAAGTCTACAAATCTACGTAGGGAGGAAAGTAAATGTCACGGTCACTCCTCGTCATACTCTTTATCCTCAGCCTACTAAGCTTAACCGCAATGGTTGTTGCTCAAGCAGAAACTCACGATCTAACAGTTGTTAGCGTTACATCATCCACAACTGAAGCGGAGGTAGGCGATCTTGTGAATATTACAGTTGTCGTTAGGAATCAGGGGATCGGATCTGAAACATTTGACGTCACCACCTACTATGACACGAATGTTGTCGAAACGAAGACTGTGCTGGATCTAGCCTCTAACACGAACGTATCCCTTACCTTCGTTTGGAATACGACGGGTGTATCGACAGGAACCTACATAATACGAGCTGAAGCAGGCCCACTACCAGAAGAAACAGCTACGGGAGATAACAGGCTGGCCTCGTCTGAGGGGGTCATAGTCTTCGAGCCTCCATATATCGCAGTTGTTCCTGGTGGCACCGTGAACGTAGCCATGATCCCTGAAATGAACTACACAATCTCTATCTACACGGATTACAATGGTAGCGATGTTTGGGGCTACCAGTTTGAGTTGACCTTTGATCCCAACGTCCTGGAAGGCGTAGAAGTCGTTAACGGCGATCTCATCACTGAAGACGTCGGCCCCACTCTATGGAATCTAGGGACGTTTAACAATACCGCTGGTACGTTGTCGCCGACTGGAAATGGCTTCTTCGCCATGCCACCTGACCCGCTGCCAGTGACGTCCGGACCCGGCATACTGGCAAACGTAACCTTCACCGTCGTGGGCTACGGAGATTCCCTCATAACCTTCGGAGCGCGTACGAAACTCATCGGATATGATACTGTTCTCGGGAACTACAATATTATAGACAAGGTTTCGCCAAATCCTGGTCACATCCTGGGTGGCTTCTTCTCCAACATGGAAGAAGTGACCCATGACATAGCTGTTGTCAGCGTCACACCATCCCTAACTGGGGTGGAAGTAGGCGAGCTTCTGAATGTCACCGTTGTGGTTGAAAATGAGGGAACGGTGAACGAAAAAAACGTAGTCGTTAAGGTCTACCGGGATTACGAACCAGGATTAACCTTTTGGCTTATTGGAGAGAGAACCGTGAATCTGACGGTTGGGGCGATCGAGTCCTTGGTGTTTGTTTGGAACACAACGGATGTTCGGCCGGGAGATCATACTGTAACAGCTGTGGCAATCAAGTTACCTCGTGAAATTGATGTGGGGGACAATGTACTCAAGAGCGACATAGTAATCACAGTAAGGGCGCGTGAAGAGCAGCCTATACCCATCTTCCTCATCGTGGGCATCGTCATGGTAACGCTTGCAGCTATCGCGCTAATCTGGTACGCTCTTAAACGAAGAAGTGCGCGTGCGAAGAAGTAGATAGATACTCTACCATAAAGGATATGAGCGTGCATGAGAGATTCCGAAGATATCAGAAAGGATCGCCGGTTGAGCTCTTGACGCTTAGAACCTATATAATCAGAAGACTGATAGTAGTCATCCCTACACTTTTGCTGATTTCGATAGCAATATTCTCCCTAATTCATCTTGCTCCTGGCGATCCATCCCAAGCCATAGCAGGTAGACACACACCATCTCGGGAATTGATGGAGCAAATAAGAAAGGAATACGGACTTGATCAGCCGATTCCTGTGCAATACGTAATATGGTTAAGCAAGGTGCTGCATGGCGACCTTGGATTCTCATATCTCAACAATGCACCAGTTCTGGACATGATAAGCGCGCGAATCCCGCACACTGTAGAACTCATGATCGTAGCTGAAGTTGTCTCGGTGGTGATCGCAGTTATTCTCGGGGTTATTGCTGCCGTTAAGCACTACTCAATAGCTGACGCGATATCCTCACTAGCAGCGCTAATTGGATACGCGGTGCCCGGCTTCTGGATTGCGTTGATGTCGATAATAGTTTTTTCAGCATGGCTAGGATGGCTTCCCGCAGATGGAATCAGCACCGTGGGCGTAACGTTTCCTACGCCTTTTCACGCGTTCTTTGACCACTTATGGTACCTAGTGCTTCCAGCTTCTGTCCTCGTCTTGGGGTGGACAGCCTATCTTTTCCGAATGGTGAGGTCAAGTATGCTGGAAGTGTTGAGGCAGGATTACATTCTCACGGCCAGGGCCAAAGGCTTGAGGGAAAGAGTTGTAATTTACAAGCACGCTCTAAGAAACGCTCTGCTTCCGGTAATAACGTACGAAGCTTATTCTATGGGGTTCTTGCTCAGTGGTGCAGCAGTCATTGAGTCAATATTTTCTTGGCCAGGGCTAGGGCGTTTCATGGTTATAGTAGCACAGAAGAGAGACTTTCCCACACTGATGGGGCTATGCATGATAATCGCTGTAATGGTGCTCGTAGCCAACTTGTGTGCAGACGTTGCCTACGCTATAGCAGACCCACGAATAAGATACGACTAAGAATTATGCCCAAATAGAGAGATGATTTATGACCAACCGCTCGCGCGCGAATTCAGGCGGACAAACTGAAGAAGCTGTTGAACCAGCGAAGGCTACGCAGCTTTTCTTTGTCTGGAGAAAACTAAGAACCAGCAAGTTGGCAGTCGCGGGTTTGGGCATCGTTCTGTTCATGGTGATACTTGCGACTCTTGCATCTTTGATCGCCCCATATGATCCTGAGTGGACTGGAATTTCAAGACGGCCTCCATCCATGGAGCACTTGTTCGGGACAGACGCCAGAGGTAGAGACATGTTTACCCTAGTCCTGTATGGAGCTCGAATCTCTCTATACGTGGGGGTCGCCGCAGTCGCCCTAGAGATATTGATAGGGCTCGCGATTGGGATGGCCGCAGGCTATTTTGGAGGGATAATTGATGAGGTATTAATGCGCATTACAGATTTGATACTAACCTTGCCGACACTTCCGCTCTTAATAGTGGCCGTCATCTTGTTTCAGACGCAGAGTATACATACAATTGTGTTAGTGATGGGCCTATTTGGATGGCCTTTTATGGCTAGAGTAGTACGAAGTGAGTTCTTGACTTTGAGAGAGACAACCTTTGTCGAGGCAGCAAGATCGATGGGCGCCTCTCCTTGGCGTATTATAATTCGCCACATACTGCCTAATGTCCTATCCACAATTATCGTCATTGGAACCATGGATATACCTTGGTTCATTTTCTGGGAGGCGACTCTAACGTTCTTGGGTTTTGGTGATCCATCATCGCCCTCGTGGGGAGTTCTCCTAGAAAGAGGATACCTTTATTTGCGTAGAGAGTGGTGGATGATAACATTTCCAGGATTGGCATTATTCTTCACTTCATTAGGGTTTAACCTCTTTGGGGACGGTTTGAGAGACGCCTTAGACGTGACAACAAGAGGCCGCTGACAAATGAGTGGAGCACCACTTCTAAGCATCAATGATCTGAAGACCTACTTCTTCATAACAGAAGGTGTAGTAAATGCTGTAGATGGAGTTCACCTGAAGATAAACAAGGAGGAGGTTCTTGGACTTGTGGGCGAATCGGGATGTGGAAAAAGCACTGTGGCTCTTTCGATTATGAGGTTGATTCGACCTCCAGGCAAGATAGTTGGAGGTGAAATATGGTTTGAGGGCCACGACCTATTGCGTAAAAGCGAGGAAGAAATGAGGAAAATAAGAGGTGGAAAAGTCTCGATGATCTTCCAGAACCCTACATCCTCCATGAACCCAGTATATACCGTGGGAAGTCAAATTGCTGAAGCAATTAAACTGCACCAAGACGTACGAAAGCACGAAACAGATGAAAAAGTCGTGGAGATACTGCATAAAGTAGGCATACCTGACCCGGGAAAACGTGCAGAAGACTACCCCCATGAATACAGTGGAGGAATGTGCCAACGCGCCATGACTGCTATGGCTCTCTCATGCAATCCTATGTTGCTTATCGCAGATGAGCCGACGACAAACCTAGACGTTACTATACAGGCGCAAATCCTAGAGTTGATGAAAGCCTTGCGAAAGGACTTTGGCGCCTCTATTCTACTGATCGGGCATAATCTGGGAGTGATAAGTGAACTCTGTGACAAAGTCGCAGTTATGTATGCGGGAAAAGTTGTAGAATACTCTAAACTAGAGATGATTTTCGAGAAGGCTAAACATCCTTACACTCAAGCTCTTCTTGAGTCGATTCCAAGACTTGACGCAGGAGCAGAAAGACTTCGCACTATCCCTGGGACCGTACCACGTCTCATTAATCCACCCCCGGGCTGTAGGTTCCATCCTCGATGCGAGTATGCGATGGCAGTCTGTAGCAAACAAGAACCGCCACACGTTGAGATTGGACAAGGACACACAGTAGCCTGCTTCCTATACACCGAGAATGGGCGGACTAAGAGACACAGATGATGGAAATGCCAGAAACGATACTTGAGGTCAGAAATCTGAAGAAGTATTTCCCCGTGAGGGGAGGAATACTTCTCAGACAAGTGGCGGCGATACACGCAGTCGATGACATAAGCTTTGATGTGAAACAGGAGGAAACCTTGGGACTAGTAGGAGAAAGCGGCTGCGGAAAAACAACCCTCGGTAGGACAATTCTGCGACTTATCAAGGCGGACGCAGGTACAGTGCGCTATATGGGGCGCGATCTTCTAGGATTAAAAGAGAAAGAGCTGCGAAAAGCCCGATTAGAAATGGCGATGGTATTCCAAGACCCCTATGCATCCCTCAACCCGCGCATGACTGTTGCAGACATTATCGGTGAGCCATTTGATATTCACGATCTAGCCAAAGGGAATGAAAGGAAGGGGAGAATTGTGGAATTGCTGAAAAGAGTTGGACTGGCCCCCTTTCATATGTATAGATATCCACACGAGTTCAGTGGAGGACAGAAACAGAGAATCGGGATTGCCAGAGCACTGGCCGGTGATCCAAAGCTGATCGTAGCTGACGAACCAGTATCATCGTTAGACGTGTCGGTCAGAGCTCAGATACTCAACCTGCTGAAAGACCTGCAGGATGACCTAGGACTTACATATCTCTACATATCGCATGACTTGAGCGCAGTTGAGCACATGAGCGACAGAGTTGCTGTGATGTACGTGGGCAAATTGATGGAATTGGCCCCCGCCGAAGGAATCTACAGAAACCCTCTACACCCTTATACAAAGGCATTACTATCCGCTATTCCTGTACCGGGCAGAAAAGCTGTGAAAAACCGGATTATCCTCAAGGGAAGCGTTCCAACGCCAATTGATCCTCCACCCGGCTGTAGATTCAATCCTCGGTGTCCGCACAGACAACCTATATGTGCAAAAGAAGACCCCGAGTTTATCGAAGTCAGTAAGGGACACTTCGTAGCTTGCCATTCAAGGAAGTAACAATTCGAAGCTAACCTCGCTAGAGACGTACTGGAATGGCAAACATTCTAATCAGCCAGAGACGTTGCCGAGAGCACCGGCAATAACCTCTTTGCACATGCCGTTTGTGTTGCTGAGTTCCATGAGCCCCTGATCGCAACTCAAGTGATTACCGATTAGCCCCCTCTCGACAAGATTGATGATAAGGTATCTCTCAGTTCCATTGTCTCTATGTTCCAATTCAACCACCAAGTTTGGGTAGTAAAAAAGACTCTGGCTCATAACCTTAATTGAGTCCATATCATCATTCACATTCAAGCAAAGGCTCAGAAGATTCTTCGTAGCACTAAGCCGTGCAACCTTCTTAGAGAGTTCTTCTTCATCTCGTCCAAGATGTCCCATCACCGGCAATATCATAGAATATCTTCGAGTGCGCAAACGACTCTTACTCAGCGCTGATCTGAGCTCGTAAAGTTCTTTTTTGACATGGTTAAGACGTTTCAATAGCCCCCTAAGAATTTCATCAAAATCCGCGTAGAAAACCGGCCCCACAATTTCTTCCGACTGCGGTAGGTGGTCTCTAGTGCTGTACTGCAAATTGTTGGGTCTAAACAACATGAAGACGTCACTTTCATTCTTGACAGCTCCACAAAACATCGCGTTTAGCGCTGTCTCACCTCGCCCCGTTTTGCCATAGCTTCGACTCAAGTCTTCTCTTGATCGACTGTAAGCATATTGTATTCTATGGTAAGGCATCCAGACCATGCCTTTCAGTGTGATCCCCTCTAGGAGCTCCTTTCCAAAGGATCCCCTCTTTTCCGTGTTCTTTTCTATGAATTTTTGGATTTTCGCTTCTTCAAACTGTGACGGCGGAATTACAGATAACAAGTCATAGACACTTACTCTTTTCTATTTCTCGATTCCATCCTAAGAATTTCTCTCATACCTGTTAAAAACTCTTAGGATAAGACCCGTCACAAACTAAGCCTCTCCCTTGTCAAGAGACAAACAAGAACAAAGGATAAAAAAGGCGTAATCTGATATCCTTCGTGTGAACGGGATGGTGTCAGAAGACGTCGAAAAAATCCTTGCTCTAATCATCGTCACGCTTTCCTTTCTTTCTCTACCCGTTCTTCTGTTCGTTTTCATTATTGTACTATACCTTGATATAACCTACGCAGTTCAATTCTATCACACAAGAAGCATCATGGATGCGTTGGCCTTAGTAGGCCTTACAATCCTCAGCGCTGGACTGTTCTTGCTTCTTCGAACTTTGACCAAATGGATAAGGAAAAAATGAAGCGTTGATGCAGAGGAGTAAAAAGTGGGGGAATGAGTTGACGGAGTTCAGTCACAAAAGAAGAGTCCTGACGACATTATTCGGTGGAAAGGTAGACAGGGTTCCTGTGACCTCGCTCGCAGGCTGTGGTGGAACCGTAACGGTTGACATGCAAAATGCTGTTGACATCCATTGCCCAGAAGCACACAAGAATGCAGAGAAGATGGCGAAACTTGCTATAGCAAGCTACGCGCTAACTGGAATCGAGAACGTTAGAGTTCCCTTCGACTTCGTAGTAGAACCTGAGGCGCTAGGATGCGAAATTCGCTGGGGTACCGGTCCCGAAAGCGTCCCTGCCGTTTTGACTCATAACTTCGAAAAGCCTGAAGACCTGGAGATGCCAAACAACCTCCTTGCGAAGGGGAGAATTCCCGTTGTATTAGAGGCTATCAGGATCATGAGGAAGGAGGTAGGAGACTTCTTGCCAATCTCAAGCCTCGCACTGGGGCCCTTCACACTCGCAGGGGAGTTAGCAGGGGTCGAGAGACTTCTGATTTGGACTATAAGGAAACCGGATTATGTGAAAGAATTTGTTGCCTTCGCCACAGATGTCATCTTGGAATACGCCAAAGCCCAGTACCGAGCTGGCTCAGATATAGTGCAAATCAGCGATCCAACAGCTTCACCCGAACTAATCGGCCCCCCTTCCTTCAAGCAATTTGCCAAGCCAGCCTTGACGCAAGTAGCTGAAAGTTTAGGTGGACCGAGGCTCCTCCACATCTGTGGAGGAGCGGAGGCAATAGTGCCTGACATGGCTGAAACTGGTTTTGACGGAATAAGCGTCGACGAAGCAGTTGATGTTGCGCGAATAAAGCCGCTCGTGGGTAATGTTAAGGTCTTGGGCAATGTGTCCTCCAAGAGTACATTGGTCTTTGGATCACCAGAAGATGTGAAGAAAGAATCAAGAAAGGCCTTAGAGTCTGGCGTTGACTTTCTTGAACCAGGGTGTGGTTTCTCCCCATTGACCCCGATTGAAAACATCAAGGCAATGGTCGAAGCTGTTAAGGGGTAGTCACTAGAAGCAAGCTTTCACGTGTTTCTTTCATCCAGATAGACTCTGTGCACAGGCGAATCGTGGGAAAAGCCACATAAACATAACACGATCAATAGGTGTGAAGAAAAATGAACCCATACGAAAGAGTAATGACCGCTTTGAACGGGAAAAAAGAAGCTGCTGACAGGATAGCCTGTGTGAACTCTGCCAGCGTTTCCACAGTCGACTTCATGAAAGCTTACAACGCGTTCTGGCCCAACGCACATAAAGACCCGGCAAAAATGGCTAAACTTAGCTCAGCAGCTCACCGATTATGCGGCCTCGACAACATATCGCTCCCATTCTGCATGACCATCGAGGCAGAAGTCTTAGGTGCCAAGATCGACTTTCATGAGGACAAGATAAAATGGCCATCTATCAGGGAATTCCACGCTAAAGGCCCTTCAGACCTCAAACCGCCAAAAGATGTGTCGACAACCGGAAGAATCCCAGTGGTAATCGAAGCAATCAAAAAACTGAAGGCAGAATTTGAAGGCAAGGTACCTGTCAACGTCTACATAGTTCCACCGTTCACAAGCATCAGTAGCTATTTAGTGGACACAATCACCTTCATGAAGTGGTTGAGCAGAGAACCAGAGAAAGTCCACCAGTTTCTGAGAGAGACCCTCGATGTATATGCAGAAATCGGGGGTTTGTACAGAGATGCTGGAGCCGACATCATCACTCTGCATAGTATGGGTGCTTCTAACGATAACATCTCTCCAAAACACTTCGGTGAGTTTGTCAAGCCCTATCTGATGGAGATCATCAACCGTTTGAGGCTCCCAACGATCCTAAACATATGTGGTTCTTCATTGATGATTGTGGATCAGATGGTTGAATGTGGCGCCAGCGCAATAGCGGTCGATGAGCGAACTCCGATCAAGGAGGCAAAAGAAAAGGTTGCCAGAACCCGACCAGGATACCCAATAATCGGAAACGTTCCCTCTTACAAAGTGATACACCAGGGGCCTCTTGAAAGAATCAACGAGGCTGTGAAGAGCTGCATAGAGGATGGAGTTGACATACTAGCCCCAGGATGCGACTTCTGGCTCGAAACACCTACGCAGCATATAAAGGCTTTCGTCGAAGCATGCATCAAATACGGATCTCCACCACCATAGAGAACTAGCATTCTTAGCGCGCGCTCACACTATTATAGAACATGTCCCAAATCATAGGCGAGGTTAGTAGAATGAGGATTTTTATTCTTGGCGGAGCAGGTGCGATGGGTTCAGAAACCACCAAAGACGTAGTAAGTACTAGCCATTTTTCGGAGATAGCAATAGGGGATATAGCTGTAGAAAGGGCGAAAGAGTTCATCTCCAAAATAAAAGATGAAAGACTTTCAGTTGTCAAGGTTGATGCAAACAACATTGATGAAATCGTTGAGGCCATAAAAGGGTTTGACATAGTTGCCTGCGCCTTGCCCTTCAAGTACGACTTCAACGTCACGAAGGCTTGCATAAGGGCTAAAGTGAACGGCATCGACCTGTCAAGCAATGAAAATCAATTCGCACTCGACGATGAGGCAAGAGAAGTAGGCATCACCTATATAGCAGGTTGCGGCGCCACGCCTGGCACAACCAACATGATGGCAAAGTATGGGATAAGTAAGCTTGACAGTGCCGAGAAAGTAGAGATTGCTTTTGCGGCCTTCAGATGTACCGCCATTGCACCAGGTCTATTATACACAACCCTTTGGGAGTTTGACCCAGACGTGGTAGAAAGAGCCTACTATGAAAACGGCGAATTCATCAGGGTGAAACCCTTAGAAGGAGCGAAAACTGTCGAATTCCATAAACAAATCGGAAAGCAAAACGTTGTTTACGTTCCCCACGAGGAAACCCGCACATTACCTAAAACGTTTCCAGAGCTAAAGAAGGTGGAAGTTAGAGGATGTTTCCCACCACGAACCATGGAGTTGGTCAGGATGATGGTGAAATACGACTTCTACCAGAAACACCCCGTCGAGGTAAACGGTGAAAAAGTGAAACCAGTAGACTTCATGTTCAGCTTTCTTCTTCAAAATCCAGAAGCCAAGAAAAACCCCGTCTGGGCCTATGGCTTGGTTGTTGAGGTAGTGGGACAGAAGGGTGGCAAACCTGCGAAGGTCTCCCTAAAAAACGACCATCCGCCAATGGAGAGTTGGGGAGGGAAATCTGCATATGGCAAAAATGTTGGGATCCCCCTTTCTATTGGAGCACAGATGATTGCAAGTGGAAAAGCGAAAGGAAAAGGAATCCTTCCCCCAGAGGCAACCCTGGACGCCATAAGTTTCTTCAACGAATTATCAAAGAGAGGCATAAAGATACACGAAAGAATGGAAAAATACATTGGTTGATTACAAAAGGTACCTACCGACTTCGCACGCATTTGCAGTTGGCCCATAGCAGAGGAACAAACTACCAACTTCTCAATGTACGGTTAAGGTTGCATGCATTAAATCAAAAAGCAGAATTCAACATATTATCAAAGGGATTCATATGGCATTTGGACGTCTAGCATTGCTGTCTGATGATGAGATTGCAGGTGTCCACGAAACAAGCCTGAAGATATTGCACCAAATCGGAATAAAAGTTCTCAGCAAAAAAGTACAGAGTCTGCTAGCTGAGAACGGCGCAGAAATAGACGCCGCTAACTCAATCGTAAGGATCCCAAGCTCCCTCGTGGAAGAAGCGATTGGAAAAGCGCCAAAAGAAATAGTCCTGTGTGGGAGAAATCCAAGATTTGACCTTAAACTTCCATCAAGAGATTTCACTTTCGTTGCTACAAGCGGCTACGCGACCTTCATGAGAGACTTAGAAACCGGGGAAAAAAGGATGACAAAAACGTCGGATTTGAGAGATTTTGCCATTCTAGCTGACTATCTGGACGAAGTTGATTTTTTCGACGCTATTGTGGCTCCTACGGAACTTCCGCCTTTTGCTCAGACAGTCCATAGCTTAGCCGTCTCATTTGAATGTACAGAAAAGCACGTTTTGAATAGAGCTCTTAATGAGAAACAAGCGAAGTGGCAAATCAAATTAGCGTCGGCCGTTATCGGTGACGAAGAGAAACTCAGAAAGAGACCCATATTCTGCTCGGTGAATTGCCCCGTTAGCCCGCTTCTATTTGAGAAAGGTTCATCAGAAGCCATGATTGAGTTAGCTAGGGCAGGAATTCCAGCTATTCCCATGTCAATGGCGTTATGTGGCAGCACAGCCCCAGCAACAATTGCTGGAACGCTAGCTATAGTTAACGCTGAAAACCTTGCCGCCCTTGCCATTCTCCAGAGCTCTAACCCAGGTGCTCCAATGATCTACTGCGCAGAATCAACGTCAGCAAACATGAGGACAGGCGACATCGACTATCAAGCACCAGAGCTGCCTCTTATCGCGGCAGGAGCCACTCAAATGGCAAGGCTGTACGATCTTCCTTGCTACACAACGTCTATAGGGATGGATGAGACCCCGGATGATTGGGAATCTCTTATTGGGGCTTCTGAAAAGTTTGCTCTGATACAGTTGGGTCGCGGCGACATCTCTGCTGGGTTAGGTTCTCTTGAAAACGCTAAAAGCTCGGCCCTGGAGCAGGTGATCCTTGATGTTGAGGCGTGGGAGCAGGCTAAGGCTTATCTGCGTCGATTCAAAGTTGACGAAGAGACTCTAGGGTTTGATGCCATCAGCAAGGTTGGTCCAGGTGGAAACTTTT
>Ga0209636_10001347_pt1 | contig 24661 bp, 26 predicted proteins | sample DeeMarSWOR152_54_FD_187464 | JGI IMG/M metagenome (GOLD analysis project Ga0209636, IMG submission 187464) | Marine sediment microbial communities from White Oak River estuary, North Carolina - WOR-1-52-54 (SPAdes) (version 2) | ecosystem: Environmental > Aquatic > Marine > Intertidal zone >...
GGGACGTGCTTTTCATAGAGGAGCACCGTTTCCCCTTCGCTTCGTTGCTTTGCGGTCTTTTGCCCGAGTTCCCATTCTCTTCCGAAATGACCCGAAATCTCCGGAAAAGTCGCTCTTCGCCGCTCAAGCATATTTTTTCGACGATTCCAGCGTTCACGCCACCTTCAACCCAGAACTGGATTTGCACCCGCTCCGGTTGCCCAGGAGTGGTTGTCGAAAAAATTTAAATTCGCGCTCAGAGCTCCTTTTCCGAATTCCCAAGTATCTGAATTTCGCCCAGGGACAACCGCCTCCCCTAGGAGGTCAGGAAACTTCGCAAGACCTCGACGCTTAAAAAAATGACTTGCATTCCCGCATCGGATTGATGTATATAGGATGGAATCTCCACATTGAGGGGTGGTGGTACTATGGAGATGGACATGCAGGACCCAGGGGACATGAGGACTGGCATTGAAATGCTGGTTCCGCTCTTGAACCATGGGGGCTGGGGAGGCAATACCGATTTCGGATGACGAGAGTTCATATCGTACTGCCCTCCAATAGATTCCCGATTTCCTCCCTCATTAACCTGCCTCCCAAGATTCCCAAAGAGCATTATCTGAATTCCCTGGAATAAACAAACAACGGCGAAATGCCCGGTTCAATGAGGAATTCCATCATACCGGGAAAGTGAGAAACCCCAGGACGAGAAACACATGCTGACAGCTGGCGACAAAAAAATGACCTCATGAAAGGCAGGTGATGGTTATGGTATGGATCATGGCAATCCCCCACGAGGGGACTTCAAGGGATCCCTTTATTAAAGGGCTGCATGATCAATTTCATAACCGAGGTACCCTGCGGAAGGGGGACCTTGCCTTTCAGGAGGAGATGCATGAAAACCGTTGAGGAGATTAATGAAAAGATAAAGAAGGGAAAAGCCCTGGTGCTCACCGCCGAAGAGGTCATCGATTTTGTGCGACACAAGGGATCGAAGAGGGCGGCAGAACAGGTGGACGTTGTCACCACGGGGACCTTTGGGCCAATGTGCTCATCCGGAGCCTATTTCAACGTAGGTCACTCAAAGCCCAGAATCAAGATCGGCGGCGGAAAGGCCTATTTGAACGGGGTGCCCGTTTACACCGGGCTTGCAGCTGTGGATATTTTGTTAGGGGCTACGGCCATCCCTGACGATGACCCCAGAAATGCGGTCTTTCCCGGACAATTCGCCTACGGAGGTGGTCACGTCATAGAGGAACTGGTGGCTGGTAAAGAGGTGCGCCTGACCGCCACGGCATACGGCACCGACTGCTATCCGAGGAAGAGAATCGAGACCCGCATCAGCCTCGAGGACATGAACGAAGCGGTACTGTTTAACCCCAGAAACTGCTATCAGAACTATAACGTTGCCGTTAATGTCTCGGATCGGGCTATCTATACCTATATGGGCGTCCTCCAACCCCGGTTGGGCAACGCAAACTACTGCAGCGCAGGCCAACTGAACCCTCTGTTCTGTGATCCCCTCTACCGGACCATCGGGATCGGAACCAGAATATTTCTCGGGGGAGGTACGGGGTACGTGATCTGGAACGGAACACAGCACAACCCGTGCGTCCCGAGGACAGACCTGGGAATGCCACGGGTCCCCGCTGGAACCATCGCCGTAATCGGGGACCTGAAAGAGATGCACCCGCGATGGCTTCGGGGCACATCCTTTCGGGGATACGGCGTGAATTTGACCGTCGGCATTGGTATTCCCATTCCCATATTAGACGAGGAGATCCTCGTTCAGGCCGCAGTCCGAGACGAGGATATTGTGACCCAAATCGTTGACTATAGCCAATCCTATCCCCAGCGCGAGTCCGAAAGCCTGGGAGAGGTGAGCTACGCCCAGTTGAAAAGTGGCGAGATCACGGTCGATGGGAAGCAGGTCCCCACGGCGAGCCTTTCCAGCTATGCCATGGCCAGGGAGATCGCCGACATTTTGAAGGAGTGGATCCAGGGGGGCCAGTTTCTTCTGACGGAATGTGTACAACGACTTCCCTCACGGGATTCCGCCATTGTCTTCAAGGGGCTTCAGGAAAAGCCCTTTAGGGCCAGGAACCCCATCTAGAGCTGGCCGGTGGTTCGCAGTACATACGGATCATCGAACCCGCTAAGAAGGAGGAGACTTTCATGCCAACGACGAAAATAGTACTCAGGTTTCCACCTGAATTGACTGATCAACCCGTAACCTACAAACTGATCAAGGAATACGATCTCATGGTTAATATCCTTCGAGGCCACATCACCCCGAAGGAAGAGGGGATGTTGGTGCTCGAGCTGACGGGCAAGAAGCAACAGCTGAACCGGGGAATGAAGTATCTGGCAAATCTCGGGGTGGAGACTCAGCGGCTCTCCAAGGACATCAGGTGGCTGAAAGATCGTTGCACCCACTGTACAGCCTGTACGTCGCTCTGCCCCGTTCATGCGCTGTGGGTTGAGAGGGATACCATGATGGTGAATTTCGATAGGGATAAGTGTATCGCCTGTGAGATGTGCATAACCGTCTGCCCCTACAGTGCCATGGAGGTCCAGTTCTAGGTTTTCCCAGGGGCGAGGATTTTGATACAATGGAAGAGTGAAGTTGATTTCGGCTGCTCGAGCTGAGGAGATCATATTCCCCGATGGGCCCTCTGAAGGGTGAACGTTACGAATGGTTGATGGCTTCGTAAAAAGTCCAACTTCTGCGTTGCGCTGCATCCTTCGTCACTGCAGCGTACTGTCAGTATGCCTCATTCCTCAGGATTTGCGCGCCTTGAATTTGGAGCTTTTTACTTTGTCATCGAATTAAGACTTTTTACGAGATCATTATGGTTATGAATCGAAAGAGAGTCCTCGTCGCCATGAGCGGAGGCGTCGACAGCAGTCTCACCGCCTACTTTTTGAAGGAGGCGGGCTATGACGTGATCGGAGCCACGATGCGCATATGGGATTCGGGGAATGACCTCCCCCCCTATGCGCCGGGCGATCTGCCAGGCCCCTGCGGTGTTTCCGGCGTGGAGGATGCTCGGGGAGTTGCCCAACAATTGGGGATTCCCTTCTACGTCCTCGACCTACGAGGGCAATTCGAGCGGGAGGTGATCTCCTACTTCTGTGAGGAGTACCTTAAGGCCCGAACACCCAATCCGTGTATCCTCTGTAACGAGAAGATAAAATTTGGGGCACTCCTCACGAAGGCTCGGGAACTCGAGGCTGCCTTCATCTCGACCGGGCACTATGCCATGGTGGAGTATGATCGATCGAGGGGGAGGTATCTCTTGAAGCGAGGCAAGGATGCCAAAAAGGACCAATCCTACGTCCTTTTTTCCCTCTCCCAGAATCAGCTGTCCCATGCCCTCTTCCCGCTGGGATGTGCCCAAAAGGAGGAAGTGAGGAAAAAGGCCTCTGACCTCGGATTGAGAGTTCACGAGAAGCCGGAGAGCCAGGAGATCTGCTTTATTCCGGAGCTCGACTACCGTCCATTCCTCAGAAACAGGACCTCCCGGAAAATAGCGGCCGGAGACATCGTAGACACGCAGGGACGAATTCTGGGAAGGCACGAGGGCCTCCCGTGCTATACCATCGGGCAGCGAAGGGGGCTCGGCCTATCCGCTGGCAAGCCTCTGTATGTGGTTGCATTGGACAGGGAGAGAAATCTCGTGATCGTCGGGGAAAAACGAGAGGGGTATTGCAGCGGGTTGATTGCGGACCGGGTTAATTGGATCACCATGGAGGAACTCCTCCACCCCGTCAGGGTAAAGGCCAAGATACGGTATGCCCACAGGGAGGCGGATGCCGTCGTTGCGCCATCGGCTGATGGCACGGTGAAAGTAGTATTCGCTCAACCCCAGGAGGCTATTACACCAGGGCAAGCGGTGGTCTTCTATGAGGGGGATATGGTTATGGGCGGGGGTTGGATTGAAAGGGCCATCACGGGCGGGGATGTATAATGGCGCGTCAAGGGAAAAGCGAGAAAATGGAACGGTTAGGGGAGATCATCCGGGGGATGGGTTCCCTGCTCGTCGCCTTTTCCGGGGGAGTCGACAGTACGTTCCTCCTCAAGGTGGCCCGGGAGACCCTGGGTCGAGAGAAGGTCCTTGCAGTAACGGCGAGGTCTCCCGTTTATCCGAAGAGGGAATACGCCGCGGCCCGAAAACTTGCCAAGGCGATGGATGCCCAGCACCTCTTCATCGACTCCCATGAATTGGACCTCCCCCAATTTGCCGCCAACCCGGCGAACAGATGCTACCATTGCAAGAGGGAACTATTCACCCTGTTAAAGGAGGCCGCACGGAAGATGGACCTATCCTGCGTCGCCGAGGGATCCACCGTGGATGACGAAAGGGATTTTCGCCCCGGGATGGCGGCCATCCGGGAGATGTCCATTCGCAGCCCCCTCAGGGAAGCCCGTCTCACGAAGGCCGAAATCCGTGACCAATCGCGAAAGCTCAGCCTTCCCACCTGGAATAAGCCCTCCTTGGCCTGCCTCGCCTCAAGGTTCCCGTACGGGGATCAAATCACCCCTGATGCCCTCAAGCAGATCGAAACGGCGGAGCAATACCTCATCGGGCTCGGCTTTAGCCAGGTACGCGTGAGGCATCACGGGAAGACGGCGCGGATCGAAATCCCGCCTGAAGAAATCGCATCCCTTCTTGATCCCCGAACGAGAAACCGCATTGTGAGAAGGGTAAAGGCAATTGGCTTCACCTACGTTACGATAGACCTGCAGGGGTATCGGTCGGGAAGCATGAACGAGGTGCTCACATAATTTCACACCACGGGGAACTGAATCCGCCCGTGGAATAAAGAGGAAAGGGCAAGACCCTTCCGACAAAATTTTGAATCCGCGAGTCGTTTCATGTATAATCAGTGCCAAGCGGAGCTCCCATGCCTTAGAAAATCAGAAGGTCTCTCTAAAGCTGGGTAAAGAGCTCTGAGCGCGAATTAAAATCCTCGGAGTTTCTACACTCTATTGAGATCATAGGTTTTTTTTGTCACGATCGATCTGTGCTATCCACATGGAATGATGGATTGTTGGAATAGTGGAATAGTGCTTATTAAGAAACCGAAAGAACAGATTTGCTTTTTTTCTTCCTGTCAACCCATCATTCCAGTATTCCAATATTCCAGCTGGAGTGAAGGGAGCTTTAGGATGTCCGAAAAAATATTTCTGAGCTGTGAAGGGCGATTTTTTCAGACATCTTATTAGGGATGGGAGGGCCTTATGGAAAGCAAAAGCCGTGGCCGCTGGATCTGCAGGATAGGCCTCATCTCAATCCTTCTCGGTCTGACCTTCCACGGGGTTTCCGCTAAGGAAAGAAATCGGGCCTGTGTCAGCTGCCATGAAAAGATTCATGCGAACTTGGTCGTATCCTGGAGGGAAAGCCCGATGGCTCGGCACGGGGTGACGTGCATCGACTGCCACGGGAGCCACCACAAGTCGGCTGAGGATGCGACTAGGGCGAGCCTCATGGTGGGCCGTCTCTGTGAGAGATGCCACCCCACTGAGATGGCCCAGTTCAAATCGGGAAAGCATGCGCAGGCATGGGCCTCAGTTTATAGATTCACGAAGGTTTTCGAACTCCCTCCGGAGATGATCGACGCGGAAGAGGGGTGTGGCGGCTGCCACGCCATCGGCCGAGAGGACGGCCAGTGTGACTCGTGCCATACCCGCCACAGCTTTGCCAAAGAAGAGGCAAGAAAGCCCGAGGCGTGTCTTCCGTGCCATGGCGGGATCAATCATCCCCAATGGGAGATCTGGAGGTCCTCGAAGCACGGCGTTGTCTACCGTTTGGACCCGAAAAAGGCGCGGGGCCCTACCTGCCAAACCTGCCATTTTCATCAGGGGGACCACGGCGTCAAAACCGCCTGGAGCCTCTTGGCCCTCCGCCTTCCCGAGGCGGACCGGGAGTGGGTCGGATACCGCAAGATAATTTTGCAATGGTTGGGCCTCATCGACCAGAAGGGCCATCCCACGGATCTATTGAATGAACTCCAGATCAAGGGCATTATTCACGTCAAACCCGAGGAATGGACGCAATTCAGGGAGGAAATGGTCGAAATTTGTGGGAAGTGTCACGGGAGGCTCTTCGCCAGGGAAAAACTCGCACAGAGGGATGCCTTCGTCAAGGAAACGGATAAGTTGATGGCCGAAGCTATTCAAATCGTGGAAACCCTCTACCAAAAGTCCCTTCTTACAAGGCCAGATGTAAGGCCTATCTCTCCCGACCTCTTGGGCCTCTATACCCCTCCCAATCCCCTGGAGGAGAAGCTCTGGGAGATGTTTCTCCGTCATCGCATTATCCTTCTTCATGGGGCCTTCCATAACAATCCCGACTTCACCAGTAATCACGGATGGGTCAAACTGAAAGCGGCATATGAGGATGTGAAGAGAATGGCCCAAGAGTTCCTGCGAGCGGGGGTTAAATAGGAAGTTCCATGGAGGAACTGTTTCCCATCGGCTTGTCCCTCATGTTTCCTTTCCGAGAATTGTAAGGAGGCGCACAACCATGATCTCTGCGGATGAGGCGTTGAATAGAATTCTGACCCGAATCCCGGTTTTGGGCTTGGAGAAGGTGAATATCATCAGCTCCCTGGGAAGGGTAATCGGGGAGGATATCGTCGCCCCCAGGGATATCCCTCCCCTGGACAATTCAGCTATGGATGGGTACGCCGTCCGCCCCGCTGATATCAAGCGGGCTTCGCGGGATAACCCCATTTCCCTCAAGGTTATCGAAGATCTGCCGGCAGGAGCTCTACCCAAAAGGAATGTACGCGCTGGACAAGCCATTCGGATTATGACGGGGGCCCCCATACCCGAAGGGGCCGACGCCGTAGTTATGGTGGAGGATACGGAAAGAGCGGGCGACGAAGTGAGCATCTTTCAAGGGGTCCCACCTGGAGAGAACATCAGGAGGGCTGGGGAGGACGTGAAAAAGGGGGATCAGGTCATCCCAAAAGGCTCGGTCATCCGAGCCGCGGAGGTAGGAATGCTGGCCTCGGTCGGCAGGGCCTCCATATATGTCCATCAAAGGCCTGTAGTTGCCATCCTCTGCACCGGCGACGAACTGGTCGATGTGGATGAAGAGATTGCCGATCATAAGATCGTCAGCAGCAACTCCTACACCCTTTCCGCTCAAGCCCTGGAGTGTGGGGCCCTTCCCCTACAGCTTGGCATCGCCAAGGATAAGCCGGACGAAATCGAGGCGAAGCTTCAGCAGGGTTTGCGGGCGGATGTTATCCTCTCCTCCGCCGGGGTTTCCGTCGGTGACTACGACCTGGTCAAAGACGTCCTTGGGGGAATCGGCTTTCAGATCGAGTTTTGGGGTGTCGCCATGAGGCCGGGGCAACCCCTTGTTTTTGGAACCATAGCAGGGAAGCCCACCTTTGGCCTCCCCGGCAATCCCGTCTCCTCCATGGTTTCCTTCGAACAGTTTGTCCGCCCCTCGCTCTTGAAGATGATGGGACACAAGAACCTCTTCAGGCCAGTAGTAGAAGCGGTCCTCAAGGAGGAGATCAGTAAGAAGGCAGGCAGACGGCATTTCATGAGGGCTCGGGTTTCATTGGAGGAGGGCCGGTATACGGTGACGACCACTGGCCCCCAGGGGTCAGGCATCCTCGACTCCATGGTTGAGGCGAACGCCCTCCTCATCGTCCCCGAGGAGGTGACGGACATCAAAGCGGGGGAGACGGTTCGGGTCCAGATTTTGGATCGAAGCTTCGAATCCCGAGGATTGGGGAATGCCCGGGGGATTGAGATCACATGATTCCCATCGTCTCCATAGTGGGCAAGTCCGACAGCGGCAAGACCACCCTTATCGAAAAGATCGTTCCCGAGCTCATCCGAAGGGGATACCGTATAATCACGGTAAAACATGACCGCCATGACTTTGAGATCGACAGGGAGGGCAAGGACAGCTGGCGGCATAAACAGGCCGGGGCTCAGGGAGTTATTCTCTCGTCTCCACGAAAGGTCGCCCTGATCCGCGACGTGAATAAAGACATGTCCCTTGAGGAATTGAGGGACGCCTTCGGTGGGGACGCGGATCTCATCCTGTCGGAGGGATTTAAGAAGGATGTCCAGCCGAAGATCGAGGTCTTCAGGAAGGAGGAGCATGCGGAGCTCCTCTGCACCCCGGGGGACAACCTCATTGGTATTGCCAGCAACCGGCCTTTTGACATCGGAGTCCCGTGCCTGGACATCGATGATGTCAAGGGAATCGTTGACCTCATTGAATCCACGTTCTTGACGGGGAGCCGGAGGGAAGGAATCTCCCTAAGGATAAACGGAAGACGCGTCCCCCTTTCACCCTTCGTGGGTAGGTTCTTGATCCGCACCATCAAGGGAATGATCTCCTCCCTCAAGGGCGGTGAGAATCCGCAGAGAATAGAGATCAAAATCGACTAGGGAAGCTTTCCCTGGACCTCCCATGATTTCAGCTATTCTTCTAGCCGCAGGCGAGTCCAAGAGGATGGGCCAGCCGAAGCTCCTCTTGAAATGGGGTTCATATACCATCATCGAGAAATCCGTGGATACCCTTCTGGCATCGAAAATCGATGAGCTGATCGTGGTCCTCGGTTATCAGGCCCGGACGATCCTGAAGAAGCTGGGGGCGAGAAAGTTGAAGGCCGTCACCAATCCTCACTATCGAATGGGCATGAGCACCTCCATTCGGCGAGGTCTCGGGCTGGTAAGCCCAACGTGCGAAGCCATCTTAATCGCACTGGCCGACCAACCCTTCATCGAAAGGGATTTGATCGATCATCTCATCGACACCTATCGCAAAAATCCCCATGGAATCGTTCTCCCCTCCTACAAGGGGGAGAGAGGCCACCCCGTGATACTGAATCGCCACCGCTACCAGGGGGAGATGGAGAGTCTCACCGGGGATGGAGGGTGCAAGCCAATCCTCAATCTTCACCCGGAGGACATCCTGGAGGTCGAGGTCGAATCGGAAGCCGTCGTTACTGACATCGATTCCTGGGAGCAATATAGATCTGCAGGCATCCTCGCAAAGGGATTTCAAGATGACAACGGCCCGTGATCATCCGTTAAAAGACCTCCTCGTATTGGTTAGAGGTGCGGGCGAAATGGCGACGGGGGTAGCCCACACCCTCTGGCAGGCCCATTTAAAGGTCTGGATGACTGAGATCTCCCATCCCCTGGCGGTGAGGCGGGAGGTCTCATTCTGCGAGGCTATCTACGAGGGACAAAAGCAGCACGTCGAGGGAGTGGTGGCCAAATACGTGCAAACGGCAGATGAAATCCATCACACGTGGAAGGAGGGAATGATCCCCTTGTTGATCGATCCCGAGGCGAAATCAAGGGATATCTTGAAGCCCCATGTCCTGGTAGATGCCATCGTGGCCAAGAAAAACCTCGGTACGAGGATAACCGATGCCCCTCTGGTGATCGGCTTGGGCCCTGGTTTTACCGCGGGACGCGATGTTCACGTGGTCATCGAGACCCAACGAGGCCACGATTTGGGCCGTCTCATCCTTGATGGGGAGGCCCAGCCCAATACGGGGATACCCGGGGAAATATCGGGTTTTTCGGAGGAACGCGTCCTTCGAGCCCCGGCTGAGGGTGTATTCAGGCCTCATAAGAAGATCGGGGAACGGGTGAAAGAGGGGGAAGTCGTTGCCACTGTGGGGGACTTCCCGATGAAGGCACGGATCGGCGGGGTACTGAGGGGAATACTACGGGATGGAACCCGAGTCAGGGAAATGATGAAGGCGGGAGATATAGATCCAAGGGGCAAGAGGGGCAACTGTTATTCCATCTCCGACAAGACAAGGACCATCGCTGGTAGTGTCTTGAAAGCCATCTTGATGCACTTCAATGTGTGAAGGAACAACAGTCAGTCCATAGACCCACGACCCATTCCCATTTCCAGCTTGACACGTAAGGAAGGGGCAAGGAAGAAGAGGCTGTTCACCGAGCTTCCACCGCCTCTTCCCCTGAAGTGGGGAGCCTTACCATGACCATTGTACCGTGATGCGTGTTACTCTTGATGGAAATATCGCCACCATGCCTCCGTACGATCCACTGCGATAGAGTCAAGCCTAAGCCCTCCCTCTCCGGCCCCTTGCCGGAATAGAAGGGGTCAAAGGCCCTCCTCTTCTCCTCCCGCTTCATCCCGATCCCCGTATCCTTGATAGCGATGGTGATCCACTGACGGTCGGTTCGGGATTTCAGCGTTAGCGTCCCGCCCGGACCCATGGATTCCATGGCGTTGGATATGATATGGAGAAATGCCTCCTTCAATTCGCCCTTGTTCCCATGGATTGGAGGAAGCTTCCGTTGATCCTCGCTGACTTCAATCTGGATGCCCTTTGCCTCGATATCGTCTGCCCATTTTCCCTTTGCAAGGTCGATCAATTCCCCGAAGAGATGCTGGGTGTTTACACGACCAAATGCCTCTTCAGTCCCCTCCCTGAAGAACTTCCGCAGCTTCTTCACCATGGTCAGGCCCCTAAGGGCGGCGTCCTCAACTGCCTTGAGGCCCTCGGCCCGGACACCCTTGCCTGAATCCTCGGTCTCAAGATCGAGCTTATCCAGGATATCATCGAGGATATTTTCGAAAAAATCGCCTACCTTTCTCACCACTCCTTCCATAGCCTGGTCTTTAGCGGTCTGGATCTCCCTCTCCTCATTCTCCTTTCTCTCCCGGATGTCGCGCATAAATCCCATTACGCCGAGTATCTTTCCACGATGATTGTGTTTGGCTCCAAGGGTGAGGCTCAACGGAATGACAGTTCCATTCTTTGCCAAGCCCTCAGTTTCGAGCTCTTCCACATGTCCATCGGCGCAAACGCGGGCAACGACCTGCTCATAGGTTTCCCTAAATTCCCCGGAAAGGATGGCCTTATCGAGGAACTTCCCCTTAACCTCCTTTTCGGAATAGCCCAGAAGGGACTCCGCTCCTTGATCCCATGTTCGGATCGATCCCCTTTCGTCAAGCTCCACGAGACCATCAGCAATACACCTCATCCGATCCCACAGATCCTTCTTCTCCTTCTCCAATTGCCGTGTCTCTGTAACCTCTTTGATGACATGGATGGAACCAATTAACTGCTTCTCCATGTTAAGAAGGGGCGAAATGGTAATATTAAAGATCCCATCATACCGAGGACTCTCAACTTCCTCAACAAAAGACATCCCTCCCCGGACCATTCTCTTGTAGTCGTAAAGCGAAATGCGAAAGGCCTCTTCGTTATAGAATATTTCATCGCAACCCCGACCCACCACATCCTCCAGGAGGTAACCGTACCGGTCGAATAATTCTTTGTTGGACTTGAGGATACGAAATTCATCGTCACAGATGAGGATAAGATCGGAGATGGAATCGATGGCATTCTCCCACTCGCTCTTGGCCTGGCAGATCTTATCGAAAAGCTGTCTATTTCCCACGGCCACCGAGATTTGCCGGGTTAAGGCCACCAGGAAATCCATCTTATGCCTGGTCAGTGTTTCCCTCTTATCCGTCGCCACGGTCAGGGTTCCGAGGATTTTGTCGTTGAACTCCAGGGGAAAACTAGCATGGTACATCATCCTCCCCTGCTGGGTTATGGTTCCCGAGAGGTCTGCGACCTCCGTTAGAGTCTTAACGATGAGCGGTCTCTTCCCTTTCACCGCTTTGCCCGGAATGCTCTCGGAGACATGAATATTCTCTATCTCCTCCTGGTATTCCTTGGATAGGCCTTGACGTGCATAGAGTCTGAGCCGTTCAGTTCTTTCGTCCTTGAGATGGATGTATCCTATACGAAACCTCGTCAAATCCAAAACCAGGGCGAGCCCCTTTTTGAGCATGGACTTGATATTCTGCTCAATATAGACCAAATCGCCAAAACGGCTGACGTAGTCGATGGGAACATTCCCCCCTTCCGCCTCCTCATTTTTCAAGCGACGCCCTAATTGGATCAGGTCCTCTCCTTTCAACGGAGGAATCCCCCTTTTCGACCCTTAACCGGCCTCTTTCTCGATCTTCTTTAAAAAGCCCAACCTCTGCAGGTCATCCTTGCTCACCCTGTGATGGCCCCCTGGAGTCCTATAGGACTTTATCTTTCCGGAATAGATATAGTTTCTGACGGTTTGGGTGGAAACCCTGAGAATTTTTGCCGCCTCCGTTGTAGTATAAAACAAAATTATCTCAATGTCTCTACCGCGCATCATGCATAGACCTCTGAGTTTTTCCAAACAATTTTGCATTTTTAATGCCAATTTTCGATATTATTCACAATTTATGCCTTTAATAACCTAACCCCTTGTTTTCCCAACATTTCTCAATGGAAAAATGGACAACGGGATGGCAATCATTCAGGTGCCCACCCCAGGTAACGGGCTTCGAGGCCGCTGAAGAGATGAGGCTTAATCTTTTTATAAGGAAGGAATGACAAAAAATGGCACAATAGTTGTAAGGAAAGAAGGGGAATGTCCAATCATGAACAGAAATTACCAAAATATCGAATACTTATAAATAATATTCCCTTTGGCACAATATGTGCTAGATACAACTACCGGCGGGACATCCACTGGAACGAGGGATGAAATACTTCGCCATACTAACCATTCTCCTCACACCGATAGTGCTGCCCATAGGGGCCGATGGGGAAACCTACAAATGGGTGGATAAGGGGGGAAGCCTTCACTTTTCCGATACCCCGCCCCCGTATGGTGAGGTAGTGTATGAAACCCTAGGGGATGTACGCTCATCATCCGGAAAAGAATCGGGGGATCGTTCCGGAAAGACCCGTTATCCCTCTTCGAGCTCAGCACTCTATTCGGGAAAACCCCTCTACTTCTGGCGGGATCAGTTCGAGATGCTCAACTCGAAGATCGCCATGAAACAAAAGGATATTCGGTTATTGAAAAGCGCCATCGACAAAACGGATATGTACCAGCCCGAGAAAAAGAGCGGAATGATCATCTATCCCCGGGAGCTGAGGGTCGATGGAAGGCTTTTGAATACCAGGGCCCAATTCATCGAGGAATGGACCCGGCAGACCGAGGAACTCAGGGAATTAGAGGAGCAGCTCCGGACCTTAAGGGGCGAGGCTCAATTGGCCGGCATCCCCCGATGGGTCTGGGAGAATTAGTCAATTTCGAGGACCTGAAAGGGGAGGATCAAGTCATGATCGTTCAATGTGAACAGTGCATGGCGAAATACAGGCTCGACGATTCCAGGATCCCCGGGGAGAAGGCTACAGTCAGATGTTCGAGTTGTCAACACATGTTCCTCGTCTCCAAGGAAAGTCTACCCCAAACGGAACCACCACCCATTGAGGTTTCACTCAAAGAGGGACCCAAGCAATCAGTCCAACCCTTATTCCAATGCCCCAATTGCGGATTCGAGCAGCCACATTCCCAAGAGTGCATTAAGTGTGGCATCATCTTCAGCAAGTATAAGCCGAGGACTGAAATGCCGCCTCCCCCCTCTCCTTACAGCGCAGGGGGATTCGGGCTCGACAAACATCTCATCGATGAACAAGTTGAACCCAGTCCAATGACGTATGCGGGATTCTGGCGCCGGTTCGCCGCCTACTTCATCGATGGGATTGTTGTTGGGATCATCATGAAAATCTCCATGTCCGTGATGATGGTTCCAATGGCCCACTATTTTTCCAGCATGCGGATGGTCGAAAATCCCCAGGATTTGAGCATTATCGCCCCCTCTTTAATGATGGTTGTTGGAACTTCCATGCTCGTGGGCGCATCACTTCAGGCTCTCTACTTCATCCTCATGTGGGGATATAAGGGGGCGACCCTGGGGAAAATGGCCATGAAGATCAAGATCGTGAGCACCAATGGGTCCGATATCTCCTACGGAGCCGCATTTCTCCGTTACATCGGCACCATCATTTCCAGCATCCCCTTCAGCCTCGGGTTTCTCTGGATGCTTTGGGATGACAAGAAGCAGACCTGGCACGATAAGATCGCGTCCACCTGCGTCATTCGAACCGGATGATCCCCATAGCGCTATTCGATCCTTTTTACGGTGGGTTTTGCTCCTTCTTCCGCAGTACCAACCAGCACGAGATGGGCCAGGCCGGCAAATATCCCGTTCTCAACGGCTCCGGGGATATCGTTCAGCTCCCGTTCTAGGCCCTTCGGGTCCTTTATCGCGGAAAAACGAACATCGATGATCATATTGCCCTGATCCGTAATCACCGGGCCATCCTTTTTCACCCCCATCCGTAATTCCGGGTTCCCCCCCATGGCCAGCAATTTTTTCATGACGGGATGGACGGCGAACGGGAGCACTTCCACCGGCACCGGGAACTTCTCACCCAGATGCTTCACCAGCTTCGAATCATCGACAACGACGACAAAAAGCTCCGCCCAGCTGTCCACGATTTTCTCTCGGGTGTGGGCCGCCCCCCTCCCCTTAATGAGGTTCTTATGAGGGTCGACTTCATCGGCCCCATCTAGGGCGATATCAATCCTTGATACATCATCCAAGGTGCGGGTAGCGATGCCGCTTGCCCGGGCAAGCATGGCCGCCTGATATGAGGTTGGGATACCGATGATCTCCAACCCCTCCTCGCGTACCCTTCTTCCAAGCTCCGCAATAGCCGGTGCAACTGTAGAGCCGGTTCCCAATCCAACGATCGCCCCGCCCGTGACCATCTTTGCGGCCTCCAATGCCACCCTCTTCTTCAAACTTTCTCCCCGATCATCCATCCCCATAGCCCCCGTCTTTTCTCGTTACTTTGAGATGCCCTTGATTGCCTCGGCGATTTCGCGGCTGAGGCGACCGAGTGCCCGGCTTTGGGCTGCAACGAGAGCCGCGTGACCTTGCGTTCCTGATGGCTCACTGATACGAGATGTATGCATAGAGAGCACTTCCTTGTCACGGCCACCGAACACGGTCCAGCGGGCGTCCAGCCAGGCATTCCCGCCAAGCTCGCCATCGAAACGGGCTACGTCCACTACTACTTGATAATCGATGGACATTGACCTTCGCCACGGGTAGAGGGAGACTCGATCCGTTGAGAGCAGGATCGATAGATTTTCCGCGAGAACCCTTGAAAAGTCATCCTTGAGTGATCCCGCCCAGCGATCGAACTCCGCAAGCCGGAGCTCATTCCCGCTGCTCCGGGTAACGATCTGTTGCCTGTCCAGATGCTCCGGAAGCCTGATCGGGCCAACCCCGATGGCGATGCCGGGGCTTGAGGCACCCGCCTTCGTTCCTGTTTCCGAGCTGACCAGGGAGCTCAAGGTATAAAACCTCGAGGGTTTGGTGCTGGCGCACCCTGTCGCAATCACAAGGCAGAGGACCACTGCAACGAGCGCGAGCCGAAAGCGAACCGAATTGAGCATATCATTCTCCTCTTGATGTGCCTTTTCCCTTGAGCAAAGCCTCGGGGTGTCGTTTAAGATAATCCGCCAATAACCGGATGGAACGCGCCGCATCGGACACCTCTTTCAGGGCATTCTCCAGTTCGTAAAGCGGGGGCGAATCCTCCCCGAGGACGCCCTCCGCCTCAGCCAAGGCCTTTCGGCCCTGCTCCACCGCGGCGCGGGCCTCTTCCAGGGTCTTTCCAATGTCGGATGCCAGCACAGCAGCCTGGCCATCTACAGTGCGGGCAAGCTTGCCATAGTCTTCCACGGTTTCCTTGATGCTGGATGCCAACGACCCGACCTGGACATCAAGATTCCGCGTGAGCTTCTGCAGGTTCTGCATTACCTGCCGGGCGTCCTTCAAGGTTTCATCAATTCCGGATCCCAGCGGGGCGACCTGGCCATCGATATTCCGCACGAGTCGTCTGAGATCCTCCGCGGCCAGGTTCAGGGAGCTAATGATTCCCTGTACCTCGGGGGAATTCACGATCTTTTCGATTCCCTCAACCGCTGCCAACAATTTCTTGAAGATCTCTTCAATAGGAACCTCTTCGATCTGCTTGGATAACTCCTCCAGCGGAGACGGGATTGTCGGAATCTCCGGATACCCAGTGTCGGTCCCGACCAGTTTGATGGGCTTGTCGGGATGAAAATCGAGCTCTACCATAAGCCGGCCCGTTACCAGGCTCTGCATTTGTAGCCGGGCTTTCAGGCCACGTTCTATCAGCTGTTGACAGGTTCTCAACGGATCTGGTTCAGGGGAAGGCTCACGGACGAGCTCCACCTTGTCCAACTCAATCTCTACAATCACCGGGATCTTAACGGACATATCAGCCGGATTGTAACGCAGCAGGATGTCGGTCACCCTACCCATCTCAACACCCCTAAAGACCACCGGGGAACCAACATTCAGACCCTTCACGGATCCCTCGAAGTACATGACGAACTTAAACGTCTCCTTCAGGAATTTGCCCGAGCCAAAGGTCAGAATTCCCGCGACGACTAGACCCAGCGCGCCCACCACGAAGCTCCCAATCAACGTCCTACTCACCGGCTTACTCATGATCTACATACCCCCTACGCTTCACCCCGCTCGCTCCCCACCTCGAGTAAGAAAGTTACGAACCTTCGGGTCCCGTGATTCGACGAGGAGTTTATCGGGATCTCCGCTAGCGATCATCGTCTTGGTTTCCGCGTCGAGGAAGATCGAGTTGTTCCCGACGGCGAAGATGCTCGCCAGTTCGTGTGTCACAACTATCACGGTGGCCCCGAGGCTTGCCCTCAGCTCGAGGATCAGCTCATCCAGCAGATGCCCGCTGACCGGGTCAAGCCCGGCAGAGGGCTCATCGAAAAATAAAATATCGGGATCCAGCGCCATGGCCCGAGCTAGGCCGGCTCTCTTCCGCATGCCCCCGCTAATCTCGGATGGGTAGAAATCCTCAAATCCGCCCAGACCGACCAGCGAAAGCTTCAGGGAAGCCACCTCCCGTATCTGGCTGGGAGTTAGGTCCGTATACTGCTCCAGCGGAAGGGCAACATTTTCCGCCAGGGTCATGGAACTCCACAGGGCGCCAGCTTGGTAGAGAATGCCAACGTGTTTCATGATACGCGCACGCTCGATGGAATCCTTTTCCCAGAAGCTTATATCGCCATATAAAACCTCTCCCTTGGCAGGCTCCTTAAGGCCCACCATAGCCTTCATGAGCGTGCTCTTGCCGCAACCGCTTCCACCCATGATAATAAAGATATCGCCCTGATTAATCGTGAAATTAAGGTCTCGCATCACCACGAAGCTGCCGTAGGCCACCGTAAGATCACGTACCGTAATATGAGGCTCAGACCTCGTTGCCTCTCCCTGCATCTCTGCTTTCCTCGTATTCTTCACAACTCCGGCACTTAACAATGAAATCTAAAATGTATAATTCAAACCCTCCAGCCCCAAACCTCAAGCGGAGCACTCCTCCCAGCGTCTTTAAATGCCAATCACATTGCAGATGAACGTTATTATCGCCGTTGCCACGATGATGCTGACGATTCCCGTCACCACTGCCGAGGTTGCGGCATCACCTACCGCTGAAGCGCTGCGTCCGCACTGCATCCCCCTGAGGCACCCCGCTAGAGCCACTAGTACTCCGAAGACCACGCTGTGGAAGAGGCCGATCCAGAAGTGGTTCAGGCTGACCGCTTCCCGGGTCTGGGTGAAGTACACCATCGGGTTCAAATCGAGCATGGTCACGCCGACCACCAAACCCCCAAGGATACCCATTAAATCCGAATAGAGGCATAACAGGGGCATCATCAAGGCAAGGGCGAGCATCCGCGGCAGAACGAGAAATTCCATGGGAGAAATTCCCAGGGTGCGAAGCGCGTCTATCTCCTCGTTCACCTGCATCGTTCCCAGCTCCGCGGCAAAAGCGGCACCCGTGCGGCCCGCCATGATGATTCCAGTCATGATGGCGCCCATCACACGGACCATGGCGATTCCGACGAGGTTCGCCACATAGATCTGTGCTCCAAACATCATCAGCTGGACAGCGCCGATGAAACCGAGGATAAGGCCCACCAGCACACTGATGAGCGAGACGATAGGGAGGGCTTCTGCGCCACACTGCTGAATGACCAAGAATAGGTCTGAGCGACGATAGCGAGCCCTACCCCCCAGGAACTTGGTGAAGGCCACAAAGGCCTCGCCAATGAAGGCAAGCATCTCACCTGCCGAACGAAAAAAGGAAATGGTGTCCCCCCCCACACGGGACAGCAATGGCTCGTGAATAGCTTGTGTACGCGTATCCTTCTTCTCAGGCACAGCGGAGGCAAGTGAGAGGAGTCGCTTCACGCCCCCTGGCAATCCATCGGTGTCCAAATCGATATTATTTTCAAGGGAAAGATCTCGAATCTTAATGAGGAATGCCAGGAGTGCGCTGTCCCAACGGGTGAGCTCTTTGGTGTCGAAGGCGAAACGCTTGATCGGAGTTCCAGAATCAAGCTGCTTCCGCACCGCATCTGCCGAGGGAAGCTCCTGCCCAATTCTCCAACTTCCTGCAAGTCGGATAAGCAGGGTATCGTCAGTGGGTCGGCTGAAGCTCAGCTCACATCGCACCGGCTCTGTTTTCACGATGTCTATATCGCTCCCTCCCACCTTTACGGCTTGCCATCCTGCTGTGAAAGTGTGCTTTAACTAAAGCGTATATGGAATCTCCACAAAATCGTGTTTTTTTAGATCAAAGTCTTTTGTGTTGCGGGTTACGAGCCTTATCTTGTGATACAGGGATAAGGCGGCCTGAAAAGCATCTGGTAATCTCCAACCATATTTCCTTCTCAACGGCGCCGATAGATCAGCGATCGCCGCGTCAATTGTTAAGAGGTGATATTGGTCCAAAAATGCTTTCACTAACGGTTCCTCGCTTTCTCCTATTCCCGCAAGGATTTCGGCCCGCGTGATCACCGATATTGCTGCCTCTCCAGGATCGAGATCGAGGATAAACTGATTCGCCTTTTCTAACCCGTTCAAATGATCAATTAAAATAACGGAATCAATCAACCTCGTGATCATTTTGCATTCCATTCCGATCGCATTTTCCTTTGATACCTTAAACCATCACCTTTTCTCCATATCCCCCGGGTATTTTCGACAAGTGTGTGGTAAGTCTTCAAGCCATCAGTTTCTCTCAATTTTTCAATTCCCTTCCGAATTGCCTCAGCAAGGGATATCTTACGGGCTTTACTGTATCCTTCCAGCCACAGTTTATCCTCTTCCGAAAGGGTGATAATAGTTCTTTTGCTACCCATAATACCCTCAAGTACAGTGATATATAGGACTATATATCACTATCAGACAAAATTTTCAAGGTACATAAAAACCATGAGACCTCTGACTCGCCCGCTTTAGTCATTGGTCGCTGAAAGGAGGAATACACCCGCAAAAAGAAAACCAAGGCTGGCACGTGTCGATCGTAAATCCATCAGTTAAGCTCAACCTCGCTGCCCGGTTTCTTCGATATTCGAACTCTGGCGCTGTTTGAACGGTATATGAGGATTGAAGAACTTTAGGGGAGCTCCTCTATCCAGGAACCATCCTTGAACCAACGCTCATGTAGCTTGGTCAATGTGCCGGTGCCCTCTAGCGTTTGGAGAAAATTCCCAACCCAATTGACCAGAAGTGGATCGTTCGCGGGCAAGGCGATACCGAGGGGTTCGACGGTAAAGCGGACCTCTCCTGCGGCCAATCCCTTTCCTCGGTGGCGAAAGGCGGATACCGCACAGACAGGATAGTCGGCAACCAGGGCGTCAACTTTACCCTGAATCACCAGCTCCACGGCATCATCCAAACTGTTCGGGGTCACGAGATTTGCCCTGGGTATGAGTTTCTCGGCAAAGAGCTGGCTGGTAGAATTTTTAAGCGCGGCCACGGTAAAGTCGGGCCTGTTCATCCCGGAGGCTTCTTTCAAAGACGCCACTGTTTCGATCTTGGTAAGGATGCCTTTGCCGGAAATATAATAAGGACCGACGAAGGCTACTTTCAGATTTCGCTTGGGGGTCATGGTCATGCCGGACAAAACCATGTCCACCTTGCCGCCCTCAAGGGCAGGGAGTAACTCAGGGAAGGGCATAACCTCAAACCTGAGTTCCACCTCCATGGCATTGGCTAAGTATCTGGCGAGATCGGCATCAAGGCCGATGATCTTCCCCCCTTTGTTCTTGGCAGTGAGCGGGGGTTGTTCACCGGATGTGCCCACCACTAATTGCCCCCTCTGCAGGATACGATGGAGCACGGGTGCGGTCGGTTGACTCACCCCTGTGCCTGTCATCTGGGCGCATGCAAAAAGGCCAACCGCTAAAATCATCGAGACAATTGCTTTCACTTTGTGCATTTGAAACCTCCTCTGTTATGAATTCGATTGGGCAATACTTACCATCAACATTCAGTGCTGGAATCGCGGATTGAATAACGGAATACACCTCTTCCGCCGCAGATCTATCCAGCTGCGGAACTAGCGGGCACCGCGGAGATCGAGGGCTGCCGGGCGCAGGAGAACCGGCCCTTCAGTGGGAAACCTCGCCTCTTGCTCTTCCAAGGTAACACAGCCCGCATTTAACAGGCCAACCAGAACCCCCAACATCGCGAAAACGATGCTCCGGGCACTTTTACTTCCCTTCATCTCCTCACCTCCTTTGTTGGGAATTAACCTCCGTAAACTTACAGTTCCCTCAATTCTCGGTCAATCAGACCGCTACAGCCTTTTTTTATTCAATCACCTCTGCGGCGGCCTACGAGCTCAACCGAGATCGCTCCCAACCGTTCCAATCCGTTGACATCGAATGGAGGAGGTGGTGCCCCCTGTTTGGCGCCCCGGGATAGGACAAGGGGAAAAACAACTTTATTGCTGGTGCTTCTGCCCCTGTCCTGAATATATATCGTCAGGCTGAGCTGGGTCCACTCTGGTAACCTAAGGCCGTCGCCGGCTCCGCTGTAAAAAGTGAGATATCCCTTCATCTTTTCCCGGTGGTGTTTCTTGATCATTACATAGTCGGGCGAGTAATATCCATAACCCACCTGTTTGAAGACGCACACAAAGTGCCGCATATCCCCATCCGGATCATGGGCCTCCACATAGATCTTCCAGGCATCGCCGTGGGATAGTTCCTTGGAGGCAAAGGAGTGCGTGATTACAGGCGGACTCCCAACTGGCTGAGTCCCCCTTTCCGCCATGGTCGTGCAAGAGGCCATCGCCAGGGGAATGACAATGAAGACCGGGAAAAGAAAAACTTTTTTCATGGGTTTCATGGTCCTTCTCCTATCTAAAGGGAATCCTCCTTCTGTTGAGATAAAATTATGCCCTGGCATGAGCCAACGCTTGGCGATGCTCTGCCGACTTGGAGTTGCCGATTTCGCCCATCACCAAAACGCCAGCCGAATCATTCAATTCGCGGTGCTATCCCGATCCTAATTTTTCATTACTTAATCAAGGGCAATTCAGAGGCTATCTGCAGATCAATGAGGAGATTGATCTGGTTTTCGAGCTGGAAGAACTTTCCCACAGTCTTTGAAGGCAATACTTTATCAAATTTCTTAAAGTACTTCTTCTTCAACTTTGTCCTTTTTCCCTCCAGTTTCAGGGCTCCCTCAACCAACTCCCTGGCCTTCTCATCGGTCATCGTCTCGTAGTGCTGGGCATAATCCTCAATTAATGCGATTCTCGCATCGCCGATTTTGGCCAGCTCTAAGTCATATTCCCTGTAGATCGGCCAAAAGGCATTGGCCTCTTCATTTGTGAACTGCATGACTTCCGTGATGATCGCCACCTTTTTCGTTTTAACGTCTGACCTCAGAAGCTCGATATAGGCCTCTTGTGCATACCCGATGCCGGTCGCTAAAACGAAAACAATGATGAACAACAGTTTTTTCATCTTTCCTCCTCCCCTCTTTCCTTAAGTTGCCGACCCTCGTCTCCCCGTCCTCACTTCCTAATTCCAAATGCACATCTTCCTAGAAATGAAAACCCAAACCCACGATTGGGCCACTCATGGTTACATCATACTTGAATTTGCTGGACCCACTCCCGCTATCGTAGTCCACTCCTAAGACTCGATATCCCAACCAGAGGCTGATCGTGCGCGAAAAGTGGTACCCAAAAATCGCAGAGGCATTCCAGGTGAAGTCCGAGCCCACCCTGAAACCTCCAATGTCGCCTCTCACCGTCAGGGAAAGTTTCTTGGTCAGGTCCGCCCGAAGACGGGCTCCCACAATTGGATCGATCCAATCCTCGCTTTCTTCGACCCTCCTGCTCAAACCCAGCAAAGGGACGTCCGCATTGAGCTTGCTTTTCAAATACCAGTAACGCCCCCCTCCGAGCACGTCGAGAGAAAGCGCCCTTCCTCCATCCGCCCCAAGAGGCCAACTGCCGAGCGTATATAATCCTCCAAATTCGACGAGCCACTCCTTGAGATCGACGTCAACGTCGATACGGCCTACCAGAGGCCTATTGGTATGTCCATCAGCTGAAAGTTTTAAAAAGGTTGGGTCGAGAAAGATTCCCCACCTCCCCTTCCAAGCTTCAACATGGACCTCTCCTCCGTAATCGAGCATATCTAAAACGTCCGAACTCGAAAGGCTAACAGATGATTCAATTCCCTTCACCGTCACATCTCCGTCAAGGCTTGCCAACCAGAAATAGGGAATCACCTGAAACTCCCACTTGCTGTCCCCAGAGGACGCATTCTGGGCATACACCCATTGTGAAGTAAATAGAGACATCAGCACACATAGTGAAATTATCAGCGTCTTCCGGATTATCATCTTCACACCCCCCAAAACCACCTCATCTTCTTCATCTTGGCGCTTTTAGAATCGCTTTACTTGCACTCAGCATCGTGATCGCGGGCGCACCATGCTTGCAGCCCATCATCAAATTCACGAGGGCCGTCAAACATACTCAATAGCCCATACAACCAATAAAACTACGCCTCTCACTGTTTCTTAATCAATGGGGTAAACCCCGTATTTCATAGACAAAAACCCTGTATTTTTTAATGAGAACCTCCCCCTGATTACTTCTCCGTCTGACGAATCCTCCTTCATGTTGACGATCGTTCTCCCCACAGAGGGAAACCATGGATTGAGGACGAGGCTTTGGTTTAACGATCCGGCCCCGGGTCACTCTCCCTCACGATCACGCGCGCCAGGAGAGCCCGTGGGCGGGTAATCCAAGGAACCCTTGAGTTCTTCGATCTTCTCCTTTGGAAAGTCCGGGAGGTAGAGCTCATCGTTCTCTCGCCACTCCTTCACCTGGGCCTCGGCTTCCCGGGCCAGCTCTTCATTCAACCCCTTCCCCCTCTCAAAATACGTCGTCTGGGAGGGAAAGGCCAGGCTGGAGCCCGACTTGGCTACGATGTCCATAATCCGCAAGTTCAGGTCCTCAGCCACTTCGAGAAACTTGTTGTAATTGGGCACATCGATATAGGCAAAGATATCGAGATCGAGGGAGTACTCTCCGAACTCCGTGAAGCGAATCCTGGCCGGTTTGCGAAGGACCTTCGGGTGAGCGTAGAGCAGCTTCCGGACCTCCACGAGGATAAAGCGGACCTGATCGGGGGTGGTTTCGTACCGCAGTCTGATTTTAGGGTGGTACCGTATCTTGTCCCGCATCGCCACGTTCTCGAGATGAAGCCGCGCAAACTCGGCATTGGGGACGCTCACAACGGTACGGTCGAGGGTCCGGACCCGGGTCGACCGAAGCCCAATCTCCTCGACTGTCCCAACGGTCTTTCCAAACCGGCAGAAGTCCCCCACCCGCACCGGACGAGACACGTAGAGGGTAATCGCGCCAAGCATGTTTTCAATGGAGCTCCGTGCGGCCAAGGCCAACGCAAGGCCTCCAACACCGAGACTTGCTAAGAATGTCGTCACTTTGATGCCGATGTTGTCCAGCCACATGAGCGTGGCTATGAGTAGAATACAAATCTTAACGGCGTTACCCACAGGGCGTAACAGCACGATTGCCCCCTTCTGCCCTCTCGCCTTCAACCGCTGAGCAAGGCGCTCGGAGAGGACATCGAGCAGACGCATGATAGTCCAAACAGTAGCGATAATCAGGACGGTCTTTCCTCTGAGTACCGCACGATAGGCAACCGTAGGATGGATAAGGTCAACGCAAGCCCTGAAAATTAATACCATAACGAGGAGACGTATCGGACCTGTGACTAAACGAGCGAGGAGCTGGCGCAGCTCTGTTTCCCCTCGACGGAGGAAGAAGGCCACGCCCCATGTCACCATGAGCGCTGCGAGATACGCCAAGGCCGCAAGCACCAGAAATCCAATCCACTGCCAGAGTTGCAACCCGAGGAACTGAACTTCCGGAAATACTCCTGACAAGGCCTCAGCGAAGGGCCCGTATCCGAAGTGGGCATACAGTGTGGGTATCTGAGCAACCGTCGTGCTGGAGAACTTCCAGACGTACACCCCATCCTCTCGTGGAAGGAGCTCCAGCAAAATATTGAAGGCCCTTTTCGGGGTTTCAATACGGCCCAGTCGCTCAAGCTGCGAAGGAAGGCCATCATCAGCCTCTCCCCTCGGGTCGTTGCTCAACAGATCGAAATCGACCCAGAGGGCGCGATCGAGCACGATCCTCAGTTGATGCGCCAGCTGCGGTCCGTCCCTTTCAGCCAGGCCCCTCCCCAGGCTGCTGAGGTTCAGATACTTCGCCGCGCTCACGTTATTATCCTCTCCCGTGGCCTTCATGAATCCCTGGAAGGCGGTCCGGGGGGTGCCACGGTTGTACTCGTCATCCGGAATAGGTGGGCGCAGATCTTTCGGTTTGG
>Ga0209636_10001349_pt1 | contig 24611 bp, 37 predicted proteins | sample DeeMarSWOR152_54_FD_187464 | JGI IMG/M metagenome (GOLD analysis project Ga0209636, IMG submission 187464) | Marine sediment microbial communities from White Oak River estuary, North Carolina - WOR-1-52-54 (SPAdes) (version 2) | ecosystem: Environmental > Aquatic > Marine > Intertidal zone >...
CAAAACCGAATAGTCCTGCAGCTTCCCAAGGTCACAACCCCCATAATATTCACCCCTCTCAGGCTTAACGCCCTCAAGATCGGACTCAAGCTCTAAAGCAGGGTCTAGGCAGCTGCGAATCAGGTCTTGAGTAAAGTAGCTTGTCGCGGCTTCAACGAACTCAGCTTCGTACTCTCGGCGATAAGCCATCTCAGTCATGTTCCGCCGCTGCTCCTCCAAAAACTCCCTAGAAATCAGCGGACACTCGTCAGAACGCACCTTATAAACCGAATAACTAGGGTCCATAAAAGCCCGATAAAAAATGTTCTCTTTGCCCCAAGGCGTACTCAAAAGAATAGCAGAGCCATTAGTCGTCGCCAACATAGGAAAAATCACCTGCGTAATAACCTCCTCAGGCATAAAAGCAGCCTCATCCATCACCACAAGATCGGCAGTATAGCCCCTAAGCAAAGCCCCAGAACAAGGCAACGCAATAATTCGGCTACCGTTAGAAAGCTCAACACAAGTCCGCGTCTTACGCGCAACACTAACAGGCAAAACCTTACTCCCAAAAATGAAGTCCAGAACCCTATCAAACAAAATCATCGACTGCCTCAAAGAAGCACTCACAATCAACGAAGTCGACTTCGGGTTAGTATAAGCAAAATGAATCGCCTTAACGGCTATAGTACTCGTCTTCCCCGTTTGGCGACCCCAACAAGCCACAAGACGCTTATTCCCATCCAGCAAAACCCGCCTCTGATACCCAAACGGACGAAACCCAAGCGCAGCCTCAGCAAAAACCACAGGCTCATCCCGAAGCTTCTTAACGGCATCCCAATCTACGGCTCGCCCCCTCATCTACGCCGCTCCACCCTCTTCTCAACCCAACCCTCTAAGCTCAGGCTGGTTCTACCCTCAAGAAACCTAACCACCTTCTTCGGCACCCGACTGAAAAGCAGAGCCAAATCACGCTCATCCACCTCTTCGCCCTTCACCAAACGCTGAAGCTCACTAACACTCTCCCGCAAAACACGCGCCCACTTACCCTTATCCGCCACACGCGTATGCTTACTATAAAGCCTACGACGAGCATACAAAATCAACTCACTCAAAATAACAGCCAACTCCTCCCGACGCAAAACAACCCCCGACAAATCCCCACAGAATCCCCGATCAAAACCCTCCAAAAGAGCCCCCTCTGAGCCCCGATCACCAAAATCAGCATCCTTCAAGCTCAGCTCCCCCACAAAAAATTTTTCCAAAACACGGACTCCTCCAAAGCAAGTACACCTTAGTCTGCGTCAAAACCGCCACCCTCCGAAGGACTTTCGCTAAGGTTCCAACCGTGGCTTTTCCGATGAACTCCCGGAATTCGCTACGTTTCACGTAGGCTTTGCTGGTTGCTTTGAGACGTTTGAAGTAGCCCGCGGAGATAATCATTAACGCCCGTCTGCACTCTTCAATTTCGCTTGCATTCATTTTCTGCAGTTTTCTGCGGTTCGCGGTCTCAGAGGCTAGGGTCACGGGGTTAAAGCCTAAACCGCGCAATTCCTCCACCGCTTGAATTAAGGTCTTGTCCGGTTTGCTTTCAGCTATTTTGGTCATCCCCGCCGCTTCGAAAAACGGGTTGTACCTAGCCATAACCGCAACAGCCTCAACGAAGGGCCTACCGACCAACGGCAAAGTCTCCTTCACAAGTCTGGCTCCGAGACCGATAGACCGATATTTCGGATGCAAAATAACCCGCGAGATAAGCGCAAACCTTCTATTCAATTCACTGACGGGGATTTGCCTACCGAACGCCTTCCGCCTCCCAAAAGTGATTATACTAGGGTAGCTGTAGACGATTACGCCGACGACCTCTTCGCTACGCTTTAGGGCGAAAAACTTCAGGGGCGGCGGCACACTGGAACCCCGATAGTGGAAGCCCGCCAGCTTCTTGTAGTCCCCGCGGGACCCCTCTTCGATGTGCATGTCCCTCGTTACGCTGCAAACTCGGTTCGTCTTGTTCGGGAGGTATTTGACCTCAAGTTTTTTGCCAGTTTCCTTCCTTATGTAAACGGAGGGCGCAAGGTCCTCTAGAAGATCGTCGTGGGCGGTTGCAACCAGCACCGTCCTGTTGTTTTTTCTCGCAAGTTTCTGAACGTTGAAAGCCACGATTTTGGCAGTGTCCCTGTCCAGCGTGCTGCAGAATTCATCGGCGATCCAGTACTGTTTTCCGCTTTCGATTAGTTTTGCAAGTTTAAATCGGTACTTCTGGCCTTCGCTGAGTTGACTGTACCGCCTGAGAAAAAGAAAGGCGTCGCTTAGGCCCACCTTAGAGAGAAGCGTTAAGCTTTGCTGAAAGGTTTCACCCACCATGTCAATTAGCGGCTTATCCGAATCAACCGCAATGTCTCGAATGTTGATTACGTTGGCAACACCCAAATCGTTCTCTAAAGCCTTTAGGAGGACGCTTTTCCCTGAGCCTGATTCGCCTGTTATGTACACGATGTCGCCGGGTCCAATCTTTAATTCCGCATTGTCATATATTACGCGCTCTTGGAACTCGTCTATGCCTAAACCGAAGGCTTCTGCCACGGCGGTGGTTCTGGGCGTGATTTCCGTTTGAATTCTGTAGCGGATGTCGATGAAGAACTTCCCGGTTTCCCGATCATATTTTTTAGCGACCTTTAAGACTTCAAAGCGTTCTTTCCGGTGTTTCTTGCGCATGGCGCCCTTTACCTCGATGTGAGGAAGATGCCTGTTATGGTTCCGATGAGGGCGGTTATAGCCGCGAAAATTTCGGTGCTGAAGGCATGCAGGAAGATTATGTGGATGGTTTCAAGGGCGGTTAAGAAAATGAGGGCTAAGAAGGCGAAGTACAACCCATAAACAAGCCGTTCGCTTGGCGGAAGCTCTATGCGCTCAATTTTTTTGCTTCTCCCAGTTCTGCAGTATTCAGTTCGCGTCAACGCATTCCTAATCCAACTCCGCAACCTATTCATACTGCATTAAGCCTCCCTTCACACCGATGATGAACCTTTTCAGAGGCGTAACAGCTATTTTCTTCCGCAGTTGTTTCAGCAGATTCTCGTCTAAGTCCGCGGGACTTAGCAGAACCACTTTTTCAACCATGCCAATGGGAATAACGTTGTAATGGAAGGTCCTGTCGTATTCGATGAATTCCTTTCCGATCACCATGTGCTTTGTACGGATGCCCTTGACGCCTAGAAAGACGCCGTAGGTGCGGATGGGCGTGTCGTAAACCTCCTCTTCATTCGGCAGTTGCCTCGTGGTTTCGGAGGCGTCAAGCCAATTAACTCGAACTGCGTCGCCGATCTTCAAGTCCTCAATGTCCATTGCGCTATTCTTTGCAATAACGTTTTTACGCTTAGAAGGCTCCTTACTCAACTGAGCATCACAGCCTCTGTGGTGTTCCATGAGGGTATAGCAAACAGGTTCTCCAACCTCCTGTGCTATATCCTCACGCTGAAGCGGGCTTATAAAACGTCTGACGCTAAATAACATAGATTCATGTAACCAAAATAACTCAAACTCAGAAATCACCGTTTCCTTCAAGTTGTGCCTCGTAAAATTCCCAAACAATTATATTGGTTGTGTTAATGGAATAGCTAGAGAGGGTTCATGATGGATTTTTCGAGGATGACGCGGAGTAATTTAGAGAAATATGTGGATTTCCTTCTGTGGCATTATAGGGTTGTTGATGCTTTATGGTTTTTGGCTGTGGAGGATAAGTTTGGACTCGATGAAGCAGTTAGGATGAATGAGGACATCTGGGCTAGGATAGGCGCCATGGCGGCGAAGGACATAAAGAAAACATTTCACATAGAAGGTCGTGGTGTCGCCGCAATAATCGAAGCTTATTCATACTTTCCTTGGTCAAACATCCTGAGCTACGAGGTTGTTGAGCAAACTGAGGATAGAGCCCTAATTCGAGTGACCCGTTGTCCACCGCAAGAAGCGAGACTGAAACACGGAAAAGGAGAGTTTCCATGTAAAGCCATGCACTATGCGGAGCTCTCCAACTTTGCGAAAAACATCGATGACAGAGTCAAAGTGACATGCAAATACGCCCCTCCAGACAAGCATCCCGCAGACAGATGGTGCGAATGGGAACTAAAAACCTAAAAATTTTTTTGGAAGAAACATGAGTCTTAGAAAAAAAGGAATTATGCATTTAAGTAATATGAATCTGTTCGCACATCTGACGCGACTTCAATCAAATCTCATATTCTGAAACTACTGCTTCAACTTTTCTCTTTCTTTATTTTTTCCTTTTCAGAAGGAAGTTGTTTGGTTTTATGTGAGAGTTTGCTCCAGAGAAGACCCATCGCGGTTCCAAATGCCATCCATGCAATCAGCAGTGTTACAACCCATAAAAGCACTCGGCGAATGAAAATATTATAATAATAGGGCGGTAACTGCCACCCTTTAATGCTGAGGATGAACGGTAGTACTGTTTCTCCATATAAACTGGGATAATGCCCAAAGAAAATTGGAACAAATGTAAAAGCGAAGAAAACCAAAGCGAGCGTACCGCTTTTAACCAGCACCGTTTCACCGGGCAAACTCGCAAATGTCACCGCGAAAACTATTCCAGCAATTGCGCCTAGAATCAACCCCTCCGGCAACGTAAAACGAAGAAAGTAAACATAAGTATCCGTATTGTATGCTGTCCAATAATAAAGGCCACTAATTAACCCGTATAAAACGCCTAATGGCAACCCAAGTATTAAGCCCAGCTTCCATCCGGCGATCCGACGCCCCTCTTCGACTGGGGCTTTCTGAACTTTATCGGTCATGCAGTTACGTGCCTTTACTCAGAATAAAAGTTTTTTGTTTGGCAAATGTGAACAGTTTTTATATTTGGCTTTTCAAGAGTACTGTTGAGGTGAAGGCAGTTGAGTTACTGGGATGAATGGTGGAAACGGAGGCGAAGACCGCGTTTCTCCCCGTTCGAAGACATAGACAAAATGTTTGAAGACATGTTCAGGGAGTTCAGTAAAGGCTTTCCAGAAGAACTCGTTAAGGAGCGCAAACTACCCGACGGAAGCACCGTGAAAACCTGGGGACCCTACGTGTACGGATACTCCATGACCGTGGGACCGGATGGCAAACCCGTCATCCGAGAGTTCGGAAATGTGAGACCTTCAAAGTTCGGCACCCCCAAGACAGCGGAAGAACGTGAGCCCTTAGTGGATGTGGTGACTGGCGATAAAGTGGTTCAGGTTATCGCTGAAGTCCCAGGCGTAGAGAGGGACGACATCAAACTCTTCGGCACCGAAGAGAGCTTGACGATATCTGTGGACACCGAGAAACGCAAATACCGCAAAGAGGTTGAGCTACCGGTAAAGGTGGACCCCAAAAGCGCCAAGGCATCCTACAAGAATGGCGTGTTAGAAGTTACGCTTAACAGGCTTAAGAAGAAGAAGCCTTCGGGAGAAAAGATAAGCATCGAATAACCCAAGCAGTGCCCTAAACCGTTTGAACCGACCGCTTTCGAAGCGCCAAGTAAAGAAAGGTTATGACCGACGCGACAAGTATGAACAGCGGAAGCACTTGATAAGGCTCACTTAAGAGCGCAACCTCCGCACTCCTCATCGGTACATACTCTCTGCCTGCGCCACTCCATTGACTAAACTGGACACCCACGAAACTGTAGGGAAAAACAACCGCCGCGGCGCTTATCACAATTACGAAGGTCAGCGTAAGCATACCCAGCATGGTGCCTTTCGCTGCCTTTGACTCTCTCACCTTTCCCATCCTTCGGGCGACAACCTCCATGAAAACAGCGCCCATAGCGCCGTAACTCATCATACCTACGCTCGCGGGACTGATCGGAAGCAGTTCGCGGTATATTGCCGCTATGTCGCATAAAGCCCAGCTGACGCCGAGACAGAAAAGCCCAACAAACGTCATCTGAACAACACGGACCTTCAACGTGAAACTGGACCCAGCCAAACAACCCACCTCCTCTAAACTATGTTAATCAAAGAGGCAAGTTTCAAACTTAAACCTAGGCAATAGAACAAACTGTTCTAAAAATAGAACCGTGATCCGCCTAATAGCGCGTTCTACCGCAAATCCACGAAGACCTTGTTGTAAAGGTCGTTCAAGCCCCAGCCGTATCCGAAACTCAGAATGAACACGTAGAAGAGACTCAAGGAACCTGCGGGGATACTGAAGGATGGAAAAGCCAAAATGGCTATGACAAAGCTTGTGAAAAACGCTGAAACAGCCGTGTAAGCATACGCCCAGTTCCAAGTGAACTTCTCGCCTTTGCCTACGGCATCCTGCATCTTAACCACAAAGGGCAGCAAAGTCCTGCATAAAACGCCTAACAGAACACCCGCAAAAGCAACTATCTCCAACATGCCTACACCTCCTCCTCAACCTCTGTTTCTTCGATGTCCCAACCGCTTTTCACCAACATCTTCCGCAGTTCCTCACGGCGCACAAACCCAAGTTCAGCCGCCTTCAGCAAATCCTCAAGCCGAACCTCTGGCGTTCGAGGAAAACCCCAATTCAACCGCGCACCCGCCCTGATAGGGTCTAAACCAGCCTGCTTAACGACGGGCTGAAAAATCTCCCGTTCCACAGTGCGCTTGATAAACCGCTGCAGCGAAACGACCTTACGCTCCGCCAGTTCAACAGCCGCTTTGGCACTGGCTTCCGTGAACCCAGGCGTAGTGAAAAGCTTAGGCAGAGGGGTTTGCAGCCCTAGGTAAAACTGGTTGATTAGGTGTTCCACGTAGCCGTCGAACCTAGCTCTCGGATCCACCTGCACAGTTTTCACGTCAGCAGCCCGGTTGTAAACAAACCGCGCCCCCGCTTTCGGCTTCCCCCTAATTAGGCGCTGGTATTCAGCCAGTTTGTCGTCGCCTACGCCTTCGAATATCCAAAGTTCATCTGGACCCGCGTACTTCTCAAATATGTCGGACATCGCCTTTTCCAGCCTCGCCTTCACAGCGATTAGACTTTCCCGCGTCTCTCCGTTCACCGTAAGTTTCTCGGCTAAAACCCGCAGGATTCCGGTTCCGAAGGGCTCCCCGTTCACCGGGTTCCAGCGGAAGTGGATTATGGTTTCCGGCGCTAAGATTTTGCCGTCGTACGTCGCCGTCTGCTTGTAGCCACGGATGCCTCCGTACCGGTCTCGCAGAACTTTCTCGATGCTTGTGACAGGCAAAACCTTAAGGCTCTCAAATTTGCTGGGGGTAATCTTCTCCCAGAAGCTGTTGCCGAACGCAACGATTTCTCGGGCGGCGACCTGCAACAAACCGTCTAAGTTCACGCTTTCATTGAATTCGTCCACGATCTGTTTTGCCTTTTCAGCTGACTCGTAGTTGTTGTTCACGGTAGTGTAGAAACCCGCGCCAACCGACTGATCCGCCAGAAAATCAACTGCCGCCTTCGCTGCATAATCACTAACGTAGATCGTCATTAAATCGCTGAAGGTCACAGCAGGAGTTTCACCGTAGGCTTCTTTCCAAGCCGGCAGCAGAACTCCCCGTTCCTTGGCTTCTCTCAGCCGCCGAGAAAAATCCTTAATCTTCCTTAAAACTAGGCTCAAACTCCTTCAACCAAAACAATGTCTTAGGCGAGCTTGATTTAAGTCAAAATTACGCGAAAACACAATATGGCGAAAAGGCATGATAATTACCTATAAAGCTTTTAAAGAAAAAAAGGAAGATTACTGAACTTCAAGCGTGAGGAATGGGTGTTGCAGGTTTCAGGAATTGATAAAGCCTTCGGTGCAACCTTCGTGGATGTTGAGGGCCTCAAGTTTGTATCCGGCTTAGCCTACCGTAAAGGCGGAGCGCTTTATGTTTACCTGAAAGGAGAAACCTCAAGCGCAGAAGAGGTGCAAAAGGAAATCGAGGAAGTTCTTAAGGAAATTTTCGGCATCACCCGCGAGGATGTCAGCCTAAAGGAAAAACATCCCAGCGAATACAAGTACACTGTGCTGAACGCGAAAAACGTGAAGAACACCTTCGCAAAGGTGTCCCGCAAATTTAAACGCGAACACAAAAAATAAGGGGTAAACCGAAGAGCGGCGAAAGATTTACTGAAAAAAGAGTGCGCAATATCTCAGACTACTAACTGCCGACCGGCAATACCCAAATTTATTTTAGCCTGTTACAGAATGACCTCAAGATCGAGCGTGAACAAGTGGACAAGAACCTTTACGGTGAAGCCTACTTCGAGGGCAGAAATTCTAATTATTGGTGGACAGTTGGCAGTTACGAAAATTTAGGGCATTTTCCCCACTGGGAAAAGATGTTGAAGTTTATCCGGGAGTTTAAGGCTGGCGGGAGGCTGCTGGATGTTGGGTGCGCCTACGGTTTTCTTGTAAACGCGGCTTCTAAGCACTTTGAATCTTGTGGAATAGACATTTCCCAGTTTGCGGTTAAGAAGTCAAAGGAATTCTGCAAAGGAAAAGTTTCGAGGGCTTCCGCGGTTAATCTTCCTTTCAAAGACGAATCGTTCGATGTTGTAACCGTCGTGGACACATTGGAGCATGTGCCTCATTTAAATCGGTGCTTAAAAGACATCGTAAGAATCCTAAAGAAGGGCGGAGTCCTTTTCTTGCAGTTGCCCAACCCGCTAGTTTGGACGCACCTCTGCGGACGCTTAGGATTAGAGGATGAAACCCACGCGAACAACTTTTTGCTCAAACAATGGAAAACCGTCTTGGCAAAGCACGGGCTTAAGGTCGAAAAATGCTTTGGGATGGTTGCCTTTACTTTTAAGAAGGTTCGGTTTTTCGTAAAATCGAGAAGAGCCGCTTCGCTGTTTCCAGAATGGTGGATAATCGCCAAGAAATAGAAAGCACCTTTCAGATTTCCCGTGTATGGGGAAAGTCTTGGATCCAAGGTTTTTCGTTTAAGACGAAGACTCTGAAGTAATTTTTGAAGTAGATGAAGTAGTTCTTCATCCGTCCGTTCTTTTTAACCCGCCTCAAAGAGGTGTAAGCTTTGGCTGTTTTGTTAACCAAACATTTTCCAACTCTTCCCATTCTCCGAGAGAAAACCAAGTCCTCAGCAACAGCTAGGCCCTCATCGAACCCCCTGATTTCATGGAAAGCCGATTTTCTGCAGGCGCAACATACAGTTGGGAAGGAGGGGAAGCCTAAATGCGCAGTTAATGCCGCTACCTTGTTCATGAGGCTGTAATGGAAAAACTTGAACAGGTCGCCTATTATCCCAAGCCTTTCGAGACCCCCCACCGAGCCGGAAACACAAACCACGTTAGAATCTGCAAAACTTTCATACATTTCAGCTATGAATTTGAAATCCAAAAGGGTGTCTGCGTCTAAAAAGAGCAGTATTTCACCTTTCGCCTTTTGCGCTCCGATGTTTCTGGCTTTACTGACGCCGCGTTCTTTTATGTTTATCACTTTGTCCGCGTATTTTTCGGCGATTGCCTTCGTATTGTCGGGGCTGTTGCTGTCTACGACGATGATCTCGATTTTGCCCTTTTTAAATTTCTGTTTTTCGATGCTTTTCAGGCACCGCTCGATGTTTTCCTCCTCGCAGTAAGTAGGTATTATTATCGAGACCAAGGGGTTCTTGGTTGCTATTTGAAGCCCTCCCGCTGTTCCTGCTAATTGAATTTATCGTAGTATGTTTGATTTAAGTTTTAAACCTAATAAAACAATATGAACCCTCAATACGGATTCTGAATTTGGTTTAATGTTCTGAAGTGATGTGTGTGGCAAATATGATGCCTAAAGCAAAGGCTAGGAAAACGGAGGCAAGAAACTCGTGGTGAAGAATATCCTTTGCCTCTAAGAAATAACCGAAGCGCAAAAATTGGTCTAGGAGGATGGCTGATGCGAGGAGTATGCAAAGGACAGCAATCACTTGAAGCCCACGTTTTTTCATGTCTGTTCCTCAGTTAAGATTTTGTTGATGAGGGTTAGTTGTCCTGCGACTTTTCTGCCCTTCGGCGTTAGCAGAACGTGGATGGTGAAGGGGAATGTTTCGTGTCCCTCTTCCTTGATTAGTCCTAGTTTTTTGAGTTTTGGCAGGGCGTTGTATATGGCGGATATGCTGGCGTCTATGTTTCTTCTGAGGTCGGTTCTTGAGGCTTTTCCTTTTTCCAGCAGGTAGAGGAGTATGCGTAGGGCTGTTGTCTGCTCTAAATTGGATATGCTCATTTTTGTTCGGTTAGTATGGTTGCGTTTTTGGGTATTTAATTGTTTGCTTTTCGAATTTCGGACAACAGTAAAACTTAAAAGCTAAGACGTTGTATGTATACTGAAAAACAGACAGCGGACAAAGGCGGTTGCAGATGCCAAAACCCCACGAACTCACACAGGTCGTAAAACTCCTAAAAACCTTGGCTAAAGGACCGAAGAACACGTTGGCAATATACCGCGCCCTAAGAAACGAAACAGGATTCAAAAACCACCACGCCTTCTACCGCCAACTCAAACTATGCATAAAACACAACCTCATCCAACTCGCAGAAACAAACAAAAAATGGGGCTTCCCCACGAAGATATACTGCCTAACAGAAAAAGGCAAAGAATTTCTACACCTATTCAACGAAAAAATATGGTTCAATTAGACAATAGTGTTTTTCGGCGTAATTTTGACTTTTAAATAGAGTTCATGACATATTTTGCGATGTTGTATGCCTATTCATTCAGACTGGCAGGAACTGTATCAGAGCTTCATCGACCAACACGGCGAAGACGAAGGGAAAAGCAAATTTTACGCCCACTGCAAAGCCCACAACATTGACTACACTAAACCTAAACCTGAAACTAAGGAGGGTTTCCGTTGGCTAGGGGACGTGGAAATCGCCAACGTACCAAGAAAGAACTTGGTGAAGTTCAGGGCTCTACACCCCATCCGGACCTTTCATCCCGAAGAATGGCCTAACATCCGCGAGTACCTTGAAGAAGAACTCGTCAGGTCGGCGAGAACGCTAACCGACAAGCCACTAGGCGTAGACCACGAAAGCAGGGTTCCCGACCCCTACCGCGTGTTATCCTCCGAATACGAGGATGGCGCCGTAGAGGGTTTAGCCTATGCGCCCGACGACATAGTCCAGAAGATTAAGGACGGCGAAATAGAGCACTGTTCAGTGGAGTTCAACTGGCGAACCCTTGAGAACGTCAACGGCGCCGCGCCGAAAGGCATCATCTTCACCCGCCTAGACTTCCTCGAGAAATATGAGCCCGGCGACCCCCAGACAACCCTAGAAGTTTGGGAAGGCATAATCAACCGCATAAAAGAGGCTAAGGACGTTAAACGCGAAAAGGTGGAATCCCAAGAATTCATTTTGCACACCGTGAAGGACTCAGCTGCCTTCCTTGAGGAAAAGTTCTCAACCACCTGGATTGACCCCATCAACGGCATCCAAGCCCTAATGGGACGCCCAAGAGAACAACCTGAAAGCCTCGTGGTTCAAAGTTTGCTCTTCATGAAAGCCAACGGTTGGACGCTGGAGAAAGTGAACGCTTGGATTCAGGAACACCCGCAGTATTCTAAGCCGAAACTTCAAGCCACAAGCGTCACACCCCCCATTGGAGTTATTCAAATCATAGGCAAGGAAAAATCCAAGCAGCCTTTGGGTGAAGCCGCCATAGCGCCAGTAGGCGAGGCTAAGCCGAGTTCAGGCGACCTAATCAGCAAGGAGGAGGTTTTGGCGCTTCTGCCTGAACGGGTTCCGCGGCATTGGGGTCACGGTCCCTACGAGCTGGTTCGCAGAATCCGCAGGAAGTTACAGTCATCTAATTGACCCGAATTAGCCGCGATGGAACGGTGAAACGGAAAATGGAAAAGGAGAAAGGAATGCTTTGACCGATTTGTTCAGCAGTTGGGACGTAGGCGAAGGATACGGCATCCTAATTCAGAGCTTCAAATGCGAATCAGCCGTAACCAAAGGTCAACTTGTCGTGGCGGACACCCACACGGCAGGCGAGTACGTAAGCGTTTCAACAGCCGGAGCCGACGCCGTGGACGTGATAGGCGTCGCCCTAGCCTCCGGATCAGCAAGCGAATACATCCCAGTGATGCTTATTGGAATAGTCAAAGTCACAGCCTCAGGCGCCATAACTGCCGGAGAAAAGGTGATTTCGGCTGCAAGTGGTGCAGTTGCGGCTTATCCAGCAAGTCCATCCGCAGGAGACGAAGAGAAAATCGTGGGCAGAGCTTTGCAGGACTTTGCTGACGGCGACACCGGTCTCATCCTAGTGGGGTCGATCTAAATGAGCGAAGAAAAGAACACGTTGAAGGAAGCCGTTCTTAGGGATCCCGACATGGGTGAAGGCGAATGGAAAGAGATGACAACAAAGGCTGCATTGAACCCGCTCTATCAGCTCGTTATGCGGGAAGCGGTTTACAAGGACATTGCCCAGGCTTTAGGCGCTGTGCACAGCGTGGTTGTTGACGCAGCGAAACCTGCATGCATAGGACGTGAACTCATATGGGTTGTGCCGACTGGAAAGTACCTAGTGCGTTTCATAAGGGCGAAAAGAGGTAAGGCTTGGCGGGTTGGACAAACTGAGCCGCCTCCAACAGGCGAAAAATACGACTACGTGGACATTGAATGCGACTACGAGATTGCATGCAGCCAAGAGTGGAGCGAAAGTTTCCTAGAAGACGCTTCTTGGAACGTTCTAGAACGCCAGGTGCAGGAGATCGGGTTAGCTCTAGCCGAGCAGGAAACCACGGACATTGTGGCTTTATATGAGGGCATTGCAGCGGGCGACTTGGCGGGAGGCGCTGAAGTTACTATTGCATCTCCTATTACTTGGGCTAACTTCACGGATCTTTGGAAGGCGGTTGAAAGCGAAAACTTCCACCCTAACGTTATGGCTGTTTCGCCAACTATAATGAGTGAACTGCTCCGCTTAGACCAGTTCATCGACAGCCTCTACTACGCACCTGAGCAGGCCATAAGAACCGGTGTTTATCCGCAAAAAATCTTGGGCATAGAAATCGTTGTCAGCTCTTTGGTAACAAGCACCTTGATGATTGACACTCGGTATGCTGCGGCTATGCCTCTGAGAAGGGACGCAACGACTAAACCCTACGAAAACCCTGAGAAAATGCTGTTTGGCGCCCTAGGTTCTGAACGGTACGGCTTGGGCGTCCTAAGAAGTAAAGCGGTTGCGAGGGGAACTCGTTAAACTTTAAACGGGGAGTTCTCTCTTTTCCCCATTTTTTCTAGGTGATTTTTATGGGTGAGCCAACCTGGAGCCGATACGACGAAGCGTATAAAGGCATTTTTGAAAAGCTTCCCTTTGATTTACGAAGTAAAATTGCTGACTGCGACAAAATCGAGTTCACTTACGACGGCGACGACATTTCCACCATTGTGTTTAAGAAAGGCGTCTCTACGCTTCTGACGCTTACTTTCGGTTACGACGGCGAAAAGAAACTGACAAGCATAACGAGGAGTTAGACGCGGCATGGCAGAAGCTACCCATCTTCTTGGTCTTCCGGTCAAACATAAACCCGAAGACATTAAGCCTCAGGGCGAGGGCTCAGGCTTAGACGCGGACAAAGTAGATGGCAAACATGCGAGCGAATTAGGAGGTTCTGCTCATCAGCCTCTGACGGTGAAGGGCACAACAGATGTTAGTACCACAATTAAGTATCCCAGTTGGGCTGATATGCCTCAGATGAGCATAACCATAACTACAGGCAGCAACCCTGTTTTGATTCTGTTTAGTGCGGGAATAAATACAGATAAAAAGAGAGCTTATTTTCGGTTATTAATTGACGGCAGTGTTGAAGCGGGATCCGGTTTCGGTCGTAAGGATTCCACAAGTCAAACTCACGGCTCGGTTGCTTTCAATGTTTTAAAGACGCTTTCAGCAGGCGAGCATACAATAAAGGTGCAATGGTGTGTTGACGCTAACGATAACACGGTTTATTGTTATCCAAATAGTAATCCTAGTCTTTATCATTGTCAATTAACGGTCATTGAATTGAAGGGTTGAAGTATATGACGAGTGTTTGGAAGGAGTGGGAGTTTAATAAGAAATGTGATCCCGCGAAGCTACAGAGGGAGCTTTTAGAGGCTGGTTTCGACATAAAAGGCGTAAGCGTAGATGGTGATCTCACAACCGTTTACTTAGCTCCAACCGAGACTAAAAATCCAACATTAATAGTTGAAGCTCACGTTTCAACGTTGACGATAAAAGAAGAAATTATTCTTAAGCTTGAGGAGATGGTGTGGCACACAGTTAATTGGCGTGACGGTGTATTGAAGAAAATCGCCGAGCAATCGGGAATTGATCCCAGCGCTATATCCGTTCCTCAATTAACGGAAAATCCGCAAGAAATCCTAACCAGCTGGATTCAGCACGAGTATTTGCAGGAACAACGGTGGAAGGCATTAATTGAGGCTGTGAAGAAAGCTAACCCTGAAATTGCCGAGGAGGAAACAACATGACTGCCCAAGTTGGATATGCAACCGGCAAATGCCCTAAGTGCGGAAAAACCTACACGCGGAAACGCCCCACCTTTCCAATAATCTGTGACTGCTACAAGTTCTGTCCCCTATGCGGACAGGAAATGACACTTTATACGCCTGATTTAACGCCGACCGTTTACCAAAGCGAGAAAGGCGTGAAGGCCCTCTATGTCTGCAATAATCATGGACCGCCCTACTACAGCACGCAAACAGCCGTCGAGGTAGTTCTAACATGAGCCTACTAGAAGAAAAACTACTGTTGGCCAAAACTGTGCTTTCATGCTTGGAAAAAGAGGGAGGCTCCATGCGTTGGACTCCACTACTGAAAAGCGCTCTGAGACAGGGAGGAACTCCTCACACTTTCCAGAGCATCATGGGTTTTCTTATGAAAAAAGGATACGTGGAAAGAGCAAACCGCGGAGTTTACAGAATAACTGCCAAGGGAACCAGTTTTCTAGAATCCCTATGATTTTTCGGTAAGTTTTTTTCAGTAACCAATTTTTAAACCCGCCTTAATAGTAACGTTTTTTCGCGAAAATAACTTAAATACGCCTTATTTTCTAAAAATAGTTTCAGAGCGTGCTCCAAAATGGCTTATTCAACCCCCCCGGATGTAAGGCGTTTCGCCCCCGTAGACGAATCAATCATTCCAGACGCTGAAATAGACGAATACATTTCTGATGCGGACACCCAAATCGACCAAGAGATCGGGTCTTTCACGGGCAGTGTGCCGCGCAGAATAAAGCGGCTTTCCGCCCTCCTCGCCGCCAAGGACATTCTGAACAGACTGGATATAGCGGTTTCCTTCACCGCTGGTGAGTTCAGCGAAACTCAGAACAAGGAAGAGCTGATCGCCATTCTGGACAGGGAGATCGAAAAAATCTATCGGCATTATCAAACGGGCTTAAAAAGGGTGTGACCTAAACTGGTTCGCTATATCAAGAAATACCAGAAGCAGGCGTTCACGTGGGTTGACGGGCTCATAGACCAGGAGACAGCCCAAAAAATCAGGGACACCTACTTCACCGACGTCGTTTTCCGAGACCGAGGAACCCGCACTTCGGATTATGATGAGGCAGTTAACGTAAACAACCTGCACGAGGTTGGTTTAAGAGCTTGGGGTTACGTGCTATGTCCAAGCCACGGCGAGAACTTCGACACCTATTTCGCGGGTAAAAAGGCTGATTACCCCAATGTTGACGGCTTCTACGTTGACGACGCGCAGATAATTTTTGAAGCCGGAGGCGATGTCACAGAATGGAACCAGATGGTGGCTTCCGCCTACAGTATTCTAGGCGCCGACGGCAAAGATGTGATTATCGAAGCGGTTGCCGGTTGGAACGGACAGCTCTCCGGCGGCCAAATACAGCAACTTGTTGCGCAGGACTTCGACTATTACGCGGACGTAAACCACGACTATACAGGCGACACGTGGCCCCAATGCACAACCAAAGGAATCTACGTGTGGCTCTACACGAACGCTTCAACCGTTTCAAAGAGCCAAGTTGAAGGCATTTACATCCAAGCGGGAACGCTTGCATGCAAGAGAATAGCTGTTTGGCAGTGGTACTTCGCCAGCGACTCGAACGCAAGCGCTGAAAGCTGCAGCATATGCTATTATCCAGAATTAATCGCCATCGTAGCAGCGCAGAACAAGACCTTTTTGGGAGCCCTCGCAACTGTGGCTGGACTGGAAGAAAACGAGCGGGTTTCTTCTTCGCAGTTTGATAAAAGAGTTCAGGCTAAGGGCTTAGACATCAACGTGGTTCAACTGGCTTACGCGGGCGTTGACCCCTACGGAAACCCCGTTTACTCCGAGGAAGTCACAATCGCAAAGGGCTTTGTCAAGCTTACAGGACGCGAAAAGACAACTCCCACAGGAACTGTAAAACTTGGAAAAGCCGTTTTCTTACTTAGCTTAACCACCGTCGTCCTCAAGGACGGATATGAAATAAGCTACGGTGGACAAAGGTGGAAAATTCTCGCGGTTAACTCGAAGCGGTCCCACCTCGAAGTTTTGGCGGAAGCAAAAATCGAAAAGGAGGCTAAAGTAGGGTGATGCTTACAGTCCACGACTTCACAGCGATGACCTCTTTCCCCGTCGGTTGGGAAATCGTCACGAACAACGTTTCTTACGCCTTCGGAAAGGGCGGTTTAACGGTTTCGCCAACAGGCACAGGAGCCCACTGGATGTTCGCCGACGAAATTCCCGCCACAGACATGCCCGTTGTTAGACTGCGCTTAGCCTCACCGTTACCAACTGTAGCTGGACCCACTGCCGGAACCCAGCTAGGCTGGATAGCGCAGGGCGCAAACATGGGAACCGCCGCTTTCGGTGTCAGAATCGACGGAGACACAGGAGAACTCGTCGCTCACGCCGGCGCTTCAGAAAACCCCAGCGGAATCACGTATGAGTTAAGCGAAATTAAGGCGGTTTACGTTCAGCGTCCCACATCAATCGAGGTGAAGGTCGCCGTAGAACTGCTGGATGGAACATTGGATGTGCATGTTTTGGAGATGCCGAGCACCACCTACTCGATGAGAAACGACGCTGTGGGTTTTCTGGTTTACGTGCCTGACACTCCGAGCGAACTTGTGCTCAGCCACCTAGTTTTGAGCAGCCAACAGCTAATCGTTCATGCATTCATGGACCCTAAACGGGCTCTAGCGAAGCTGCTTTCCGACAGTTGGGCTGAAAAGATGGTTGACTTCACGCCTAAGTTCAGCACCGACTGGTACAACCGCAAAGAAGAAATGCCTCAAGTTGTGGTCAGCCACATCACCACGCCTATGCGGTTTTTGGGCATAGGACAGACGCCTAGACGGTTTGACGGTGAATACGCCGTTGACGTTTGGAGTAAAGGTGACAACGCGAAACGGTGGAAGATGGTCAAGGAGGTTGACCGCATAATCGCCGAAAATCAGAACAGCCCAGGAACCGACCTCGATTTCGTTCAGGTTTCAAACTGGCGCGACTTAGACGAGGTGGATGTCACGCCGAAAATTTACCGCAGCCAACTCTTCGTGAGGCTGCTTTACTTCACGTCCTAGTCACAAGGGTGACAAATCAAATGGAGAGTGAAAAAATAACATGACTGTAAGATACAAGGGCAAGGACGAGATACCCGTCGGTTTCACGCCCATAACAGAGGACAACTACGGCGGCGGAACCTTCACTGGAAACACGGGGACAAGATTCGGCTATATAGAGGAGTTGGTGCCCCGCTATGACCCAGAGATTAACCCCGTTTACGTTCTGCGAGACGGAAGCAACCAGGGGATTCCCTTCCTCCTAAGCCGCCGGAAAAATGTTCGCTTAAGGATGACTTGGCTTCAACCAAGCTATGAACAGTCGGGACAAAGCTACCTACAACATTATCTTCTAAAGGACCCGGGGGTGGACGGAGGAAATCCATGCAGCAACGTAATCATGGAGGCGGTGATAAAACGAGACGCCTCTAACATCATAAGCTTCACTTGGAAAGGCTTAAAGTTCAATGTTTGCACCGTGAGATGCAGTATCGGTGAACCGCAAAAATGGACCGCTGAACTCGTTGGCAACAGTATGGCTGTTAACGACGCGCAGCAATACAACGCATTCGCAACAGACTACACCCAGAAGCCATGGATGTGGAACGACGCCTACGTGCAGTATGATTCTGGAGGCGGCTTAACACTTTTCCCAGATTTAACGGACTACGAGTTTCGCTTCGAGAACGGACTTAAACCCAACTTCGTCTTCAACAGCAACGGAAGCCTCGAACTCTCAAGTCTGGAGCAGACCCTTCAGCCAGCCACAGCTAAGCTAACCGCCAACTTCACCAGCAAAGACTTCTTGGATTATCTACTGAACCTGACTGAGGTCGACCTTAAACTTGTCATGCCTGACAGCAAATACATCCTCCTCAGCGACGGGAAGTTCCGCGCTGTTCAGCCAACGGTTAAACCCGAAGACCTCATCGCCCAGAAACTCGAATTCACAGCCAAGTCTTGGAGCCACAACTTCTAGAGGCGAAGGCGCTTGAAGACGGAAGAAGCCGAAATCGACGGTCACAAATTCAAGTTCCGTACGTGGAATTACGGCATGAAACAGCAAGCGTTACAGAAAGCCGTTAAGCTGCTTCCCTTCCAAACCGACCCCAACACGCTGGAGCCCACCATTGACCCTTGGATTTTCAACGACCAGCTCCTCGTTAAGACGCTGGTGGACTGGGACCTCAAGAACGGAAACGGTGAGAAACTGCCCATAACCCTGGAGAACATCCACGCTGTGGAGCCGCCGGAGCTCGTCGAAAAGATGATTGCCTTCACCCAGCGCCTGAACAACGTTTCTCCGGAGAAGCGAAAAAAATCATAATGGCTGTGAAGCGCGAGAAGCCTGAGCCGCTCTTGGAGGATGTTGTTCTGTGCTTGACGATGGGTTGGACCTACGGGGAACTGATGGAGCAGCCAGCCGAGTTCGTGGACCGCTTGAAGGTCTACCTTAACGCCGTTTCTCGAAAAAGGGAGTTGGAATCAGAACGCGTGAGACATGAAATCGAAAACATGAGGTTTAGAACATGATCAACTTGGAATTCAAAGCCGAAGTGCAGCCCTTAGCTGAGAGGCTCAAAGAAACCGCGGAAACAGGCAGGAAGCAAACCGCCGAAGCATTACAAACATGCGCCGCAATGATCCGAGACCAAGCGAAAATTCTTTGTCCAGTGAAAACAGGCAAACTGCAAAAGTCAATACAAATCCGCAAAGAAACAGAGGCTCTTAGCGTAGGCGTCAGCGCGGGAGGCGGCGAAGCGAGTTATGCCCGGTTCGTGGAGTACGGCACAAGCCGAAAGAAAGCCCAGCCGTTCATGAGGGCCGCCTTAGCCCTAGCGAAGCTGCTCGTGGTCAAAGCTGTGGGTTCTGCTTGGCGGAAGGCTTTGGAGGGTGAAGTTGGTGCCTGAGGAAACGCTTGACATTGTGATTAACGCTCGGGACTATGCCACTGCCACCCTGAATAACGTGGTTGGGAGCCTCCGAGGGTTAGGCGCTGCTTCTGCAACGGTGGTCGGCAACATTGCTGTGTTGACGCGGGAACTCGGGCTTGAACTTCCTGTTTTGAACGATATGTTGCGGGTTTTTCGCGTTTTGGACGCTACGATGCGGGTTGCAGCTTCCGCTGTGAAGGTTTACGAGCTTTTAACCCACAGTTCAACAGCCGCCACCATCGCCTACACCATAGCGCAGCATGGGCTTAACGCTGCGTTGGCGGTTACGGTTGGTTTGTTGACCATGGGCGTGGGCTTAGGCTTAGCCGCAGCGTCTTGTGCGAGTTTTCAGGCGTCGGTTCCTTCCTTGGAGTTTGGCGGAGTTGTTCAACGCGAAGGCGTTTATTATCTGCATCCGGGAGAGGTTGTGGTTCCGCCGTCGGCTTCGGTCAGTTCAACGCATCAGACTATAAACGTGTATTTTGAGAATCGGGCGCCCATAAGCGGTGACATCGACAGGGAGGAGCTTTTGCGGGATTTAGGCGTGGTTGTCGCCGATAAGGTGCGGAGGGCGGGAGGCTAACTAGATGCCTTATCCGAGTTGGTCTCGGTGCCACATTGAAATTTTCGAGCGCCCCTTCGGGTTGTTGGATGACCATTTTCGCAGCGGTTGGGTTCTCATCCGTTCGGCTGCCAGCCAGTCTTTCGTGAACAACGGTGGCTTGGTGGCTGACCTCGGCGTAATGAATGTCACGGAGTCCGACAGTTCAGATGGGTGCGCCTATGAGAGAAACGTTGAGGCTCTGGGTCTTAGCACCGACGTGTATGGGAAGGTTAGGGTTCGCCTTAGGGGAAGCGGTTATGACCCGGTGTACCGCGTTTGGGTGGCTTACACCGACGCAACACACACGGACACGGGGTGGGTGTCTGCTCCGTCCTCCATGGCGGCTGTCGTCCTAAACCTGACTGCTGGAAAGACAATTCTGAAAATGGAGTTGCACGCGAGGGCTGGAAGCGGCGGCAACAACCAAACTGCAACCATTTACTGGGACTACGCTGCCATCATATCGGATGATCCGATTGTGCCTCAGGAGGTTGAGGGCCTAGATGTGGAGTTGTGCGCCACCACGGCGGTTTCAGGCTTCAGGTTCACGTTGCTGAACGACCACGGCATATACACCGAGAAACCGGCTGTAGGCGATTTGGTCATGATTTACTTGGCGGCAAACAACGAGGCCCTCGACCAGAAGCTTATCAGCGGTTACATAACCGACAAGGAGATGTCGGGGGACCCGGGTAATCCCGTTGTTACTATTGCGGGCTCCGACCTAGGGCAGGTTTTCCACGAGCGGACGTTTACCAAGAAGTACACGGCTAGCACGAAGATCAGCCAGGTCGTCAAGGACATTCGAGACGACGAGATAACGGAGTTAACCGCCTTTTCTGTGGAGGACACGGACAACGAGGTTACGCCAGAGTTCAACGAGGAGGGCGTCTTCAACCTACTCAGAAAGCTTGCGAATGCATCGCGGAAAAACAGCACCTACGGCTACGACTTTTACGTGGACCCAGCTGGCGACATCCATTTTGTGCCGAATCCGAAGTACACCTGCGCCGAGAAAATCTATGCAGGAATGTTCTACGACGACTTCAGGGGCAATTTAGACAAGTGGACGGCTGTGAGCGGAAGCTGGGACATAGAAAGCGAAGAGCTGAGTCAGAGCGATAGATCTGCGGGTGCTAAGCGGGTTTGGGCGGGGAAAACCCATTGGCAGGACTATGCGGTTCAGGCTGATGTGAAGTATGTGGCGGACGGAAACGGCAAGATCGGCGTGGCCTTCCGAGTGCAGGATGACACCCACTTCTACGCGCTCCTGATTGACAAGGCTAACGGGGAGCTTCAGCTTTATTGGACGGACGACGGTGGAAGCACGCTGAATGCCATTGGGTCGGCTGTGACGAGCTTAACGTTTGTGGACCAGCAGTTTTACGAGTTGAAGGCGGAGGTTGAGGGCACATCAATAAAGTGTTACTTAGACGGGGAATTGAAGAAGACGGAGACGGATTCGCGGTACGCAACGGGAAAAACAGGTTTGTTCACGCTTTTGACCCATGCTCACTTCGACAACGTAACCGTTAAAGCCGTGAACGAGCCGGCGTACAACATCAAAAAGATAAGCTGGAAAGAAACCGCTGAAGACGTAGCCAACCAAATCCAACTATTAACCCGCGAAGCAGAATACCAACCCCGAGACAAAGACGCATGGACAGAAAACACCGAAAACTGGGAAAGCGCATGGCCAGTCTCATTCATAGAAGACGGAACAGACAAAAAAGTAGGCGAAAACAGCATCAAAGCAAGCTTCACAGGAATAGGTCAAGTGCTTGAATTAGAGAAAAAAGTGAACATAGACATTTCTCTCTATAAAAAAATCAAACTATGGGACAAATGGAGCTTCACAGGACCGATGGACTGGTTCATTATCCGACTGGCAAGCGCTGAATTGGGCTCTGATTATTATGAAAAGAAGGTGTGGATAGGACAAACATCGGGCGTCCCAAAGCCTTGGGGGACCCAAAAAGTTTACGACTTGAAAGACTTTACGAAAACAGGAAATCCAAGCAATAACATCTTTTTGATTGTGATAAGGTTTGCAAATGATACTGACAACCTTGGCGACGGGTACGTGAAGATCGACGGTCTGCATTTTGCCACAGATCCAATAATTAAAACAGCGTCTGACAGTGGAAGTCAAAACAAGTATGGGATAAGAAAACGTGATTTCGAAGATTTCACCCTTACAGATGAGAACCTAGCGCAGTATATAGCCAACGCCCATTGTCAAGCTTTAAAGGCGCCAATTAAACATGTTCACACACTTGTGCATGGAAAGGCTCAAGAAGGTTATAGACCACCGGCTAAGCTTGTGTTGTCCAGCGCAAAGGATAACATCCAATACGAAGAGTTCAAAATTCTCAAGGCGCGGCATCACTACGTTCCATCACGAGACGAGGCACCCTTGTATATCTGTGACCTTGACTTGATAGCTGCCAAGAAAACCGATGGAAACTATGAGCTCCCAATTGCGCAAGAACCTAGAGGCATCAAGGCACTTAAACCATCCGCGGAGTTAACGAGGAACCTTGATTGTGTCGCCAGAAAAGGATATTATTGGTATTAGAGAGGCGATCTGATGTCCCAAAGACCTAGAAGAACACGGGAAGAAATCATATATGAAATACTGTTGACGCTCAGTGTAAAACAGGGTTCCCGCATTACTCATATCATGCAGAAAACACGATTAAACTATTACCAAGCAAAAAGTTACCTCAAGATATTAACAGAGAGAGGACATATCGCAGAAAAAAACGGTATTTACATATTGCTTAACCGTGGTAAGCAGTTCATTACTCACTATGAAGCCTTAAAAACCGTCAACAAGAGATAAAAGAACCCTAGAATTAAACAAAAATCTCTTGGACGACAATTAGGTCGTAAGTTAGAGTGAAATTGTAATCTCCTGTAACAAACAAACGTAAATAATACCCATTGAAAGGGCTCACGCTGGTATCAATGCTCAAAACCGTGTGGCTGCTTGGTTTGAATTTAAAAGTTTTTTCGTCTATAATTATTCCGGCAGTTTGATCTTTGAGTTGAAAGGATTCTATATTAATCCATCCATTCAGATCATAGTTAGTTACGTTGGCTGCTAAGGAAATATGTAGAGTTCTCATGCTGATTCCGTTTGTTACGTTTTGTATGGGTATTTTTGTGATGTAGGCTTCGTATTCTCCGCTTGTTTGGTTGAGTGTGCCTGTTAGGGTTCCTGTGTGGGTTTGTTTTATGGGTTGCTGTTGTTGGGGGATTTGTTGTTGGGTTTGGATGATTCCTGCGTTGATGAGGGCCCAAACAACGAGGAGGGAGGTGCATGTGGATATGATGATTGTGGCGACGAAGTCTCTGAACCGCATAAACAAGCCATATCTACCACAGCTCTTATTACGTTTTCTTCGTTTCGATACTCTAAACTTATTTGTAATGATAGAAGATACACAGATTAGATAGTTAAAGAGAAGTTGATGGAAATTGAAAATCCCTAGGAATTTGTTTCAAGAAGGAATAGACCTCTGCAAAAAGAATGTGCTAGATTATCTCAACGAAGCCAAGATAATTGCTCGAAAAGGTTTTCTCAATCATGCTTACGTGAGTGTTCAATTGGCTATTGAAGAAACTGGGAAAATAATATGGCTTAAAGATGAACTTGAGAATAGCTCGGCTGATCCAGTTGATGCCCCAGATGCCATTTTTGGTAAGGATGGAGGAAAAAGCCATCGGGAAAAATTCAAAAGGGCAAAAGAAAGGCTAAATCCAGATTTATTGTGGGTTTGTAGAGGTATTTTCAATCACAAAATCTTCAATTGGAAAGTCTTTAATGCAGGCAGAGAAGCTTCCCCTGAAACTAGATTATTGAATGCTTATGTTGACTTTAATGAAAAGAAGCAAAAATGGTATATCGGATGCAAAATCGATAAATCTAAACTCGATGCGATAATCCAGAACATTGAACAAGTTATCTCAGCGCTTTGATTCTTATGTCCGTTGTGTCCGAGTTTCGCGAAAAACCTTTATATGAGGGTGTGAATTATTTCGGGTGATGACATTTTGCGCATCATCTAAGCGCAGAATGTTTTTGATTATTTGCAAACAGCCGTTAAAGAAAGCTTTTGACACGAAGCTTATGAAATGGGAGCAGAAAAACAGTGACTGCGAACAGCAAAAACGAAGTGGACATCAGTAAAGTCATCTTAGACCACATACCGAAAGAAGCCGAAATCACCCGCATAGAATACGAAGGCCCAGCCTTAGCGGTCTACACCAAACGCCCAGAAGTCCTCATCGAACAAAGCTACGTCGTAGCAGACATCGTCAACCTCATCAGAAAAAGAATCGTAATCCGCTCAGACCCCTCCATAAGACTCGAGGAGAAAGAAGCAGAAAAAGTCATAGCGAAAATCGTTTCAGAAGAGGCAGAAATCACTAATGCGAACTTTGACCCCAGCCTCGGCGAAGTTGTAATCGAAGCCAAAAAACCCGGAATAGTCATCGGAAAAAACGGCACAGTTCTCCAAGAAATTATAAAACAAACTCGGTGGAGACCCCGCGTTCTCAGAAGTCCCCCCATACCGTCTAAGATCATGGCCCACATCCGCCACTTCCTCCACTCC
>Ga0209636_10001350_pt1 | contig 24608 bp, 19 predicted proteins | sample DeeMarSWOR152_54_FD_187464 | JGI IMG/M metagenome (GOLD analysis project Ga0209636, IMG submission 187464) | Marine sediment microbial communities from White Oak River estuary, North Carolina - WOR-1-52-54 (SPAdes) (version 2) | ecosystem: Environmental > Aquatic > Marine > Intertidal zone >...
TTTTCTATTGGTTTCAGTTCAAACTGACTTTCCAGGACTGAGCGATACAGGGGCATAACAATGATCACCTGATGGCCTAATTTGGAGAGAGCAGCAGGTAAAGATGCCGAGACATCAGCCAAGCCACCAGTCTTAGCAAATGGAGTGACTTCTGAAGAGGCGAATAAGATTTTCAATTGACTCATAAACACTCTCCTTTAACCAAAAGCAATCACTCTTTTTCCCACTTTTTCAATAAATAAGGCTTTAGCTTCTCAAAAGTTTGAGCCTGTTGTTCGATAACCGCTTCTGCCTGCTCGTTATTCATCTCTTTCGTTCTATTTATGAAGGATGCCACCCGGGCATAATAAAGGGGACGCATGATTTCTACCAACTTTCCTCTATCCCTCTTCCATTGATGAAAAGTTGTGGCAAAATCATAGACAATCTTTACCCAATCCTCGGTAGGCATGAGGAAATTGTCGTTCTTCTTATTCTTTGCTAATTCTTTAAGAACTGTAAAACTCTCAGGATTAATGATCCTTTCCCAGAGAGCTGAGAAATTGTTAAACCCACCCTTGAAGTTTTCAATCATTCCAGGAAGATCTACCGAAAAGGCCTCAGGTTCTTTGGAAGGAGGTGTCCCGTATGTTGGAATAGGAGTACTTTCCTTGATCTTTTTCCATTTATCCGAATGATCTTCCATCAGCTGGAAGAGCGGGTAAACCACTTGTCTGAACATGGGTCCCAGTTTTTCGAGAGGATCTTTGACATCATGAATTTTTGTTCCCAAATGAGCCTGACAAATGGAAACATCCTGGATGATTGCAGAAGTCGTCATCCAGATGTCGATCCCGAAGCGGGCAATATCAGTCATCCAGACATCGAGCTCGCAGCGATAATAAAAGTCCATTGTTTTTCTGGAAAGGGCGAAGTCCCCTCCTATGGGTTGGCGAACGCGTTTGCCGAACAAGGCCCGGATAAGATTGTAAGCAATATTGTTGGTGATCGTGGCATCATATTTATAGCGGGAATAAACCGGAGCAACAAAATCTTCCCCATGAGTCAAGACAGGGTCTGCCAGAGCTTTAACCCATTCGGGAGTAATGCTTCTTAAGTCGGCATCGAATAAAACACAAACCTTCGCCTTTAAAAAAGAAGAAGCTTCGAATATCATACGCAGTGCACTCCCCTTTCCTGGAAGTCCTCGATAGATAGTGACGATCTTTTCGATAAAAGGATAGACGGTTTTATCCCTTGCCAGTTCTCTGGTGTCATCTGTTGACCCACCATCCGAGATGACGATAACAACTTTCAAATCACGGTAATGCTTGGCAATCCCTTCACTGACCATATCGATGACATGTTCGACAGTAGTATCATTGTTGAAACAGGGAATCCCTACTATCATGTCCACACCTTCGATCTTCTCCAAGCGCCTGTTTGCCCAGGGTCGCAGCGCAGTATGGAATTTCATCTTGCTCTCCTTTTTGATACTCTCAAGTTATGAAATGTATTTTCCTCGCTACAGATATTTTAGCATTTATGGTTATTATGTATCCAATCCATGAATTATAAACTGGGAGTTACTCTATAGCAAGATTTAATCTTTATCTATTTACTGTTCTTGCTTTTTCGAATAAACTAATCGATGATTTTATAACCCAATATCCTGCGTAAACATTTTAAGAAGGAGAAAGAAGACCATGGCAAAAATAAAAATTACAAATATCTTTAAAAAGTATTTCATCACCGGAATGGTTATTATTGTCCCCTTGTGGGTAACCATATTGCTTCTCAAGGCAGTTATCAGCCTGATCGACAATACGTTTAAGCTTTTACCTTCTTCAATTCACCCCAAGACCTATTTACCATTTTTTGGGATCGAGTTGATCATAGCCCTTCTGCTGATAATCATTGTGGGCTTAACAGCTAGTAATTTTTTCGGCAAAAAGCTTTTGCGGGTCGGGGAGATAATTTTGAACAAGATTCCTATTATTAAAACCATATACCAGGCCGTCAAACACTTGACTACAGGCATTGTGAGCGAACGAAAAATATTTTCTCGTGCAGTACTCCTCGAATTCCCGATAAAAGGCTTATCCTTTATCGGGTTTGTTACAGGGGAGAGCACTGACGTGATCCCTCAGCAGAACAGCAAGAAAATGTTGAAAGTCTTCATTCCCACCACTCCCAATCCCACCTCTGGATTTTTTTGTTTTGCCTCAGAGGATGAAGTTAAAGAACTTAACCTCACAGTTGACGAGGCCTTTAAAATGATAATCTCCGCTGGATATTCAGAGGTCATAAAAATTTAGGAGAAGAAAAAGTGAACCTAGAATCCTTTATCAGTTCGGAAATCTTTAAATGGATTGTTATGCCCTTGTTGATTTTTACAGCCAGAATTCTGGACGTCAGCCTGGGCACAGTGAGAATAGTTTTTGTCTCAAGAGGATTAAAATATCTCGCGCCTTTGGTTGGATTCTTTGAGGTTATAATCTGGCTTCTCGCTATAAGAGTGATTATACAAAACCTCAACAATGTTGCCTGCTATATTGCCTATGGTGCCGGCTTTGCTATGGGGACTTTTATTGGCCTTCAGATTGAGAAAAAGATAGCCATAGGGAATTCACTTATTCGGATTATTACAAAAAAAGACGCGACTGAGTTAATCGAGCATTTAAAAGAAAAACACTATGGGGTAACAAGCATTGATGCCCAAGGTGTGAAAGGAAAGGTTCATGTGATCTATATCATTGTTAGACGGCATGATATAGAAGATGCGGCTGGAATCATCAGAGAGTTCAATCCCCAGGCATTTTATACTATCGAAGACATTCGACTAGTGAGTAGAGGAATATTCCCGCTGAAAAAATCCTTTTCTCGCCATTTTCCACTGCTCGGCCCCTTCATTTTCTGGAGAAAAGGAAAATAGCTCTCCCGGGGAGCGAATAATGATACTTTTTTATACAGAATCCCTATGGAACAATCTTTCCAGAGGGAAAATTCTATTTGAAGGAGCAAAAATTGCTTTTTGATATAAAAAAAATAAATTTAATCATAATCCTGCTAATTTTTTCAACTCTGGTCATTCAAGCAGATGAGGGAGATGAGAAAAAAAAGAAGCCTTATTCTTCATCAACGAGTTTCTCTGTTTTGATGACATCAGGAAATACTCAAGAACTCACTCTAGGATTTGATACCGAACAAAATCTAAAATTCGAAAAAAATGAGATTCAGTTTAAAGGCAGCATCATCTATTCCCAGAGTGATGGAGCAAAAGAATCTGAAATTTATTACGGCCATCTCGAATACAGACGCAGCCTCTCCTCCAAAGCATATCTCCTTGGATTCGGGTCATTCGAAAGGAATGTTCTGTCAGGCTACAAATATCGCCTTGCTTATTCTGCTGGAGCTGGATACGCCTGGATGAAATCTGAAAAATTTGAATTGTCCTCAGAAATTGCTCTCGGCTTGAGCAAAGAGAATAACCTAGAAAAAGACAAGGAGGCAGAATTCCATTCGTCCTTCGCTTCCTCTCTGATCACCAGCAAGATGAAGATCAAGATTTCTTCCAATTCAGAATTAGTAATGCACGAAATATTTTTTATCAATCTTGACAACACAAATGACTATCGCTTGACTTCTCTTAGTTCCCTCTCAGTCAGCATCAGCAGGTATGTCGCTTTGAAAGTCAGCCATCAGCTGAAGTATAACCATCAACCTGTCCTTGGATTCAAAAGCACTGACCAATATCTTCTAAGCTCTTTAGTCCTGAATTTCTAAATATCCTCAGTTTCCTTAATCTTCCTCATCTCAAAGATCTTTCCTTAAGTGAGCCAATTCCTCTTCAGAATTTTTATTCTGTTAGAATCGAAAGAATTGTCTTTTATTGAATTCTTGGATTGAAATCATAGAAATCACAAAGAAGCTTTTGAAGAGACTTTGACTTAATGGGAAAAGATTTTCAGCTTTTCATAGCCTGGAAAATCTTCTTTTTTTATCTGGCCTTGAGGAAGGTTGAGTTCTTTAAGCAAATTATCCATAGCTTCAACCAATGGCGGAGGACCGGCGATGTAGAACATCCTTTCCTTATAATCAGGTATTTCTATCCCAACCACATCAAGGTTGATTCTTCCTTTCTTTCCAGTCCAACCATCATCAGGCTCAGAAAGGGTGAAAATAACCTTGAATTTTTTGTTTTGTTCCTGAATTTCTTCAAATTCTTTCTTAAAAACAATGTCCTTTTCGCAGTGGTTCCCATAGAGAAGTATAATATTCGTAGCCATCTGTCTATCTGTACAGTACCTTACCATACTTCGAAATGGAGTTATCCCGATACCTCCTGTAAGTATCCCGATTTTTTCGAACTCTCCTTCAAAGGTGAAAAAACCAAAAGGACCATTTATGCCAACTTTATCCCCTACTTTTAAAGCACCCAGCGCATTCGAAAAATCACTTCCGGTCAGTTTCTTGGTGAATTCTAAATAATCTTCTGAGGGACTGCTCGAAATTGTGAAATGTTTTAGCAGCTCTTTAGATTCTCCTTTGATTTTAATGTACATGAATTGTCCTGGTTTGTATTCAAAAGAAGCGGGTCTTTTGAACCTGAAGCTTTTAACCTCGTCCACCCTGGTTATAATATCTTGCACATCTGCCTCAAATTCCATGATGATTTTCTCCTTAGAATCAATAAGATATTAGAACTAGACTTCAAAATGACGACGGAAAAGAAATAATTCTTATAATAAGCCCATTTTCTTGAGAGCGTGCTCGGCTCTAACCATTTGTGGAGCTTCCTCTGGAAGATAAAGCACTACCCCACCTTTGGTAGGTCTGATTACAAGCTTTCCCTCTTTGGCCAGTTTGTTGGTCACTTTAACGGGGTCCTCTCCATCAAAATACTTCTTGAAAGCTTCATTAAAGCCGCTGTAAACCGAATGAATTCCTTTAAAATTACCTGTTCTCAATTTAGTGATAGCCTGTTTAATAAATTCCTCATGAGATAACTTGTTAGCCATTTTTGCCTCTTAAAATAATAAATTTTTTAGACTATATATATGACGTCTCATAAAGTCTATTTTCCCAAGGGCTTATACTTGGGAAAAGGATAACAATTCCCAAGAAAAGAGTCAAATTGAATTCATATCAGATTTTGCTGGCCACCCACAAAGAAAAGTCAGTTTCCGACATAGCTCCACTCATCCGGCCTCTTTCATAACTTTTGTAAAAGACAATGAAGGTAGGAACACCTTGAATCCCGAAATTCGCGGCAAATTCAGGAGACTCGTCCACATTCATCCTGATGGCCATGATTTCACCAGATCTTCTTTTGGCAAGTCCCTCTATTATAGGGTGCATCATATAATAGGGAGCACAGGTTGGAGAGTAGAAATCAATAAGAAGCGGAAGTTTCGAGTTCTGGATGAGATTAGCCAATTGGTATGGGGAAAGTTCGAGAACTTCACCAGGTACGGGCAAAGGGCTCCGGCAACGGCCGCAGACGATTTTTTTCCCTTGTGAATCCAAAGGATAATTGTTTGTCGCCCCGCAATTAAGGCAACTTATCTTTGCCTTTTCTGACAAACTCAATCCCTTCAGCCTCTAAGATGACTGCACATTCTTTTGTTCGGTACTTCTTCTCCGATAATTTTTCTACTTGTCTTTCTTGGGATAGGGCGGGACAGGGGGCAGCTTCTTTTCTTTTGTTTTTAATTCTTCAAGAATGACTTCAAGGGCCTTGTTGAGCTGTTCATCAATACCTACATATTCCTTGGCTGGATCGTTGTCTACATAAATATCTGGGTCCACCCCATATCCTTCGATGATCCATCCTTCTCCTTCTGCACCGTAAGTGGCAAACTCTGGTTTACGCAAGTAGCCCCCATCAAGAAGCGGCAAAGTGCCTCGGATCCCAACTACACCACCCCAGCTTCGCTTGCCTATTGTTTTACCGAGCTTATGCTTCTGGAACCGGTAGGGAAAAATATCCCCATCAGAAGCTGAAAACTCATCCATCAAACAGACCATGGGACCCAAAAAAGCCGCCCTAGGATCCGGTGAGGGGATTGTATTCCTGGCAACTTCAGCCATGGCAATTTCCCGCCTCAATCGGTCAATTATCATCGGAGAAACATTTCCTCCGCCGTTGCTCCGCACATCGATGATGAGAGCCTTCTTCCGGAGTTGAGGATAAAAATGCTTCACGAATTCATTCAGACCAGGCTGTCCCATATCCGGGAGATGGATATAACCGACTTTTCCCTCTGTTGCTTTAGTGACTTTTTCGATGTTTGTTTGGACCATATTGTAGTAATAAAGGGGGAGCTCATCCTCAATCGGTCGAACCACCACTTCCCGACTCCCCTTCTCCTGCGGCTCTGTGCTGACTTTAAGGGTAACCTGCTTTCCAACAGTATTCAGGAGGACTTCGTACATGTCTGTCATATCGTTAGTCGGTTTCCCATTTATGGCTATAAGATAATCACCTTCTTTAACATTCACCCCGACCTCAGTGAGCGGGGAGCGTAATGACTTATCCCAATTCTCTCCTTTCAGAATCTTTGTAATCTGGTAATAACCTGTCTTTAGATCTTTCTCGAATTGAGCACCCAGCAGGCCAACTTTTATCTTCTTAACCTTGGGCAAATCGCCTCCGCCCACATAAGTATGACCGACATTCAATTCTCCGATCATCTCTCCAATTACAAAAGTAAGATCGGCTCGGTGGTTTACTACTTTAGCTAAGGCTCCATAACGACTCTTCAACGCTTCCCAATCAACACCATGCATATTGGGATCGTAGAAGAAATCTTTCATCTGGCGCCAGCATTCATCAAAGATCTGGTTCCACTCCTTTCTCCGCTCCAGCTTCATCTCCATGCCAGATAGATCGAGCTTGTCTTTTATCTTGATTTGAGCTTTGGGAAGGTCGATTATGGCATAATCTTTGTCTTTAGAAACCAACATTTTCTTCATATCAGCAGAAATTTCATAGCCACTTATCTGGCCAAGGTCAGTCTCTTTCTGTTCCTTGAAGTCATACATATTCAAATTTGATTTTCTTTCTCCGTCTTTTCGCTTCATATAGTAAATCTTATCTCCGGTTGAAGTGATATGCTGATAATAGGCCACTTCTACGGGAAGACCGATGAGGCGGTTCTTCAGACCTTGAAGGTCTACTTTCACTTGGACTTCTTTATCTTGTTTTTCCTTTGTCTCCTCGGGCTTCTTCTTTTTCTTTTCAGCCATTTCACCTGCTTCACTGCTCTCCGTCTTTGGAATCACTTCGTCGCTCTTGGGCTCAAAGGGAGACTTAACATCCGCAGATAAGGTGACTAAATAAACTCTGGCCATAGCCAGATAAGCATGGTTCCATTCGGTACGGCTGAATACGGGGTTGAAATCCCTATCCGATACAAAGAACAGATACTTTCCATCCAGGCTGAAGGAAGGACTATAAGAGGAGTACCAGCCTTCGGTGACTTCATGGTTCTTTTTCGTTTGAAGAGAGAAGAGATAAATCTTCGGCATGCTCTCTGCCTCAGGCTTTGAGTAGGCAATCCATTGATTATCCGGAGCCCAGCAGTAATCGCGAATCTCCCAGGCTTTGGCTTTGACAACTTCTACGATTTCTTTGGTCTCGATATCCACATAATTGAGGCGGAGCTTTTTATCCCCCCAGAGGAGCTTTTTGCTGTCTGGGGACCAGTATATTTGGTATTTGTAAGTATCCCCATTTTTGGTGATTTGCTTAGCTTCTCCTGAACCACCCTGGGGCCTGATGTAAATCTCATCTGTTCCGCTGGCATCTGATATATAAGCGATCCATTTTCCGTCAGGTGACCACTTTGAATTCCTCTCATGGATACTCGATGTATTCGTTAAATTGCGAGTATTTCCGTGCTTGGCTGGCACGGTGAATATTTCTCCTCGGGCGCCGAATAAGGCCCGCTTGCCATCAGGAGAAATTTCATAGTTTGTCACCTTATCGCTGACTTTAACGATTTCATCTCGAGCAGAAATCATATCATCAGCGATGATGACAGGGACTTTCGCAGCCTTCTGCAGAGCCAAATCAAAGCGATAGATTTCGCCTCCGTTTTCAAAAACTACGGCCTCAGGACCAAGGGAAGGGAACTTAATATCAAAATCTGTAAAAGCGGTAAGTTTTTTCGTTTCCTTGGACTCAGTATCATAGACGTATAGATTCATCCTCTTGTTCTCATCGCGGTCGGAGAGAAAATAGACCTTGTCCCCCTGCCACATCGGAATGATATCTTGAGCAGGATTATTGGTTATGTTCTCTAATTTCTTCGTCTCAAAATCATAAACCCAGACATCATCAGCCATCCCCCCCCGATAACGCTTCCAGGTCCGGAACTCCCGGAAAATCCGATTATAGGCCAGTTTTTTATCTCGTGGGGAAAAAGAGCAGAATCCTCCTCGAGGCAAAGGTAACTGTTGGGGAATCCCACCATCGACAGATGCGAGATATAGCTGTCCATTAAAGCTATTCCATTCTCGCATGCGCGAGCGAAAAACGATATGTTTATTGTCATGCTTCCACCCCATGACAATATTGTTTGGTCCCATTCGGTCAGTGACATCATCACGGCCGAGGGAAGCAGTGTAGGTCAATCGCTTCGGTATTCCTCCTTCACGAGGTATCAGATAAACTTCCCGATTTCCGTCATATTCTCCTGTAAACGCAATCTTGCTCCCATCAGGGGAAAAGCGCGCAAACAACTCGAAGCCTTCATGACTGGTGAGTTTCCGAGCGACTCCTCCAGTCGAGGAAACGAGATAGAGATCTCCTGCATAGGTGAACACAATTTGGTCTTTATGGATCGTGGGAAAGCGAAGGAGACGAGCTTCTTGCGGGGCATACAAAATACCTGAAAAGAATATGAAACAAACAAAGACAGCGAAGATAATTCTTGATCTCATCTTACCTCCTCTCTTCAAGAAAACCTTAAATTTAACCAGTGAATATAGCACACCCTTAATAAGGAAACAAGTTATATGGGGAGGGTTCTATTTTTTCGCAATTTCCTCACTTCCCTCTGTTGTCTGTTGAGAAAAAATAGAACCGTCCCCTCTTTTTTAGTTCTATTTTTCTATCAAAACCATTTAATGAATTGAATTCCGAATAAAATATCATTATTAGAATGGTCATCAGAGTTAAAATAATTTCTTCTCTCCAACTTCACAAAAGGACGAATTTTTACTCCTCTGCCTACTTCGATGAATAATTCAAATTCCCCTTCTGACTCATCAGAATTTATCCTGAAATGGAGCTCAGCCCCAATATTAAAACTCTTGTTTAAGGTGTTTAGTCCTACAGCTCCTTCTGCATCATATTTATGGGTGAAATTAAAACCGCCGAGAAACTCGAATCTTAACTTTTTAGAAATCATATTGAAGTTTGGTTGATTCCTAAGTCCAATGCCCACACCTAGATTGGATCTGAATTCTTTGGCGACATCGATAGGCATAACAATATCATATCTCCAATAACCAAACACAAAGAGCTTATCCCCTGTTTTCTTTTCGTATTCCAGTGATAGAGGATATCTCAATCTTTCGGGCTCAAACATGCCAATAAATAAGCCTTTGCTCTCGAGGATAGGTATCATCCCTTGAAAAGAAAAAAGCACCCTCCGCTGAGAAGTCTTGAAGAATTCGAGTTTAATCTCTTTGGCAGCAAAGGCTTTATAGGAGTCATCGAAAGGATAATACCCCCATTTAAACCTTAAATGTTCAACATAATTTTCAGCTTTGCCATCCGATTTTAAACGAATTCCTAAATAGGTCGTATTCTTGTATTCATAATGCTTAGTGTTTCTGATGAACAAATCTACACTTTCATTTAAAGCGGAGGAAAGCTCAATCTCATGCAATATTTCATCAAAATCCACGAGTTTAACCTCGCCCGTCAGAGAGAATTCTGATTTAAGAATTCTTGGAAAATCAAAATTCAGCAACCCTAGGTTCTTGTAAGAATCACTCCCTCCGATGTAAGTTCCCAATCCAAATCCCAATCTGTAATTTTTTTTGCAAAGCCATAGCCTTCCAACAAGCTCATTGACATCAAGGACATTTGAATAAACTTCTGAAGAAATATGCCGGCACATATGATTAAGGCTAGCTTCGAGAATCAAATTATCAGTTAAAGCTCTCTTCAAACCCATCTTGAGCCAGAAATCGACCTCACCTTGAAGACGGCTGTTTATTCTTTGATAATACATTATTTTAAAAAAAAGCAGATTTGATTTCAGAGGAAAATGAAATTGAAGTTTAGGTCTGTAGAATCTCCTCTCAAAGGAATCAACCCCAAGCTCGACCTCTGCCTCGGCTTTGGCCTTTGAGAGCTGAAAATCATCGAAACTTGAGCAAGCGAGTAATTTAGGCAGAAAAAGACAGATAAAAAGAAAACCCGCTATGATAGGTTTTTTTATTTCCATATAACCGCAGAATTATAACGTATTTTAAAACCAAAATCAGCTTCTATCCCCTGGAATCACTTATAGCTCGGCCCAGACTTTTTTGAAAAAAAATTAGGGACGGTTCTATTTTTTCGCAGTTTCCTCACCTAACCCTGTTAACCGTTGAGAAAAAATAGAACCGTCCCCTATTTCTCCAGTCTTCGAGGGAAGTTGACGAGATTGGAAGAAATTTCATTCATTGATTTTTTACAGACATGAATTTAAAATGAATCAACAGCTATCTAAAGGAGTAAACAGATGGAAATTCTAAACAAAGAAGTTACTGAGGCCACCAAGAAAAAATTCAGCGAAGAACTTGAGAATCCTGTTACGCTCATCTTCTTTACTCAAGAACCAAGTCGTCTCGTTGTTCCTAAACATCTTAAGGGACAAGAGTGTCTCTATTGCAAAGAGACGCGGCAGCTCTTAGAGGAAGTCAGCGCACTTTCGGATAAAATAAAACTTATTATCTATGACTTTGAAGGGGACAAGGAAAGGGCGAAGGAGTATGGAATCGATAAAATCCCGGCCACAATCATCCTCGATGAGAAAGATTACGGAATAAGATTCTTCGGTATCCCATCTGGATACGAATACGCAAGCCTGATCGAAACTATAGTCGATGTCTCTAAGGGAAAAACCACCCTGAGTGATAAAACTAAAGATGCTCTTAAGGAAATTGATAAAGATATTCATATCCAGGTCTTTGTCACTCCAACCTGTCCTTACTGTTCCATGGCTGTGAGATTAGGACATCAGTTTGCTTTTGAATCTTCTTTCATAAAGTCTGAGATGGTTGAAGCCACAGAATTTCCCCATCTGACTCAAAAATACAATGTGTTCGGCGTTCCAAAAACTGTCATCAACGAAACGACATTCATAGAGGGAGCCGTTCCAGAGGAAACTTTTCTCGAGCAGGTCCTGAAAGCCCAGAGTCCCCTTGAAGAAAAACAAAAGACTGAAGAGATAACATAAAGGATTGTGCCAAGGAAAATTTGAAAAGCCAGACAATTGTGAGACCTATAAAGGATAAAAACATGAATAAACTGAACTTTATCTTTTACCCAAGATCTATAGCCGTCATCGGCGCTTCAAGGAAGCCAGGAAGCGTCGGCCAATCGCTTTTAGCCAATATCATCAGTAACCGCATTCAAGGGATTGTTTATCCAGTTAACCCCAAAGCCAAAGGAATTTTAGGAATTAAGAGTTACCCTACCGTGACAGAGATTCCTGATGTCGTCGATTTAGCAGTGATCATTGTGCCCAGCCAATACGTTCCATCAGTTTTGGAGGAATGTGGCCAGAAGGGAGTCAAGGGCGCCATAATCATTTCTGCAGGATTTAAAGAAACAGGAGGTGCAGGGATCGAATTGGAGCAAGAAGTAAAGAACATTATCCAAAAGTACAATATTTCTCTTTTAGGTCCGAATTGTTTGGGAATCATCAACACCGATCCTAAATCCTGCTTGAATGCCACCTTTGGCATGCAGTTTCCGAAAGAAGGTAACATCTCTTTTGTCTCTCAGAGTGGAGCTCTCTGCGTGGCTGTTCTTGAATATGCTAAGGAAGCCAACGTCGGATTTGCCAAGTTCATCAGCATGGGAAACAAGGCCGATATAAATGAAAATGAGCTTTTACTTTATCTTAAGGAGGACCCTAAGACTGATGTGATACTGATGTACCTCGAAGACTTGGTCAACGGAAGAGAATTCATGAGAATCGCCCGCGAAATAACCAGCAACATCTCGGACCCCAAGCCCATCATTGCTCTTAAAGCAGGGAGTACTGTCTTGGGCGCAAGGGCAGCTTCTTCTCACACTGGCTCCCTAGCTGGTTCTGATAAGGTTTATGACGCCATCTTCGAACAGTGCGGAGTGCTTAGAGTAGAAACCTTGGAAGAACTCTTTGATTATGTGAGGGCTTTTTCCAGCCAACCTCTTCCTGAAGGAAATAAGGTGGCTATCATCACCAATTCTGGAGGGCCAGGGATATTAGCCACTGATTCATGCATTCATTATGGATTGAATGTGACTTCACTAAGTCCAAAAACGGTTCAATCTTTGAAGAAAGTCCTGCCTCCGACTGCAAGTTATAATAATCCCGTTGATCTCATCGGGGATGCTCATCATGATCGCTATGAAGCCTCTCTCAAGGAAGTGCTGAAAGATGAGAATGTTCATTCTTCAATAGTCATCTTGACTCCCACTGCTTTCACTAATGTAGAGAAAATCGCCACTTCAATCGTCAAAACAGCCAAAATCTATAAGAAACCTGTTTTGGCTTGTTTTCTGGGAGTCTATGATGTATCGAAAGGTATCGAAATCCTAGAGGAAAACGGAATACCCTCCTACAGATTTCCTGAATCTGCCGCCAGAGTCCTCTCAGAAATGACCAACTACACCTGGTGGCTTCAACGCCCCAAAACCGGAATAAAGAAATTCAAGGTGAATAAAACAAAGGCCAAGAAAATCATTGAATCCGTCCAGAAAGAAGGACGCTCTTTTCTCTTGGAACAAGAAGCCTATCAAGTTCTTGAGGCTTATAAATTTCCGGTAATTAAATCCATCCTTGCTAAGGATGAAAAAGGAGCTGTGGAGATAGCTTCAAAACTTGGATTTCCTGTAGCCATGAAAATCGTATCTCCTGATGTTCTTCATAAATTTGACTACGGGGGAGTTAAACTCAACCTTAAGAATCAAAGTGACGTGCGCAAGGCCTACCGCGAAATACTGCGCAATGTCCGAACTAAAAAGCCTAAAGCTCGAATAACCGGAATGATCGTCGAGACAATGGCTCCTGAAGGAAAAGAAGTCATTTTAGGAATGAACAGAGATCCCCAGTTTGGCCCGATCCTGATGTTCGGCTTAGGAGGCATATATGTCGAGGCTTTAGAAGACGTGACATTCCGGCTGGCTCCTATCCGGGAGCTCACAGCTGCCGTGATGATCAAAAAGACAAAAACTCACAACATACTGAATGGTTATAGGGGGGGACCAGTTTATGATATCCCGGCCATCGAGGAGTGTTTGAAAAGATTGAGCCAACTTGTTTCAGACTTCGACCAAATAAAGGAACTGGACGTCAATCCTCTTATTGTTCATGAAAAAGGAAAGGGTTGTACCATTGTCGATGCTAGGATAATCCTAGACTGAAACCAACCTTTGCGCCCCCTATTTCATGAACACCCTCTTGTTCTGAATACAATGAGGACCATGTCCATCGGGCTTATCGGACTGTTTCTGACTCCCATAAATGAGCAGCGCTGGAAAAAATTGTTGTCATTTATAAGAACTCCTGACTCACTCAGATTCTTCCTTCATATAAATTGACATTGAGAACCTTACTGCTATAATAATCTTTCTGATGGCTCTCTTTAAGAAGGAAAAGAAAAACCGAGTCTGCGTTATCGGATTAGACGGAGTGCCTCATTCTCTGCTTCTCGAGCTCTCCCAACGGGGAATAATGCCAGCCATGCAGAGGCTCATCGATTCAGGTCATCTTCATAAACTTAAAGCAAGCCTTCCTGAAATTTCGGCTGTGAGTTGGACAAATTTCATGACCGGGACAAATCCCGCGACTCATGGCATTTTCGGCTTCACCGACCTCAAACCAAACTCCTACGAGCTTCGGTTTCCGAACTTTCTCAACCTAAAAAAAGAGACATTCTGGGACCTTCTTGGGGAAAAGAAAAAAAGGTGTATCATTATCAACCAGCCCTCCACTTACCCCGCCAGGAAAATAAACGGAGTCTTAATCTCAGGCTTTGTAGCCATTGAATTAGCTAAAGCCGTCTACCCCCCTACTCTCAAAGCTCCTCTTGAACAATTGGGCTATCTGATAGACATTGACACCCTCAGATCCAGAGACAATCATGATTTTCTCTGGGAAGAACTGGATAAGTCACTGGAAGGGCGTCAGAAAGCCTGGAAATACTTCTGGAAAGAGGATTGGGATTATTTTGAATTTGTCATCACTGGAACCGACAGGCTTCAACATTTCTTATGGACAGCTTATGAAGATGAAAATCATCCTTATCATCAAAAATTCCTGGATTACTATGCCCAAATTGACCGAGTGATAGATACGATTGTAGATTCCTTCCGAGGATTAGCCGCTGATGATGGACTCTTTCTACTTTCAGACCATGGCTTCACCAAAATTGAACAGGAAGTTTATCTGAACACCTGGCTCAGGGACAACGGATATCTAGAATTTGAGAATTCATCCCCAGAAAACCTGAATGAAATTTCTGAATCATCCAGGGTTTTTGCCTTAGATCCAAATCGTATTTATCTCAATCTGAAAGATAAATTTCCCAAAGGAAGCGTAGATCCATCAGAAAAAAATTCTCTAAAAGAAGAGATTAGGGAGCAGCTGACAAACCTGGAATATGAAGGAAGAAAAGTCATTAAAGAAATTTTTTATGCGGAAGACATTTACTCAGGGCCTTATCTCGCTAATGGTCCGGATATAATCGTTCTCTCTGAATATGGGTTTGATATGAAAGGTTCCATCAAGAAAAAAGAAGTCTTTGGCAAAACAGACCTCCAAGGCATGCACACCTGGGACGACGCCTTTTTCTGGGCGAACAAAGAATGCGGCCAAGACCTGATGATCTCCGACTTAGCCGACATAATCCTGAGAAATTTTTAAGGACAATACATGCGAAAAAATCTAATAAAGAATCAAAGAATACTGAGCCTCGTTTTTTTCTTCCTTTTTCTAGCCTTGCCTCTCCATTCCTACATCGGGCCCGGAGCAGGATTTGCCTTTCTTTCCTCTTTCCTGGTTCTATTTCTCACTTTCCTCTTGGCCATTTTCTCCTTTCTCTCTTGGCCCTTTCGCTTCCTCTTCCGCCTGATACGAGGCCAAAGAGCCTACCAAAAAAGCAAAATCAGCAAACTGGTCATCGTCGGGCTGGACGGCCTCGAGCCAACCCTGGTCGAGAAATTCATTTCAGAGGGGAAACTCCCTCATCTTTCCAAGTTAAAAAAACAAGGAACTTATCAACGACTTCAAACAACTACCCCTGCCATTTCTCCGGTAGCTTGGTCCTCTTTCATGACCGGGACCAATCCCTCCAAGCACAACATCTTCGATTTCTTAAGCCGAGACCCAAACAACTATCTGCCTGACCTTTCTTCGGCCCGCATCGGCAAACCCAAAAGGGTTCTTTCTCTGGGGAAATACAACATCCCCCTCTCCAAACCAGAAATCAGGGGGCTGCGCAGAAGTGTTCCCTTTTGGAAAATCCTGGGGGAAAAAGGAATTTTCAGTACTATTTTAAGAGTCCCTATCACTTTCCCGCCTGAAAAATTCTCAGGGCATCTGCTCTCTGGTATGTGTGCTCCCGACTTGAAGGGAAGCCAAGGGACTTTCACCTTTTACACATCGGATGAAGACAACGTAAAAAAACGAGAAGAGGGAATCACCATACCTGTTACCATCGAGGAAAACAAAATTGAAACATATATTTCTGGTCCCGAGAACTCCCTGTTAAAAAAAGAAGAGGAGCTCCGCCTTCCTCTCACTATAACTCTTGATAGAGAGAAAGAAGAAGCTTGCCTTGAGGTATGCGGCCAAATAATCAGCCTGAAGAAAAATGCATTTTCCGACTGGATAAGATTGACTTTTCGTCCAGGCTTTGGGATGAAAATCAAAGCCATCTGCAAATTTTATGTTTCCCAAATTTCCCCTCATTTTGAAATGTATCTTTCCCCGCTGAACATCGACCCGGAAAAGCCTGCTCTTCCCATTTCCCAGCCTTTTATTTATTCCGTTTATCTCGCCAAACTCTTGGGTAGCTTTATCACTTTAGGAGAAGCAAACGACACCTGGGCTCTGAACGAAGATGTGCTCAGCGAAGAAGCCTTCTTAGAATTCACTTATGCCAACCACCAGGAATGGGAAAACATGTTCTTTAACGCCCTGAAAAAAACCAAAAAAGGAGTCGTGACCTGCGTTTTTGAGACGACTGACAGCATTCAGCATATGTTCTGGCGCTATCTAGATGAGAAGCATCCTGCACTGAAAAGCCCTCAAGCCAGAATGAGTTCCAAAGTCATCGAAGAGCTGTACCAAAAAATGGATGAAATGGTCGGAAGAATCATGGATAAACTGGATAAAAAAAGCATCCTGATTGTCATGTCTGACCATGGGTTCAAATCCTTCCGGCGGGGTGTCAATTTAAACTCCTGGCTTTATCTGAATGGTTACCTCTCCCTGAAAGAAGGAAAGACTGAAAGCGATGAATGGTTCAAGGATGTTGACTGGGAAAGAACCAGAGGCTATGCCTTGGGCCTGGGCGGCCTCTACATTAACCAGAAAGGAAGAGAGGCCAAAGGAATTGTCAACCCCGGAGAAGAGACAAAATCTCTAAAAGAAGAGCTTTCGGCGAAACTCGATGGCCTCAAAGATGACGCAAATGGTGCTATCGCGATCAACCATATTTTCGACCGGGATAGACTGCCTTCTGGACCATATAAAGAAAATTGCCCTGATTTCTTGGTGGGCTACAACGAGGGCTACCGTGTTTCATGGGATTCAGTAACCGGAAAAGTCAATAACGTCGTTTTTGTGAATAACACAAAGGCCTGGAGTGGAGATCATTGCATAGACTTTCGGATTGTGCCTGGTATATTCTTCTGCAATCAAAAAATAAACACTGATAAGCCTTCTATCATGGATATCGCTCCCACCGCACTCGAGCTGTTTGGAATCCAAATTCCCAAACACATGGACGGGCATTCTTTGATAGATGTCCAGAATCTTTTTTCAGATCAAAAGAGGAGAGAAAAATGAATAAATTGAATAGAAGAGAATTCATCAAACTTAGTTTGAGCGCAGGGTCTTTCTTTGTCTTAGGAGGATCTTCGGCACCAATCATTAAAGCCTCTGGTAAGAAGGAAACTCCGCAAAAGGTCATCGTTCTCGGACTTGATGGCATGGACCCTCATCTGGTGTCTGTGTTGATAAAGCAAGGAAAACTTCCCAATTTTCAACGCCTTCACAGCCAAGGAGACTTCCGCCCTCTTCGAACCAGCATTCCTCCCCAGAGTCCTGTAGCCTGGTCTAATTTTATCACCGGCATGAATCCAGGCGGGCATGGCATCTTTGACTTCCTCTATCGAGACCCAGAAAACTACATTCCTGTTTTTTCGGGAGCCTCTGCCGAAGCAGCCAAAAGCGCGATAAAAATCGGAAATTTGGTCCTCCCCCTCTCTGGAGGAAAGATCAAAAACCTCCGTAAGGGAAGAGCCTTCTGGCAAACCCTTGAAGATCATGATATTCCAGCTACTATCTTCAAAATGCCCTCCAATTACCCTCCGGTGCCGACAAAACAAAAGACAATATCTGGCATGGGAACGACCGATATTCTGGGAAATCCAGGGCTTTTCAACTATTACACGACTGAATTCTTAGAATTAAAGGAAGATATCGGTGGAGGAAGAATCCATGAAGTCTATGTCATCGGAAATAAAGCGGAAGCAGAGCTCCCGGGCCCCAGAAACGATTTTAAGAAGGACAGGCCAGAATCATCGCTTGATTTTACAGTTTTCCTGGACCCAATAAATCCTTTGGCCAAGATTGTCATCCAGGACGAGGAGTTTATCCTGAAAGAAGGAGAATGGAGCGACTGGAAAAGAGTCCACTTCCCCATGATCCCTACCCAGAGCGTCCCTGGCATCTGCAGGTTTTACCTGAAGCAAGTTCGGCCCGAATTCAAGCTCTACATTTCTCCGATTAACATTGACCCCAGCGCCCCTGCTCTCCCTATTTCTACACCATCTCATTATGCAGAGGACCTCGCCAAGAAATTCGGAGGCTTCTACACCCAAGGTTTACCCGCTGATACCAAAGCACTGGACCATGGGGTATTTGACGACGGGGAATTCTTGGAGCAGGACAATTTTGTGTTGCAGGAGCGGATGGAGATATTTGATTATGAATTATCAAGGTTTGAATCTGGGCTTCTCTTCTACTATGTCTCGAGTACTGATCAGCGTCAGCACATGTTCTGGCGACTCATCGATACAGAACATCCTCTCTATGATCCAAGCCTAGCATCTAAATATGGACAAACGATTGAGAACATCTACGTCGAGATGGATAAAATGCTGGCCAAAACAATGAATAAGATGGATAAAAATACAATCCTCATGGTCATGTCTGACCATGGATTCACTCCCTTCCGGCGCTCCTTTCATTTAAACAGCTGGCTCAAAGAAAACGGATACCTCAGCCTCATCAATGAATGGAAAAGAGGGGAAGAAGATTTATTCATGAACACCGATTGGTCGAGGACCAAGGCCTACGCTTACGGAATAAACAGCCTCTTCATCAATCAGGTAGGAAGAGAGGGTGAAGGCATTGTGCGATCTGGTGCAGAAAAAGAAGCTTTAGTGAGAGAAATCGCTCAGAAACTGGAACAATTCAAAGATCCAGAAACAGGTGAAAGAGTCATATCCAGGGCCTATGTAGCCAAGGATGTTTACCAGGGTAGCCATGTCAAGGATGCACCAGAAATAATCGTTGGTTATAATCGAAATTACCGCGCCTCTTGGAGCACTCCTTTAGGAAGAGTCCCAAAAAACCTCGTTGAAGACAACAAGGAAAAATGGAGCGGTGACCACTGCATGGATCCAAATGTAATTCCAGGAATTCTGCTGATCAACCGCAAATCGAAAGTCGAATACCCGGCCCTCTATGATCTAACAGCGACTATCCTGGACATATTCGGAATTAATAAGCCGAATGAAATGATCGGTCAATCAATACTTTAGCAAGATAAACTAGACTGGCAAATCCAGCGCGTCTAGTTTCTTTGTGTACGTGAATTAGGAGAGATAAATGGGTAAAGCCAAAGTAAGATTAGGCAAAGATTTAATGGATAAGGTTAAAAAATACGCCGAACTCGCTGGCTATTCCTCTCCAGAAGAGTTTATCACTCACTGTCTGGAAAAGGAGATTTCCAAACTCGAAGAATCAGAATCTGAGGAGGAAATCAAGAAAAAACTTAAAGGATTGGGATACATATCATAATAGAAAAGCTCAACTCGCTATACGAGCTAAGCGGGCTAGACGAAAATAAAAAGGAAAGAGATAAAATAATAAAATCAAACAAATAAGCATGGTTTGAGGTTCTCGGATGTGGATATTTAATTCGATCTTTGGCAAGATATTTGAATTCATATTTTTTCCTTTTAGAAATCTCAGCTCCTGGATTGGAATGATTCTTATCTCATTAATAACTGGACTCCTGATGCTCGTCGTATTTCGCTATACATCCAACCAAGTAGGCATAAGAAATGTCAAAAATAAAATTAAAGCTCACTTGCTCGAACTTCGCCTTTTCAAGGACAGCCTCGCACTTTCTCTCAAGGCTCAGGGAAGCATCCTCCGTTATAATTTAAAGTACATCGGTTATTCGGGAAAGCCTCTGCTGGTGATGATCATCCCCCTTATTCTAATCTTGATTCAGCTTAATTTCTGGTTCGCCTATCAGTCTTTGGAGCCAGGAGAAGCAACAATCCTCAAACTCAAACTGAAAGAGGGTCAGAATATCCTCGATTTAGACATTTCTGTCGAACCCACTCCATCCTTGACCATCGAAACCCCTCCTTTAAGGATTGAAGAGGGAAAAGAGATCAACTGGCGGCTACGGCCAGCGGATAAAGGTCTTCACACTCTCACTTTTAGGATAAACGGAAAGACTTTTATAAAAAGAGTCGCTGTAGCCCAGAAGCCTCTCAGCAAAATATCGCCTCTTAAAGTTCAACGGAATTTCATTGATGAATTGTTTAACCCTGGTGAGGCTCCTCTCTCCAAAGACCTCCCCGTTAAATCCATTGAAGTTAAATATCAAGCAAAGAATATGAACCTTTTCGGCTGGCACATCCACTGGATAATTGCCTATTTTGTTTTATCGATCATCTTTGGCTTTGCTTTTAAAGGAATTCTTAAGGTCGAAATCTAACTCCCTTATAATTCTTTTTTCTCTTAAACTCTTTTGGTATCATAGAATGACATTACGAGAAAGGATCCAACAATGAAAATTGAACCCTTTAAGATGGAGCGTATGCAATCCACCTGGGAAAACGTCGTGACTTACAACCTGTCGGAAAGCGGTGTTCATCCTATTCCCCTCAAGGAGCTGATCAGTCAGGAAGAATTGGATGAGCTACTAAGCTTAGAACTCGGTTACTGTCAAACCAACGGAACTCCGGAATTAAGAAAAACTATCAGTCGACTTTATCCTGGTTCCAATCCAGACCAAATCCTGGTGACTAATGGTTCAGCAGAAGCCAATTTCATTTTAATCTGGAGCAATATAGAGCCGGGCGATGAAGTGCTCTTCATGCTTCCCAATTACATGCAGATGTGGGGCCTTCTCAGGGGATTCGGTGCGAGTGTAAAGCCATATTATCTCCGTGAGGAATTGAGCTGGGCTCCTGACTTAGATGAGCTAAAAAAACTGATGACCAAGAAAACGAAAATGATTGTTGTCACCAATCCCAACAATCCGACTGGAGCTACTTTGAGTGAAGAAGCCATGAAGACCATCACTGAACTTGCTGAAGGAGCTGGCGCCTGGATTCTCTCGGATGAAGTCTACCAGGGTGCAGAATTTGAAGGAGAACCGACACCAAGTTTCTATGGGAAGTATGATAAGGCGATTGTGGTAAACGGACTCTCAAAAGCTTATGGACTCCCAGGTCTGAGAATGGGCTGGATTGTTGCTCCTGAAGACTTTATTAAAAAAACTTGGTCTTACCATGACTACACGACCATCTCTCCATCTATTCTCAGTGATCGTTTGGCTCAGCTCGCCCTTTCTTCTGAAAATAAAGAAAAAATTCGCCGAAGAACACAAAGCATACTGAAGAGCAACTTCCCCATAATAGAATCATGGTTCAAGGAAAAGAATGGCCTTTTCGAATTCGTCCCTCCCCAAGCAGGAGCCATCGTCTTTGTCCGCTATAACCTAGAGATAAACTCAACTGAACTGGTAAACAAGTTAATCCACGAAAAAAGCGTCTTGGTTGTTCCAGGAGACCACTTTGAGATGGACCATTATCTCCGTATTGGCTTCGGGGAGAAAGAAAAAAAGTTACTTGAAGCCTTAGAGCTCATCGGAGAAACATTGAATGAGATAAAAAGAAGAGAAGGTTAGAAACCAAGAATAAATTAAGGAATTTTATTAAACCAAACAATTTCATTAAGCTTTCTTCTTTTTCTCTCTCGCGAAGGTTTCTTTTCATAATACCCCATGGCCATTAAGGAGACGATTTTATATTTCCGAGGAATATTAAGAAATTTTCTGGTCCTCCGGGGATTAAACCAGCCAATCCAGCATGTTCCAAGGCCAAGTTCTTCAGCCTGGAGTACGATATGCTCGCCAGCTATTCCTATGTCGATATAGTAAAAGTTTATGTCCTGAATCTGTTTTCCTATTCTGTTGGCAATGATATCTAATCGAGCCAAAATTACGATTATAGCTGGGGCTTTGGCTGCAAATTTTGTGGGATAGTAAATCCCAGAAAAGGCTTCTCTGGCCAATTTTTCTAGTAGTTTCGGGTCATCAATGACTAAAAATCTCCAGGGCTGAACATTACTGGCTGATGGAGCAACGCGAGCAGCTTCTAGACATGTTAGAATTTTTTCTCTCTCCACTGGCCTGTCCAAGAACCTGCGGATACTTTTCCTGCTTTGAACAAGCTGCTGAAAAGAAGATTTCTTTTTCAATCTGCTCTCTTTCGATAAAATAAAGCCAGAATTAGGGGCTTGGATCTTTCTAAGATGAGAATGTTTTATCATATTCAAGACCTGTTTGAAAGAGGAAAGAAAATATCTCTCTGAGTTTGCAATCAGAAATGAAAATATAATAACATGAGAAAAAAGAAACAAGGAGGAAAGATTGTCCAAGAGACTTTTCATGCTCATCTGGGCTTTACTGCTCCTCACTGTAGGTCCCGAGCTTCTCCTTTCCCAAAAGACCTTCTGCAAACAAATAGCCAATTACACAATGGATGTTAAATTAGACCCTGAGAAGAAATTGATCAACGGGAAAGAGCTTCTTTCCTGGACCAATGACTCCGATTTTTCTGTTGAGGAGTTATGGTTTCATCTCTACTGGAATGCTTTCCAGAATAACATGAGCACCTTCCTCTTGGAAGAAAGACGAAGAAGAGGAAGAACGGTTTCTGCCTTTAGAAAAGAAGACTGGGGGTATTGTCAGGTGGAATCTATGAAGATCGTAAAAAGCTCTTCTTTTGGGGAATACGATTTAATCCCATCCCTCCAATTCAGACAGCCTGACGATGATAACTTTCATGATCAAACAGTTTTTTCCGTGAAGCTACCCCAGCCCCTTCAACCAGGAGAAACGATCTTCTTGGATATTGCCTTTCTAGCAAAAGTTCCTCGCCCTATCTCTCGCACAGGCGTCTATAAAGACTATTATTTCATTGCTCAGTGGTTTCCAAAGATTGGCGTTTTCCAGGATGGCCGATGGAATTGCCACCAATATCATTCCTCGAGTGAATATTTTGCTGACTATGGAACATACGACGTCAAGATCACAATTCCCTCAGCATTCATAATCGGGGCAACAGGGGAACATTTAGATAAAACAGATAACGGCGACGGCACGACCACCCATCACTTTTACCAACACAGCATCCATGACTTTGCATGGACAGCCAGCCCTCGTTTCCTTGAATTCAAACAGGAGTTTCATTTTTCTCCGGGCAAATCAACAGAAATCACTCTTCTCCTCCAGCCTGAGCATAGAAAACTTAAAGACCGTTACCTGAATGCTGTCAAAGCAGCAATTAAATACTGTAGCCTCTTTTATGGCGACTATCCTTACTCAACAGTGACCTGTGTGGACCCAGCATACAACAGCCGTTCAGGAGGGATGGAATACCCGACTTTTTTTACAGGTAGTGCTTATTTTCTTACTCGAAAAGGCATCCCTAGTCCAGAAGGAGTCACTATCCATGAATTTGGCCACGGCTATTTCTATGGTTTGGTAGGAAGCAATGAGTTTGAGAATGCCTGGATGGACGAAGGATTCACATCCTTTTTAGATACTGAAGTCTATTATGCCGCTTATGGTGAACCACTCTATTCTGAATACTATTTCGGTATTCCGGTGACTTTCAACAGGATAAAAATGCCCATCGAATCAGAAGGAATCTCCTCCCACCGTCAGACTTCTGATATGGATAATATGCAGCGCTTCTCGTGGCGGTTCATGGAAAGTAGTAGCTATGAAGCCAATTCTTACGGAAAGGCCGAACTTATGCTCAGAACGCTTAAAAGGTTCATGGGAAGAGAGCTTTTTGCGAAGATGATCAAAGCCTATTCACAGCGCTGGTGGTTTAAGCATCCCCGACCTCAAGATTTTTATGATATTGTCTCTGAGTACATGGACCAGGATATGAGTTGGTTCCTAGACCAATTCATCTACAGTTCAGGAAAGCTTGATTACGCTATCGGAAAGATCAGCAGTTATAAGAGAAAACAACCTCAAGGCTGGTTCAAAGGGCAATACCAAGAAGAGAAACAAAAAATACCAGAAGAGATCGGATATGAGTCAGAAGTCCTCGTGCGCCGTCTCGGAGAAGTCAAAATTCCTGTTGAAATAGAGGTTGTTTTCGAAAACGGTAAAGTTGTCAGAGAAAAATGGGATGGGCAGTATCGCTGGAATAAATTCAAGTACAAAAGTCCTTTCAGGATAATGGCTGCGGTGGTGGACCCTGAATTCAAACTGGTACTCGATGTCAACCGGACCAACAACAGCATGATGAGAAAACCCAACAAACTTTCCCTTTGGAAATGGACCTCCAACTGGATGCTCTGGCTCCAACACGCTTTGGAGCTTTTCACTATTTTTGGCGGCTAGAAAGAGGGGAACCATGCGAGCTGGGCTCAATTGCATCGAGGGATTCAAAGCCACCCGCAAAGCAAGTCAAATGGTGGTTCTTCTTTTCCTCATCAATTTCATTTTCTCTCTCTTTCTCGCGATCCCTTTGTATCACAGCCTTAAAGAATCCATCGGTCAAAGCCAGGTGGGAGAAAAAATGACTGAAAGTTTTGACTATCTGTGGTGGCAAGAATTCAAAAATAAAAGTCAAG
>Ga0209636_10001351_pt1 | contig 24605 bp, 20 predicted proteins | sample DeeMarSWOR152_54_FD_187464 | JGI IMG/M metagenome (GOLD analysis project Ga0209636, IMG submission 187464) | Marine sediment microbial communities from White Oak River estuary, North Carolina - WOR-1-52-54 (SPAdes) (version 2) | ecosystem: Environmental > Aquatic > Marine > Intertidal zone >...
CCTCAAAAAGTAAAATACATGTGGAGATTGGAGAATATAGGATAATCAATGTTAAACTATAACTCTTATCTCGATAATATATCTATTAGCCAAAAAGAGATAATCTGTTACACGTGTAACAGTTGAGAGAAATTTGCACAATTTGACTCCCCTTAGAAGAATAGGTTATTCTGGAAAAAAGAAAAAAAGATCTTGGCAATGGATTCATCTACACAAGTCAATCCTGATCCCAAGGACCTTCTTAACGTCATGAGTACGTTCCTACATCAGTCTGTATGATATCTCGCATCTCAGGCGCAAAAGAGCCCCTAAAACAAATTGGGTTAGTGACGTAAGTAACCAACTCTTTATACCATATCAGGTAATTTGTTTTTTTAGTTAGTTTCTTATCCATTTATTTCCCCTCTTTTATATTTCTATTCCCATTTGTCACTCAAATGTCTCATTTTATTTATTTTTCGGTGCCCTTGTTGACGAAAAATGGAGACTCTTTCAGAATCAAAACCCTGAAATGTAAGCACAAAATTAGAAAAAGAACCCTATGATGGGCACAATCAAAATCTTTAATGAAAATAAAGAATAATTCTGAGTATTCTGGCAATCTATTGGAGAATCACAGAAATAATTGTCATACTATCACTTTCTTATTCCATTCCAATTTTCGTTCATGATACAGTAAAGAGGAACCAAGAGATTGTTACACGTGTAACAAAATTGAGAAACCCACTAAAGATGTGACAACGTACAGTAACGATAGAATTTAAATATGGCTGCAGGTACTGGAGCAAGGAAGCGATTGCCATGACAGTTAATAACCCAAAAGATCTGGAACAGTCTGGATATACAATAGCATACCAAGGAAGAGAACTATCTAGTGAGAAAAAGAAAGAAATATTTGATAAATTACAGAAAATAGTTGGCAAAAAAAATGTTTCAGACAGAGAAATAGACAAACTATCATACTCAAAGGATTACTGGCCCATAGCATTACGATGGACACTGGAAGGGAAAGTAGCAGCTTTGCCTGACTTTGTTGTGTGGCCAGAAAAGACGCAGCAGGTTTCTCACATCGTACAACGTGCCAATGAAGAAGAAATACCTGTTATACCCTTTGGAGAAGGTTCTGGCGTCTTAGGAGGAGCAATCCCTGTTAACGGAGGAATTGTCGTGGACATGAAAAAGATGGACAGCATTCTAGACATTAATAGAACGAATTTAACTGTGACAGTTCAGCCCGGCATTAATGGCATGAACTTTGAACGGGCCTTGAACAGAGAAGGGTACACTTCAGGGCACATACCCCAGTCTTTGTACTGTTCCACTGTGGGAGGGTGGCTTGCCTGCAGAGCTGCTGGACAATTCTCCACCAAATATGGGAAAATAGATGACATGGTTATCTCGTTGGAGGCAGTGCTCCCGCAAGGAGAAATCATTAGATCAAAACCTGTTCCCAAGTCCTCTACTGGGCCGCGAATAGACAAATTATTACTGGGATCAGAAGGAGTTCTGGGAATTATTACAGAAGCCACCTTAAAGGTTTGGCCGTACCCGGAAAAGAGAGTTCTCCAGTCTTACGCCTTTTCCGAGCTCCAAGATGGGTTAGAATCTGTTAGGATCATTTTAAGCAAAGGGATATACCCTGCAGTTGTCCGACTGTACGACAGAATTGAAACATCCAGACATTTTTATCAGACAAAGAAAGCAAAAGGAAAGTGCATGCTCATTTTAGTGATGGAAGGATACAAAGAATTGGTGGATTTGGAAGAAAAAGTTTCAAGGATTGTTTGTACTGAAAATAAAGGCGTAGAATGTGGAGAGAATCCTGTTACACACTGGTTTGATACTCGCTTCAACGTAAAGGAGACATCAGAATTTGTGCCTCGCGATGTCATTTTTGACACGATTGAAGTGTCTGTCATGTGGGATAAGTCCTTACAGTTATATGAATCCATGATTTCTGCCATGAATACCATTGAAGGTGTCATTTTAGCCTCTGCCCATGCATCACATTTCTACCCACAGGGTGTGTGCTTTTATTTCACCTTTGGTGGTACACCTGTTGATACTGATGCCACTGACTTTTACACATCCGTCTGGTCAACTGCCATGAAATCCTGCATTAAAGCGGGAGGATCTATCAGTCATCACCACGGTATTGGTATCATGCGTGCTTCGTGGTTACCAGAAGAGTTAGGAGAAACTTTTGACGTGTTCAAGAGAATAAAGAAGACATTAGATCCTAAGAATATCATGAATCCTGGCAAAATGGGGTTATAACATGTTCGACACAATGAGAAAATATCTGTGGGTGATAAAAGCCATCTCCAAACTCAGGCTGTCCACACAAAAAGAGGTGATAACCAATTTTCTGACAGCAGAGAAAAAGTATGTACCTGATAACACTAAAGCAGATGTAAGTGATATATTAAAATGTGCATTGTGCCCAAATATGTGCAGATTTGATTGTCCCGTGTTACAGGCTACAAAATCTGAAACGTACTCGCCTGCTGGAAAAGCGCGCATTGCCTATTTTTTGGAAATGGGTCGGTTCACCTCTGATGATGCTGTTGACTTAATGTATGCGTGTGCAGGTTGTTCTGCGTGTCAACGATGGTGCCCTTTCAATTTTTCAGTGGAAGATCTCTTGACTGGTGTACGAAAAGATATTATAGGAAAAGGGCTAGTCCCATCTGCTTTGATGAGTCTCAAGGAGAATCTGGTAAAAAATCACACTATATACGAGGGAGGTACTACATCTCTCGGGTTAACCCCAAGAAAAGCAGATATTTTGTATTTTGCAGGATGTACCACCTTGAATAAGACAAGAAAAGTTGCAGATGCCACCCTTAAAATTCTGGAGAAAGCTGGGATTAATTTTACCGCCTTACCTGAGGAATGGTGTTGTGGCGCCCCCTTGTCAATTTTGGGGTTTGATAAAGATTTCAAAAAATTTGCAAAGCACAATACAAAAATGTTCAAAGAAGAAGGGTACAAAACAATTGTGTGCAGCTGTCCAGAATGTGCGTATATATTCAAAGAAGTGTATCCTTTAATTGGATTAAAAATGGATGCAGACATTGTACATACCTCTCAATTCTTGTTAACCCTCGTTAAGGAAGGAAAGATAACTCTTAAAGAAAGGAAAGAAGAATGCGTCTACCACGATCCCTGTGCATTAGCCAGGAGATTGCACATCTATGAGGAACCACGAGCATTGCTGAAGTATATTCCTGGGTTAACCCTTAACGAGGCGCAGTTCACCAAAGAGGAAACAAGATGCTGCGGCATGGGAGGTATCTTGAATGTTACCAATCCAGAGATTTCTTTATCAATAACAAAGACCAGGAGCTCAGAATTGCAAAAAGCTTCCCCTTGTGTAGTTACAGCATGCCCCACCTGTGAGGTAGCATTCAAACGGGTGGACAACTATGAAGTGCTGGATATATCCGAGTTAGTTCTGAAATTTTTGGAAGAGTAGTGTATGCATGCCTGTCAGGATGCGCTGAACTATTATCCAGCGGTCAATTTTGAAATAAACACCAAACAACTGTTTTACCGTGAATACAATCCTGCCTTGTGGTAAATTATTTAAATACTTTTATGTATCATGTTTGCGACTCTTGATATCCCTTTTAGTGTTATCTATCATTACCTGCGTGAAGAGAGATTATTTACCGGCACTGTTGGTCATTCTTAGATGTGTATTGAACTCAATATTTTCTAGATTTTCTATTCTAATTTTAACATGTTCTGCAATCCCGATTTCCTCAAGACATGCTCAGCAAGAGAGCATACGTAGAACTACTGCGATATGGTTTCAAGGATCTGGAGCGATTTTAACAGAAGATGAACTCTTACGGGGCATTCCAGACAGAGGCTTACTTTCCAGGTGCATTGAGAGATTCTCAATTTCCAGATATAGTGCACAATCTGTATGTGGGTCCTTGTTGTATTCAGGGTTCGTTTATATCTGCAGTGAGGGGTTGTCACATTTCCAATAATGGGATCTCCTTGGATCACAAAGTGTCTTTATGATTGAATTCAAGGTGAAATGAAAAACTATCTGAAATGTTACACGTGTAACATGTCAGCCTCCAAAGACGTGACAACTCCAGTGCTCAAAAAGATTTATAAGAATTTCCATTACACGGGAGGCATGGCAACCTATAGAGGTGCTGGAGCACGGAGTGCGAGAGAGCAGCTTTCTTATCACACATGTATTGAGGACTGTCTTTCGGAGGTGGAGTAGTGTGAAGGTAGATGACAGGGTCAGGATAACGCCAGCAGAAAAAGAGGATGCAGTGATTCTTGCGAAAATCTGTAAAAAGGCGTTCGATAGCGATTTAGAAGTTGGAGCGCCGGGTCCGGGAGGCCCGCCTGGCTACGACTCCCCAGAGGCCCAGGTCCGTTTCATGAGATTTCTAGATTATTACAAGATTCTGCTGGACGACAGAATAGTTGGCGGGATCATGGTGGGTTCAGCAGGGGAAAAGCATAAGGTGCTGGAGCGCATCTTTGTGGACCCTGAATTCTGCAGGAAAGGGGTCGGGACGAGGGCTTCCGAGCTGCTTTGGGAGGGTTACCCTGATGTGAGCCTCTGGACACTGGGGACTCCTGAGTGGAACGTGAGGACCATGCACTTCTATGAGAAGCTCGGCTTCATCCAGGTAGGCTGGGATTTGGGCAATCCACACTGGAGGGGACGATGGTACCAGCGAGTTATGGATTCGTCCACCCCTTACGAGATGCTGAAGATAGGGGAGTTAAAGGATGGCATGAGAAACGTGACAGTAGAAGGAAAAATCACAGAGAAATCGGAACCCCGACCAGTCCGCTCCCGAAAGGGGGAGCCCCTGACCGTCAGCAACGCTGCTGTGGGAGACGAGACCGGCAGAGTTATCCTCGTGCTCTGGAACGAGCAGATAGGGTGGGTGGAGGTCGGAAACAGTGTGAGGGTGGAGAACGGGTATGTAAGCTCATACAGGGGGATAATTCAGCTCAATGTGAGCAGAATCGGAAGGCTGATCGTGCTCATCTGAAATGATGAAAATTGAGACTGGATCACTCATTAACGACAAGTGATGGTACAACTACATAGTAGTTTTGATAAGGCAGCCATTATACTCTGCTCATAGGGCGTATGAACCTTCAAAAAAACTTTCTTATAGAAATCGTATCCCTTCGGAAAAATAATGCGCGATAGTACAGCATGGAAGAACTTTTCTATAGAAATGCTCCTCATAAATCCACATATATTTCATACACTATTTCTTAATGAATTTTTTAATTTATTCCTTTCTCCAAGGTTCTTTTACTAGATTAACCTGCATGAAATAATTAAACCGGATATTAAAAGAAAATAAAAGAAAAAACGAAGTAGACATTCAGCATATATGAATCTTTTCGGCGGAATAACACAAGTTGTTTTTCTATTAAGAATTTAACTTGGAATTCGGGTTTTCTATCTGAGGAAAGCACAGAAGGAGCAATCTCTACGTTTGCCGTTTCATACTGGTAGATGTTAAATGTGATTCTGACATGTGGTTCTCGCAAGTAGAAATTGTAACCCAACTCCTGCACTGTTCATAACCCTGCCACTTCTGTCAATTGGTCCAGAAGTTCAAGAACTTCTTTGCCTTTGTCCGTTGTAGTATACCACTCCTTGCGTATCTCTTCTCTGATTATATGGTGTTGAATCAAGTTATAACTCAAAAGATCCTTGATGCGAGCATTCAGCGTGTGAGTATTGAGAAACTCTTGGAGGTCTTTGTACCTCATTTCTCCTTTTGCGTCTAGTAGTTGCAGGATTCTTATGGTACCTTTTGAGCCAATCTTCTTAAGGAATGCTTCCTTCTTTTTCATTCTCTCCAGTTCTTTCTCGTCCATCATTTTAGCACCTCCTTTCTGCTAGGGAGTTTTACCGAGAGATTGTTTTAATTATGGAAATTTGCTGATATATATAATTTTTTCGCATAAATTGTCACTTAGAGTTATATTTTGAAGCTTTTACTGTGTAAAACAACTGTAAGACGTGTTAAACTCTGGATATTTTACATAAAGAGAATAGCAAAGAAATAACTCTGTAAGAAAGCTCATGGACCCTTACCTTGCCTCTTGATACATCAATATATGATAGAGGAAGTAATATGATCTGGAAAAAACCGGTAATATAGGATCTGTCTCCACCACTGTAGTTTATTTCTGGGTTTCTGAGAGGGTAACCACGATTCCTCATGCGGCATACAAAACCTCACCTTTCTCCATGATTTCTTCGATGAACTGGTCACCAATTGCCAACCTTTTTTCAACTTCCTGAGGCGTTAACACAAGAGTCTCCACAGGGATGGAGCGATGCATGCCTGTCAGGATGCGCTGAACCTCTACCCAGCGGTCAATAAATCGTTCTGATGTTTCCTTAATGATGAGCAAATCAATATCGCTATCTAGGTCTGGAGATCCATAACCATATGAACCAAACAAAATCACTTTCTGGGGAGCGTACTCACTAACGAGTTTCTGCACCATGTTCTGGATGACCTTTTTCATGTCTTGAGAATCTGCCATGATAAACCTCCTCATTGAAATCAATTTTTGGTGCTGGCTCGAACGACGTACAGACTATGAATGACTGATTTGGAAAGCAAAGGTACCACGGTATACATCCTCTTGTATTATAGAGATTACTCCTTTTTAAGGTATTTTATGGTAGAGAATTTTCAGGAATTCTGGTGTTAAAAACTTTAGATCTCTTTGACTACTAAGAATTAGAGAATAAATAGAGAAGCTGAGTTGTTACACGTGTAACAAGAACAAGACAAACACCAGGATTTACAATTATGCCTCGTGGTAACCTATTCAGCGAACCTATTTAAGAAAAAGATGGTGACTCAATAAATAAGTCCTACGAAAAGACAGAAAAACTGGAATTAGCATTGCAAACCTTAAGAACAGATTAAGAACATGCAAGATGCTGATCAATTAATTTTAAAAGAAAGTAGTGTAACCAAACATGTGGATGCAGCCCTAACCGAAATGCACCTGCGTTGGGGTTACAATCCCTGGAGGAAAAAACCATGAAAGATGAAAGAATTGGAAAAAAACTGAAAAAAATCGTAGAAAAGAAAGGGTTTTCTACTATCACCATTTCTGTAAAAGATCAAATCGTCCATTTAGCAGGATCGGTTGATACGTGGAATGATGTTGTGGAGATAGGTTACTGTGCTGGCAAATTAAGGGAAGTTAAGGGAGTCATAAATGATATTACCTCTCAAGAAGGTATCCAAGAGAAAAAAAGACGAGTAAAACCTCAGGTAGCAACCCGGTTACCAGGTAAAGCTGATATTGTCATAATTGGAGGAGGTGTTATTGGTTGCTTCATTGCACGAGAACTCTCACAGTATGACCTGGATATTGTTCTTGTAGAAAAAGAATCAGATGTGGCATGCGGGGCTACCAAAGCAAACAATGGTCAAATCCATACAGGAATTGGCGAAACGTCTGGTACCTTAAAAAAGGAGTTATGTGCTAAAGGATGGCCCTTATACGAGAAAATAGCTCAAGAGTTAGATATACCATATAAAAAGAATGGGTTACTGGTGGTTTTGACAGAAGATACACTTCCAAAGATTCCTTCTTTTATTTCACATTTTGTTCTCAAATACGTGATCCAGCCCCTTGTCGTGAGGAGAGGAAGAGGAGTGGGTGATACTCCCAAAGTAATCAAAAAGGAAGAATTGTTACAAATGGAACCCAATATAACAGATAGGGCAGTGTCAGCTGTTTTAATGCCAGGTTACGGAATCATTTGCCCGTACAAACTGACCATTGCACTGGCAGAAAATGCAATACAGAATGGGGTTACCATTTTGCTGGAAACAGAAGTAACAGATATTACAGTTGAGGATAATAAAGTACAGAAAGTGGTGACAGATCGAGGAGAAATTAAAACTAGGTTCGTGGTGAATGCAGCAGGTGTCTACGCGGATGAAATTGCAAAAATGGCTGGTGCCCAAGAGTATACGATCCATCCACGGAAAGGGAGTATTTTGTTGTTTGACAAAAAGACGGAAGGGTATATCATTCATCAGGTAAGTGAGTTAAAGTTCCCTCAAGACCCCCATACGAAGGGTGGCGGATTGTTAGAAACAGTAGATGGCAACATGTTGTGGGGGCCGAGTGCTGCTGAGGTTTCAACCAAAGAAGATACCTCAGTGACCCGTGAAGAGATTGACCAGATGATTGAAAAATACCATCCTGTATTACCTGATTTTCCAAAGAATGTGATTACGTACTTTGCTGGAGTGAGAGCAGCTACGTATACGGAAGATTTTGTGATTAAAGCATCTGAAATTGAAGGATTTATCCATGCGGCAGGTATACAATCTCCTGGGTTGACTGCTGCCCCGAAGATTGCAGAAATGGTCGTCGACATTTTGAGAGATCAGGGGTTAGAAATGGTGGAGAAAAGGGTTAATCCAGTAAGAAAGGCACCTCCAGTGTTTAACACGTTGTCAATAAAAGAAAAAGAGGAATTAATAATGAAAAATCCTTTGTACGGAAATGTGGTCTGCAGGTGCGAGCACGTCACTGAAGCAGAAATTGTGAATGCGATACACAGCCTGCTCCCTGCTATAACTATGGATGCGGTAAAGAGGAGGACCAGAGTAGGCATGGGGAGATGCCAGGGAGGATTTTGCGGTCCGAGAGTGGCAGCAATTCTCGCCAGAGAGCTGGGCATGCCGTTAGAGGATGTGACAAAAGATGGGAGTGGTTCGTATTTATTCGTAGAGAAAACCAAGAAGGTAACTGGTTAACTGCATTTTAAAAAATGAAAAAAGTGGAAAAAATAAAGAATAAAGATTTAGCGTCTTCTGTAAATTCCTACAGGCAACAGGAATACCAGGAATGAAAGCAGTGCAATACTTTTTTGTTTGTTTTTGACCGTCACTGTCACTGAATCGTTATCTATGAATATACCAGATGCGTACCCCTTGACTGTTATGGCATGGGTTCCATCCTTGCTGCTTCTCGTGTTCCATTTGTACTCGAATGGTGGAGTTGTATCTGTGTGCTTCAATTTATCATCGATGTAGAATTCTACAGTGTCAATGTCGTGTGTATCTGTGGTGATGAGTATGGTACGTGAGACAGGTTGTCCTTCCTGTGGGTTGGTAATGGTGACGTGTGGTACAGTATTGTCGACAGTGACAGTAACTCTGTCATTTCTGGGTAGACCACAAACATATTGCTCTACAAAGATGGTGTGGCTACCATCTGAATAGGTAGTGGTGTCCCATCTGTACACGAAGGGTGGAGTCGTATCTGTGTATTCCAGCACTCCGTCAATGTAGAACTCCATCGTGTCAGTGCATCCATCGGCAGTAATATCTACAATTCCAAATACTGTTTCTCCATGTTGTGGATTGAGAATGGTGACAAAACAGTCCCAAAATCTCGGTGAAAGACTTGGTATTTCAGGATCTCCCACAAGATTTCTCTCGTAGAAGCACCATCTGTAGGTACTATTACTTTGCGCTGAGGATACTAAGTAGCTCCGTGCCTGGTTCAACAATTCACCGAATTTCTCATATCCATCACTCCAGCAGGCTTTAAACTCCATCTCACAGAATTCGCCAGAATACTTACATGCATCAAGGGTAGAGTACCAGCCGTAGTTGTTGTTGTGGATACACGCAATAGCTCCGCAGTCATCTGTGACATAGACTTCTGCCAGACAGTCGTTGTACTCGATCTCTCCAGTGTGGCAGGCTACTGTAGTGTGCCAGGGCCAAAACATGTTGGTTAAACTGGAAACATCTGAAGTATGCCAGGTTATTGTGCCGCCAATCTCATAGCTCAGGTTGTATGAGGTGGCTGATCCGTGTCCAATGTGCATGACTGCCACTGGGTTAGCGGCCCATGCATTTGTCCATCTCGTCTTTGTATTGATGCCATCCTCTTCAAAGAGATAGTCACAGTAGTAATCAGATGGCACCCAATCATCACAAGTCCAGGCCAGACATCTGGAATCAGGGATATTGCCAGACTGCACTCTGGACTGATGGAGCAGGACTCTCTTGGGCTTCCAGCATGCCTCGTAGGTGAAGACCTTGTCGAAGAAGTTCTGAGCTTCTGTTGTGTTCTCCACTGGTGCTCGGCCAACAGCGACCTCTGCATACAAGTCAACACCGTCTTCAGGTTCAGCCCAATTGCTGTCACCATCGTCATTGAAGGTGCCGTCCAAGTGAGCAAAGTACATGTCAGCCAACATGTCGTAGTCAGTGTATCCGCCTGTAGCCACATAGAATCCTCTGTAAGGTACAACAGCTATATCTCCACCCAGTAAGACATACCGTGTACCATGGTTTTGGTACATGTCCTTGATGAAGTTCCTGACTTTTTCTGCGTCATCTACACCAGTATAGGCGGCTGTAATCCAGGACACTGTATAAACACCAGCTCCATTGATGAAGCAGGCCTTGTAGTCGGCTAATCGCTGGAATGTAGATTCCAATGCATTATTCGTGATAATGATATACTGTTCAGTCTGCAGTGGGGTTGGTCCATTCTCATATGTACTAACCATTTCCGGGTTATCCACCATACCAGCAACATCTGTTTTATCGCCTGCTAACCCCCTATACAATTTGTTCTTTAACCCTTTGCCAACCTTTACAGTAACAGTCATCCTTGGATAGCATTTCACAGTTTGAGATTTTGGCTGGTACTGCACAGGGTACAGAATCACATTCAATATCTTAAACCCCCTGAAAGACTCTACAGAGACAACGTTGTAGATCTCATGAGGGTACCATTCCAGGGAGTTGTAGATTTCCTCGTTTTTTCCTACTCTTACAGGTGTATCACTGAAGGTACAGGGCGGCTGACCCCATAGAATGTCAATCCCTTGTTGAACAATGGGTGTTTCACATTTCACCTTAACATCTTCCACCACAGCATCTTGTGGTACCAGAATTGTAGCAGCTTTATAAGGTACCAACGGTTCTCCCGGTATCTCCTGAATGTGAGTATCCTTTACCAGGAACTCACCGCAACTATCTAATGCTGGTTCAAACGTATAGTCCACACTGAATGTATCATGTGTAGAGAAAGCTGCAGGAATGCTTGAGCTTAACAGTATTGCCAGAACAAGTAGCGTGGGTTTTCTACCTTTCAACTATTTCACCTCCTATCAGGTTATACCTCTTCATGCATTTATGTGTTTATAAACTTTTCTCTTAATTGGGATTGTCAAATTTTCAGGTACTCAAAATCCTAAGTCTCTTTTAGTATTATAATATTTCTCGATAGCTGATAAAAACCAATATTTTGTTACACGTGTAACAGAAATGAGATAAACACTCAATAATTTGATAATTTCTCTTAATTTTTTTGCAATACATTAAGAAATTTTTAGATAAAGAATAAAACTTTAAAATTACCATTCTATTGATCTTGATTCTCTTGTGTTAACCCTATTACAGAGACATTTATTACAGTGAAATAACTATTTGCAGTCACCGCGTATTTCCTAATAGAGCAGCCTTCTCGTCGTTACATGCATAACTGTTTTTGCCACTTAGTTGCTGTATTTTCTCTATGGATGCACATAATCAGTATCTTCCTAGATGAAGCATCTTTGCTCACATTTGGGAGTGCAAAAGCTTAAAAAAGATATGGTCTAGAAGGGTGAGGAGAGTTCAATGAACACGAACAAGTGCAAAGTGATAACAATGCTGGTGTTTGAATTAACCATTCCTTTAGAGGGAGTAGGAAAAAGAAGGAATTCCCGGTTATTGGTGGAGAGTCGAGGGGGTGCTGAATGGAGGTAGATATAGTTGTCATTGGTGGTGGTCCAGCAGGGTTGGCAGCTGCACTCAGCGCATATGAGAAGGGCATTACAGATGTTGTCATAATCGAGAGAGATTTTGAACTAGGAGGAATTCTACCGCAGTGCATCCACGATGGGTTTGGCAATTTCATCTTTGGTGAAATGTTAACAGGGCCAGAGTATGCCCAGCGGTACATAGATGGAGTAGAAAAGACAGATATCCACGTGAAGTTGAATACTATGGTCTTAGACATAGATTCTGAAAAGAGAATAACTGCAGTCAATCCAGAAGATGGGTTAATTCAGATGGAGGCAAAAGCCATCATACTGGCCATGGGGTGCAGAGAGAGGACGCGAGCACAGATTTTGATTCCTGGGGACAGACCATCAGGAATTTACACGGCTGGAGTGGCGCAGCGGTTTATCAACATGGAAGGGTTGATGCCTGGGAAAAAGGTGGTTATTTTAGGTTCAGGTGATGTAGGGCTGATCATGGCAAGGAGGTTTACATTAGAAGGAGCAGACGTAGAAGGCGTCTACGAGATATTACCGCACCCAGGGGGATTGACCAGAAATGTGGTTCAATGTCTGCAAGACTATAATATACCTTTACACTTATCGCACACCATTATCAATATCAAAGGAAAAAAAAGAGTAGAAGGTGTCACTGTGGCTAAAGTAGATTCACAATGGAAGCCAATCAAAGGAACTGAGCGGGTTATCCCCTGTGATACTGTTATCCTGTCTGTGGGATTAATTCCAGAAAATGAATTATCTCAAAAAGCTCATGTGCAAATAGACTCCAGAACATCCGGGCCTGTAGTGGATGAGTGCATGGAAACCTCAATTCCAGGTATTTTTGCATGTGGAAATGTGGTGCACGTCCATGATTTAGTAGATGATGTTTCTGAAGCTGCAGACACAGCTGGAAAAGGTGCAGCTGACTATGTTACTGGGAAACGAGAAAAAAGAACAATTCCCATCACAGTGACAAATGGGAGGAATGTCGCCTACGTGGTCCCTCAAACCATTGGTGGAAAAAAAGTTGATGACGTCACCTTCTATTTGCGTGTGAAAAGAATAGAAAAGAATGTAAAAGTTGTTGGTTCATCAAATGGAAAAGAAATCTACACAAAAAAAGAGAGAATCGTTAAACCACCTGAAATGGTTAAAATACATCTATCTTCAGATGAATTACGTAACATCAAAAATGAACTGCTCATTGAGGTGAACCCATGAAAACACACACGTTCACCTGTATTAAATGCCCTTTAAGCTGCCAAATAGAATTAATTGAAGAAAATAATGAAATCTTGAAAATAAAGAGTCACACCTGTAACCAGGGAGAACAATACGTTATCGATGAATTCACCAACCCAGTGAGAATACTGACCACCACAGTGTGTGTTGAAAACGGTATACTACCAGTGGTACCAGTGAGAAGCGAGGAACCTATACCAAAACATCTAATGAAGAAATGCGTCAAAGAGTTAAGTACTACAAAGTTGAAAGCACCAATCGCATGTGGTGATCCAATCTATAAAAACATTCTCAACACAGGTGTCACTATTATTGCTTCCAGAGATATGCCAAAGAAATCTATGACATGATTCACGTGCGTCAAATCCATTAAATCTCCTTTAATACTATAACCTCCATAAGACTATCAAGAAAAGAAATAAATTGTTACACGTGTAACAAAAATGAGACAACCACCAACTTTGAACCACTACAATGCCGATTACTTTATATACAAATCTAACCAAAAAACTATGTGAAGAAGATTGTGGTGACCACACGAAAAAGTGATACCAAAAAGATAAAATCAGTACTCAAAGATACCTTTTACGCACTCGAAGAAGAGGGTGACCTCATCATCGTGAACGTGTATGTGCATGATGCAGAACTTGACAGTATCATCGGCAAGCTCGGGGACACGATTGATCTCAGACACAAAGAGAGTATGATTGAAGTGTACACCCCTGATTTTATGATATCACCGGTGCTGAGCCGCTGCGAAGATAAGGTCAGATTAGAAGAAAAAACTCCTGTGGAAAAATTAATAGGGTCTACGAGACCTCATGTGAGATTAGATGCATCAAAAATTGCGTTAACGTCTGTGGCGGGGATGGTCGCCTTAACAGGGTTATTTCTGGATAATGTGGCTATCATCATTGGTGCTATGCTGCTCTCACCATTATTGGGGCCCATTTATGCGTTTGCCATCAATACTGCTGTGGGCAACGTAAGATACGTTCTTAGATCTCTTATCAATTTGTGCGTTTTACTGGTGATGGTCATATTTTTTGCATTTTTGACCACGTTCATCCTCTCATATTTTTTAGAACTTGAGTTAACACCAGAGATTCTGGCTAGAATGGATGCCAATTTTATTTATATACTGATGGCCGTCTTTTTAGGGTTTGCATCTATTTTTGCTTTGTCCAAGGACATATCTGAGAGTATTGTGGGTGTTGCTATTGCTGCTGCTCTTTTACCGCCTGCAGTGGTCACAGGGATATGCCTCGTTTTGTACCCCTCAAAGGCTGCACATCCATTGGTGCTGACCCTTGAAAATGTGCTCGGATTAATGGGAGGAAGCTTGTTGGCCACCCTCGTTCTGGATATTGAGCCCAGGAGGCACTACAGACGGGCTGTTGCACGAAGGATTATTGTGAGAATTTCTTTCATTCTTATCATTTTTTTGGGGCTACTCTGTGTGTCCTCATGGTTGTTGTAAGTATTGGGTGTCAAGACTACACATCAATGACTTCACCTCATCATAAACCATTCTACAGCACTTAATTCGCAAGCAGAAGAGGCAATTGACGTGTTACACGTGTAACAAAAGTGATATCCAGCAATCGGACAGCCATTTGCCAACCTATTTAAATGTGTGGGCGTATCACTGGCATGGAACTTGTGCTCATAGAAAAATTCCTCATCTCCATTGCACTGGGTGCCCTTCTCGGAACGGAACGGGAAATGGCTCATTCACATCCTGGAGAAAAAGTGGCTGGAGTGAGAACCTTTGCGCTCATTACCTTGTTGGGTACCACCCTCGCATACCTTTCGCAGGAGTACCCCTATTTAATTCTGGTGGGTGCGGCCATATTCGGGATACTCATCATTGTGGGTTACTGGAAGATTGGTATAGAAGACATCGGAATGACAACAGAGGTGGGTTCTGTCATGGCCTTTCTACTGGGCGTTTTATGTTTCACCGAACCTGGATTCGCAGTGATATTAACCATATTGGTGGGGATCATCCTCGCTCTGAAAGAGACATCTCGACGTATCGTTGAGAAAATAACAGAAGAGGAACTAATGGATGCCTTTAAATTCGCTTTGATTGCTTTTGTTGTACTCCCCTTTTTGCCGAACAGAACTCTTGATCCCTTTGACGTTTTGAACCCTTACAATATCTGGCTTTTAGTAGTGTTCATATCAGGTCTTGGATTTGTAGGTTACATTCTCATACGCATATTTGGCGCTAAAAGTGGAACAGGGTTAACAGGTATCTTAGGTGGGTTAGTCTCCAGTACAGCAGTCACTGTTACCATGTCTCACCGTTCAAAAGAATCTTCCACCATTTTATTTCCTGCATTGTTTGCTGCCGTTATTGCCAACACGATCATGTTTTTGAGAATTTTGGTGGAAGTTTTCGTGGTTAAAAGGGCGCTGATTTTTGATTTGCTCTTTCCTATGGTGGCTATGGCAGCAGTAGGGGTTGTAGCTGCCGTGTACTTCTGGAATAAGAAGGTTCCTTCAGAAATAGATATAGATGTAAAAGATCCCTTCAGGTTGACCCCAGCTTTGAAGTTTGGGATTTTCTTTGCTTTCATTTTAGTGGTCTCAAAGGTGGCATCACAGTATCTGGGGGACATAGGGGTTTATGCGACCGGTCTCATTTCTGGGTTGGCAGATGTGGATGCCATCACGTTGTCCATGGCTACGCTGGCAGGGACAGAGGTTTCATCTGAAGTGGCTATTAATACGATTATTTTGGCTGCTCTCTCTAATGTGGTGACAAAAACGGGAATAACAGTTTTGTTTGGCTCTCGAGAATTCAAAAAGTGCATGATTATAACATCAGCAGGTATCATGGTAGTGGGGTTACTGGTGATACTACTGTAGGTGTTGGTTTCTATTGAATAAGTTGGGTGTATTTTCTAAAAAGACGATAATGTTACACATGTAATAGATGAACACATGACCCTGTCAAAGGAAAAGTTTAAAAAGAATGAAGAAAATAAGAACAAGAGCTGCAGGATCTCACCAAAACACGCTATAGCTGTTCAAAGGATGGTTACAAACACTAGTTAAATCATCTTTTCATCCCCCTGCAGCTCATCTTTATCTGTGTTTTGATTTGCAGGGTTTGACATGGTTGAGGAGCCTACTGATTTGGATTTTCACGTCTTCAGAGGATGGAGCCCTTTAGCCTATGATTGTTTTTTGAGATTAATGTGCAAAAGCAACTTTCATGTTACACGTGTAACAGATGAGACAATCACCAATTTACAGCTTCACTAATTCGTCGGAAATCAGTAGACATGCTCTTTCTTCAGTCCTACGTCATGTTCACAGCTCGTCAAGCAGCTCTTTGACAGAAGTAATTTCTTTGACACAACCTGCTTCGATATCTTGGTCGCTTTTATGAAGTGCTTCCATCGTTTTTGGATTATTGAGAATTTCAACTGAATCAATAAGTGCCTCAACATCTTCTCGTGTAGCCATTTTCTCTTCTATCCTCTTTAGGGCTTCATATACGTCTTGAATTGTAGCCAATTCTGGCATATTTTCCTATTAGAACCCAGCTTTATATAAGGATTGTGATTTACCTGTTCTTTCAGCATGAGGAAAATTGAAGTCATCTGCCGCTTGTTGCAAGCCCTTATTCCATCTCTCGTACCCTTTCTCAGATTATTCACTTCCTTTAAAGTTCTTGTATCCTAGCCAAAGCAAAGCCAACGCAATTCCTCCGAAAAAAATAGACCCTTTCCACAAATAATACGAATCAAAACAGTAATAACAATTAATAAGAATAACAACTATCAAGAGCAACATAATTCCTCCTACTGAGATATAAATTATTCCTCTCACTGGGTCTTTTTCATTCATGATAGTACCATTTTTTCAATCTATTTATGGGTTTGTTGCATAAGGATTGTTGATTTCTGGGTTTCTCTCAGGTTTGTTACACGTGTAACATTGGCTTTTTCAAGGTTTTCTAAGATTGGAATTCAATTTCATACTTCCAAGAATTATCAATCTAATCCCTTTTCTGCTTCTTTTCTTTTTTGTTTTTTCCATTCAAGAACCTTCAGAGTAATCAGACTTAAAGCAAAAACGGGAATAAAGAAATACAAGAAAACTTTCGAAAGTTCTTTCCAATCAAGCCAGATGCACCCAAGAGGGAAACACCTCAAGCCAAAGCCAACGAATAAAAATACTGCTGAAGATATTATTAAACTAATAGTCATTCTTTTCATGGGTCATTGAAAGAAAGAATACTATAAAAGGTTATAGGGTTGTTGCACGTGTAACATTCCGTAACATTCAAGTTTAGTTCATATGTGCCATCATATCTCCAAAACACTGCATCCTGGGCATTGTTCGCCAACTATGAGAAATCCTGGAAGGCTGAGTGATCGAGGGTCTCCCTTCTGAAGGTTAGGATCTCCTCCATTCCGGAGCAAGAGATACTTTTAAAAATCTTTAATCTTACCATTCACGTATGAAAGAATCAAACACCGCCAAAGAGCAGTTAGTGGAAATTGAGTTGTTAATTGGCACTGACTACAGCGAGGGTGTCTCAAACGTTGAACAGTGGTGTTCTTGATGGCTGTTGTAATGAGATCTTTTAACTGGAGGAAAGATTTTGAACTCGTTCGGACTTTTTTAGTGGATACTTACAACCTAACACATTCATTCCAGAATTGGATTCCATCACGGTTCGAAAATATAAAATTTGGCCCTTGTGGTGAAGAATACAGAGATGAGCAGGATGAATATGTTAAGATATGGGAGGAAAGAGATGGTTCTGAAGGATCTTCTCGTTCAAAGATCGTAGCAGTAACAGTTAGAGAATCTCCGTCAAATTACTGGATTCACATTCACCCTAATTACAGGGCTCTTGAGAAAGAAATCGTTCTTTGGATAGAAAAACAAAGAAAAGTAATGAAGGAAGAGGAAACTCAAGAATTAGAGTTGTGTTTCTGTGTTTTAGGAACTGATAAAGAACGTATAGCGTTGTTAACAGAATTAGGATATGAAAATCTTGGTTTATGTAAATATAATCGAAAACGACCTTTAGACCTTTTAATTCCTGAATATCAACTGCCAGATGGGTTTACAATCAGGCATGTAGATGTAGAGAAAGATTTTCTCCAATACAGAAAAGTTCTGGAAGCCGTTTTCCCTCATTGTGGTCGTATGACTGAAAGAACAGCAAAAATTTACAGTACTGCGTCATTTTATAATGAAGATCTAGATCTTGTGGTTGTTGCACCAGATGGGGATTTTGCTGCTTTTTGCACGGTGAGAATAGATCCTGTGAGCAGAATTGCTGAATTGGAACCTGTAGGAACGCATCCTCACTACAGAAAACTCGGGTTAGCAAAATGTGTAATCTGTGAAGGGTTGCAGCGTGTGCAAAAATATCAGCCATCTTTAATCTGCATAATGGGAGCAGCTGTAACTGAAGCTGCAAATCGTTTGTACGATTCTTTAGGGTTTACCGAAAAAGGGGAAGTCTTTCTCTGGCAAAAAAAGATCTGAAGTTTCTGCTTTTTGAAGTGCAGAGGTCAAGAGATACTTTCAGGAAGATGTAACACGTGTAACAAGATGAAAACCTGGCAATTAAACGACCCTCTGAGGTGAAAACTCAAAAAGGATAAGGGGGAGGAAATAAGAGCTGCAGGACTATAATAAACACGATATATGCGCTAACCATTTTACAGAGCATGGTTAGATGCTCACTTTCTCCCCTGCAGATTAGATTTTTTACGACCTCATGCTTGAAGGTGTTCACATACAGTGAGAGTGCTCTACGGTACTAGGGATTGGTTTAAATAGGAGTAACCGTAGTACTTTTAGAGATATGAGGAGGAACCACTATGGATTACATATTAGTAATCGATGCAGGAACCACAGGCATAAGATCTATCATATTTGATAAGGAGACTACCATTGTTTCACAAGCGTATGCTGAGATTCCACAGATTTATCCACAGCCAGGGTGGACTGAACAGGACCCGGAAGTGATTTGGGAGAACTGTGTGAAAGTGGTAAAAGAGTCTCTGGAGAAGGGGAAGCTGACTGCTGAGAATATAAAAGCTATAGGAATTACCAATCAGAGATCCACCAGTTTATTATGGGACAAAAAAACAGGGGAGCCAGTTTACAACGCTATTACCTGGCAGGATACGAGGGCGGCTGAATTATGTAGAGAAATGGACAAAAAAATGAAAATGAGAGTACTACGTAGGTTAGGATCTGTGGCAAAAGCACTGTCTCGAGTGGCAAACCCAATTAGAAAATCGAAATTTGGTAAACTGTTGATAACGGTATCTACGCTTTCGTTTAGTCCTGCTACATCGCTGGCGCACATTGGGTGGGTCTTAAGAAATGTGGAAGGTGTACAAGAAAGAGCTGAAAAAGGTGAATTGTTAGCTGGTACTATTGATACCTGGTTAATCTGGAAATTAACTGGTGGGAGAGCACATGCTACCGATTTTAGTAATGCAAGTGCCACCAACATGTTCGATACGTTTAAGCTGCAATGGAGCGACTTGTTTTTGGATTTATTTGAGATTCCCATGAGTATACTACCCGAAGTGAGAGAAACAAGTGGAGACTTTGGTGAGACAGATTCCAGTATCTTTGGGAGTTTTATACCCATTACTGGTGTGTGTGCAGATCAGCAGTCAGCATTATTTGCTGAAACCTGTTTTAACCCCGGGGATGTGAAGTGTACAAATGGGACAGGTACCTTCATTGACATGAATGTAGGATATGAGCCTGCAGTCTCCTTCCATAAGTTGATACCACTGATTGCCTGGAGCCTTGACGGGAAGGTCACCTACATGCTGGAAGGCTATTTGGGGGCCACAGGGTCTGTAGTACAGTGGTTGTGTGATGGGTTGCAAGTTGTGGAAGATGCATGTGATACAGAGGTCATGGCCACTGCTGTTGGAGATACGGGTGGGGTCTATGTGGTCCCTGCTTTTCAGGGATTGACATCGCCATACTGGGACCCTTTTGCTCGCGGGATTGTTATAGGGTTAACCAGAGGAACAAAAAAAGAGCACGTGGTCAGAGCAGTATTGGAAGGTATTGTGTACCGGTGCAAAGATGTACTGCTTGCCATGGAGGAGGATTCTGAGATTACTATTACATCAATAAATGCAGATGGTAATGCTTCAACAAATAACTTTTTACTACAGTTCATGGCAGATTTACTTGATGTAGAAATTGAGAGACCCCAATTGCTGGAAGCAACGAGTTTGGGTGCAGCCTTTTTTGCAGGGTTACACGTGGGATACTGGACATCGAAGGAGGACATTAAAACCTATCGTAAAGTGGATAAGACGTTTCACCCCACAATGGAAGATGCAGAAAGGGAACGACAGTATACTACATGGAAGAAAGCAGTAAAGAGATCGTTTGATTGGGCTTAAGGCCACATGGGCCACTGTAAAGGTAAGGAGGTTATACCATGGAGTTGATTCCCATAGTAGATGAAAACCTTAAAATTAAAGGGTTTGCAGAAAAGAGATGGGCTGAAAAGAATAGATTGTGCCATTTGACTGTTTTGCTGATCCCTGTCCGCTGCGAGGATCATAAGGTCGCTGTCCAAATTCGACCGAAAGGAGCGTCATATGCTGGTCGTCACGATTTTTTCGGTGGTCACGTGTCCCTTGATAAAGAATTTTGGGGACTCTTACTAGGTGAAGAGGTTGACGTCACGTCTCTGGTTTGGTCAACAGCTATGAGAGAAGCGAATGAAGAATTGCAGGTAACCAGAGCAGATTGTTATCCAGAAATCATTACTGAACAGCATTTAACAATCATTGGTAAAATTGGCGATTTCCCTTGGAATGGAATTCATAACGTTGAGCGATCAACACTTTTTCTGGTCAAAATTCCAAAAGGCTGCTCAATACACCCCATGGAGGGTGCAGGAGGGAGAAGCGTAAGAGTGAAAACAGAATTCTTTTCTTTGTACGAAGTAATGGATAAATTTGAGGATCACTGGGATTTTGCTGATGGCGCTGAGCGCATTTTGCTGCGGTTTAAAGAGGATCGCCTCTTATTTGAGGAAATTGTTCAAAAAATAGAATCACTGTAAAAAAGGAAATTGAAAGAAAAATAATAAAAACGAGAAAAGAAATAGTCAGAAATACTATTTTTTTCTTGAATCTACATAGAAACTGCAGCATCCCTATTGAAAGCATGAAATAGGGGTTAAGTCCCGAACCACCCGTTCTTTTTGATCTTTTCATGAGTAGAAGACATATATTATTCTTCTTCCATAAAAGAATAAAGTTATACTTTATAAACTTTTCCAAATAATGGGAATTGAGAATCAGCTGGATCTTGGGGGTTCAAATGAAAGGTTCATTCTCAAGGTCCTATGATCTTCCTCCGGTATCGAGTCCAGATTTATTTGTTTCGTCAGAATCTTTGGTCTGTGAATCTGCTATTCTTCTGATATAACCCTGGCCCACAATAACCTTTCCCTTATCTCTCAAGATGACAATTGTGTCTGCTGCCTTGTTTGGATTTTTGAATTTCTTCATCACGTCCTCGATTCTTGTGTCTTCTTGCGGAATCTGCAATAAAACAGTCTCTTCATCATATTGGTCTATCAACCTATCCTCTAATACTTTACAATCTTCCTCTTTTTCACCCAAATTATGGGCGTTTATGGAATTTCCGTTTTTCATGTAATTTTCATCTTTTATTTCTTCATTTGGTCCGTTATTTTTCTCTAAAAAATATGGAACCTTTTCCGTATAAAACCAAGAGTACTTATTACATTCTTTCACAATACTGTTAACCTCTGTATTACATTTCTCATTTTTGTGCTATATTTTTTCAAGTTCGTTCAAGTACTTTTTAAGCCCATCCTCCGGGAATATGCCCTCAAAATGTAAACCTTCGTAAACCCCTATAGTTTCACTATTTTCATCGTCAATTCTGCATTTTCATAATACAATCTTTCTCTCATCATTGGGATCTGGACACCTCGAATAGCACTGTCGTTTTTTCAGCTCATACAAGGGTTTGCTGTACAAGGGTTCAAAGTTTTGAATGTATCTCGAATTTGTTACACGCGTAACAAAATCATCTTTTTTTGCTATTTTTCAAGCGTTACTAACCCATCGTTGTCATTTCAATCCTATCGTAGTCTGATTTCAACATGGAGGTGATCAAATTGGAATACTCTCCGATATCAAACTTTCAATCCTAACGTAGTCTGATTTCAAGACAATGCATGTACTATTATTCACGCAGCAGACGCATATTTCAATCCCATCATGGTCTGATTTCAAGATCACCTGGAAGACAGAGAGCACTATTGAGAGAAGCATTTCAATCCTAACAATAGTCTGATTTCAAGATCGTCCTCCTGCTCGCGTCTCTCGTCATGAAATACATTTCAATCCTAACAATAGTCTGATTTCAAGGGGCCATATTTTTCCCTTTATTCACTCCGTACTATATAAATTTTTCGCCCATTCAGCACCCCTCGTCGTGGATCTCTGGTTGTGCACTTCCTTTATAAAGATCCACGACTTTCGTGAAATTCCCAGCTTCTCTCATTAATACAGTCTGCAAATTAATAGGTTCCCGCTCTCAATCGCAACAAAAACCCTGCTAGAGTGTTCAACCCATTCAATCACTGATTCATCTGAGAATGTGTTGGAGCTTCAAATCCTCAGTGTTTCTCTCACTTTTGTTACACGTGTAACATTTTATTGGCTTCTTTCAGGTATCATAGTTTGAATTGGTGTTATTATCTATGATTTTGGAGATTCCTGCTTCTATACACGCAATTTAATAATATTTTTCCAATGCTCTTTGATTACATTTATATATGGTAGTTCCAATAGGATGTGGGTAGTTGAAGCTGCCTAACAGATAAAATGAATTCACATAACCCAGCAGAGGACAAGCTGGAAACTAGACCTCTGCTGGGAGTGAAGGTGATTACGATGGATGAGAAAGAAACCACCTCCACCAATACAGGAATTGGTGATGAGGAATATAAAGGTTCTGATCTCTTAGAGATCTGCAAAAAAGATGGACGAACAGCCTTAATCCACTATGGGGCTGAGCATTTAAACTCTCAAAAGCTCCTGGAAGTATTGATTTCTCCAGGGTGCAAAAAGGGTACAGCTGCTGAGGTTGCTAAAAACCTGTTGAAAGCATTTGATGGGGATTTGATAGACTTATTTTCTGCTTCCATTCACCAGTTGACACAAGTAGAAGGCATTGGATTTGTGGAAGCTTGTAAAATCAAAGCTACCTTTGAACTGATGAAAAGGATTAATTCGTACTGCAAAGAGATGCATCCAGAAATTTCCTCTGCAAAGGATGTGGTAAAGCTGCTGGCTGCACATATGAAGTTTCTGAAACAGGAGGAATTCAGAGTTCTCCTTTTAGATGGTAAGAACAGGTTAATCCGTCATCAAAGGATTTCACTGGGTTCCTTGGATAAAGCTTTGGTCCACCCAAGGGATGTGTTCCGTCCAGCCATTGCTGAAGGTGCAGCATCTATTATCCTGGTGCACAATCACCCTTCAGGAGATCCAACACCTTCTGAACAGGATTTTCTACTAACGAGGGAGCTCTACATGTGTGGTAAAGTATTGGATATAGAAGTTCTGGACCATGTCATCATAGGTCTTTCAGATCATGTCAGTCTGAAAGACCTTGGAAAGATGTGAAATTGCAGAAGTCTTCTGTTAAGAAGTTGTAGATAACCAAAGAAATGCAGTGGTGCTTTTCAGCTTCAGATCTTGATGATGGAAGAAAATGGTTATTTGAAAGAAGAGTATCTGCAGAGGAAATAAAGAAAAAAACAAAGGAATACCAATATTTTGTATTTAATAAAATATTTCCAGAGAAAAACCTGAAAAAATGCATAAGCAGAGTAAAAAATATAATACAAAAAAAGAGTGTGATAAAAGTTGGTGAAACCTCTGCATGGGATAAAAATAGTCGGTTCTATACAGATGAGAAAAAATTTTATTATTTTTTAAAAGAAATTAATTACATTAAAGAAGATATAAAAGGCGAATATAATTTAAAAAATAAAACTGCCTAAATCTTGGTAATTCAAAAAGAATAAATTCCAAATGTGAAGTATTCAGAAATGGTTTAATCCCATGATCTCTAAAGAACATCAGAATTTCAAATCTTTTTGGTCTGATGTGATCCTGGTTAGTGAGATTAAAGGTACTGTCAGTGGTTTTCTGTTACACGTGTAACATGCATTTTTAATCATCTCTATTTTGAAAATTAAAGAGGGCTACTGCTTGTCTGAACCTTTTTATCATTTGTTTTCTCTTCATGTCGTACAATAAGCAGAATAGTTTCCTTTGAACATCTGAAGAAGATACGTTAACAAAAACTAATAATTGAGTATCTACTTCCATAATAAAGGGTGTTGTAGGAAACAAACTGAATAAAGATTTAACTGATTTTTCATAGTCAGTAAAGAGCAAGAAACAGTAATCCAAATAGATTTTATACCCTTGAG
>Ga0209636_10001352_pt1 | contig 24605 bp, 23 predicted proteins | sample DeeMarSWOR152_54_FD_187464 | JGI IMG/M metagenome (GOLD analysis project Ga0209636, IMG submission 187464) | Marine sediment microbial communities from White Oak River estuary, North Carolina - WOR-1-52-54 (SPAdes) (version 2) | ecosystem: Environmental > Aquatic > Marine > Intertidal zone >...
GTAGAGAACGCTTGGAGGATATGGCATTTTTATCCCTGCAATACCCGAAGGGTATAATAGGTCTCATACAAGGTAGCTGGCTTCCGCCGGGCAAGCATAGAGACTTGACGGTGGTTGGAAGCAAAGGAAGCATAACCTGCGATCTCTTGCACCAGGAACTCAAACTCCATCACATCTTCATAGAGGCACATAATGGAAAACTTGAAGCCATAGATGAGGGAACGACAGAGCTTAAGGTGGAGTTTGAGGAACCACTTAAAGCTGAGCTCCAAGATTTCATGAAGTGTATTACGACGGGGGAGAAACCTATGGCAGATGGTGAAAGTGCCTTGCAGGTGATCAAAGTGGCTGAGAAGGCCTTAGAATCGGCTCGGCTAAGAAGAAGCGTGGATATCGATGAAACTGGGTAAGAATGTCGTTCTCTATAAAAACGCCAAAATAGGCACAAACCAATTGATAGAAGACTTCGTAATTTTGGGCAAGCCACCACGCGGTTTTGAGGACGGCCAACTGCCACTGGTAATAGGTGACTCGCCAGTGATCAGATCAGGAACAATAATCTATGCAGGAAACGTCATTGGTGACAAGTTTCAAACGGGAGACAACGCGAGGATTAGAGAAAACAATAAGATTGGCGATGAAGTTAGCGTCGGTGCTGGCTCAATTGTAGAAACTGGATGTGACATAAGAAACCGCGTAAAAATACACTCCAATTGTTTCGTATGCGAGTATACATTGATTGAGGAGAACGCATGGATAGGCCCGAACGTGACAATGACAAACGTACTGCATCCCCCCTGCCCGGCTTTCAAGAGCCACGCACCAGTTCAGGGTGCTAAGTGCTGTCATGGTCCCATTATAAAGAAAAACGCGGTTGTGGGTGCTGGAGCAGTGATCCTGCCAGGAATTGTAATTGGAGAAAATGCAGTTGTGGGTGCTGGAGCCGTTGTCACTGATGAGGTAGTTAGGGGATGCGTGGTGACAGGCGATCCTGCGAGGGTTGTAAAAAAGGTTGAGGATCTCGATTGTCCGTTAGGATTCTATGAAAAGGGAGAGGTTTATTCATGGCGAAAAAGTTGAATGTACCGCTTTCAAAAGTGTACATGGATGAAGACATAAAAAACGCTGTGTTGCAAGTCCTCGACAGTGGCTGGTATATTTTAGGTCAGATGGTCAAGGAATTTGAGCGAGAATTCGCCAAGCTCTGCGGTGTGAAGCACGCTGTTTGCACTAGTTCTGGGACAACAGCCATCTTTCTCTCTCTAAAAGCCATCGGCTTGAAGCCCAACGATGAAGTTATTATTCCGTCGTTCTCTTTCGTATCGACCGCTTCGCCTATCATACATTTGGGAGGAAAGCCCATCTTCGTTGACATTAACCCTCGAACATTTACATTAATCCCAGCTGAAGTTGAAAAGAGGATATCTAAACGAACCAAAGCTATCATTCCTGTCCACCTGTTTGGGCATCCTGCTGACATGGATGCGATCATGGAGGTTGCTGAAGAAAATGATCTTTTCGTTGTTGAAGATGCTGCCCAAGCACATGGTGCTGAATACAAAGGAAGAAGAGTAGGCGGAATAGGGCATATAGCGTGTTTCAGCTTCTATCCTTCAAAAAACATGACTGTGTGTGGAGATGGAGGCATAGTGACAACGAACAATCAAGAACTTGCTGAAAATGTAAGTATGCTCAGAAATCACGGAAGACTTGGTGAGAAGTATATCCACAGAGCTCTTGGCTATAACTTCAGATTTAATGAGGTTCAGGCAGTTGTAGGAAAGAAGCAATTGGAAAAGTTACCAACTTGGAACGAACAACGAAGAAAAATCGCGCAGATATATACCGAAGCGCTTGAGGACGTGGTTACTGTTCCAATTGAAGAAAAGTGGGCAAGACACGTGTATCATATGTATGTAATCAAAGCCAAAGAACGCGACGAATTGCGCGCATTCTTAGACAGAAGGGGTGTATCTACCGGCATTCATTATCCAGTTCCAATCCACAAGCAACCAGCCATTGAGAATAACATTGGTTCGAAATTGAAATTGAAGAAGACAGAAGAGTGTGCTAATCTTGTCCTATCCCTGCCTATGCATCCACAATTGACCCAAACTGAAATAGACTACGTATGCGAAAGCACATTGGAATTCTATGAGAAAAAGCATTAACCATTTTCTAAGGGCGTCCTTAGAATGTGTAAGTATGTTTCTGGTGTTCCGACATCTATTCGTCGTTCATCAGGTCTCAATTCTAAGGCGTAGAGCTTGTACTGCCAGTCTATGAGTAATTGAAGAGCATCAGCGAGCTGTATTTCTTGTTTCTCGTCGTGCTCGATTTTTTCTATTGCCTTGTAGATTATTGGCTTGAAGAGATATAACGCGATCGCGGCTAGGTTGGAGGGTGGTTTTTTGGGTTTCTCAAGGACTTTTTTGACCTCGATCAGGTTGTGGTTTATTCGATTACCTGTTACGACCCCGTACCTTCGTGGATCTTCAACTCTTTCAACTAGGAATGTAACATCAGCATTGTAATGTTCAAAAACTGTAGTCATTCTTTTCAAATGGTTATTCCCTGGTGATAGAACAAGGTCATCTCCCGCATGTACCAAGAAGGGATCGTTTTCAGTGAATAGCTTGGCTCTGTACACTGCGTCTCCAAATCCTTTCGGTTTGGGTTGACTCATGAAAATAATCTTCGAATTGGCAATTTTCTTGTAGAATTCTTGCAGTTCATTTGCAAGCTCGGCTTTTTTGCTAGTCCTGAGGTATTCTACAAAGTCTTCATCTGGCGTAAAGTGATCCTCAATAGACCTTTTTCCTCGACCTACGATGAAACAAAACTCTCGTAATCCAGCATCATATAGTTGTTCAAAAACTGCCTGCAATACTGGCTTTAGACATATACTACCATTCCTTCCTTTGAAAAACAATGGGAGCATTTCCTTGGGAAGTTCTTTTGTTATTGGCAACAGCCTTGTGCCAAGCCCAGCGGCGGGGATGACCACTTTCATAACGGTGAACCTGTTCAACCTTTTTGCAGCATAAAGAATATAGTTTGTTTCAACTTAATCTATATTACTCAACAACCTAATAGGCCATCACAGGTCATCTAATGCATGCATGGTTAGTGGAGGGAAAGATCATACCCAAAAAACGTATCTCAATTATCGGAACAGGCTTTGTCGGTCTGTGCACAGCTGTCGGATTTGCAAGCAAGGGATACGATGTCATCACATCAACAAATGATCCGGAAAAGGCTGCTTTAATAAAAAGAGGCATCCCACCCTTCTACGAGTCGAAACTGAAAGAACTGTTGCAGAGAGTTGTCGGAGATGGCTACCTAAGATGCCTCACAGAACGTGAAGAGGCAATTCTGAACACTGAAATCACCTTCGTAACTGTGGGAACGCCAAGTCAACCGAATGGAAGTATTGACCTGCAATTCATTGAAAAGTCTGCTTACGAGATTGCAGAAGCGCTGCAAAAAAAGATCGCATATCATCTCTTGGTGGTCAAAAGCACGGTCATACCAAATACCACGGAAAAAATGTTTAGACATATTCTCGAAGAACATTCGGGTAAGCGTTGTGGACAGGAATTTGGTATATGCGTAAACCCCGAATTTCTCCGCGAAGGCTCAGCAATCCATGATACCTTGCATCCTGACAGGATAATAATCGGCGAATATGACAAAAGGTCAGGAGATACTTTGGAGAGTCTATATAGAGGATTCTATGGTCCAGATCTGCCAACCATTTTGCGAACCAACCCTCAAACCGCAGAGCTCATCAAGTATGCTAATAATGCGTTTTTGGCCATGAAGGTTAGCTTCATTAATTCAATAGCCAACCTGTGTGAGAGAATTCCCGGTGCAGACGTAGCGACCGTTGCTAAGGGTATCGGGCTCGATGAACGTGTAGGCCCCTTGTTTCTAAGAGCAGGATTGGGATATGGCGGCTCTTGTCTACCAAAAGATGTGAAGGCCTTAATCGCGTTTTCTAGGGATTCAGGCTACGAGCCAACGCTCATAGACGCCATAGAAGAGGTAAATAGAGTTCAGGTCTATAGGGCGGTGGAATTTACTGAAAAACTCGTTGGCGACCTGAAAGAAAAACAAATAGCTGTTTTGGGTTTGGCATTTAAGCCTGGCACCGACGATATGCGGGAGGCTACGTCAACAAAAGTTGTCAACGATTTATTGAATAAGGGGGCAAAGGTGGTTGTCTATGACCCTATGGCCATAGATAAAGCAAAAGAGATCTTTGACGACAGAGTTAGTTATGCTTCGTCGGCCCTCGACTGCATCAGAAATACAGTGTGTTGTATAGTCGTGACAGAGTGGGATGAGTTCAGGAACTTAAGCGCAGAAGACTTCGTGGAACATATGAAGGAACCCAACGTGGTTGATGGCCGACGTATCTATGATCCGGAGAAGTTTCGTAGAAGCGTTCGTCTTGTGGCAGTAGGCCTCGGTGATTATTAAAGTGGGGAGGGTTGCACTCACACTCTTAATATCTCCATCGCCAACCACGTATTTCGTATCCCCACATTTTTCCATTGTTAAGGTACCAACTAATTGTTTTCCGAACTCCTTCTTCAAACGGCGTGCATGGAGCCCATCCCAAAACCTTTTTTGCTTTGCTGTTATCTGTAAGTAAAGTCATGACATCTTTTGGCCTTAGCCTTGAGGTGTCAGTCACAACCTCCTTCTCTTCAGTTTTGGTTTGCTTTTTTATCAATTCAAGAATGTCTCTCATCTTCCACGTTTTGCAGGTTCCAATGTTGATCACATCCCCTTCCAGGCCTTCTGCTTCAAGCGCCATGATCATCGCCTCAACGGTATCTTGAACATAGGTCAAATCCCGGCTTGCCTCAAGATTTCCCACATGAATTTTAGGCTCTTTGAAGCATTGTCTGATCATTTCTGATATGAAGCGGGGTTGAGTATCATAGGGACCAAAGGTATTGAAAGGCCTCAGTATGACAACTGGAAGTTTGTGCTCCCAATGAAGCGTTTGGGCCCACATGTCAGCTGCGGCTTTGGCTACGGAGTAGGTGCTAAAAGGTTGTAGAGGATGTTGTTCGTCCATTGGCGTGTATTGTGCTGAACCATATACTTCACTGCTGCTGATATGGACAAGCCTTTTGACATCATGGTCTAGGCACGCTTTGAAAATGTTTATGCTGCCCATGGTGTTTACATTGACGACTTGTAACGGTAACTGATAGCTCAATGGGATGAAGGGTTGTGCGGCTAAATGGATCAGATGACTGTGCCCTTTGACGGCTGTGGAGACTAGCTCGAAGTCCCGTATGTCCCCTGTAATAGTCTGTAGCTTATTATTACTAGGTAGATTTTCGAATAGGCCTGTGCTAAAATTGTCTAGTATGTCCACTTTGTATCCATCTTTTAGAAGCTCACGGATTAGTGTGCTCCCTATGAAACCTGCGCCGCCTGTCACCAGCACTTTCTTGTTCATTTGACTGCTTCCTCCAAGCTTGAAATCACGTAGTTTTGATCTTTGGGAGTGAGATGTGGATAGATAGGCAGAGATAAGACTGTATCGGATATTTCTTCCGTTGTGTTGAGATAGCCTTTTCTGTAGCCGAACAACTTCTGGTATAATGGTTGAAGATGTATAGGCGGAAACGCGATGCGAGTCTCCACGCCCTTTTCTTTGAGTTTTAGGGCAACATTTTCTCTTAGAACTCTTTCTTTGAAACGGACTGTATAGAACATGTATACGTGAGTTGCAGACGGGGCTACATACGGCACCTTAACATCCGCACCAAATATCTCGGTTATTCTGGCATCGTAATATCCAGCTTTCTCAACCTTCTTCTTCACGATCCAGTCAAGTCTTCTTAGTTGGACCGAACCTAGCGCGGCTTGAAAATCCGTCATCCTATAGTTATAGCCAAGAATTAAATGATGATACGTCCTATCTTGTCCATGGGACCGTATCATCCTCATTTTTTCAGCCAGATCATCATCGTTTGTTGTTATCATTCCGCCCTCTCCAGTGGTCATATTCTTGTTTGGGTAAAAGGAGAAGCAGCCCAAGTCTCCCAAGCTTCCCGCCTTTCTACCTCGATACAAACCACCATGAGCTTCGGCTGCATCCTCAATGACGAAGAGATCGTATCGTTCCGCAAGTTCTGATATTGGATCCATGTCTGCGGTTTGACCTGCATAGTGTACAGGAATTATGGCTTTGGTATTATCTGTTATCTTGTTCTCGATTTTGTCAGGATCAATGTTGTAGGTTAATCGATTTATGTCTACAAACACTGGCTCAGCTCTTTGAAACAATACGCAATTGGCTGAGGCAGCAAAACTGAAAGAGGGCGCTATGACCTCATCACCTTGCTCAACGCCTATAGCAGTCAGGGCTATATGAAGAGCAGCAGTTCCGTTACAAACAGCTACAGCATGCCTTACTCGTACATACTTCGCGAACTCTTCTTCAAATCTTTGGACATACTCACCTTGTGAAAGCCTTTTTTCCCTCAAAGCCGTGGCTACTGCTTGGATGTCATCTTCAGTAATATATGGATCAGCCACCGGTATTCTACAGTGAATCTCTTTTGTCATACCAAATCGATGCCCAAGGTGAAAGATATTGTTTGTGCTAGTCCTCCTTCACCAATCAGAGAGTCACTAGCATGAAAAAACCACTGTGTTTCTTGATATTCTACAAATCAGGTACACGTATTTTGGGTCTGTCTTTAATTGGTTTTGCAGGCGATCCAACTGCTATTTTCCACGCAGGAATGTCTTCAAGCACGAGGGAACCTGCGCCTATTACAGCACCTTCTCCTACGGTGACTCCTGGGAAAACTACGCATCTGGTACCTATGAAAGCGTCCTTTTCGATGATAACCGGCTTTTTCATTACTGAGTTTCTATATTCTAAGGGAATCATTGGACCAATCCGTTTACGATCATGAACGGTATCTGTTGCTGAAAATATGATCGACCCCGCTGCAATGCCAACATAGTTGCCTACTTTCACAAACCCGCCTCCTTGTACCAAGCAATTATGTGCGATGTGAACCCTTCTCCCAATTTCAACACCTTCACCCCCAAGGATAATGACGTTCTTATCAATCCAAGTATGCTCTCCAATCAAGACTTTTTCGGGATTGATTATAATTACTCCTTGGTCAATCTTACTGCCAGCGCCTAGGCTCTTCAACTTTCTCTTGTAGTAAGAATAACGTAAACAATAACCTGGCAAATCGGGTAGATAAGTAGTTATCATCAACGGAAAAGCGCCTAGAGTTCTTACAATTATATCCGTAAGGTCAGACACTCTCATGATACAGGCGTCTCCTTTACCAAAGGGGTCCGCATCTCTTGCAGTTTCTTCTCTCCTATGCCTTGGGAGAATGGTTCAGCAATCCGGTGCCTCGCAGCTACACACTCCCGGATGCTCCTCTTGCTACAGATGAAGACGAAAAGGTAAGTCAAGGCGGTTGGCATAAACAACCAAACTATCTTTTTGATAATTCCTTCCACAAAAGAAAGCGGGTTCTTGACGAATAGAGACCTCGTGTGCGCGAGGTATGAAAAATATGTGTCTTGAAAGACCATGTCTATAACGAGACCGTTGTGTTCTAGCACAGTTTTCCATCCATCCAAAGTGAAGAGATGCTCGTAGATTTCTCTTTGAACAGTGCCCCTTTCTTTCCTAAAAAGGTAAAACAAATAGTTGAAGTTTGGCACAGTGATTAAAAATTTTGCGCTGTCTTTGGAAACCCTAACTATTTCCCTAATTCCATCGTGGACATGTTCAAAATGCTCCAAAGCTCCCAGCGCAGTCACGTAATCAAAGCAGTTGTCTGCGTAGGGTAGTTTTTCGCCATCCCCTAGAAGAATCTGAGATTTCGTTTTCTTCTTCGCAACTCTAACAGCTTCTTTAGAGAAATCTATGCCATGGCACTCTAAGCCTCTGCTCTTCATAACCTTAAGAAAATAACCCGTTCCACATCCAACATCAAGTAATCTTCCTCTGTCCGCTTTGAGACATTCAGATATTGCGACGTGCCATTCTCGAGGTCTCCAACCAGCTTCGCTCTCAGGTTTTCTGTGTCTTTCTTCATACCACTCCTTTATTTGCCGCTTACTCAACTGCTAGCCTCCATAATCTGCCAAAGTATTTAGAATCGCCTGCAGCTTTTCCTTGCGAATCTCCTTAGAGAAAAATCGAACCATTCTTTTTCTTCCAGACTCCCCCAGCCGCCGTCTCAGCCCAGAATCAGAAAGAAGGTCTATTATTGTATGGGCCAATGCTTTAGGATCCCCCGGCTTCACCAAGATCCCACTCTCACTGTTCTTCACAACCTCTGGCATTGAAGCCACGTTCGTGGTTACTACGGGTTTTGCACACGCCTGAGCCTCTGCGCAAGCTGTTGGAAAACTTTCGTACAACGAAGGAAAAACGAAAACGTCGCACTCATTGTAGAGCTTTACAAGTTCAGAATCCGGAACGAAACCCTTGAATACAACATTATTTTCAACGCCTAATCTCTTCACGGTCTCCCTGAGAGCAGGGTAAGCGGCGCCCTTCTTTCCAACAACAACAAGTCTTAGATTTGGAAACACACCAACAACTTCAGGTAATGATTCCAGCAGAGACTTCACATCCTTTCTCTTAACCCCAGCTTTTCCAAGCACTAGAACTGTCAGCAAGATGTACTGGTTCCTCTTCCGGGTCCTTCTTTTCATCACGGGTTTGAACTTGCCAACATCAATGCCCTCATAGATCACTTTGACCCTCTTGGCCCCCAGTTTCTCGGCTGAAAGCGCACTCTCTTTGCTGATAGCTATGACCTCGGTTGCGTTTTTAAGAGCCCAGGAAACCAATGGTTTCAGATACCATCTCTTAGAAGTACCATAATTTATGCTGGGCAAATGAGCTACATCATATCCAGCCGCATTCAATATAACTGGTCTGTGAAAGAGCTTCCCAAAAAGAGCCGCAAATAATCCTGCTGGAAACACAAACCAGCATAGAACAAGATCGGCCCACAAAGTTGCCGGAATACATCTAAGGCACAAATAGAGGTAATTGCATAGAACCTCTACGATCGGAATTCTCGGAAGATATTTCAAAATTCTGTTTCGATTTGGATAAAGAAGATAGACAGAATGTCCCAACTCCTTCAGAATAGAAGCTTCTTGCTTAGTCCAAGATGCATGAAAATAGGTCAACAAGCATATTTTCATACGATTCACCTTTTTATCATAGAGCAGTCACTGTAAGATAAATGGTGTGCACCGTTGACAAAGAGATTCAGTGAGTTGATTCTCGCGAAATTTCCTTTGCTTGTGAAGTTGAAAATAGGGTGAAGACCGTTTTGGAAATGTTCGAACGCTATCCTCTTGACCATCCTCTCGGAAGAGGAGATGAGCGCCTTAACCCTGTATTCTTAATGCACCGTGCTCTCGCTATATACAACGATTATTGGGAACGTAAATCGAAGAGGACTAAGAATCTCTTTTTAGAATGCGCGGACTCCTTGTTGAAAAGACTAGATATCAAGAAAAGCTTTGGTGTATGGCCTATTTTCAATCTTTCACTGCGCGCTGAAATCTACGGCTGCAAGACACCGTTTGTTTCTGCTCTGCTTCAGGGTCAAGGCATAAGTGTTCTAGTTAGAGCCTACAGCTTGGTCGAAGACCTGAAATACTTGGAAAAAGCGAAGTATGCATTGAAGGCCTTTCAGGTTCAAATGATTGATGGCGGCGTTCTCTCTGTGGATAACGATGATGGACATTGGTGGTACGAAGAGTACGCCTCTCCTCACGCGGAGCCATCGGGCGTTCTAAACGGATTCATATTGGCTTTGCTCGGCATATATGATTACTATCTCCTAACGAGCGATGATGGCTCTAAGCAGCTCTTTGACAAAGGTATAACGACTTTGTGCCATCACATGAAAGATTTTGATACCCACAGACCCTTCAAGCTTACATACTATGACAGACAAAAACACATTGTTACCATCGATTACCATCGATTCCATATAAGGCTGACGGAAATACTATTCAATATAACAGGAATAGAGACTTTCAAGGAGTACGAGTTGAAATGGCAACGATACGCTGATGAGTGGGCCACACACAGAATGTACAGATTGCTCCACAAGATGTACTACATCAAATCCGGGTTTAACCTGAAAGACAGCGTAAGACTACTTGGAAGGTTGGTTTCTGAACGAAGATTTTAGCTCTTTCCAGACGCATTCGCTGTATGAGAATACACCTAATGAGGAACAAACGAATTTAAGGGCGAAAAGGAACAAGTATTGATTATGCGTATGAATCGTATAACCGCAGATAATCCATTCTCCAATATCAATGGAGTATCACATGGATACACGCATGCATCTAAGAAGGATTTCTCACTTCGGCGTACACTAACCAGACTGAAAGAGTATCTGAAAATCGACTGAAAGACTAGTTGAGAAGAGAACATGATTCACCTGCAACGGTTCGCACGTTGGGCGCGTGTAGAATACTGGGAGTATTAGAGGGGCAATAAATGCATGTCCTCGTGTTGTCAGATACTTTTCATCCGTGCCCCCGGGCATCGTCTCAAAGAGTCCTTTCTTTTGCGCAAGCTCTGTCCTTGAAAGAACACAAAGTCACTATAATAACTGGAAACCGATGCATTCAAATGAAAGATACTTTATCAAACGATTTTTCAGTCTATGATTTGAAGTGTCCTTTGCCCCTGCTGTCCATCTCTGGCGTTATCATCAATCCGCTTGTCTGTCTCCTCTATTTTTTCATGTCAGTTATGATTGCTCTTAAAGAGGAAGTCCAAGTCGTCTTATCCTCTGTTCCAAACGGAGAGACGGCTATAGCTGGTGTTCTGCTCTCAAAACTATTCAACACACATTTCTTTGTTGATATGCGAGATTTGTACCCTCCTCCTTCAGCGGAGTTCCCATTTCAATATGTACACATTCCTTCGAAAGTGAATAAAATTTTCATTTCTCTTTTCAACGTACTGTACAAACACTCGGACAGAATTGTTTGTGTGAATACGGCTGTAAAAGAGACCCTTGAGACATACGGGATTCCCCCTAAAAAGACTGTGGTCATACTAAACGGCGCAGATACTTCGATTTACCAACCGAGCGGGACTCAAGAGCGTGAGAGGATACGGACAAAGCTTGGGCTACCCTCAGGCAAATTCACTTTTGTATATGCAGGTTCATTGGCTTCACTCTATCCGATGACCCCGGTTATCTTGGGGGCAAAGGAGCTTTCCCTGAAAAAAGAGAATTTTCTCTTTTTGGCAATCAGCCACAAGAGTTATGGTCGCTATGCACAACTCACGAGCAAGCTAAGACTTCAAGAATATGTTAGATTCATGGGGCCTCTCTCAGTTGCAGAAACTGCAGAAATTCTTTCCGCCTGTGACGTAGGGATTGTCGTCTATCGTGGAGAGCCTCTCTACAAGGGTGTATATGGAACCAAGGTTTTCTCTTATATGTCATGCGGTTTACCTGTGCTCGCCTCAGGTCCTTCTGGTAGCGTTTTGGATGACCTGATTCACAAACATGGAATAGGGCTTTTCATTGGCAGGCCTGATCAGAAGAGTTTTGCAGAGGGCTTCTCATACTTTCTGGATAACAGAAGTAAAGTCAAAGGGATGGGTAGAGACGGGAGGAAGGTTGTGGAGAAATATTTCGATAGAAGAAAACTAGGGGCAAAGCTAGTTTCACTGGTCGACGAGTTGTGTGCCCACAACAAAAAAGCGTAGATGTGGTCCAAATGAAAGGAACGTTTCTCTTACGTATTGATGTGGAGCTGGCGTGGGGTTTTCTCGAAAGACGAAAGACGGAAAAGAAGTATATTAAGGCAATCGGCAAGGTCAGAGAAATCCTAGATCCTCTTCTGAATTTGATTGGTCAATATGAAATACCGGTAACATGGGGCATTCTAGGCCACCTTTTCCTAGATCATTGTGAGTGCGCAGATCGCCCCCATCCAGATATGCCAAGACCTAACTACAGCTGGTTTGAAGGAGATTGGTACAAGTATGATCCTTGTGGGCACATCACTGAGTTTCCACTTTGGTACGGAAAAGACATCGTGGACAAGATAGTTGAGTTAGCTGATAGAAACCCAACTCAGCAAGAGATTGGTTGCCATTCCTTCTCTCATCCGATTTTCGGTGATCCTGGGTGCAGTGAAGAGTTGGCCAGAGCAGAGATCGATAAATGCTTGGAGATTCTGGAAGAAAGAGGACTCCGTCCTAGAACCTTTGTTTTCCCGATGGATAACGCTGGTCACATCAACGTGCTGAGGGAAAAGAGGTTTTCTGCATTCTTTGGCGGCATTCCTCAGCTGATTGAAAGTACCAGTTTAGAAAGATCTGCCCCGAATCTTGTTCGAAAGCATGCTTCTCTAGGCATGGAGTGGTTGGGGTACTATGCTCTTTTGCCGCCCCATGTTGGGCTTCCGAGGCAAGTTCTTCCAGGGCTGTGGGAGATTCCGAGCTCTCTGTGTTTCAATAAAAAAAAGGCGATTCCGATGAGTTTGGTCGTTTTGAAGGCAAAGAAGGGAATAAGGCGCGCTACTGACCAAAATAAGTGTTTCCACATGTTTACGCATCTGCACAACTTTGGATTGGACTCGCCTACTCTACTACACAGTTTTGAGAAAATACTGTCATTTGCAGATCAAAAAAGAAGAGAAGGAAATCTTGAAATCACCACAGCAGAAGGACTTGTTGAGGGATTTGGAAAGCAAGCTCCATGCGCAGGCATTGGCAGACATGAATGAAAGCGATTAGTCCGTTATATCCTATCAGACCTTTTTATTACTCGCAGATTCTCCATGGCGTAATACAGTCTGCGTATCTTCGAGCTTCTAAGGGGTAGGGTCCTTCCAATGAAGTATAGTTTGTTTAATGCATAACTATTGTATTTGCGTAATTTTCCTCCCCATTGCCTCTTGAACAACTGTATCCCGTACAGGTAGTGCTTCTTGTCGAGTTTCCAGAGTGCTCCACCAAAGTCATAGTTCTTTATGCCATGATCCTTGGCCCACGATATCGCATGCCAGTGGACAGCACTATTAGAGGATAACTTTAGGAATCTGACATCGGAAACGCCTTCATAGCCCATCATTTCATGAGGCGTAACCAGGAAGATAATTCCCCCTACGATTTCGCCACGATATTTTGCCAAAAAGAGCCTAGCCTTTCCTTTTGTAGCAAGATAATTGTAAACTGACTTATGTAAATCGATTGACCGTGGACGCATACTTTTAGAGTGACAAACACGAACATACAGATCATAAAATTCTTTCCACTCTCGCCACTTCTCCGACTCAACAACTTCGATCCCCTTCCGTTCAGCTCGGCTAATAGAACGCCTTGCTCTTCCTTCCAGATTCTTCCAAAGACTCTCTATCGAAGGGCTCAAGTCGACTACAAAGGTTGCTGAAGGAATAGGTAGGAATCCCTGACTCAGAACCACGTCATCCAAATTCAGGTATGGAAAAGGATTCCAATAGAAATAGAGCGCTGATGCCCCTTTTAGTATCCTTTTCAAAGCTGAGAAAAAATGACAAATGGCACTAGCGTCTATATGTGAGACGCAGAGAAGGGGACCTATTGCTTCATACCCGGAAAAAGTCTTGGAAATCAGACTACTCCTGAAGAGGGCCAAACCCAACAGCGGTTTTTTGTTGTCTATGGCTATTACGAATCGAGGTTCAGTTCCCACCGAATTCAATGCCTCAGCCCAAGAGTACGTCTGAAACGCACTAAGATGCTGAGCCTCGTCTTCTAAACAAGCCCACAGTTCTTTCTCCATATTCCCTAGAGAATAGCTAACAACTTTCATGCTAATCATCCTTAGGAAGGTTTGATTGCTTGACTATCCCCATGTACTGCTTAATATTGGCAACTTGAAGCTTACTGTTGGCTCTCTCTTTGTCAATAGAAGATAGCACATCCTCGAAGGCGCAGAAAATTGAAGTGCATGCAACACATTTCATCCATGAGTAGGTCCAGCAGTTGACCTATAATCTTTTGCATATTCATACATCCAGGTAAAACATGGCTGAGTCAAATGCTATTTAACATCATCTCACCTAAAAACAGCTTCATGTGACCTATCCGCGCGCTAGTCACTTTCTTTGGGCTCAGATCATTAATGATCGAACATACGCAGGTCATTTTCAAAAGATCCTAAATTCCAGAATAATGGTGCTGAGGTAGTTCTATCATGTTCTATATGCGCACGCGCATAATCAATGGATCTACTTTCTGAGATTATTTTGCCAGTATCTTCTTATGAAGTAAGAACAGAGACGAAAAAATCCCTATTACAATTAGTCCTATAATCAGTGCAAATTCCCACTGAGCAACTACTAATCCCTCGATTCTTACCAAGCCAAGTCTTTGGCGAGTCACATAGTTTGTGGATGACACTACTATCTCTTTTTCGTTTGTGATACCTCCTTTCGAAGCTAGTAGGGTCCACTGACCTTCATGAACGATGAAGTGTGCCCAACCGTCTGAATTGGTAGTTGCATTCATTCCAAGCTCCTTAACTTCCACATTGGCATTATCAAGTGGTTCGTTCAGCAAATCCACGATTCTCACGCTCATGTCAATAGGCAACGACATGGAGGTCTCAGGTGGATTCTTCAACTGTAATGTAACATTCTTCATTTCTTTTAACGATTGATTATTGCAGATGACGAACACTACATCTGCATCATTCAATCCCGTGTTCAGAGACGACAAGAAGTCAAGCTCAGCAATTCCGTTTTCATTGTAATTTGCAGTATAATTCCCTACGTATTTTGAATGACTACTCAGGACTATCAAGTATCCGTGTACTTCGCGTTGACTGATACTTTGCGCCTGGAAATTGCCAGAGTCTGTGCTACCAAAGAGATCGTCAGATGCAATTTCACCATTTTCTTTGATGTAGTAGACTCTATCATCTGAAGAGTTGGTCGATATGAGCCAAGAGCATTTTCCCAAGTTCGAATTCATAGCAAAGTCTTCCGTCTCGAAAGAGAGAATGATAGTAGGATATTGTCCTTTGAAAAGTTGGACGTGCAAACTGCCATACTCGGTCGTTTGATAACCGACCTCCGCCATGATTGGACCAACGCAACTCAGCTGTCCATTTGAGAAATTCGCATCAAAACGGTCGGATGAATTGTACAGCTTCACTCCTAGGCCACCGATACCGTTAGAATCTGAGGTCAAGATATTTTCATTATCCACACTTAAAGCATAGGATAGAGATTTTCCGGGTATTCCAACCCATTCGGACGCTTCCCTTTCAATCGACACGTTAACAGCGCGATCGTCCCATTCCCATGTGAAGTTGTATCGGTTGACATCTTCTGTGTATCGTATCGGATTAGGGTATGATCTTGTGACCAAACCATCCATTAGGCCTGCTTCGGTATGTTCCAAGAAAGCATATGTTAAGTTGTATTGCTCTGTTGTGTGGGCCACACCGCTGTAGAAAAAACGGACCGTACCTGAGTCACCGATGAACCTTATCCAATCAATGTGTAATTGATAGACTCCCGACCATTTATTGGTCTCACTAAAAATATCAAACCATAAGCCGCAGAGGGTTCCTTCACGCAGTGACAAATCATAACGCCAAACAGTCCATTCGCTTGGTGGAATAGTCCATGTGCTCCAGCTTTCAATGTCATTTCCGACTTCGTACCATAGATCAACTCGTATAGAGGACACATCAGGAGGTGTTGCCTTCCACTTCACTTCAACATATTTATATTCTTGCGGATTAATCGTTAAGCTCCCTCCGTCCTTTCTGAATTCACTATAAGTCACCCTTCCTCGAATTCCAGTTGTGCCTACAAAAGGGAGAGTGTAGTTCAGCACATCCCCATCCGAAACGCCTTCAGACCAATTGCCGGAAGTGCTACAGTCATCAAACAATGCCTGGAAGTGGTCGAGTTGAGTGGTCACTTCTTCTCCATCTGGACCAATTACTCTTACGCTGTTTGGGTCAATGTGGCCTTGTTCCCTTTCTTCCAAAAGCATCTTAGTGAAGTTAAGTTCAAGATCGATGGGATAGTTGTTTCTGGAATAGTTTCCTGCATTGACTATCACGGGAATGACTTGTTCTTGTTCAGATGGTGGATAATGAAACACGAAAAGTTTTCCATCACCGAAGCTAGCATAGGTTTTCAAAACTCTCTTTGTTCGCTCAACAATATCTGTGAAGCCGGATTGTCTGTCAGAGATTACAAAGTACGCGCGAGTTGAATCTGACTTCTCCAAGGCGCCAACTAGGGGTTCTTCAGACGGATTAGCCAATATTTGGAAGTATTCACTTGAATAACGGTAGTACGTTGCGCGTGATTTGAAACCAAGAATGCCCCATGCTGCAGTTGCAAAGATTGCATCACAGATCACAACATAACGTCCAGCAGTATTTGTGTGAAGAAAGCTTATTGTCTCAACTTCATATGGCGTAACATTGAGAAGTGGTGGTTTTACTCCTATAGAATAGCCTGTTTCGGTTGCCGAAGTAAACAAACCGGAAAATGCTAAGCAGAAGATGGCGGTTATCATGCCGAATTTGAGAAGCGCGCGCTTACCTATCTGGCTTGAAGCGGCACCGATCTTGTTATAGGTTTCCTTAAGCAGAATGCTGATCACGATTGCAGCAAATGGAATAGTGACGAAGTATGTCTCCGTCCAGATTCTCTCTGGACTAAACGGAACGTTTACCATAGCATATTTGAGAATCCTATAGTCGACAAGAAAAATGACGAGTAGAAGAAGCAGAAATAGACTTAGAGAGCGGCGATATCGTTGCTTGGGAGCATATACAATCACGTAGATTAATCCTATAATCCCAAAAAAGAAAATTGTCGCCATAGACAATAGCTCGCTAAACGAGAAATTGACAAATTCTCCGAACAATAGCGACAAAATGTCCGTGGTGAGTAATTTCCCCATATCAAAACGAACTTGCATTTCACCCGCTTGCGGATATATTCCCCATAGGGCGAACAGTGCAAGGGGAAGGGCGGCAAGACAAACAAGAGTGGTGAGTAGAAGCTGAATATTGGCCGAAGTTGCATTTTTGCGTTTGGAAGATTCGTACTTCTTGAAAACGATTGCCAGCAAGAAAACAGTGATACTCATTATGCCAGCTCTGAAGTGTGCTGCGAAGGAGGCGATAGCAACCAAGAAGAGAAATGCATATGTGGGAATGCCCACTTTGTTCAGAGATAGATACCTTAGAACAAGATACACCAGCAAGCTGAAGAAGATAAAAACAAGGGGTTCAGCGCCGCCCACGGCCCCCAGCCAGATCAGGATAGGGATTGACAAAGTGAGTAGAGCGCCGATAATAGGGGTTTTTTCCTTACCACCTACAATTTCCACAATCTTATACATTAACAGAGGAACCAATATCGATGACAAAACGGGAATGAGGAACACAGCAATCCGAGAAACGTCCACGGAGAACATCTGGGAAAAGATCACCACAAGAGCATGATATGATCGTTTCCGAAACGCATAGTAAACTGAAAAGATCGGAGAAGATCCTTCAGAGATCAAACCAAATATATTCGGAATGTCGTTTTCAAAAATGAGTATATCCCTTATTCTACCTAACTCATGCCATGGATCCCCGGACACGAGCTGATCAAAGACAAGAACAAGGAGGCTGTGAGCAAGAAACGCATGAATAACAGCGAGGGTGATTTTGACCTTTTTACTTATCTTTGAAAGAATCACTGTAAACAGAGCAAACGTAGTGAGAAAATATGAGAACAAGAAGGCGGGGTGTACGGAATTCCAAACCACCCGGATCTCGTCTGAACGCGAAAAGATCAGTAATAGAAAGGAGACAACGGCAAGCGAGGCATAGGTGGCAACGGCAAGATGTCCTGCAATAATTTGGGTGCGATGCCTTGGTTTCTCTGCTTCATTGGACGCCTTGTCATCCGTAGCTGAATCGACCTCAGGAATTCTTCGTGTGCGCGCACCATGTTGTTTCACGCTGAGAAGCACTAATACGCTTGTAATCGACACAAGCAAGAGAATAACCCGGTTTAGAGATAGCCGATGGAAAGCCAGAGCCCCAGCACCTGCAACTGATACTAGAGTGATGAATCCAGAAAAACCAAGTAGGATTTTGGTCCAAGATTTTTCTTCCGCAAAAAAGATGTTTCCACAAAGGATACTACTTATGTATATGTAAATGACCGATGCAATGAATCCTAGCGTGGGCGACTTGAAGTAAGTAATATTAGTTAAGACAAGTGTGGTCGCAAAAAGATAAATTGCTAATGTACGAAACATGGAACTACGAAACATAGAGAATTTATGCTTCATTTGACCTCAACCTGCATTTCGCGACGCGCGCGATTTGAGTCTTGACAATTGTCCAAACCCAGTCTACGTTTTCTTATGGTTTAGGGCTTCTAGATAAACTTCTTCATATTTGTCGACGACAACGTCCCAATTAAAATTTTCTTTCACATGCTCGGCGCCCTTCTTTCCCATTCTCTTGGATAGACGCTCATCTGCAAGAAGAGTTTTCACGCGACCTGCAAATGAATTGACATCTGACCTATCAACTAGGTATCCTGTCTCTTCATGTGATATTATATCAGGAACACCCCCGACGTTGCTAGCTATACAGGGCTTGCCAGCCGCTGAGGCCTCTAGTAGCGCGGTGGGCAGTCCTTCAGACAGTGATGGCAAAACGAACACGTCTGCTATATTGTAGAATTTGTATGTCTGGCTTCGAGGGACCCAACCGGTGAAGATGACATTCGCCTTTAGTGAATCTGCTAACTTCCTATAGTAGTCCCGGCTCGGTCCGTCACCCACTATGACCGTCTTCACGCTGAAACCTTCTCTCAAGAGTCGCAGCGTTGACGCGATGAGAACCTCGACTCGCTTAACTCTCGAAAGCCTGCCGACAAACAATAGAACCTTGTCATCCTGTTTTATGGATAGTTCCGCTCTTAACTCATCCAGGTCTGAGTCCAGCCTAAAATTCTCCAGATCTACCCCGTTCGGAATCGTGGACACTTTGTCTCCCGGAACGCCGAACCGTTTAACCCCTTCTGCTGCGCTCTTAGTTAGTGAGACCACCTGATCATATGACTTAAGAACCCATTTCCCCATGCTGTAGGTGTACATCTTTGCAATAGCGTCTACGATCGTGTCTCCGTAAAACCAAGTATATCCAAGCAACTCACCGAAGGTCAAGACGGTAGCAATCGGGTATCTTCTCTTCACGAATAGTGGTGCAATTGAAGGCAAGAAAGCGTATTCACACGCTTGGATGATCTCACACTTCAGTTCCGCCACAAGTTTGCAGAGAATCTGAAATTCCTTATGAAAGTGAGGAATAGGGTAGTAATAGTTGCGCAGAAAAAACGACGGAAGATGGATTATGTCGATTTTGGCGTCACTGGGAGGCTTCGAATCCATTCTCTCCGCGGATCTATCATTTTCAGCTGGCTGGAGAATAGTCACTTCATAATTCTTCTTCATTGCCAAGTGTTTGGCCAAATCGTAAACCACAGCTCTATGCATCTCAGTCGGATTTATGAAACACAATTTCATTCTTTCAGAAAGCCTCCTCAGACCTTCGCACACCGGCACAACTACAGAAGATCATTTCCTTTATACCAGCCTATTGTTTCCAGGAGGCCTGTTTCTATGTCTATTCTGGGGGTGAAACCGATGTCTTCGTATATTCTTCTAGCGTCGTAGAGGTAATTTCTCGTGAAAAAGCTTACCAGAGAACGAGTCAGAAGCGGCTCACGCCCTAGAATGGTTCCTATATTCTCATTGGCTTTCGCTACCACTGACGCAAGACGTGCAGGTATGTCGAACGTCACCACCTGAGTGCCCATAATCCTTGCCGATAGATCTATAAACTCCTTGGATGTCACCCTGTCGGCGCCTGCAATTATATACAACTTCCCCGCTGTGACATCGCGTTCTTCCATACACATCACGAGTGCGCGCACTAGGTCTCTCACATATATCGGTTGGAAGAAATTATGCCCTCCATCTATCAGCGGAAAAGCCTTCAACCATCTGATCACTTTGAAGAGCCTAAAAAAATCCTTGTCTCCAGATCCATAAGCATGAGTGGGTCGGATTATCGTAGCACGAAAGCCATCTCTATCGCTTGCCTCTCTCACTCTCAATTCAGCTTGATATTTCGATTTTTCGTAGTACGACACGGGAGAACATGGATGATTTACATCTGCAGGAATCTCTTTCAGACGCCCCATCACCGCGGTAGTGCTGAGGAAAACAAAGTAATCCACATGAGACTTCAAACACTGATCTATCATTATCTGCGTCCCATACACATTAACACGGTAGTATTCACTCTCAGGAGCCTGCCACTTGCCCAGCAAAGCTGCCAGATGAAATACAACATCTACATCCTTCACCGCATTTTCTACATCCGCAACACTCGTCACATCGCCTGAGATTATATCTACGCTGCCATCATTCAGCCACGAAGGTACAAAAGATCGGTGCACACCAGGGCGCACTAGCGCCGTCACATAGCACCCTGTTTCTTTCAGCCGGCTTACCAAAAACCTCCCGATAAAGCCAGTTGCGCCAGTCACAAGTACTTTCATAATTACTCACTCAAGGTACAGCGCACGCATAGAATCCTCAGGAGATCAACGTTGCTTCGACTCCTTAGCAGCAGTTGGGGGGACTTCCTTAATGATCTTCGCTGGAACTCCTCCAACGAAGGTATAGGGCGGAACATCTTTAGTAACCACAGCTCCAGCGGCTACTATAGCGCCCTCGCCAACAGTGATTCCAGCAATTATGATTGCTCCTGAGCCAATCCAAGCGTTTCTCTTTATTTTCACAGGCGCCGCAAAAGCTGGCACACGACCTTCGTGTTCCGTGAGAGGTCGAACATGAGTGATGAACATAGCTCTAGGGCCAATAGCCACACCATCTTCGATCGTCAGTAACTCAGGCCAGTCAGGATCAATATGAACATCTGAAGTGATGACTACCCGCCTGCCTATCTTCGCTCCCATCGAACGATAAAGAACTAGCTTGAGTTCACCGCTGGGGATTTTCGACGCAATAATGTAACACATGTAGTTATGCAGGACTCTCAAAAAGTACCTCACCTTGCCTAAGAGGCCAGTGTAGCCATGTGCCTTCGCCAGGTACGGTAGCTCCGACAATAAGCCCTCTACTCTGTTATACTCCAAAGGTTTACGTCTCACCGTTTCGTCCTTTGTCATGTACGTTCACGCAAATAAGATCTCAAAAATAGTTCAAGCCAAAGCTTTAAAAGGCCTGCGTTCGTGGCGAAGCAAATTCGCTTTCGTCAGCCGAAACATGGTTCAGCACCTCCTGCGCACAAATGTACTCTGAAGAGAAACTGCGTTCAAGAAATTCCAGCAACTCTCTAAGAATTAAATATCCCTTCCCCTTTCCTTTCGTGTATAGCAACCTGAAAATCCTCTTTTGTTCAATTACATGAAAATTTGTTCTACTAGGCAATACGAAGAGGTCGTAGGGGTGGAGGAAGAGCGATAATATCTTCTGATCAAGCCTTGACAGAAAGAATTTGTAGAAATTCAAGCCAAATAACATTATATAACTCAGGCCGACAGGCAGCCTTATCCACGGCAACACCGACAACGGAATCTCTAATATTGGACACCGCCCCCTTTGACCTATGTTGCTCATTGACGGCCAGTACGGTGTTTGTGGAGCCTTAGGAAAATAGTATCTGTTTAGTATCTTTGAAGACGGCGCGACTGAAGAATCGTACTTATAACCTAATTCCGCCAACACGTCCAAGGTCTTTTCATTTACCCTGTTAACAGGTGCCCTGAAGCCTATTGGAGAAACATGTAAGTTTTGATTGATGATTTCAGTAGCCTTTCTTATGTTTTTCATCTGCTCCCTACGACTATCCAGATCTAGCAGTTGGTGTTCAAACCCGTGACATGCAATTTCATGCCCATCGTTAATAACTCCCTTGATCACATCGGTGGTGCCTTCTGCCACATCACTGGTCAAAAAGAAAGTTGAACGAACATTGAATTCCTCAAATAAATCAAGCAATGCAGGTACACCATCAACGACAGAGGAATAGTCGAAGCTGCCGTTCTCTAATGGAATTCCTTCAACATCTACGGTGATGAGAATAGTTATTCGCGAATCCATAATGAACTTACCGCCTGGGCGCGCGTGCAAGCGCACGGAGCTTCGTCGCGATTGCCGCCCCCTTGGAGAACAGGGACAAAAATAGTCCAAGCCACACGAAGAGAAAGATGTAGCCTATGCTGAAGTGAACGAAGCCGCCGGCTTCAGCTCCGTAGAGATAATCGGTCACAAAGATGAGGGTGATCCGGATCAGATTGATGACAATTGTGCCGATGACTCCGAAGACTGACCACACCAGCCTTGTCCGGGTGCTAGAAGAGTCCTCAAAGAGCATCACAACAAGTGCTATAGTGAACACAAGAATCATGTTGACGCCCACGCAATTCCAGATGATCGGGACCAGCAGCTGTCCATTAGAAAATTGCAGCGTGATAACATTCGGACCAGATCTTATAGCGGGTATTCTTAGAAAATTCAGAGATGCAAGGGTAATGCCCGTGACCGCAGGAACGACGTAAGAAGCCGTATGCATTTCCATCCATCGGGATATAAAAGGATTCAAAGACGCGGCCACCATCACGAAGAGAGGCGTAAACACCTGCCTAAGCGACTGCAAACCAAAAAACCCGACGCATAAGCCGAAAACGTACGCGACGTAGTTGGTCACGTTGTAAAAGACCATGTAAGAGAAGAAATAGGGAACCCACAAAAAGTACAGGAAGAAACTGCCAATCATCACAACCAGTCCAAACAACCTTTGAACAATGTGCGTTTTCCGATTGAACGGCAAATCCCCCTTTCGCAAATGAAGAAGCATGAAGCCAAAAATCGGAATTATCACACCCCACACATTAAAATACACAAGTATCGGAAGCGGGACGAAGGCAAGAAGGGAGAAGACCGTGGCCTTATCTCTTAAAGATGCAAGAGAGAAACCTCCTCCTGACATTGACAAATCATCTGTTTCCATCCTATCGCCTCACAGTTAACCTCAGAAGAAATCACGCACACGCCATCACTGCCAGTTTGATACGGACTTAGTGTATTTCTGTATTTCTTCATCCTTTTGGAAGCCCTTGATCTCGGCGGGAACTCCATAGGCTATTGCCTTCGAAGGCACGTCTTTCGTAACCACGGATCCTGCGCCTACCAGAGCGAATTTGCCTATGGTTATTCCGGGCAGAATCTTTGTTCCGCCGCCGATACGAACATAATCGCTAATCATCGTTCGTTCCAGCCCTTCGCCGAGAATTATCCGCTTGTTGTCAAAGACGGCGCAGCCTGGCGATATGAAGACTCCATAGCCGATTCTGGTGGACTGCGTTATGTAGCAATTGCTCTGAATCATCGAGTTGCTGCCGACGCTGCTGTAGCCGTCTAAGATGGCGTTTGTCCCAACGACACAGCGGTCGCCAAGGGTCACGTGCTCCCTAATCAACGTGTTATGCCCAGTGCGCAGTCGCTCACCAACAACTACATGTCTATAGAGAATCGAGCCAGACCGGATTATCGCCCCTTTGCTGATCTTCGCAACGGCCTCCTTCACAATCAAGTCGGACACCCGAGGGCTTCTCGCTGAGAAGTCGGCCCGTTGAAGCTCTAGCTTTGACGGATGCCCAATTATGCAGCGACTGCCGATGACGCAGTTGTCCCCAATCACCGAACCAGCCAGAACCTCGGTGAAGCGTCCTATGCTGACGTTGTTGCCTACCGTAGCGTCGTCGTCCACGTACGCGTCAGACCTCACCTTAGTCTGTGTGCCCAAACTAAAAGCTCCCCTCTTCATCACCAGGTCTGTTTCATGAAGTCCCTGACGCTGTCTGCAACGTAGTCCATCTCATCCTTCGTCAGCGACGCATGCATCGGCAACGTCAGAACCTGGCTTGAAATCTCCTCGGTCACTGGAAGCTCGCCGCCTTTGAACCCGCATTTTTCCCTGTAGAAATTTGTCAGGTGCACCGGAGAGAAGTACACTTTTGTCATAACGCCCTTCTCCGCCAAGTGGTCTCTGAGCCCATCTCGGACTTTCTCGCCACCCTTAACCCGCACGGTGTACATCTGGTAAACATGGAAAACGTCCTCTGGAGGATTCGGAGGCGCTATCTCACGCACGTCGGACAGATTCTTCGACATGTACGCGGCGTTTCTCCGCCGCATCTCTATGAGTGTATCTAACTTTCCAAGCTGGGTGACCCCAAGCGCCGCGATTATGTTCGACATGCGCCAGTTGTAGCCCAGGGTGACGTAGTCACCTGCTTTGACCGACGTGAAATAGTTCTCCGTCTCAAGCCTGCCGTGAGACCGGACAAGCTTCAGCTTTTCGTAAACCGCACGCTGGTCGGTCACAATCATCCCACCCTCTCCCGTCGTGATGACTTTGTTCCCACAGAAGCTGAACATCGCCGCGTCGCCGAAAGACCCCACAAGC
>Ga0209636_10001353_pt1 | contig 24584 bp, 15 predicted proteins | sample DeeMarSWOR152_54_FD_187464 | JGI IMG/M metagenome (GOLD analysis project Ga0209636, IMG submission 187464) | Marine sediment microbial communities from White Oak River estuary, North Carolina - WOR-1-52-54 (SPAdes) (version 2) | ecosystem: Environmental > Aquatic > Marine > Intertidal zone >...
AAAGAATTGCAAGAATAAATCCCACAACTTTTTTTTCTAACCCTTTCATTAATTATAAAATTAATTGTTCTGAATATTATACTTTCCTTTTGATAATTTAGTTTCTAAATAAAAATTTAGATTTTGAGATAATATTGTTTTAATAGGTTATTCCAATAAGATGTTTAAATCTAAATGATTTTTTAATCCTCTATTTCATTATGAAATTTTTAATAAAATAATTCCTGAGTGGTCATCTAAAGTTACTTTAGATACTATTTTACCATCTAAGGTTTTGTAATTTTGGTCAAGATTTATAGGAAGGGGTGTGCCTGACGATGGATTCACTATAACCTTACCATTTTCAAAATCTCTAAAATAAATTGAGCCCTCTGAGTAATATTTCCCAATAGGATCTCCTAACTCACCGACACGCTCATATTCTGGATGAAGCCATTCATCCATAACCCCCCAACTATAGCCACCGCTTTTGGTGGGTGGTTTGAATCCAAAAAGGGCTTTCGGTCCATTAACGCCTAGAAGGTAGGAGGACAAACAGAACTTCATCAAACTCTCTTTCTCTTCATCTGTAGCTCCTTCTTCTACACCTCCATTTGCCATTAAGTATTTGTCATTTCCGCTCCATTGATATAGAGCATCAATTTTTTCCTTCCAACCCCCTACTGTATGAAATGTATTTGGACCATGCCAAGGAGCGTGGGCAAAGCTTTCATCCATCCTCCCGTCCGCGTATTGCATGTAATCAAAAGGTGTATTCGAATTTACTATGATAAGTTTGTCCCCTATTTGGTCCTTTATCACTTTTAGCATCCCATTAATATCATTGTTCCACTCCTCCTTTGTAATGTCAGGCAATTTCTCATCCCCAACAGTGAAATAATTGTAAAAGTCTCCCCAACAATCATCGGCAAAAACCCCATCGTATTGTGGATTTCGATCAAGCTCATCCTTTACCTGTCCAGCATAGTAATTACGCCACCCATCGCTACTGGGGTCCATCAAATACCACCCAAAATTTTTATTAATTATGCGATTACCACCAGTATCGTGAAGGAACCAATCTCTATGTTTGTCAACTTCGCCCCAATCACTGTAGTATGAATACATACCAATAAGATCTTTGTAGAAAACAACAATGATGTCAGGATTCATCTCCTTAAGGTTAGCCACATCTTCACCTCGACCTTGTTCAGTGTCTATGAAGTCAAAATTAGATGCCAGATACTCAAGGTCTTCATCTGAAGGTTGATAGCTTCCATAAAGCACTATAAATTTTTTAAACGATGTTGATGCGGATGGTTGCAACTCTCCAGAACAACAACAAACATAACCAGGACTGCATCCATCCTCTATAGGAGTCTCTCCATCTTCACATTTTCCTTCAAGATATGACGGTCTTATAAGATCAGAAGGCAAATTAGCAGCCCAGTTTTGTCCAACGAAGTTGAAATTCAGACCATCACTTGTACACATCGCAAAGGTGTGACCAGTACCTTGACGATTATATACTCTCCACTGGGAATAGTGCACTTTATATTCGTTAAATAATTTCATATTATCAGTGTGCTGTTCTTCCCAATAAGGAACATCTGGATCTGGTAGTGGCTCTGTTGAATGTGAATCTAAACGAACTCCAAACTCTCCGGCAAGAATAGGAATATCATACTCGTCTCTAACTGATATAATATTCTCCACCAACCATTGTTCATATGCTTCTCTGCCTTTCTCTGGGCCTTCATTTTTATAAATCACAGCCCATTCTTCAATCTCACTTTTTACTCGGTAACAGTAATACTGATGAAACTCTAAAACTATTCCCTCTCTTTGCAAGAATTCTCTATTCACCCATTCCTTAGGATAGCCTGAAGACCTATATGGAGCCTGCACAAAAATTATACATTCTGGGTCTACTTCTCTGATGGCGTCTATTGCGTCTAAATAAAATTCCGTTACAACATCCCATTTTTTATCATCTACATCCCATCCTGCAGGTTCGTTCAACAGAGATATACCTACGAAGTTTGGCAGGTTTTTCCATTTGTTAGCCATTTCAACATACATTTGTATTGCTTGTGATCTCTGAGGTTCATATTCCGCTATCTTCCAGTTTGTTCCTGCGTCAGAAAAAACATCGTACTCGTATCTAGAACAATGCAATTTAATAATAAAGAACATGTCATATTTCTTTATCCATTCTACCCATGCATCAACATTTTGTTTATAATGATCACTATAATCTGGATTGTTCCATAGTTCGAGATTTATAACCAAGAAAACTAGATTTGCGCCCTCTTCTTTCATGTTTTGAATATTTTTCTCCTTCGCCTGTATAGAGCCTGGCTTAGACAACTCTATATTCCACATAGGACCAAAAGCTGCTCCTGCCAGGTGAACAGGCTGTCCAGCTACTTTTATGTATTTACCATCAACATACAATCGTGATGATCTACATGTCCCAGAATCAAATTCTGGCTGTGCTGCGCACAGAGAATTACATTCTCCTGATGGTATAGTTGTAGTGGTTGTTACAGTTGTTGTTTCCGTTGGTGGTGGTTGTTCATCTTTCCATCCAGCACTCAAATCCCATATTTCATTAAAATCTATCTTTCCAGCTGAAACCTGTAACAATCTAGTAATGAGAATTAAAACAATTAGCATAAAAAGAATTGCAAGAATAAATCCCACAACTTTTTTTTCTAACCCTTTCATTAATTATAAAATTAATTGTTCTGAATATTATACTTTCCTTTTGATAATTTATTTTCTAAACAGAAATTGGGAATTTGATATAATATTGGTCTATACTAGTTCATGCAGGAATAACATAGAGTTCAGCATTATCCAACCAGCCTCTGCCAGATGTTTTATCTCCATATTTCTTTACAAGACTAAAATGAAAAGTAACACTAACTTCACCCTCTTGAGCTACTAAAGTATGCTTATCATCAGGAGTCCTCCAATCAACTCTTCCTATATCATCATCGCTTTCCAACTTAAGTTTTACCCAATCACTATAATATGGAGACCCTTTATCTGCAAAACCTCTGGTTATTTTTCCATTAGCATCTCTGAAATCAAATCCCACATATCCATATCCACCCTCAGTCTTAACTACCCCATAAGCTTTCACTCGTTGACCTGCCTGAACTGGTACCCTAAAGTTCCATGTATGTGACCACCCGCCACTATTTGGAGGGTCGTAGATACCATCATATTGTCTTTCTGGTAATACGCATTTTAGGCTTGCAGGCGTTGAGTAATATGTCCCAGTGTCTATACTCCACCAGCTTTCCTCTTCTGGGTATGCCCCCCAATTGTTCATGCCGTTTGTGAAATCAGGATTTTTTAGAAGGTTTTGTGATAGTGACGCGGGTGGTTCGGATATTGCCTTCAATATAGCCCCAGTATGAGGATTTAAAGTGATTGACGAAACTTTTTTGCCGTCTAAGGTCATGTATTCTTTGTCTAGAGCTACAGTATAGGAAGATGTTGTGGGATTAACTAAGACTTTGCCATTCTCGAAGTCTCTAGCGTAGACAGAGCCAGTTTGGTAATAGTCGTTTGTAGGTGAACCCAGCTCTTCTACGGAGTCGTATTCTGGATGGATCCAATCATATCTATACCCCCATTGATAGGCATCAGGTTTAAATCCAAAAGTAGCCTTTGGCCCGTTAACACCCAAAAGATAGGAGGATAAACAGAATGTCATTAAACTCTTTTTCTGCGCATCTGTAGCTCCTGGCTCCACACCACCCTGTGTCATAATGTGTTTATTCTTTCCACTCCATTGATACAGAGCGTCAACATCATCTTCCCAGTCTTTTACACTATGGAATTCATCTGAAGATTGCCAAGGAGCATGGGCAAACCCTTCATCCATCCTTCCGTCCACATAATCTATATAGACAAGAGGATTCCTATTACAATTTATTATTAGAAGTTTGTCCCCTATTTTGTTCTTTACCACTTGAAGCATCCCTTTAATCCAATCAATCCAATTATCTCTAATATAGTCTGGTATCTTGTAGTCGTCATTAACAAAATAATCCCAGCTAGCAGGAGGGAAACTCCCCCAGCAATCATCAGCATAAACCCCATCAAACTGTGGATATTGATCAAGAACATCCTTTACCTTATCAGCATAGTGATTACGCCATCCATTACTCTCCGGATTCATCAAATACCAATGATTCCATTGTGTACTCCTTATACGATTATTATCAGTGTCGTGGAGAAACCAGTCTTCATGATATTTATCGATCTCATCCCAATCTGGATAATCTTCATGTATAGCAATAATATCTTTGTAGAAAACAGCAACGATGTCAGGATTCATCTCCTTAAGGTTAGCCACATCTTCAGCCTGATTCTCTCCGGTGTCTACTAAGTCAAAATTCGATGCAAAATAATCAATATCATCATCCCAAGAATGATAACCACCATAAATAATTATGTATTTTTTAAATGATGTTGATGCGAATGATTCGGGTATTACCTTCAATATAGCTCCACTATGATCATTTAAAGTAATTGATGAAACCTCTTTTCCGTCTAAAGTCACATACTTCTTCCCAAGAGAAACAGTATAAAATTTATCATTTGGATTTACCAATACAAGAACTTTGCTAAACTCTCTTTCGTAAATTGGTACATCGCTTCTGATATGATAGCTCTCAAGAGGTTGGCCTACTTCTAAATCACCTATTAATGAGCGGAATGTTTTGTCGTATCCTCTGGCAGTAAAATACGTTTTTTTGTTGCCTCCTTCTGCGACCAACAGATAACTGGTGAAACCATACATAGCTATATCGTACTGACTGTGAGTTGGTGGTCGTTCCCCAGATGTTAAAGTCCACACACCCACAATTTTGCTCCTGTCCATCAGATAATCCACATAATCTATGTCTTGTATCCATTCTTCCACACTCCTTTTCCACTCACTATCGCCACTCCAGCGGATAAATCCTTCAAGCAAAACACCATCAACCGCATTAATAATTTTTTCAGCATTGTCTTTATGTTTTTGATATCCACTCCAAGGACAGCCTCCACATACCGTTCCATATCCATTTCCAACATATACTTTGCCTGTAACTCTCTTGACTTCTTTGATAAGCTCTACCATATCGTTTGTATAATCTTCATCAGTATATTCTCTGCCAGTCCTAGGATTAATTGGTATAGGATCGTAGCGAGCTCTGGCCGAAGTTGCAGTGTTGTCTGCCATAATCCCATAAATATGCTTGCTAGAGGTATACCCAGCTATTTTATTTGCCAACCACTTTCTATATTCTTCATTTCCTATATCCGTTCCTTTAAGGCTCGGCCAATCGCCCTTTCTAGTAACCACGTCTCCGTTCTTGCCCTTTAAAACCCATTCGTTCGCCAGAAGCATGTCGTAATCTTTAGAGTTCTCATCTATATTAGGCACGTTCCAGTAGAGGAGCACTTTCAAATCGGGATTGACAGCGTGCATCTCTGGTAGATAATTGAGCCACTCGCCTGTCTCAGTGTTCTTGATGCTCCAATGACTCGTTGTCAACATATCGAAGTTCTCTGCATACCATGCCCGGTCACTTTCAGCCCAATTTCTTAGACTGTCCTGCTTGGTTTTATGTAGAATCAGAACAGAAGTAGTAGAAACTGGTGAACAGCAACAAGTATAACCAGCATCACAATATGACTCTCCAGTCTTGTACGCATCTTTTATAATGCTTGCAAGCTCCTCATCATGATAACTACCGTCTACATCAACCACTCCATAATCAGGTATTAAATTTTCTGTCCAACTAGGTCCTTCAGTTCTTGAAAACAGATTATGGAAACAAATATTCTTTATCCCAACATCGCGTGCGGCATCCAAAACAGCTTTATAATAAGCTCTTCTATGCTCGTCTTCAAAAAAGCAGTTGATACATCCCTGGTTGGATTTAGTGCCACTCTCTCCAATCCAAACTCCAAACTCACCAAAGATCAATTGATCAACAGAGAAGCTGCCTTTGCCATCAATCATCTCTTCTTGTAATTGTTTTTTATAACTAGCGTACATTTTATTGTAGCAATCTTCAAAAGAAAATGGGTTTCCTGTATCGACGCAGGTTTGATAAAATTCTACGCTTTTATAGCTATGTCTTTCCAGATAATCTACGTGATCGCGAAATATCGGTTCAGTCACGTAAAAATCTTGCCCTTTTCCCCAATTATCGTCCAAACGCGGTGAAGCTACCACCGTCTTTCCGCCATTGTTTTTACCTTTGCTTCTGATGTAATCGGAAATTTCCAGAATCCATTCCAATCTTTTATAGTCTTCTTCTCTAATAGGATTTTTGCTAATGGATGGTTCGTTGTCTACACTCCACACTAAAATCCGGTCGTCGTTTATGAAGTCGTGCCCTAAGTTGTTATAGCCTGCTAGTTTGTCAATCATGCTTTTAGCTTCTTCTATTGTCGTATCTTCTGGTCTTATACCAAGTAAAGTATTCCACTCTGTTCCTAATTCGTAAAAATATACTTTAACCCCGTGTGCATCTGCTTCTGATAGAAAATTGTTGAGGTTTTCCGCCCACTCGTTGGGATATCTCTTCATATTTAAATGCGCTATATCTCCTTCTCCTCCAGTAAACAATCTTAACGCATTTATCCCCAAATCTTCAACGAACCCCCAAGCGTTCGGCTGATAGTTTTTTGAATCAGGAAGAAAAGCTGTTATATGGGCGTCGGCAGCTCTAATTTGAAAGTCATATCCATTACTTTTATCTAGACGGGTTTCTCCTAATTCACAGCTATCTTTGCATGTTCCAGAAGCAAAGTAAAGTTTTTTACATTCAATATCACATTTTCCTGATGGTGGTATAGTTGTTGTCGTCTCTGTTGTAGTTTCTACTGGTTCATAACTTTTCCATTCTTCTTCCACAGAACCCAATCCAAACAATTCTCTAAAATCTATATCAGTTGTACCATACACATAAGCAATACCAAAAGCTAAAGCAATTAAAAAAACAATAAACACAAAAGCAAATGCTATAACCTTTGTCGATAGACCTTTCATTAATTATAAAATTAATTGTTCTGAATATTATACTTTCCTTTTGATAATTTATTTTACTTGTTCTCTAAATAGAAAGAATTTAGAAAGTATTATTGGTTTAACCAATCACTTTATTCCTATATCTATAATTTAGAATTTTACTGTAATAATTATTTTATAATGTTTTAGCTTATTGCATCATTTCTCCATAAATTCAAATATTGATATTCGTTCCAACCAATGCTTATAATCTCAAGATCTCCATCACCGTCTAAATCAGCAACACGCGCACCCAGATGGCTTTCCTTGTCTGTGCCCACGACAATAGGACTTCCAAAATTCCCCCTGCCATCATTTTCAGATATCATCATACGTTTCTGCACCTGACATGATGGGTTTCCCATCTCTCCACTAACAATATCCATATCCCCATCACGATCCATATCTGCTACAGACATGCTGTTCAGCGAACATGCGTTGCTCACAACTGTATTTCTTGTCCAGCTACCGCTCTGTGGGTCTGGTTTTGCCTTGAACCAGAAAATTCTTGAACCAGATGTAACAGGATAAACTTCTTCAGAGACAATTATGTCTTTCCTACCATCACGGTCGATATCTGCAATGGCAAAACGGTCGGCAGTTTTATAAATAATCTGTCCGATAGTGTACCTCGGCCAAGAACCCGCACCAGTGCCTGGATTCTTCCACCATGCTACATTCACAGAATCGTATGCTCCTGCAACATCCAAAAATCCATCATCGTTTATATCTCCAGTAGCATACCCATATCCATTGTCGATGATTTTGACGCGTGGCCAGTTACCGCCTGCTGGGTTTGATGGTATCCTGAAGTAATACACACCATCTCCTCCACCAATTAATATCTCTGGTTTTCCACCAGGTATAATTTGAGTGACTTCATAAACCTGACTCCAGAAATGCCCCGTTTCGGGCACTGTTCCTATCAGCACCCGCTTCCATGATGTCCCAGCAGTATTCAGCGCCTCTAACCAGTAAATATTTATGTTGTTACTGCTCTCCTCGCCTTCTGCAATCACGTCACCGTATTGGTCGCCATCCACATCAACGATTGCGAACGCATCTATCCAATTCCACGATGAAGAAAATTGGATTCTTGACCACGTTCCTTGCATGTTTCCGCCAGGATTCTTATAGAACATTTTATGAGCAACTATGTCTTTGTATCCATCGCCTGTCAGGTCCCCCATCGCAACACCAAAGAAATAACCAGCACCACTAGTACGATCTATTCTACGTGGCATACTGTTGTCTATCTGAATGTATGTCCATTTATTAAGCGACAGCTTATTGTCGCTTCTCAAGTTTTCCCTCATTTCAATCGGTCCCTTCCAGTAACTGCGTGCCCCGACAATATCCAAATCCCCGTCATTGCCTATATCACCGATGACTCCTGTGTATATGCCAAGTCTGTCTATTTCATAAGCAGTCCAACTCAGTCCGTCGCCCTTTTTGTTGTAAAAGACCTTGAGATAATATGGAGGTGGAATATAATATGGGGCACCTTCAGGATCCGGTCTTTCAAACTTTCCTATAACCACATCTATGTCGCCATCATTGTCCATGTCACCGGTCTGTAGCGTGTGAGAATGATTCGCTGCGCCTATAGGAGCTATTATGTGTTCGGTCCATCCTTGAGGTCCACTTTTCGGATCTGATGCCTCGTACCACGAGAGTGGATAGTTGCCCAGTTCTGACTGAGCAATCACAACATCTACTCTGCCATTATTGTTTATATCAACGACAGAGACCTTTGCATTGTTTCTTCTCCAGTCGCCGCTCTGACTAAACCATTTAGAATCTATGTTATATCTTGTCCATGCCCCGTTAACCAAGTCAGAGGGGACATCGTACCAAAAGCCATTTAGAACAATATCCGGGATTCCGTCAATATCTATATCCCCAACATCCAGACCATCAGAGTTGCTTCCCATTGTTGAATGACTAAGAGTTTTGATTCTGTTCCACGAAGTTGTTGAAACTTGTATGAAAACTGATGTGTTATAAGCAGTGCGTGTCACCACGTCAGGCTTTCCATCCCTGTTGAAATCATCAATCTCGAGATCCTTCACATTGCCACCATTAATGCCTATCTTGTGGCTTGCCCAGTTGGTCATGGCTGTCGGGTTTACGGACGGCCTGGGATTCTCGAACCAGTAGACCTCCCCAGTATCGTGCTGCATTCCTACCACATCCAGATCCCCATCTTTGTCGATGTCAATGATATCTATGTCTTCCCCCCGCCAGTTAAAAGATTTTATAGCATATTTAACCCAATTCGGATACTTGTACCAAACCAATCCTGCTCCATTATTGGCTGCAATTATGTCATTAAAGCCATCCCCGTCAACATCACCAACTGCTCTTACCATACCAATTCCAGAAGTCGAGCCATCGATAACAACATACCTAAAGGACAATGATGGAATTGTAGTTTTAGTACTGGTTGTAGATGTTGTGGATGCAGCAGTTGTTGTAGTACTGGTTGTAGATGTTGTGGATGCAGCAGTTGTTGTAGTACTGGTTGTAGTTGTGGTCGTGGGAGGTGGAAAGATAAAGGGATTAGTTAAAGTAATATCTAATTTATAAGTTGTAGTCCTTTCTATTCCATCTGCTGTTCCCTTTATTGTTACAGTGTATTCTCCAACAGGCGTTCCATATTCTACTGTAATTGTCATTTTAGAATTCTTATCAGGTGGTACAATAGGATTGGGGTAAAAATCAATTTTTATTTTATCTGTGTAGGGACTAATAGAATGTGATAAGTGAATGGGTTTTCTTTCAGCACCTAGATTTTTTACACTTACAAAACTTACTATTGTCTCGTCTACAAGACCCGTATCTATTTTTAGTTCTTGAGATTTAGTAGCCTCTTTATTTCCATCGTTATCCTCTGAAAAGTATCTTAAATAATTTATTCCATTTGGCATGTTGAATGGAAATGAATATATTTTATTAGGGGTACAAGAATTAGAGGAGTCATGACAATAATTGGTTTCATCACAACCACTTCCTCCATCAGAACATGAAAATGACACTGCAACAACTTTATTATACCAACAATCATCACGACATATTTGATCATTACATTTTATTGAAGTTGTTGGTGGTACAACATCAACACACTTGTTGTTTCGGCACGTATAATCTGATCCCATATCTCCACAATCTTTTATTGTGCACCATTCTAAACAACTATCAGCATCGCAGTCTTTACATTGTTGAATCCTATCACCTCTACATCTTTTTGTTCCACTTGGAGAACATTCATCTGTACATGTTGGACTAGTTGTTGGAGTTGTCACAGGTGTAGTTGGAGTAATTGATTCTTCACATTCACAGTCTGAATTACAAAACCAATCAGGATCACAATAATAGTCACGTGGTTCATGTGTACAACCACCGCTATTATCGCAAATACCCTTACAGCAACCCTTTGTACAATCACAACTTTTTTCATCCCAACAATAGCAATAACGATCTCCTTCAAAAGGGTCGCCAGTTATTCCTATAAATTCACAATTATATCTACAGTTATCACTACTACAAAACGGAAAACCATCACAAGGATTTGGGTCGTTAGTAATTCCCGACTTATCATGATCATCTCTACAAACAAAACGACATGGTTGTGCACAACCCGAGCATTTACAATCAGGACAGTCTTTCTCATTCCAACAGTAACAATAAAAACCATCATCACAAAAACCTTCTCCGAGAGGCATACAATCACCCCTGCAGACCTCGCTATTCGTGCAATATGGAAAGTCTTCACATGGTTTCGGGTCCACCGTACAACCAGCTTTATCAAATGCTGAGCACGCCTCCACACAAGTAGTCGCTTTTACATTTACTACATGCAAAATAGAGAATAGAATAAAAGAAATTAAGATTAGATAAATCATTTTGTTTTTAATATTTTTGTAATTCATTCAATCACTCTATGGACATATTATTAATTTAGTACCAGTGTTTGGATTAACACTTAAAGAAAAATCAAAATCTGGATCTGTTTGTTCTGTTTGCTCTGCTTTGACTTTGAAATTTAATTTAAGATAGTCGTAAGGAATTTCTTCTCCACCATAGATTATTCCTGATTCATCTGCTTCTAGTGGAGAAAAACAACAAAAATCTGCAGGACAAAAATGATGTTCTATAATTATATCAACAATATCAACATCGTAATCTCTAATAGTGGGTATTAATGTAAAGTCTAGTTCAGGAAAATCAGCCTCTAAAGTATTCCACAAACTATTAACATCATTTAACTTTGAATTATATTTATCCTCCTCTAAAATTTGTCTCCCAATTTCTAATAATTTGAAATATGAAGATGGAACATCTAAATTAATTTCTGGGTTTAAAAATACTCTAGAGTCTGGTGTTTCACCATAAGTAGAGATATTTGCATATCCTTTAACAGTAAAGTATGCAGAATTTATCGATGGTTGTTGAGGTTCTACCTCTATGTTAATATCACGAACAAATACTTCTCTATCACCTTTAAGGTATGATGAAGGGAGATTCTCTTCTATTTTTATTTTTAAATTTTCTTTTAAAACATCCGTACCAGGATATTGTTCCCACAAATTGTAACCTTGAAGGAAACCGCCAGTCTTTCCCAAGTCATATGCAGTTTTTTGTGATATAAATTCTATGCTTTGTTTGTACGATTTCAAAAGAAAGTAGTTGAAATTCTCAAAAGAGGTTAGTATTCCTTCTTGTGTAACAACATCAACGGTTACAGTTGCAGTTTTTGCTATATTGAGTATTGCAGCTGTACCTGCGATTAATAATATAACTATAGCCGCATAACCAAACAATCCGCCTTTCATATTAACCAACATAAAGTTCTAAATCTACAGGTTTTCCATCCAACACAAATAATTCTATTGAAGTTTTTTGCCAATGTGAAGAGCTTGATGAAGTATCAATCACTACTTCAGGGTCTCTGATTTTTAGTATGTAGGCTTTATCAGGCAACATTTGATTAAAGAAAACTGCTGCTATAGATGAAACATCTACAAATTTGTTAAATTCAGGTAGCCACACTCTTTTGTCTTCTTGAATTGCTACAGCATTTAGAATTTTTTTCATTGATATACCTTGGTATTCAAGCTCTAAGAAAGCTAATAAAGTTGATTCATATTTTACTGGATTATAAAATATTCTTATTGTTGCTTCTCTTGGTTTTACAACACCTAACTGGGAACTTACAACATATATCTCTGTAAATATCCAGATTAAACTCGATATTATGATTATAACGATTACTACCATGAACATTGTAAATATATCTGATAATAAAGTTACACCTTTCATACTTTCACTTCCATCTTTGCTGGTTCAATGCTACCATCATTCATTTTAATTGCTACATCAAAAATTGCCTTTTCTTCCATATAATCTACGTCAGGATCTAACTCAAAACTCCAATCACAATTGGAATGATAACCACAGTTTATTAAATTTAATTCTACCTTTGCTTTTGGATAATTTATGCAAGAAGGATCAGCTTCAACTTCATCTAATTTTGTTTCAATAAACAAACTTTTTTCTGTTGAAATCAAACAGTTGCTAGCCAACAAATAATTACTAAGATAGTATGCTTCTCTTTTTGCATCTTCGTGAGAAAGATTAATTATGTAGCTTATGAATTGTATAACTATTATGACTAAACCTGTAACTAATAATGTTATTAACATAAATTTTACAAAATCTGAAGTTAATTCCATTATTCCTTTCATTTTTACCCTCTTTAAATTTTGTCAGTTCTAGATATTATTTTTATTTATATATGTACAGAACCGCATCTCCACTAAAGGGAGCAGTGAACTGTCTGTAGTTACCACCGTTTGTTGTTCCTCTAGATATGTTCTCACCTGTTCGTGGATTAAACCACTTTACATTAAATGTTTCAGACCTATCTCTAAGATCTATTGTAACGCTTCCTCCTTCAGTCAAATAAACAGCATATTGATTTCCTTTTTCTGCTAGACAATAACCTCTGTTTACAAGCTCATCATGAGGTGTCATTTTCCACCACTGAGTCCCTGAAAAGAGATTAACAACGTATTTCATATCAGTACTTCCCGGCCAATGTATAGCATCAAGTCCTTTAACTGGTTCGTCAGGATTGCCCCAATTCCATACTCCATTTGCACCATAAGTGTAGCCGGCCCCGCCACTCATATAAACAGTCCAAGCCTCTTTTCTTACTCTATCTCTATCGTGTTCCCAGAGATTCTCATATCCTGCTTCGCCATTTATAACAGGTCCGTCGTTCTTATTATAATCAGTTATCATTAAGTTACGTTCGTTTACATGCCAAGTTTGTTGCATATGTACATCAATCCATGATTCTCCTAAAAAGTTTGCAGTGGTTGTTGTTGCTTGACTCGTTGGTCCTGGGTGTGCTGTTGTTAGATGCTCCATACTGTCTGTGTTATGTACAGTATTTCCCAAACTTCTTATCTTATTTAAATCGCCCACATAATTGTATTCGCCACTTATGCACCAAACAACATTGTAAGCTTGATAACGAGCAACAGTATACTCGTAATAATTCTTCAAATCATTGAGCGACATATCTTTCAAATCCTCTCCCCACGCTATAAAAATAACCGGAACCATGCCTTTGTCTAGAATATACTTGATACGCAAATCAAAATTCTGAAAGTTTGCTGGGTTGATTAAATTATATTTTTGAGTAAAAAGCGGTCCATTCTCATTAACACTATCATCTTTGATAGGGTGTCCTAATAAAATTTGAATAACAGTGAATCCTTTACTTTTTCGATTGTCTACATATGTTTTGAAATCTGTTGCATAAGACATCGTATCTCTGTTGCCACGCCAGATAGTTCCACCCATCCAGAAGAAAGGAGCACCATCCGCATATGTTAGATATCTTTTATTGCTACTTACTTTTAGAAAACCACGATAATTTGGGTTAGCTACTTTATCAGCAGCACTTGGTTCAACATATTCAAAACTTCCTGTCTTTCCATCAAGTTGGTTATCATTTGAAGTTGTTGTATATGTCCATACGCCTGGTATTGTGGGTGCAAACCTTATTTTCCAATTTTTGCCACCATCCCAGAAACCGTTTACTGTTATCTGCTTTCCTGAATTTTGATGAGTAAAAGTAGCTGAAAGGTCAACACCCAAATATGGATCAGAGTGGGAATTTGTTGTCGTCAAACTAATTTCTACCATGTCTTTTGTTTGCTGGGGTGGTTGAGGAGGAGCCAAAGATTCACTATATCTAATTATAATTCCAGGTCCTGGCCACAAAACTTCTAAACAATGATGTTCAGTAGTTGAATAAAATTCAATAATGTTTTCATCTTGTTTTAAATTTGACAGAGGTATGTTGACAATCGAATATTTGTAATCATGATTCATACCTCCAACCTGGAAATTATGCCCATTAATTCTATTATAACCATTATGAAAACTATCTTGTCCATTCCATGTTCTCAGATGGATAGTTGCACTTTCAGCTTTGGAGAGATCATCAGTAATTTTGACTTTATTTGATTTTTTCTTATAATCTCTAACACAATAATTCTCAGGAACATTATAGGCTTTGTAAAGTTTTACTAGACTATTTGACCTATCTAAAGACAAGCTCTCCACATACGGAGTTACATACCACACACCGTTTTTATCTTTTATTCTAGCCAAAAGCTTTACAGATTCAGCTTGTTGATCAGGAACATATTTTGTATCCCATGTAACTTGATATGGAGCAGAAGAGTCAGAACCTACATGACCACTAATTTTTACAGCAGTATCTCCACTTCTTAGATTGAAATAACCATGATGCCAGTCTTTGTAATAGCCATCACCATTCTCATCATAACCTTCATAATATGCTAGGAAATCAACTTTTTCTATACCAACAGTACTCTGTGCTTGAGCTGTTATTGTTGGGTTCTCTCCTAAATTCTTTCCAGATAATGGAGAAGTTATTTGACCTGTTGGGTGTGGTTTGTCTGATCCATAATAAATCCTAACAATTACACTCATCCATCCCCACTGAGGCCATCCAGTTCCTTCAGCGCTTCCTTCTAGTGTATTTACGCCTTCATGCAAATGTCCTAGAGGAATTTCAAAAACAGGATTATCCTGATACATGTAATTTTGAGGTGTTGTAGTAGTTGTTTTTAATTCTGGTAAGTATATCCATTGATTATTGTTAAACCTGATCTTTTTTCCTTTTGTTCCAGAATGACCTCCCCATCTGTTTATTAACATCTCAGCTTTTATAGCTCCATCTAAATCAGCAATATTGATTTGCATAACAGGGTTGGGAAGATGTTGTTGGGCTCCTTCATCAGTTGCTTCAGGACTAGTCACTCTCCAATGATTAGTTCCTTCTTCAGCAATGTTTAATATGTATTCTTTATATATGCTTCCTGGTATAACCGACAATCCTTGACCTGTAGTATGTTGAGTTCTAGGTTTGCAACAACAGATAAGTCCTTCTTTGCATCCACCACTTATAGGCTTTTCTCCTGGATCACATGCTCCAGTATCAGTTGCTTGTGTTGTTTTTACATAAGTTTGTGTTTCTATTCCTTTCTTTGTCTCTTCGATAACCATGGAAAAGTAAGGTTCTATTGGATTTCCATTTTCATCTAAGAAACCATAGCTCTCCGTAGAAAGCACAAAACCAGGGTGAGCAAAATAATACCAGTCATTTATACCTTGCTCTTGCATGATATTGAATGAATCCCTGAACCATTCCTCGCTGCCTTCATGAGGTTGAGGGTACAAGACTCTGCCGAACTCTCCAATCTGAACTTTCAAGCCTGTTGTGCTCAAGAGTCCAACCCTCCTCTTGAATTCCGATTTTATATTCTCATATTGGCTATGTGAGTAAGGCTTCTCCCAAGGATCATACCAATGAAAGTCTCTGTAGACATGATCATCTCCAACTATGTTATCAGGAATATTAAGACCTGTATAAAATTCGATTACAATAAGATGTTTGACATTCTCTACGGCGCGTACATCTCTAATCAGTTCTTCATGGAATGCTTTGTAATTATTTGCAATCACATTCTGGGATAAGTCTGAGCCTTCAAGGACTCTTGGCTCATTAAAAATATTCATTATAACATAAGGATTATCTGCATATCGCTTTGCTACGTATACCCAAATATTCTTAATGGACTCTAATTCTTCATCTGCATCGCCTCTCATCATAAGGTCCCATGCTTCGCGATTACTTGGCTTGTTCCCATCAAAAGCCCAATCAGGACAGTCAGCCCAATATGTCCCAAAATAGTGGATATCAAGCATTATGTATAATTTCAATTCTGTACAAATTTCTATCCACTCATCTACTGTGATTCCTCCATGCTCATTTTTCTTTTCATTAAAATATGCTTCATCAATCACATCATGTCTTTTTGGCGTTAACATATCCCAATTCATTCCATGGAATCTGATTGCATTAAATCCCCAACTTTTTATTCTCTCAAGCTCTGCCTTTATATCATGTCCTCTCCATCTCTGATTCGTGGGCATTATGTTTATTCCATGGAATCGTTCAGGGAATTCGTGATATGAATACGAGCTTTCTCCGTCTTTTATTTCTGCTGATTTAAACGCATTATAAGTCTCATCTATTATCGTTCCATCATATTCTATGAATCCAAATGTATTGTAATCGGAATGAATCTGTATTGGATTAAACCAAAATAGTTTAGTTATTCCTTTATCTTGTGCAGCATCAAAGGCCGCTCTTATATAATCTGCTTGTTGTTCTATTGTTGTTATGTCCGTTCCATAATGATACTCCCATTCATCAAATCCAGTGCCAAACTCCGTTAGTGCTAGTTCGTCAATACCAAATTCTCCTCTCCCATCTATCATTAATTGAAAATCTGCTGAAAATGCTTCATAGGCCGGTTGATACATATCAGCTTGTGGACCTTGGTTGGTTATGCTTCGAATTACCAGTTCCTGATACCTATGTGCTTGGAGGTAATCAATGTAATCCCCTATTATTGGAGTGATATAGGGAAAGGCTTCTGCGTAGCTACGTCCTGTTTTATCATTGACACAAACTGAAGTTTTCCCACTATAATATTTAATTCTTTGAAGAACTGGTATGAGCCAATTTCTTACTTCATCAGCATCAAGTCTAGCTTCATTAATTGGTGTCCACCACAAGACTCTTTCGTCCTCAAAAAAGTTTTTACCCAAGTTATTATTACCCCCAAGTTTATCTATCACAGCAATAGCATTATCAAGAGAAGAATAAGGACTAACAGGTCTATAATTATGCATTGGTGGAACAACCCCAAAACTAGTTCCATATTGATTTCCCATTTCATGAAACACAACTTTCATTCCGTAAGAATCGGCTTTTGCTAAGAAGCTTTCAAGATTTTCTGCCCAATCGGAGTCATCATTCATTCCCCAAGGATGATTTTCATTTGCTTGAATGTGTAAAACATTACCTTCTATTCCCCCCCAAACTTGTATAGCATTTACTCCCAAATCTTGTAATATTTTCCATGCATAGTCTTCTTCTGGAAAAGCCCAATATTGTTTAGGATAAGTAGAAGAAACCGATACGAGTTGATTTGCAGGAATATTAGTACCTTTAAGTGTAAATCCAGACGGAGGTTCTGTAGATATCGGTTTACAATCTCCTGATTCATAATCTAGACTCTTACACAAATAATCGCAATCTTTTTCTGGTTCTTCTGAATAAATTTTTAATTCATAGGTTGCATATTCTGTCATCGCCTCTGTAGATCCCTTTATCAATATATAGTATATACCTAACTTAGTTGTAGAATCTACATTTATTGTCATTGTAGAAAAAAAAGTGGGATCTGCCTTAGTTTTACTAAAACTTATGCTAACACCTTCTGGTTCACCTGTTGCCTCTAGTTCGACTGGCTCAGGTGCTATTTTTTCACCTATTAATCTAACCTCTACAGTTGTTGAGATACTTGAATCTCTAGTTGCTTGTCCAGTCTCCGGATTCACATGAATTTCAAAAACAGTTGAAACTTCTTTAGTTTCTATAAAAACTTTACATTTATCATCTTCTATCACTTTCTTAACAGTAATTTTCTGAACAATGCCTTCTTGAAGAATTAGTTTTTGTTCAACAATCTCACAATCAGATAAGAGTGGTATTGGTTTAATTTCTTTAAGGTATTCTATGTTAGTTTCATTTACTAGAGTAAGATCAATAGCTAAATAAAACCTTCCCTCATATTGATATATCTCTAATATGTATGGCATGCCAGAAGTTTCGAATGATGTTGAAGCCTCACCAGGAGCAGAGCTCACTGATGTTATTGCTGCTGAAAGATGGTTCATTAGGGTGAGTGGTTCTGCATAAGTTAAGATACCAAATGCATTCACAAGAAATTCTCCTGAGATAACATAAAATATGATTAGAATTAATATCACTAATCCTATGAGTTTTATAAAATCTTTTGTTATCTCAACCATAGTTATCCAAACTCTTCTTCTAAAGCCTGTCTTAATTCATTAAATGCTTCCATGTTTTCAACATTTTTTTCCATATCATCTAAACTTAGTTCATCATAAGGAGCTCCTGGCCAACTTATTGCAGCCTCAGCTAATATGGCAAATAGTGTTGCAGGATCTGTAAAGCCCCATATATTGAGAACTTTATCTGCAAGTGTTTTTGTTGCCTCTTTCAAGACAATTCTACCAGAAGAAACACCAAAACTTAATATAGCTTCTATAATAGTTGCAGCATCCTCTGTGGCCCAGATTGTTGTGTAAGTGTTAATTAAGTTTTCATCTGCGTAGCAATAATTAGAACTATTGGTTTCTGTATCAACAAGGACTGGGTGAACAAAGATAGTGGGTTCACCATCAAGATTAGTTTTCCAAACCTTCGCTACAGCAAAACAAGGACTGACAATATAAAATCTTGGATGCGATGGCACACGTTGCATGGCTGCTTGTAAACCAGCTACTTGTTTCCACCATTCGATTGGCCTCCAAACTCTAACAGTGTATCTGCTAGCCTCCTCACTTAAATAATACGGAGATTCATATTGGGATGCATGAATATAAAGACACATAGAATTTCCTTTACATTCTTCTGTCATCTGCGTTAATATCAATCCCTTACCAACCCAACTATTGGGTGCAACAAAGCTTGTTCCATCTACAAAAACCATTCTTTTTAACTCTATTTCTACATATTTTTCTGTAGCTCCTCTTTTCCATGAAACAGGCATTGCATCATAGTTCTTATCAAAAATTCCCATTAACATTCCATATTGTCTTTCAATTATTTCCTTTACTGCTGGATTGGAATCATAAAAACCGCTGTCTACTCTTTTTAGTTCGAATACAAGGTTTTCAAGTTGATATTTTTCTAGACCTTCAGAGAACATTTTGTTTATTACTTCTTGTGGTAGACCCTTTCCTAAAATGTCTGCGTATTCATCTCTTAAATTAGTAGCAATACGAGTTATCCCATTATCATATGGTCCAAACAAATTTGTGTAATCATCCAAATTTCTAATTTTTTTCATAATACCGTCAATATCAGTTATACCATCTATAGTATATCCTTCTATTATTGCATCTTTAAGTCTAACAAAAACATTTGTCAAATCAGAATTGTGATAAAAAGCGAATCCTCCACCCTTTTCATCCCAAAGTCTTCTAAGAACTTTTGCAGCAGTCTCTGGTTTAATTTCTGGTTCTACAGGAATTCCAAACAAAGAACCATAATATCTTATCTTATCTGTAAAACCAAGGTCTTCTCTTTCAAGAAAAGGTTTAATAAGATATTCTCTAATATCATCCGCGCTAACTTTTTTACCTCCTTTAATTGCTAAGTCTTCTAACGCCACTGCTCTTTCAAATACTTCTTCGCCAGTTTGCATGGTATATTTTCCATCTGCTGATGGAATATTGTAAAGGTTTCTTTTTAGAAAATCTTTGAATCTTGTAATTCTATCTTTCACACCGTCTTGTAATTTTTCTATCCATGAAGGCTCTAAGAACTCATCCTTTAATGTTTTTCCCGTATCATCATCAATTATAAAAAACTCTAGTATTTCTTCTGCTCTTCTAGGTTCTGTATCTTTTAGTGATTCGTACATTTCTTTCATTATTTGACGGGGATTGATTGTCGCCTTTACATAATCAGCTGGTACTGGGTCTCCAGGATTAAGTAGAATAACTTTATTCCAATCAACTTTAGCTGGATCAAATACACCACCGCCCTTTTGATATAATGCAACTTCCTTTACCCTTTCTATATAAGCATCATACATAGGATCATATGCTGTTTCAAATACTGTTGCTGGTATTTCCTCATTTCTTAAAACAAGTTTTTTTCCAACAGCAGCAAATTTAAAGGTTTGGAGAATTTCATCCCATTCACCTTCTATAATACCCGCTTCCCACAAGTATTTTAAAAGGAAGTTTGCATCCTTCTCAGCTATTTCATCAGTAACTGTGGAAATTAAACGACCATTTTTAATGAAAGGATCTATTGCATCAACCAATAAATCATTAAATTTTTTTCTGTCAGTAAGCCATGTAAAGAAATCTATAACTCTTTTTTTCGTTATTCCTGATGCTTGAGCTGTAAATTTTGTTGCTTTCCATCCATAATATAATCTTCCTATAGTCATTTTCGCTAATTTTGGTGCAATATAAGTTATACCTCTTAAAGCACCCCAGAAAATTATAGCAGATAATTTGCCTCCACTCCATGGATAAGCCTCGGTCCACATTCCTCCTCCACCCTCAGGAAAACGTTCATAGTATATTTGGTATTCAGGCATGCCGCCCATAAACTGTAACTGAAATGCGTGTTGGGTGTGTTCCTGGCACAACCTTATGGGAACAGTTGCGTAATAAAAGGGATTTGTTGGTTCCTCAAATTTTGAGTTTTCAGGATAATAGCCTGGAAAATCATCACTGGCAACCTCATCTATTGCAAGTTTTAATTGAAAGGCTGTTTGGTTTGCTGCAGAAAGACAAGTTGGATACCCAAAATATTCTATGAATAAGAAAGCGACTATTATAAAAACAATAAGGGTTAACACAATATCAAGTGTTCTTTCAATCATTTAATCACGGACAATAACAAAAATTTTTTAAAGACTGATAATCCATATCAGCTTCAACCACTAAATCTCTCAATGACTTAGAGTCTGCACAACTAATGCCTAAGATAGGGGAATAATCGATAGCACTAAATTCAGGGCATCCATTTCTTACATACTGATTACAACAATCTCTTAATTGTTGTTGCAAATTGATTTGTTTACCCAAAAGCGTGGGGATACCTGTAAAGGAAATTAAAATTAGCAAAACTATTATAAATATTATAAAGGCAATGATTTTTGTTATTGGATATTCCATAACTATCCCCCGTCTGTTTCTCTAAGCCTACACGCATCTCTACATCTTTCCCAATACGGATCATCTGGTTCTGAAGGCATGCCACTCACACCTAATGCTTTTTCGCAGATAGGAGCCATGTCCACAACCTCTGCTCCTATTTCAACTGTTGTCCCTCTGTAACCAGTTTGGGACCAAAACACACAATACCATCTAAAATCTTTTTCCTCGGTTACACCCTCTCCTGTTTTTTGTATTTGATCAAGAAAATACCATAATATAAGAAATATTAGAACAATAATTATTATTACTAATAAAATATTAAACGATGATTCGTCGCCTTTCATAAAATATTTTTCTTTTGGCTCAATATTAAAACTTACGGTAGTGAAGTTTTTTGACTTATTTCGTAGGCCAATTGTTCCAGAAGACCACTTTTCATAAAGAGAAGCATCACAATTAATGCAATTATCATTATCACAACTACAATATAAACTACTCTAATCTCAAATCCTTTACGTACACTTATTATCTTGACCACAAACATCACCTCTTGTAACCTCAGGAGTCGATACACAATCATTTTTTGTTTCACATCCACAGAAATTCTTAAAGGAACGAGGATAATTAGGGTCAACAACAAATAAACATTTTGCGCCACCGGGGTTTGTTTTACAATTCATATTGGTTGCACAAGTTTGAGTTGATTCTTCCTCTTCTTCAACTTCTACTTCAGGTTTGGGTATATCCCCTCCGAAAATAAAGTGACTGGCAACATAAACACAAAATAATAAAATTAGTACAGCACCAACAAGTTGACTAGTTGCGTCTGAAACACCTAATCTCATACCCATAATTAATTGAGATTATACTTATATTTAATTAAAGAATTAATTATTTGATTTCAAGAATGGTTACTGCTCTCTCAGCGTATAAATAACAATCCCCAGCACTATTAGCTACGTTCGGACAACCTGCCAACATACATTTTCTATATCTTCCCCACCAATTCCTAACTATAACTCTATATTTTTTACCTGCTAGAAGATTTTCATTAGGATTAGTGATTAGATTATCATCAACATCAGTTGCATTTGTGTACATATAGATATCTTCTTCTAAGAACATGTCTTTAGCATAATAATGTTGATAACCACTAAGAATACTACATTGAGCCTTTGATTTGGCAGATACTTTTGGAAAACAAGTATCTAATCCAAAACATGATTGAAAGTGAACTTTATCAATCTTATCTGAAGAACCATAAGCTTCTGTTGCTATATTTTGCATATATCTTGGTAAATTATTAACATCTGTACTTAGAGTAACTATAAAATTTGCAACTGTTCTTGCTTCCAAATAATAATTTCCCAGAGCATTCGTTCTATAAAAATCTTCACCTTTCTTTAAATCTTTATTCCAAATTTCATTAAAATCATTAGTTATACGAGCATCTTTATCAGGAACTACAACAAAAACAATGTCATAAATTTGGGCTTCGGGTATCCAAAACAAACCATAAACATATGGTGTTTTTGAGGAACTGTCTCCATATAGTATATCATCGTTGCGTTTAAAAGCAGTATCTTTAACCCTCCATGATTCATATTTCCAGGTTCCTTCTCTAGTATTAGCCGACCAACCTAATTTTTCTTCATCATTATCACAGAAATCATCAACGTCATTTTCACAATTTTGCAGACCACCGACTAATACAAATTTTCCATTAGAAGCATCTTTCCAACTTGTAACGTAGTTGTTACCAAATACTGAATCGTCCCCACCCTGATTATCAACGCAGTTGCCAAATTGTGCGCTTCCGGACTCAGAATAGAAACCACCTTTACAAAAATCTGTATTATCAACCACTCTATCCTTTAAGTTCATGTTGATGCAAGTCTGATCTAAGTTTTTTATTCCTAAAGGTGGCGTAGCTGTTTTATTTCTACAAAGATGACAGTCAGGATACCCATTTTTAGCAAATTCAACTTCATACGAGTCAAATGGTAACGTTTGTTGTTTATATAAGAAACTTTTTGCACTTACAAGACATCCCGTTCCATATTTATAAACATCATTTCCTGGTTCGAGATCATGCATATAGGTGCTAAAGGGAAGACCATACACACATCTTCCAGTTCTAATTCCATTGTCTCCAAATTTTTTATAATCATTATAGATATCAGTTGCTATATGGCATGCAATCTCTGACAAATCATAGGCATTAGGTTCTTTTGTAAATATACGTTCAGCTTTTATATCTTCAACACTATAAGAAGTAACGCCTTCTCCCCAACCTGGCTCAGTTGGTGTTCCTGTTTGGGGACGCCATTGTAACAATCTTTCGAAATCTATATCAGCAAAGCCATGTACAAAATTAAGGCCTATCATTACAAGAATTATTGCAACAAGTATTGCCATACCTAATTTTATAGGCGTGCCTATCGCCTTCATAAATAAAATTATTTTAAACCTATATTTAAATCAAACCGGTATCGCATGACAGTATGCTGCCGCAGCAGCACCAAAGGGTATCCAGAATAGGATACTGCAAACAAGCCATCTAACCAATCCCCCACCAGTGTAATGGTTTATTAAAAAGAAGAACACTGCCAAGACTATAAGGATTATAATCACTCTTCCTACAAAGGATGTCAACATTTCCTCCATAACTAACACCTAAAACCATATTAAGGTTTTAACAATTTTTTCAAATACTCCTCCTACTAAAGGTGAAAAAAGTTTTATAACACCTGCAATTGCTAAAGCTGTCATTCTCACAGGCTTAACATTAGTAATTTGTTCCCACAATAAAAATAACAATATGCCTAAGACAATAAGGAAACCAACAACAACCAAAACAATGTGCACAAACTCCATTTAAATCCCCAGCCACTTGACAAGTTCTTTCAAGGCATTGAAAAGAGCCCCGAACCAACCCTCTTGAATATCTGGTGACATTATCAATATGAGTGTAATGATAATCGCTATGAACATTAGTAACAAAATAAAAGCAACCGGAAAACTAAAAAGGTCTTGCTCAGGCATGGAATCAACTTATGTTATGCTAACTTTTATTAGACTGGTTAAAAGCTGGTTCCCTAATAATAAAAACAATATGGTAGTTAAGATTCCA
>Ga0209636_10001355_pt1 | contig 24577 bp, 33 predicted proteins | sample DeeMarSWOR152_54_FD_187464 | JGI IMG/M metagenome (GOLD analysis project Ga0209636, IMG submission 187464) | Marine sediment microbial communities from White Oak River estuary, North Carolina - WOR-1-52-54 (SPAdes) (version 2) | ecosystem: Environmental > Aquatic > Marine > Intertidal zone >...
ACCTTTGCGCATTAAGAAAGAATAAGAACATGATTGCAGATTCTAAGGGAAATCTGACAATCAAGGCAAAACAAATGATTGGGGGTCTACTGAAGTTTGCCTCTAGCCTTACAGCTTTTGGGAACACCATACCGATTTCTTATCTGCGGTTTATTTCCCGTAAAGAATCGCCAATGCTGATTTGTTGGGGAGCAAAAAACCGTTTGGCGTTGGTGCGCATACCTTTATGGTGGGGCTTCAGAGGAGACATCCAAGAGATAGATAGTTGTAGACAAACTTTCGAGTACAGAGCCCCAGACGCATCAGCAAACATCTATCTATTATTGGCTGGAATCGCAGTCGCTGTGGAATACGGATGGAAAAATCCTAAAGAAGCTACGAAAACTGCTGAAGATTTGCACATTAAAAATGTAGTTAAAAAAGCTCAGGAGTATAAGCTTCTTCCACAATCCTGCAGTGAAGCCGCACAAAATCTTGAGAAAGATAGAAAATACTACGAGGCAGACGGCGTTTTTCCGAGAAGAATGATAGACGGAATCATAAGCAAGTTGGAATCTTATAAGGATAAAGGATTGTGGAAGAGATTGGCTGACAAACCAGAGGAAATTGACGAATTGTTATGGAAATATTTGCATTCTGAATTATAGAATGCCTAGGGAATATTGAGTGGTTATTTCCTTGCGCAGATTAGTAGCAAACTAGGTGATTAGTCGGTAGATTTACCTAGCAAGGCACTCAGATCATATCCTCCAAAACACCTCTTTTTTCGAGAAGATACTGCGCGCGCTAGATTCTGATACAGACATCTAGCAAAAATTATTAAACGATAAATTGAACTAGATATCATTAATGTAACAGTCTCATAGACGTGTATCAAAGGTGAAGCCTAGTTTGAAGAAGAACAAACCTTCAAAGGGTTGTTTCTCAATTCAATTTGAGACATTCGGGCAGTTCAAAGATGCCCTAGAACTGATCTTCTCTCCTTCGGCAGCCTCCGTAATCCTATACACCGCGGCGATGAAATGCGGAGTACACCTCTACAAAAGAGTGAAGAAAGAATTTGATACGAAAGAGGCGGCGCTCAAGCTTTTCTCTCAATTGAAACGCGAAGAAAATTGGGGCGATGTTATTTTTCGCGATGTTGACCTTGAAAATGGCTCAGGAAAAGTTATAGTTAGGGACTCACTCGAATCCGTGGCGCGAGAAACGAGCGAACCGAGTTGCCATTTCTTCAGGGGGTTCCTAGCAGGTTTCCTCTCAGAACTTTTCAATAGCACGGTTGTGGTTACTGAAGAAAAATGCGCTAGTAGTGGAGATGCCGACTGTCAATTTAGATTCGAACAAGGAGAAGCAGCGGCGAAGCCAAGATAAGTAGAAATGACCCAGAAAATGATTGAAGTCATCTTTTTGTGGCTTCACAAAATTCCTTTAATATGAGAGTATGGCTTCTATAACTGCAAACTGAGGCCCCATAAGTGCTGATTCAAGAGATCATCCTGCAGAATTTCATGTCTTACGAATACGCTAGGGTGCCGTTTAAACCAGGTGTCAATGTTATCTGTGGACCCAACGGATCAGGCAAGTCCTCCATGCTGCTCGGGATCTCAGTTGCGCTGGGGCAATCATACACGGAACGATCCAAGAAGCTGAGCGACCTAATCAGATGGGATCAGGATCAGGCTAGGGTCACCTTGGTTCTGGACAACTCTCCGAGAAGTGGACGCCGACCGGTTCCGAGGATACGCAAGGATCAGATTTATTTGACCAGGAACTTGAGGCGCGATGGGAAATACTGGTTTGAACTAGATAACAAGGCGGTAAACAAGAGCCGCGTTGTGAGGCTTCTCTCCAAGCTTGGAGTCGATCCAGAGAACATGCTGATAATCATGCATCAAAACATGGTGGAGCAGTTCACGGTGCTCTCAGCCGAGGAGAAGCTGAGGATCGTTGAGGCTGCTGTAGGCTTCGAGTCCTACCGCCAAAACGTCTTGAGGGCACAACGAAAGCTTGGCCGCATCTTAAGCCAGGAAGAGTCCGTCGGCAGGCTCCTAGAATCAGCCGAGCAAACCTTAGCCTACTGGAGAGAACAGTACGACCGTTACCAGCAGAAGAAGCAGCTCAGAATGAAGCGGCGATTGCTGGAAAGGGAGTTGGCTTGGGCTGAGGTTGCAAAGAGAGAGCGAACGGTCTCCGATCTGAAGAGGCAAATGCAGAACAAAACGAGTGAGATTTCACGCATCGAGGAAGAAGCAAAGAGTATTGACGGTCAACTGGAGGAAGTTCAGGTAGGTCTTAAACAGAGTAAGGATGAGCAAAAGGAACTTCTTGAGGAACGGCTAAGGCTTGAGCGCAAAAAGGCAAGGCATGACTTGGGTGTTTCACTAGCGACCCAAGCTCTAGAAGACATACATTCTTGGACGGAAATGCACGAGAAGGGAACGAGCGAATACCTAGAGAAAATGAGACAGCTAGAAACTATGCTCCATGAAGGTACAAATCCTGTTGACATTGGGAGTCAGCTGTCCGAAATCAAGAGAACGTATGAGATCACTGAAAACGCTTGGGCTGAGCGAGTCAACCTGAAAAGCAAAAACTTGATGCAATCAGTTGGAGACTCCAGTCGGCAACTCGAGGAATTGGATGCTCGAATCTCAGATATTCAAGCTAAGACAGGTAGCTTAAACCTCCAAATTGATGGAATTCATGATAAGATAGTAGATCATAAAATCGACCTGGCCTTGCTGCAGTATCGGAAGAAGATCCTTGTAGAGAATGTGAAAAGGCTGGAGAGGGAGCTTCGGGTTTCGCTTAATGATCTCGGTGAGGCTGAGAAGAGAGCTGAGGAGACAGGACTGCGGTTGGTGCCCATGAAGACCATTGATGTGATACTGGATGAAATGAGGGTGACAGACGGGCACCTTGCTGCTCTCACTGACGTTTCCGAAGACATAGAACGCATGTACGAATCCTACTCAAAGCTCTATCTGGAACTGAAGGAGAAGGCACGCTTAGTCGCGGAGAATCGTGAAAAGGCTTTAGACGAGGTCAAAGAGAGGATGAGGTCTTGGAGAGACGTCGTTCAAAATCTCTTAGACCGCGTCAACCTTCGGTATCAGGGAATCCTGTCGCGGGCCCAAGCAATTGGGGAGGTTCGGCTGATGAATGAGGGTGACATTGAGGAAGCTGGCCTCCAGATACTTGTGGGCTTTAAGGGAGCCAAGCCGGTTCCTCTTGATGCTTATACGCAGAGTGGCGGGGAGAGAAGCACTGCAACGATGAGCTTTCTCTTAGCCCTGCAACAACACGTTCGATCTCCGTTCAGAGCTGTTGATGAGTATGATATTCATCTTGATCCGAGGAGTAGGGAATTGATTGCAGATATGATTGTTTCCACGGTTGGTGGGAAGGAGCAGTTCTTTGCGATCACCCCGAGTCAGCTGACTTTTAGTGAGAAGGATGTTCACATAATCACGGTTCAGAACGTTGAAGGCACATCGCTCATTAAGGAGGTTGTTTAGTTGTCGTCAAGAGGGCGTATGAAGAAACTTGGCAGCGAACGCCTTCAACGCATCATCGACTTATGCAAATCCGTCGAGGATAGGGGACTTGACCCATTCATCGTTGACGTTGACGATATCATAACGGTTGTGCGGAAGTATTTTCCGGAGTGGGAGCTACCTGAAGAACTCTGTCTCGACGCTGAAGCCATTCATCGCCTTGCCTCAGTCATAAAGCTCCAGAGCGACTGGGTGAAACATCAGTCAACTTCCTTATACACAGACCCATTTCTGCTTGAAGAGAAAATAGCGCGAATGAGCAAAGATGAACTCGCTGACCTATTCCTCAAAACTTGGCATCCAATCGTGGAGCTGGAACAGATATCTCCTCACAGTCTGGCTGAGGCCATGAGATACTGGGAGAACCTGCTTCCATTAAGCGAACGATGGCAGAAACCATCTCCCTTGGAAAGAGAGGTGGGGTCCGCAACTCGGGAGGACATGATTAGACAGAGGATACTCACTGATGAATCGTTCTCTCAAGAGTTGGAGCGTTTTTGGGAGGAGCTGAAGCATAGAGTTGGTGGTGAAGGAAGAATTCGATACTGGGATTTTGTCGGGGCTGAGACGTATTCTGAAACAATAAGAAGAGCCTATCTTGCAAGCTTTCTTGTGACGTATGGATACGCAACTCTCGAGGTGTATCGATTAGAAGATGAGATCTTCATTAAGCCATTAGAGAAGCCTCTGTCTATTCAAAGCGGAGAACAGTTGATTTCGATCCCGATTTCGGTGAGTTTTGACGAATGGATGAGGTGGAAGGAGGGTGAACAGGATTGAGTAGGAAAGCGTACTACACAAGGCAGATCAAAAGAGCCGCGCACCTGCTTTTCTACAGACACCACAGAAAACCTGGAGTGAAGGGGTGGGAGCTTAAGAAAAGGCTGGGATCAGACTATCCAAAGGTGCTCACGGTACTAGATAGACACCTGCAAAAGCTCGATTTACAGGTGAAAACTGTTTTGGATGGTGAGAAGCCTGCTGAAAAGCCTACTCTGGAGCAACTGAACAAGGCTCGATTCTTCATAACCCTTAGAGGGGAGCTGACGCCGAAGGAGACTAAGATGATGGGCTGGCGCATTGATGACATTGCTGGTTTGGCTACATCCATCTCTTACATTATATCGAAGAAGGGAAAGGCTCCACGTGAAGAGGTAGAGGAAATCTTGCGGAACAAGCTCCCTGGTTGGCGAGTGGGCACTAACATTGAACGTTACATCCGCTATGGCTATCTAGCTGAGGACGAGAATAAGCAGTTGTACCTCGACTGGAGAACCCGAGCAGAGATAGATCAGAGAGCTTTGGTAGACCTCCTTTTAGGGGCAGAAAAGGAGGAAGAAATGATGACCGAAGAAACATGAAGTACTGCCTCTGAATCGATAATATGAGGTCAAAGATAATTTAAGCCTATCAGATTTGGGTTCATTCAATCCTAAGACCTGGCACAAAAGAACACCATTTGAATCCTGATGCACTAAGAAACGCTGAAAAACAAATTCTTTCAAAAAAGCTAATCACACTTGCATAACTACAGAGTAGGCTTTACAATCTCAGCCATCTCATCCAACAAGCCAGCCTTCTCCAGAGCCTCAAGAATTTCATCATCACCCGCACCCTTCTTTATCTTGATCTTTGAGGGCATAGGCTCAATATGGCTTATGTTAGCTCTTCTACGCCTAACGCCGCTCACCTTCATAGGACCAGTAACAAGCACAAAATTCTTGTCAATAACATCTACAATCACGCAACGCCTACCGGCCTCACCACCAGCAATCTTGACACATATCCTGCCGACCTCAACAGCCGCCAATACCAAACCTCCATCAGCCACTAAAAGCGAGCAGACTCATATTTATAACTTCACAAACCTAAGACTTTCCAAACAGCCACCTATCAATAACCAGACACAAAGTCTCAAAGACCTCATCAGCACCCAGAAGACTCACATCAAAAATCATATCAAAAGGAGAGAAATCCTCGCCCAAACTGAACCCATACAGCTTCTCATAAATCGATCTTGTCCTTTCATCCTTTTCTCTCAGAACCTTCAAAGCATCCTCAGCGAGCATACCATCCCTCCCAGCAAGCCTCGACGCTCTAGCATCCTCAGAAGCCTCCAACCAAACCTTAAAGCCGCCGTCAAACAACCACGGCATCGTCCAACTATCCAAAACAACACGGCCCTCTCTAGCCTGCTCCAGCAACTTCGCATCAACCCTCCTGTCAAACTCAAAATCATCCATTCTCTCCTCAAAAAATCTCATCCCTTCATCGCTCTCCCACCAACCACGCCCACCAACTTCATAACCCTCATCAGCAGCCAAATCCTTCAAAGCATCGCCACCAGAGACGTACCTAAGCCCATACTTTTCAGCTAGCCTTTTCGCCACTGTGCTCTTCCCACACCCGGTCATCCCACAAATACATATTACAATCTTTTCTGCTGCGCCTTTCATAGTTCAGATGATCGACCTCTAGGGGGTATAAGCACCCCTAACCGTCTGCTTTAGCAGGTCGCGCAAGCAACCATGACATAACTGGCCTCCATACATACGATCAATCGTTCTCTGGGTTGCAGAAAGTTTGCGAAGTTCTGACGGAATTAAACGTGGAATTCCTGAGAGGTTCCTGCCGCATCGGCCGCAACGCGGAACACAGGGTTTCTCCTCCCTGTAATGGGTTTCAAAAAGTCCTCCGGGCAGTCGTAGATCCTGACGCTTCATTCTTTTTGTTCTTTTGGACGGTCTGGGCATCTTATTGCGTTGCTCCCATTCCTGTTGCCAAGCCAAATGCGCGTGAAAGAAGAGTACTGAACAGGAAGGAACAGAGAAGATACCACCCAAAGAGACCCAATGCGATAGTTTCACCCCCAAACCATGGAAGGTTCCATGGAAGATATGGTCCTTCAATTTGTCCATACGTAGGAATCAAAATCAACCACCAGACTATGAGAACGACAACCGTTGAGATGGGAAATACCTTCATCGACTGCCATGCCATCTTCTTTTGTATCTGCATGATTCGAGGTTGTTTCTTTTGAACCTTCGCTAGGAGCTTCTTGTCATTGCTGCGTCTAGCCTCATTAAACTCCGAGGTCCACTCCTTAACTTCACGTCTCCACGCTCTGAGTTGATCACTGTTGATAAGGAGACGGTTTGCAAGTGACGTCGTTAATGAGACAAACATTGCGATCAATAGAATGGAAATTGAAGGGGGCAAATACACCATCCATCACCAATCCAGCTATCTTAAGATTTCTTGGTGCCTTAAACTTGTTGCGTCTAGATTTTTAACTATTTTCACTCTCCTAGGAAGCGCCGGAAGGCAGGATACATATCTGCTACGCGCTCCTGCATCAGAAGCTGATAATATTGGTAGATGATTCCAACAGCAAGCAAGATTCCCATCCCGGTTCCGAACACTCCAAGGAAGTTCGCGACCGACGCAATCAGCCCTACTGTCAATCCTCCAAGTATGGCAACTGTGGGAATGTATCGATTGAGAAGCGACTCAATTGGTTTGCCAGACCTTCGAAATCCAGGAATCTGCATCCCAGAGTCGATGAGTTGCCTCGCAACGGTTCTTGGACCCAGACCTCCGACCTCGAGCCATGTCAGTGAAAACACCACACAAAACGCGATCATAATACCTGTATATACAATAGCTCGATCAGGGCTGGCTGCGACCGCAGAGAGGCTTTGAGGAGGAATCACGTAATAAACGAGTCCGCCAACAGGTATAGGTTGCCCGCCTTCTCCTGCTTCATATCGGCCAAGCAGACCCACCCAGAAGTTGCCTTGACCCCAAGGTTGGCTCCAGAGAAGTTGAGAAAACAAATATACGTTTGCGAAAAGAGCGGAAGCAAAGATCACGGGCAGGTTAGAGACGTATAGAAGTTTTATTGGATATCGGCTGCGGAATCCTCGATAGCGAGCATACGATATCGGAAGTTCAACCCGGACTCCTTCAACGTAGATAACGATGAGGAAAACAGCTATTGTTGTGATAAGGCCCAACATAGCTGGCAAAGTTGGATCAACCGGTCTGACGAAGATGTGCGACCAAGACCAAATTCCTCTTTGTTCAGGCGGATCTCCCACCATGATAGGTGAACCAGTCATAATCCGCGGGACTATTTGGGCTAATGCGATAAATGCTCCCCGTGAATTTCCATCTCCCAAGGCCGGAGTCAAACCAAAACTCTCCCAGAAAATACTTTGTGCCACACCAGCCAGAATGAAGAGACTGATTCCGCTGCCAATCCCCCAACCCTTCTGTAGCAACTCATCCAAAAGCATGAGCACAAGCCCTGCAATCATGAGTTGGATGAAAATCACCAGGGCCGCCATTGGCTGTAGGGCACCATAAACCCCACCGATAAGGTACGCACATGCTTGGACTCCGATCATGATTATGGAAAATACCTTGCTGGCAGTGGTAAATAGCGACCGGTCTTCTGGATCGGAGAAATTGCATGCTATCATGCCCGACCCAGCTAGAAGCTGTAGAATGAGTCCTGCGGTTACTATTGGTCCGATTCCTAGCTCCATCAGAGTGCCTCTACGTGAGGCAAAGATCACCTGAAGAGCTGCGAGTTCCCCCCATCGGGTGCTGGTAATCCCGTAGAGCCGCACCTCGGACATGATGAGGTAGATTGCTAGTGCCATCAAGGTCCAGAAAAGCTTCTCGTTGAAGCTCACGCTGCGCTTTGGTGGGCTGACTTCGGGTATAAATCTTGAGAGGGGGCCGAACATTCTGAGGAATCTGCCAGCCATAGATTTCTCCTTCTAGCTGTCTGTTATGATGAATTGGCGACATTGGATATGCTGAAGGAGCATATAAACACTTTCACGTAAGATAACCCCTTGTTTTGTAGGCTAGTTTAGAGGAGGCATTGTCATGCCAATTGTACAATTTAGCATAATGCGCGCATGTCATACATATTTGGATCCAAGTAACGAACTATGTTGAAAAATATAGGGGGAGGGGGTCCCTGTATCTCTCTGTCTCTACCTGCATGAATGTGGGTGGAGCACATGCTTGGAAAAAACAGTTATGCATGCATTCACACATAGACTATTTCACGAAAATCTCTTCGCCCTTCTCTTCCAAAGTCTTCTTCAGACGAACTTCAAGCACTCCATTCTTATAGGAAGCCACAGCTGAATTCGGGTCAACTATAGCAGGGAGTCTTAACTCCTTATGAAATCTCCGCTTAGGCGTATCCACAGAAATCACTAGCTCATCACGAGTTGTATGAAGCTCGATGTCATCCCTCTCAACGCCTGGAAGCTCAGCCACAACCACCACATCCTCATCTTCGTCCATAATGTCCACAAGAGGCTCCCTTTCATCCCTAATCTCAGGCCCAAAACGACTCTTCCGCACATTCCCAAATTCCCGAATTACGGGCTTTCCGTCTGGTCCAAGCGACATAGAAAATCCGTAAACGTAGGGTCCATACAACCCCTTTCTTTTAGAAGATGTTGCATAAGCCTTCTGCATCATCTCATCCATCATCTTCTCCAGTCTGTCAAACTCATCAAACATGTTAAACCATGGAGATCGATGTTTCTTCTTTTTTCGTCTCCACCAACGGTCGCTCAATGAAAGCCCTTAACATTGTGCATAGAGCCAGAACATAAATACATTACTATACCAGTTCGTTCTCTACATTGCAGAAAAACTAGGCCATTCGTCTTATGAGCTCGTTGATAGTTTCTCCGCGGTATCCTATAACTCCACCAGCAACGTAACTCCTTTTAACCTTACCTTTAAACCCCTTTTGGGGCGGATGAAGACGAAAAATTGGCTTTATGTCAGGAAGGCTACCAAAATCGACTCTCAGTTCATATATGGCCTCTGCCAAGTTGCTTAACGAGTCGTACCCAATTTCCTGAGCATACCCCTCGGTCAATTTTTTGTTTCCGATGAGCCTTGCTCTCTTCTTGAGCAGGAGTATGATGCCATCTTTAGAAATCTCGCCCCAAGTCAGGTAGTTCCGTGCTTTGCGCAGCATACCGAGGTAGGATGGGCGGTCGTCAATCAATGCGGCGTGGCAATTCCGATTCAGACCGAGCATTTCAAGAGTTTCTTCAATCTCTCTGGAAACGTCACTTACTCCCCGAACTCGGATGACCACCAGACATTTCCTCTTTTCCTCCATCTCACCTCACCCAATCGTCCGGTGTGACGAGTCTGTACGTTTTTTGAAGAGCTTCAAAGACAGCGTAAGCGAAGGATGGAACTGTTCTTGTCGAGCCATAGCTTCTCGTCCAGCAATCCTTCACACCGGCAAGTCTGAGGATTATTCTAGCTGCTTCGCTTGCAACTAAGCCTAACCCACGGGGACCAGGAATAAGCACAATTTCCACCCCGCCACACTTGGCACGGACCTGAAAGGGGAGGGAATGCGGTTTCCCACATCCACATTCCCAGCTTCCACAGCCTTGACGTACGACGGTTATGTTTAGACGCGCATCTACAGCAGCTTTTTCAATGGCTGTTCGCACCTGTTTGGCCTTCGCTCCGCCTAAACCCACATAGCCATCGCGGTTTCCTACAGCTACTATGGCTTTGAATCTTGACTTCTCCCCTGCGTCTGTTTGCTTCTGTACGAGATTAATGTCGATTACCTCTTCTTGCAGGTCTGGGAGAAGAACATCCACGATTTCAGGCTCGCGTATTTTTAAACCTTCCATAAAAACTTCTTCCATGGAAGTGATATCGCCTTCAAAAATCATTTTTCCGAGTCTTGTACGAGGCTTCCATTCTTCCACTTCTGCAGAACTCACATCTACTCCCTCCCAAATGAGGAAACAATTTTTTCCTTTATTGAAGAAAAGTGTTCTGAAAGTTGTTCAGGTCGCAATTCTCCGGACAAGTATTTAGAGAACGCCTTTTGATAGAGGTCGGGATTTGCGGATAACTGGTTTGCGTAATCAACGATGTGTTGCCCACTTATCCTTGATTTATCGGGTAATACGCCCGCATCATGCGAAACTACAACACCCGCATCGATAACTCCCCTTAACGCTGCAAAAACTCTTGCTCCCGGTGAAGGAGTCTGCAAACCTATGTCCAAGACTACCTCTTTTATGCCTGAAATCACTGCTCTATAACCGCACAAAAAGCCGGCTAAGTAGGCCGCTGGAATGTTTCCACAAGCACCCTGCCACCCATACTTTTCTCGTAGTTCGCGAGAATTGACGGAGACAACCACTTTGTCACCTATTACATCGGCTTCGATTACTTGAGTGATTATATGTCTTGACGTACCGCGAATAACCAGCCGGAGAAGTTCAGACAGGACAAGAGCTCGTCTTGATTTATAGTCGGTTTTCCCGTCTCTGCGCCTGCGGAAGGGAACACTATGGCTAGGACCTTTCGCCATCACCGCTTCCTCCCAAGACCACGCGTTTTAATATAGCGCTCTAAGTCAGCGACTGATTCGAACTCGCCGCTGCCTGCCATCTTATAGAGATGCCGATACACGCTTTCTGTGATCGTGTAGCTTGTTTCCAACTCGCGTAGCCTCTTGCGCAATGGTCGAACTTTTTTCATCCAAGCTTTTTTCTTTGGAATTCTCGCCCGTGTAGATCCGCTTTTGCTACCGGGACCTCTTCTTAGTCCCTTCTTCTTCTTTTCGTGTAGAGTGCGCGCACGTGCTCTGCTGACTCCTCTCTTTGGACGGCTTTTGATAGCGCCTTCATGGATTAATCTTCGAATCTCCTCTCTGGTAATCGCTATTTCAACCTCCTCTGTTCGGTCGGGATCTATCCAGACACGGGTCTCACCTACCTTGAGGACCTCGGCGGCTAAGCGTCGTTGATTTTCAAGGCTCAACTCTGTTTCGCTCCTCTGATGCTAGTGTCACCCTTCTGTCTCCTCCTCTTCCTCGCCTAATTCCTCGACTTCTTCGAATTCCTCTTCGAGTTCTAGAGCTTTCCTCGGATTCAGTATGTGAATCTTCAGTTCATCAGCTATTGCGGAGATTTCAACCTCTTTTCTTGCTCCAACTTGGCGAGCGATTCTGATGGCTTGTGTTTTTGGGTCGACCTTTCTGACATCATCCACGTTTCGAACGATCACTTCCTCATATCCAGAGGGATGAAGCCCTCTTGTTTCCTTGGGACTGCGATAGCCGACTCCGGGAGACTTCGGCCAGCCCTTCACTTTCTTGCGCATCTTACTGTCTATGCCGCGGGGTCGCTTCCAGCTTTTTTTCAATCGTTCATAGCGCCAACTTTCCTGACGCCTGAAATCAGGTTTTCTATCTGCAACTCGCTTCCGCTTTCTCAGTGCTTGCTCTTTGGAGGATGTCCCTAGATTTTTCTCTTTCATTCTTCCATTCCCTCGTGTCGCTCATAGACGTAGATGCCGTCGAGAAAAACCCTTGGATCTTTGTTTTTGACCTTGGTCGCCCTTTGAATGTTTGCCGCGGTTTGGCTTACATCTTCGATGTCGATTCCCTGTACAATTACGTCTTCACCCTTTACGGTGACTTTGGCGTGTCCCATTATCCTGGCTGCACGTGGACTTCGCTCTCCAGTGAAGTTTTCTATCGCCACTGTTTTCTCTCTGACTTTGACAGATATAGGGAAGTGAGAAAATACTATCTTGAGTTTGTAGGTGAAACCTTTTGTCACCCCGGTTATCATGTTTTGGATGTGTGATTTGACCGTACCCACAAGGGCCGCCTCCCTCTTTCGAGGCCAACTCGTCTGAATCTTAACCTTATCTCCATCCAATTGGATAGAAACCGGAGCATGAGAAAAATCTCGCATCAAATTTCCCTTGTCACCCTCAACCGTCACGCTTCTTCCATCTACACTAATCTCTACTCCTTCAGGAATTCCAACCCACTCAACAGCCTCAACAACACGCATTACCAACCCTCTTCAATAGACAAATCCGAGCAGTCGCCCGCCGATTCCTTTTTTCTTAACTTCCTGATGGGAAAACACGCCCTGAGAAGTGGAGACCACCAGAACACCTATATCTCTAGACGGGAGAAACGCTTTCTCCCATCTTTCAAACTCGTCAAATTTCACACTGAAACGGGGCTTCACGGCACCACATTGATTTACACGACCGAGAAGCTGTACCTTAAATTTTCCAGCACGACCGTCGTCCACAAATTCAAATTCGCCGATATATCCGTTCAGTTGCATCACTCTTAGAACTCTGCCCAGAAGTTTGGAAGCTGGGCTAATTACGCATTCACGCATGTTTCGCATCTCGTTGTTCATGATGGTTGTCAACCCATTTGCGAGAGTGTCCATCATAGTCATCCGATAAACCTACCTTATTCGTATTTTCTAAACCCAAGTTTCTTGGCGAGTTCCCTAAAACACTGACGACATAAATCTAATCTGTACCTGCGGATGATCGGACCATGAGAACCACATCGTCTGCATTGGCGACTGCCCTTGCCGTATTTTCGCTCCTTTTCAGGTTTCTGTTTTCCCATCTAGATCATCTTCATCTATACGATTTCAACCTTAAACTCATCTTTGATAAACAACATCGTCTCCTCGGCGGTCATCAAGTGACTTGAACCAACCTTTGATTTTGCGTGCCGTCGCCGCTTAACGCGGTATCCAGGTCTGCCAAGAGTGACCGAAACGTTCATGCCATGGATGCCAAGTTCTGGCAGGTATTTTGTGCCAGGTATCTCTATATGCTCCTTTATGCCGAAAGAAAAGTTGCCGCAATCATCAAAGCATTCCTTCGAGAGGCTATTATCAAGGGCTTGAAAAGCCTTATCAAGAAAGTTTCTTGCCTTCTCTTTCCGAAGGGTTACAAGGCAAGCGATTGGTTCCCCTTTTCGGATGCCGAAACCGCGTATTGTTTGTTTGGCTTTCCGCTTGCAGGGCTGTTGGCCTGTTAATTGTTTAAGAACGTTTGATGCTTTTTCAAGAGGCTCGCCTGATTTCCCGACAGAGATATTCACGGTCACCTTTTCGATTTTAGGATTGAACATAGGGTTTTCATGCCATTTTTTCCGTATTTCCTCTTCAGACAAGTCGATGAACCTCCGGTAGAGATATCCAGGGTTTCTTGTCGCCGACGGCGAAGACCAAATCGATAGTCGTTTGGAAACGGTTTCCATCCTTGTCTTCGATTGTAGCAAGTAGATTTCTGCGCCTTTGACTGGGTCTTTCCTCAAAGGCTACTATGTCGCCGTGTCGGCCGATGTTCTTACCTCCAAAAATTATTGCAGACACTCCTACAGCTAGATTTGCATGTTCAACAATCTCCTGATCTGGAATGCTCATTTTCAAAATATCTAGTGTTCGATAAACATCTTCTTCAGGATTTTTGGGATCATCCAGCTGAACTAGAACGTTTCTTCCATCGTGGAGGTTAAGTTGTACATGACCACCTTTGACAATGCTCTTACTCTCGATCCTGCAGAGCTTGAATCTGGCCTCCTCGGCATCTATTGAGTGAAGAATTAATCCCTTTTCAGAGGGCAAGACTCGATATGCCTTTTCAATGGTGGGTATGGAGATAACATCCATCAATCCTATTGGGAAGCCTTCCTCCTTCTGTATTTTTCCATCAACTTTCATTTGTCCTTGAGAAATTATCGTGTTGACCTCTTTTCGTGTTTCTGCGAGTCCCAAAATGTCACGAATAATCAATATTAGCGGCATGCAATGTGAAACAGAATGAGGACCCGGTTTAGGTTTGGTTGTCCAAACAAGTTCCTTTCGATGGACAGGCCAGAACCCAGGCGCGGGTTTTCTCTTTAAGTGCTTCTTCCCACCCTTCTTGCCCAATTCATTCTCCCTCAGATTCAGCCATGATTCCACTAACCTTCTGAGCTTTCTCGCCGGCGCCTTTCCGCTTCAATATCTCTCGGCGCCACTTATCATCAAGGTTGAGTTGGGTGATCATAACCTTAGACGGATGCAGCGGAATGGGCACTGAGGTCCCATCCACCTTCTCCTGAGTTACGCCTTCAACAAAAACTCTGTACTTTCCCCGATCAACGCCTGTCACCTTTCCCTCAAAACCTTTTCGGTCTCCAGCCATAATCTGAACAGTATCTCCAGTTCTCACAGGAACCGAATTGATGTTACGAGACTCCTTTAGCTTCGGCGAGAGAGGAGCAGAAAATCGTTTGTATCTTTTATGTAGGGCGGCTTGGTATAGTCTTTTTCTTTGTTTTCTTGGTTTAATCGTTTTCACCAGCTTCTTCCTCCTACACGATGATGCTTGCCGCGCTCGCTATTCTCGGCCATCGTTCAGCCGCTTCCTTCGCCACAGGTCCACGAATCTCTGAACCACGCATCTCTCCTTCAGGAGTCATTATGACGACTGAGTTGTCTTCGAATTGAACCCAGATCCCTTCGGCGCGTCTATAGAGTTTCTTCTGTCGAACAACCACCGCGCGAAAGATTTTCCTTCTCATGTCGGGCGTTCCTTTTCTGACGGAGACGACGACCATATCTCCGATAGCCGCTGCGGGAACTCGCCTTAATCGTCCCTTGTATCCGATTACTTGAATCACCCTCAGTTCCTTTGCTCCGCTGTTATCGGTGCATTTGACAACAGCGCCAGCTGGCAGGCCCCTTGAAATCTTGGGTCTCTGTCCGATCATTCCTCTAGCTACAAATGCACGGGCTCGGGCTCTAGCTGCCACCTCATCCTTCCCCCACTTTTTGAACAACCACAAAGGAAACGGTCTTGCTTATAGGACGGCATTCAGCTATCTTCACCCTGTTACCCTCCTTAACGTCTAAACAGGGAGGGTTATGAGCAGGTATGTGACCGTGCCTCCGTTCGTAACGTTTGAATTTTGGCACATACTTAAGATAGTCGCGCCTCACCACCACGGTCTTGGCCATCTTGGCACTTACGACGACCCCTTCCATCATGCGTCCTCTTGTTGAAAGGGTTCCGTGAAACGGACAGTTACGATCATCGCAAGTCTTCCTAGGCTTCTTAAAAGAAAAAGCCATTGTTTACCAAAGCCTCCTGAACCGTTTCTTGATTCGATCTTCTGGCCGTCCAACGATGACTTTTCCGTTAATCTCTACGGCCGTCCCATCAGACATGGCGAAATGGAAGACAGCCATATTCTTGATTATAGCCTTCTTCTGGTTTTGATGCATTATGAAAAAAACGTTACGAGTCTCATCAACGACTCTTCCTGAGATGCCAACATAAGTAGGATTTGAACTTCTAACGACCTCAGCGTTTAGACCGACAAATTCCCGTTGAACTATGCAGGGTTTAACCTTCATCTTTTTTCCTCCACAATACGCTTTTCTTCGTTATCAACCGTGAGTATTCGGGCGATCGTTCTCCGAATCTCCTGTATCTGGGAAGGGCTTTCGGGAGCTCCGCCAGCCTTAACCATTGTTCTTAGTCTCATGAGTTCGGTTCGTAGCTCAGTAAGTCTATTCTTACGGTCTTCAGGAGACATCGCTCTGATGTCTTTCATCCGTATGATTGGCATCCTATTCCTCAGCCTCAGTCTCTTTTTCAGCTTTCTCTGCTGTTTCTTCACCTGCTTCCTTGAGTATCTGCACCCGGTCGGGAAACTCGGCTTCTGGTGGCATTATCAGCACCTTTACTCCAAGCATGCCTGGTTTTAACTGGACGTGTGAGACAGCCTTTCTCATTTGTTTCATGGCGGGATCCCCGCTTTTCGGTAGGTATCCGGCTCTAAACTTTTCGTACCGGGCTCTACGGCTTCGCAGAACTCCGCTCATGATTATTTCGGCCCCAAGCGCTCCGGCTTCCATGATTCTGTTCAATGCCCAGTAACCTGATCTGCGATAGTGTATGCCTCGTTTCAGGCCTGAGGTTATGCGGGACGCCATGACATGTGGATTCAGCTCCGGGATTTCGATCTCGGCTACGGAGATTTGAGGGTTGGGAAGACCAAATTTCTCTTCAAGCGTTACCGCAAGTTCTCTTATAGTTTCTCCGCCTCTTCCGATGACCAAGCCGGGGCGCATAGTGTAGATCACCATGTGGGTGCCCAGCGGGGTTTTTGTTATTTCGACGCCACCGTATCCTGCTCTATCAAATTCATTCTTCAAGAACTCGTCGATTTCTGCCTTTTTGACCGATTCGTCTATGAAGTGTTTAACTGCAGACATCTATGTTATCTCCATCTGCTCTAACATGAGTTCTACGTGGCAGAGTGTCTCGAAGTAGGGGGTCATGCGTCCGAAGGCTCTAGGCTTGTATTTTCTGATTTTCATTCCGGGATAGGCCGATGCGTGGACTATCTTTAGTCTTTCCGTATCTAGGCCTTTGAATTCAGCGTTTGCCTCTGCGCTCTCTAGAATCTGCAGAATCTTTTGTGCGGCTTTAACTGGGTATCTTCCTGTTGGGGGTTTGTGGAGTCCGTGGCGATGTCCCACTTTCTTCTTGTGTCTGCCGTAAGGAACTGGCTTCTTCTTTTTAATGACTTGGCTCAGGTATTCTTTGGCTTGGTCTAATTTCATATTCTTTATTGTTTTGCATACTTCTCTTGCGTGCTTTGGAGATACTCTTAGCTCACGTCCGCTGGCTTTAGCCGTTGTTTCCGGATCTATAACCGCTTTTGAGTATCCCCACTCTGGCATCTTGATTTTTCCTTTTATGTAGTTTCACATTGAGAGAAGTCTGGTCGTTTATATGTCTTTTGCGGCTATGCTACCATGTGTGACAGCAAATCCTACCTAGGGGCTATTATATAGTCCGAATAGGAGTCAAACATGTGATGCCAAATATTTGGTTGAATGAATTTGCATACGCAGAAATAGACACACAGAGATGGATATAGCCTCGTCCATAAGGGTTTAGGTTGGTGGCGGCCACGGTCTTTCTGCCAAGGTTAGGTCTACTTTAATTTGTTGACCGTTTCTGATTATGGTCAGAGTTACCTCGTCTCCGGGTCGTTTGTCTCTTTCGGTGTAGATTGCGAGGTCGTTGAGTGTTCTCACTGTTTGATTGTCTATTGTAACTATCACGTCGCCGCCAATGAGGATTTGCCGTCCTCCTATTTCAACAGTTTCTGTTCCACCCTTCAGTCCAGCTGTATCTGCTGGGCTGTCCGGAATTACTTCCCATATAAGGAACCCTCTTGGTTTTTCTAGTCCGAGGTATTGAGCAACGGCTAGGTTGATGTCTATTCCTGCGATGCCCAGCCAGGAATGCTTGTAGTGGCCAGTGACTATCAAGTCAGGCAGTTCCCTCTTTATTGTGTCGGAGGGTATAGCGAACCCTACACCAAGGAAGGTTCTTTCCTCCTCCTCCACTATTATTGCTGTGTTCATGCCGATTACTTGGCCTTCAAGGTTGACTAGGGGTCCACCCGAGTTTCCAGGGTTTATCGCGGCGTCTATCTGGATTACATCTATGATTAGGTAGCCCCCAGGGGCTGTCAGGTCTCTTTGTAGGGCGGAGACTATGCCTGAAGTTACGGTGTTGCTTAGCCCAAAGGGGTTTCCGATGGCGGCCACGGGTGCTCCTTCGACTAGGGAGGAGGAGTTTCCTAGCGCAACCGGATGTAGAGTCGTGGCGTCCGGGTCGACTCTGATGACAGCTAGGTCGCTGTATGGATCCTCGCCGATTAGGGTGGCCTCGATTGTGTTTCCGTCTAGGAATGTTGCTTGTATTGTGGTGGCGGCTTCAATTACGTGGTAATTCGTTATGATGTGCCCTTCATGATCATATATGAAGCCTGACCCCAAGCCGATGTTTGACTCGATGAGAACTACTGAATTTTTTGTTTGGTTGTAGATTTCTGGCCACGGCATGAGGCCTGTTTGGTTTATGTAGTCTTTGATTGCGATCTGCTGTTGTAAGTCTTGGAGTAGTGTTTCTTGTTCGTCAAGGGCGTTTTTCACAGTAAAGAATTCGCTTTGGATGTTGAAGTAAGCTACGGTGAAAATTCCGGTGTCAATAATAAGGATTGCAAATGTGACGGCGAAAGCGTATATCCACTTTTTAGAAGATGTTGATGGCTGTTCAATCATCGGCCGTGTTCACCTCTGTAAAGATCGGATAGAATAGGAAAAGAAACTGAAGTTAAGAAGGTTTCGTCTTTCTTCTGTGATTGCGGCTTTGTCAATTAGCTCAGAACCTCGGCTGCTACATTTCTGCGCTTTGGGTCATCAAACCATTTCTAGAAGCAGTCGAGTTTATGAGCACGATTGTTTTTCACTTCGCGCACATCGTTGCTTTCGGTTTTTGAGGAAGCTCTGGTTGTAATCATCTTTGCCTACTCATAATCGTTTGCCACAACCGGGACAAAACGTATCATCTGGTTGGACTCTTCTATCACAAGTGGGGCATTTGAGGGCATCTTTCATGAGGTGGGTTCCTCGCTTTTCTTTTTTCAGAAGTCTTCCGTGTTGAGATCGCGCATTCTGCCTGCACGTGAAGCTACGTTGCCAGACTTATTTACATGCGTGGCACTAGCTATACTGCATATCTCACTGTCAAATATTGAGAGTATCACTCGAGACATGTGGAACAGAAGCAACATGCCTTCCTCTTCACAGAAACTGAGTGCGCGCATACCTCAAATTAGGGAGTGAATTGGGACAAATTCGAAAAGCTGCCTAATAGTGCGAGAAAATATTTTGTAGAGTTTGAGGATTTTTTGGCGCTTTATTCCTGTGTTGGTAGACTCCTTCGTGATAGATCGTTCCATCTGGATTGTCCCAATACACTCCAACCGCATAAAACCCTCTGAAAAACCCCGTGCCATTCATCATACACCAACACTTCGCAACGCCATCAACATAATGCACATACGCCTCAACGCTACCAGTATCACAACTAATCAACATACGATTCCTAACTATACCCTTCCCAGTCTCCGCTCTCCTATCAAGAAGAGACGCCTCACCTTTCAACTCAGGCAAAGAAGATTCAAAAATCTCCAACCTAAAATCCGGAGGATGCTTCGTAACTCTACTCGTAAAGCTCAGAAACTCACAAATCCTCATCGCTCCCACGCCTCTTATAACATTAGTCGAAAAAACGCTACTATCCTTGAATATATGAATTAACATCCTGAAGAGCGAATCTTTCTACCTCAAGCACGACTTTGATGAAGTTGAACAATTTCGTACGCAACTCCAAAGACAGATTAGGATACCATATCGGCGAGGCGATGACCAACCCCCTCCAAGCATAGAAGAGCTGAACAACCTCCAAGATCTCCTCATCACTCGTCTTGCTCAGATAGTTCTCCCAGAACAAGCTGAACAACTCCTTGAATGGTCCTTCAATCTTTCCATACGTCCGCAGAGAGTAGAACAGATAGTTGATGCTCATGGCGCTCACGTCATCGGCAGCCTCTCCCCACTCTCCTCTGCTCCTGTCCAAGACTGAGAAATCCTTGTCCCTCCTGAACAGGACGTTCCATGGGTGATAGTCCCCGTGAACCTGCGCTAATCTATGCGTCTTCCTCTTGAGCTTCCACCGCCAATCCACACACCGCTTCTCAATCTCGCATAGATCCTCATTGCTAATGTAATCAAGCCCGCTTGGGTAACTGTCACACAAACCCATGATACACTCCCCATGCCCCACCAAATCCCGGACACGCCTAACATACAACCCAGCCTCGTCGCTCTTCACACCGTGAATCTTGACGAGATAATCAGACAAGGCCAGACAACGTCGTCTGTCCAGATCAGTCAGTCGTTCCTTCTCCTTGATCCTATCCAAATCCCGAAAATATGGTCGCCCAATAACCCTGTCTGTGACTATGAAGAACTCCTCACAGTTGCCTAAAGACTTCAAACTTTCATCGTCAGTGAGGGCTCCAACGTCCACAGACCTTGCATGCCTTGGAAGCTTGTTGAAGGCGGAGTGTTGCCACAAAAGAATCCCAGCCCGATCAGAGAAATGCTCGTGACCAAAGCTCCCTGGGCGCATGGTCTCCAAAATAACACTCTTCAACTCCCCCTTGATTACGAACTCGACCTCGTAAGGAACACCATACCCAAACTCCTTAAGCTTCATCTGCAGTTTTGCCCTCTTCACCCTCCGCCCACCCAACTCACCGACATACCGAACCTCAACATCAGCCCCATAGACAGATGACAGATACTCCCTCAGCTTGTTCAATCGCAGCTCAAACATAATCAAACCCATAATCCACAGAATCCAGACAAGTTAAAAGTTTACATCCTCCATCTTGAGAACGAACAAGAACAAAAGCCAATAATAACTCTAGACGACATATCAACAAAAGCGTGATGTCAAATGGCGGACTTCAAGGTGAAAGACACAAGCCTAGCCCCCAAAGGAAGCCTGATCATTCAATGGGCATCCATGTACATGCCAGTACTCAACAAGATCAAAGAGCGATTCCAACAAGAAAAACCGCTCAAAGACACTACAATAGGTGCATGCCTACACGTGACAAAAGAGACAGGAGTACTCATACAAACTCTCGCGGCTGGAGGAGCAGAAGTCGCTCTGTGCGGATCAAATCCCTTGTCAACACAGGACGAGGTAGCCGCGGCACTCGCAGAGAGTGGGGCAGATGTCTATGCGTGGCGTGGGGAAACCACTGAGGAATACTACTGGTGTGTCAACAAGGTGATAGACCACAAACCCTTAGTCACAATAGACGACGGAGCCGACCTTGTCAGCACAATCCACTCCAAGAGGAGAGAGGCTTTGAAGAACACGAAGGGCGGCACAGAGGAGACGACAACAGGAGTCATACGCCTGAGAGCTATGGAAAAGGCAGGATCTCTTAAATACCCCATCATAGCGGTAAATGACGCATACACGAAATATCTCTTCGACAACCGCTACGGCACTGGACAGAGCACCTTAGACGGAATAATAAGAGCCACAACCATCCTGCTGGCTGGAAAAGCCTTCGTCGTATGCGGCTACGGATGGTGTGGACGAGGACTAGCCCACAGAGTCAGGGGTATGGGTGCAAGAGTCGTCATAACCGAGGTAAATCCGACAAGAGCATTGGAAGCGCTCATGGAAGGCTTCCACGTAATGCCTCTCAGCAAAGCCTCAGAGATAGGTGACATCTTCGTCACAGCGACCGGAAACCTCAATGTGATCAGAAAAGAGCACATGCTACAGATGAAAGATGGTGCCATTCTAGCCAACACAGGCCACTTCAACGTGGAGATAAGCATACCAGATCTAGAGAAAATCTCAACCTCAAAAAGAAGAATAAAAGCAAACGTTGAAGAGTACAGCGTCCGAAACGGGAGAAGACTGTACCTATTGGCTGAAGGAAGACTCGTAAACCTAGCAGCCGCGGAGGGTCACCCATCAGAGGTCATGGATATGTCGTTCGCAAATCAGGCTCTCTGCATAGAGCACCTAGTGAAAAAAGGCAAGATGGCACCAAAAGTATACAGCGTACCCAAGGAGATCGATGAACTGGTCGCGGTTCTAAAGCTGAAGTCGATGAATATGGAGATTGACGATTTAACAGAGGAGCAGAAGAAATACATCGCCAGCTGGGAAGCTGGAACTGTATAATTCGTTTTGAACGACAAACTTTATAATAGGGTTGTTGCCATACAAATGGTCCGTTAGGTGAAAAATATGGTTAGTAAAGATCAAACTATTGGCTGGTTGATCTTCCTAGCATGTGCAGTTGTTGCAATAGTATATCTTGTAGCATTCTACTTTTTCCCTACTATTGTATTATGGCTGGTTGGAGTCCCTGTAGTTATTGCATTCATCGCCGTATTAGGAATCGGCGCATGGATCGGCTGGACCATGGCAACAACCCCACCGCCAAAGCCAATCGAAGAAATTGAAGCTGAAACAAGGATAGAAGAGAAGGAAGAGGAAGAAGAGAAAGAGTAAAAGGATAGAGAACCCCCTCTTCCAACCGCTTCTCACCACAACTTTGTAAGGCTGGGAACATCAAGTTAATAACGGCTGAATTCCTCCAAGTTTTTTGGGATTTTTCACAGATTGTATGCTATACCACCTAGTGACAACAAGAGCTGCCTATTGAGTTTCGATGTAGTTTGCATGGATGGGGCCAACTCTTTCACGTGCGACATGGGCGCAAACGACGCCAAAAACAAAGCGGTTCTTGATTATCGCTACGATGTAGTGGAAAACAACGGATTGATCTACTATGGCGGTGACCCATGGTGGCTTGATGCTTTTATTCATCAACAATGCGGAAAAGACCCATTTGAAGAATCACATCTTAACCTTGCAGCCGAGACGTTCGGAGAATGGCGTCCGAACTGATCGCAGAGGCTGGAGAGGCAGAAAATCCTGTTGAAGTGGTGGTGCTCTAAACAACCGCCTGAACACACATAGTTAGAATGGACCTAAGAAAAACAATGCTTCCTAGTTTTCGCCTTCTTTTTGATTTTTGATCTCGTCGTATTCTTCGGACAGAATCTTGAAGGCGACGGACAACCTTTCGGCTCTATCAATCTTTCCATTCTTTCTAGCTTTCATAGTTTCGGAGGCCAAGTATGAAAGGACGTTTCGCAAGTTTTCTTCTAATGGTTCTCTCACCTCCATTCCTCCGAACGGATGTCGTGTCTAGGGTATCCTTGGGAGTTGCATCGTGGACCGTGGGCTCTTAAATCACTCTTCCTTTTCAGAATGAGTGCCATGAGAAGAAGTAAATCTTCTCAGGTATTAATAGATGACGAATCTTATCCAGAGGGGCTCATTCTTGCGAGTTTGGGAGCGAGATAATAGGAGGCCTCAGTCCTCCCATTCTAGGAGCCTCTTTTCGCCTTCAATCTTTTTCAAATCGGCGATGTCCTGTGTGACTTCCATAGTCCCAACATACTCCCCGTTTTTGCCTCGCACCGCAAAGTATCGAATGTGAACCAGTCTGTCACCCTTTGGAATCCAAAACTCTGCCGCGTCCTTTTTGCCGCTCTTGAAGCTGTCCAAAATCTTGTTGACTACGTGGACGCTTTCTTGTGGGTGGCATTTCTGAACTTTTCTCCCGATGACAGCCTTTGTCCGGGCAAAAATTCTTTCCCCCAGTTTGTTGAAGTATCTGACACGATCTTCTTTGTCGACAAAGGTTATGTCTACCGGAAGAGTATTGAGGATGGCTTCAATTTCATCTTCTGATAGTGTTCCAGTTTCAAACTGCAATGGTCCTTCTAGTGCATGGTCGGAGCGGAGCATTTTTTTCTTATTGGCGATCAAATCATTCAACAATCTCACCTGCAACAACATATCATTACTTTACTCTGTGTTAAAACTTTATAGTTGACAGGTATAATATGATACCTGATGTCGGTTATGAAAAGACTCGATCCAGAGTTAATCCTCATCTTGGAGGAGAGGTATGGGTCGTACTGGTGGCCAGCCGACATGTATCCTGAGGATTCCTCCTCTGATCCGTTCAAACACTTGATAATCACGGTTCTCTCTCAAAACACGAGTGAGGCGAATTGCATCAGAGCGTACAGAGGGCTTGCAGCGGAGTTCAAGATCACACCTGAGGCTCTGGCGAGGGTCGAAAAGGAGAAGATTAAGGAGGCTATCAGGAGCGGAGGACTCTACAATGTCAAGTCTAAGAGGATAAAGGAGTTGTCAAGGGTTGTCCTGGAAAAATTCGGGGGCGACATAGCTCCAGTTCTCAGGCTTCCAAGGAAGGAGGCAAAGAAGAGGCTCATGGAGCTGCCTGGAATCGGAAACAAGACGGCAGACGTGCTGCTTACAAACCGATATGGCTACCGAGAGGTTCTGCCGATCGACACCCACTATGACAGACTCGCAAGGCGACTTGGCTTGGTCAAACCTAGCGCAAAATATCACCAAATCCAGAAAGCTCTCTTTAGATTCATCTCTGAACAAGAGAGGCGAGACAGAGTGCCAGGTCTGCTCTGGCTACTCGCCAAACACACCTGTAGGGCGCCGAAGCCTAGATGCTATGAGTGCCCACTTGTTCAGCTGTGCGAATACCAAGACAAGGCTATGCGTGCACGCTGAGCATCCTTCAAAGATTGAAGCAATCCTGACTGAATGAAACCTACCTTACCACATAGAGTTTCATTCAAAATCTCAAATCT
>Ga0209636_10001356_pt1 | contig 24572 bp, 18 predicted proteins | sample DeeMarSWOR152_54_FD_187464 | JGI IMG/M metagenome (GOLD analysis project Ga0209636, IMG submission 187464) | Marine sediment microbial communities from White Oak River estuary, North Carolina - WOR-1-52-54 (SPAdes) (version 2) | ecosystem: Environmental > Aquatic > Marine > Intertidal zone >...
TACTGGTTTTCTTCCTGCGTTTGGGTTTAATAATTGGGATAATATCAGCAATAAGATGTTCGCTTTTCTGATCGAGGAGCCGAGTAAAACGCACTCGAACTAAGTCATTTCTGGTTAATACCAGTCTTACATTTTGATTAGGGTATTTTCCTTAAGAGGTCTAGCTTTGCTAAAAATACTGAAAAGAATATTAACTGGTTTTGACTATTGGTTCAGGTATTGTTCTAATATGCTTATAAGCTTTATAGATATCTAAAGCCTGCTGTGCATTCAACCAGAATTGGGGTGACGTATTGAAAGCCGAAGCCAGCTTTACCGCCATCTCTGCAGTAACTGAAGTTTTGTTATTGACAATGCGATTTATTACTTTCACATCACAGCCAACATGATTTGCTAGTTGTTTTTGAGTTAAGCCTAAGGGCTTTAAGAACTCTTCCTCAAGTATTTCACCCGGTGTTGTTGGCAGCCTATTTATTGTAAACATTGTATATCTCCATTATTTTAATGATAATCGGTGATCCTTACATCAGATGGACCTGATTCTAACCATCGAAAGATCACTCTCCAATGGACCACATCAAGTTTTCTCTTTGCTATTTGACTAGCATTTGCCCACCCGATTCCTTTGCTAATATAGCCTGTAATGAAAAACTCTTCTGCGTTTTTATCAGAAAATGACTGTATTGCCATTTACCATTAATATACCTGATTTAGGTATACCTGGTCAAGGTAAATATTGTTAAATAGATAGAGAGAATTGTAGAAGACTCCCTCGGTGGTGTGATTTTACTATAAGGATGTTTTCTTTTGATCTTTATTAATAAAATACTTTTTTAGGAATTTTGGATTACTTTGGGAAAATTCATCGTGAGGATTGCAGAGACACATTAAAAGCTGCCGTTGTTAAAATGAAAGGCTCGCTCATTTTAGGATCGGCAGTGTCAAATTTATTACACCATCATAATCCTGAAGACATCGCTTTTGTCTTGGATAGGTATTTCGATTCAGTTGCCAGGGATCAACATTACGACCCGGTTCTAAGAGAAGTGTCATATAGTCTGGGAGGATCGGAGTATTTTGGAGATCTTACTGAATTCAGTCCAAATAATATTCCGGAAAAACCGGATGAAGTCATCAGTCTTTTTTTTAAAAGAAATCCCATAATCGAACTGGATATGGCTCTACGGGAAAACATGATGGTGACTCTTAAAAATAGGCAGTACCGGGATTTATGCACAATGTTAATGTTTGATGCCCGCAGTATCTTTCACGAACGCTACCCAAAGGATACATGCAAATTTTATTAGGATCCTAGATACTTAGGTTATGGCAAGAAATCTGTAACCGCCAACCCAGAATTTTAGCATACTTGGAACCAACTGTGAGGTATTGCTCACAGGCAGAATGTAGGCCTTTTGAAACAAAGATTTTTAATCGTTTTGAAAATCAGATGATAGAAATCGAGTTTGGAAAATTTGAGAGAGGTCAAATTATCGACTTCTGCATGATATACTGAAACGGCTGGATTCAGGATTTCAAATGCAAATCATTATGCCAGCATCCCCGGATGGACCTTAGATAAAATCATCGTAGAATTGGGGGTACCCCCACTCTATTACTATTCTTTGTTTTCAACTTAAAAAATTTGTGCGTTTGGTATTATTATGAACGAGAAACTTGGACACCGAGAACTCAATGCGTTTGGGACTAAAATTTAATTCCCCCTTCTTTCTTTTTTTCTTGCTTCTCGCCCCTCCTTTTCCAGCTCCCCTATTCTACTTTCTTCCTTTTCAGCTTCTTTTCTCTCTGCTCCTCTCGCTTCTTTCCTTTCCTCTGCTGCCAGCTCTTCTCTTTTATCTTGTTTCTTAGCTTCCCTTTTCTCTTTTCTTCCCATCTCTCTTCTTTCTTTTTTTCTTGCTTCTCGCCCCTCCTTTTCCAGCTCCCCTATTTTCCTTTCTTCCCTTTCATCTTCTCTTCTCTCTGCTCCTCTCGCTTCTCTTCTCACGTTTTCTCCCAGTTCCACCAATTTCTCACTGTAGAACTTGGAAGCTACGTTTATTGTGTCTTCGGCTCTTTCACTCATAAATTTCTGATTTTCAATTCTTCTCCCAAGGGAAGCAGCCTGGTCGGTGAATCCTTCCTTCTCTACCTTTTCTTTTTTTTGCTCCGTCGCGTGTATGGTTTTCGACGCGAGGTTTTGGATAACTTTGATGTATCTTTCCCTTTCCCCCGGGTTTTGAGCGGCCTCGAAAATGGCCTTATCCACTGCAGGTCTAAAGTTCCCGCTTTTTTCCGCCTCCTCGGTGAGGATATCGAGATCCTTTTTGGATATGGCCGCTAACGGATTTTCATACAAATAATAACTGAGAAAATCATATAATTTTGCATCATCTCCGCACAACTCCTTCAACAAACTTTCCTCTTTCTCCTCTTTCTTCTCCTCTTTCTTTTTCCACATAATTCAGTCTCCCTCCTTTGTTGATAAGAGTTATTATAATTCGAGATTTGCCTACATACGAGAAAAAACCGTGAAAAGCCCACGATTTGTCCCTGAAATAATCACGCATGCTTTTCCTCCCGAAAAACGACAGCCTTATTGTAAATATCCTAACCGTAATAGAACATTCTGTCAAGAATAAAGAAAAATGTGAAGTTTCCAGGGTATTTCTGAAAATATGGAAGGGCATATCTCACCCCTGGATATTTCTTCTCTCATTAATGGTTAAGGAAATGAGGATCAGAGGACTTTTGATGCTATCTTATTGAATGGCGGCGCATGGTTTCTTTTCAGGCATTGCAGTATTTTGTTCACCTTGTTTGGGGGCAGTTTATAATCCAGTTTCAAACATTTTACGGATTTTCTACGTCTAGACCTATTCTTGGATAGTCTCAAATGATCTTATTTTTCTTAAATTTTTGATATTATGTTAAATAAGGAAAATAGAGTAATCTAAGTAACACTTTATTCAGTTTCCCAAGTTGGATATCAAACTCTGACATAATTAATAGCGATCTCTGATTTATACCTGTCAATTAAAATTATTGTTTTTCTAAAACAGTAGTCAATACTTTATTAATATCATCAAACCAGTATTTTCTATAGCTATCATCTGGGAGTCTATTAATATCATCAGTACGTAAAAATGTATAAACTCTTCCAATTAAATTTTTAAATTCAAACTTTCTTGGTTTACCAGAATCTTCCTCAAATATCATTTTATACCCAATAACTTTATGCATATAATCAGTATGTTTTATTCCCTTTGGGTCAATAAAAACAATTGAGTAGTTAGCTGCTTTTTTTAGCCAAAAAATAAAATCCGGCTTAAATTTGCTAATCCTATTAGTATCAGGATAGTAGTAAGGGATATACACTTCATCCAAGGTTTCATCCAACTTACTGAATAGCCACCAATCGAATTCATTAAACCTATTTCCATTTTCGCTCAGGTAGTATTCTAAATCGGTAACAAATTTTACTTCACTTGGAGTTTTAATTATATGGGTGATATAGTCTATTTTTTCTTCATTAGTGAGAATCATCGGGATGTAATAATGGTTGGCAATATATTTAATCTTGATTTTTTTATTTCTGTATTCATATGTCTCTGTAGATTCTCTAATCAACATTCTTTCAACTTCTTGTCTGGCTGATTTGCTCAATTTAGATAATTCTTTCTTCATTTGTTCTTGTTTTTTTGGATATTTTTCCACAGTATTAATTTTACCCTGTATTTCACTCAAATCTTCTAAATGCACTTTAATATTCTTAAAATGTCTTATTTCATCTCCTAATTTTTTAAATTCTTTTAATTCTTCTGGTATAATACTGAAATAATCAAATATTCTTTGAATAAAAATATAAATATTTTTAAAATTCTTTAGTCCATACTTGTAATACTTAGCTGGAGTATTAAGAGATTTTTGTAATATCGTTACTTTCTCAGGGGTAGTATCATAAATCATAAGAAAAATTCGGCCATCAATTATATAACTAGCATATTTCTTAAGAAATTCTAAGTCATTTCTAGATACCTCAAATTTAGCCAATTCTCGTTTTTTCATAAGGGTATAACCTGCTAATTTATAAGTGGGGATTAAAAGGTTATGTTTTTCAACTGATTTATTCAAGAAGAGAGAAAGCTGTTCTCCCCTCTCTTTCTTTTCCATCTTAAATTGTTCAATTACTGTAAGTAATGCATGCCTATTAGTTCCAAATACAAATAGAGTTTCTATTGGAATAACTATATCTTTAAGTTTGCTGAACAGCTCTTCATTTAAGTTTTTATCGTTATAAAGCTCTAATAACCTTCTTCTTTTATTTAAAATGGGTTCGATTCTTATCCCTCTTCCAACAGATTGAAGTATGAATTTTTTTGCATCTGTTCCTGTACCTATATTTATGAAGTTAATGATATTTGGTCGGTTAGAATCCCATCCCTCATAAAAGGCACGAGAACCCATCAAAATATTAATTGGTGAGTCATCCCTATTTATTCTTTCGAAAAATCCTTCTTCCTCAAATTGATGGTTAACATTAAATCTATCTAATTCTTCTTTCAGCCAATTGGGGATGTCCCCCGTTTTACTCGGGGAAAAATGTTTATCAGCCGTGGTTAGTTTAAAAGCCACCTGTTTTTTATCTGAAGGTCTGAAAGAAATTTCAATCTCACCAGGGCTATCAGAATTGTAAACACACTTTAAAACATCTTTTAATTTTATGGCCTTAAAGATTTTTTCGTCTATTATTATTTTTCTATTATCTTCAAAGACAAACTTAGGCTCTTGTTTTAATTCTTCCCAGAGTTCCTCTATCGCTTGATTAAAAATATCTGTATTAATATCTCCTTTCCCGATCCTTTCAAGTTCCCTGAAAAAGAGCTTTAAATCGGCCTCAACTGTGTTTATGGAATTGACAAGAGTCAAAAGTAATGGGTGATGGTAAAGCTTTTTTTCAACATCACTTATTTTTTTATAAAATTTCTTGGTATAAGTAAGAAGAATTAAAGATTTTAAAACTATCTTCTGTTTTTCTTCATCGCTATAATCTTCATCTTGCCTGAATGCTCGTATTTCTTGTTTTAAGACGCTGATATGCTTCCCGTAGCCAGCCTGAATAAAAGAAGCAAGATTAAATTCGAAGGCTGAAGTTATTACATCTCTTTGGTCAATAAAAGTGGCTGACGAATTAAACAGGAAACCATTTCTTGAAAGTATTGAATAAATATGTTGTCTCTTTGAATCTTCTTTATCTCCCTTGTGTGCCTCATCCAAAAATACAAACCACTTGCCTCCATTATCATAATTACGAAAATCAATAATCTTTTCTTTTTGCTCGTCGCTTATATTATCAGACCGATAATAAAAAACTGGGGATCCAAATAATGACTCTTGCCTCTTGACTTCTGGATATTCCTTAAGTTCCATTAGCTCAATCTTATTTGCATTCGCATAATTTACTTCATCAACCATTCTTTTGAATTGTTCAATCAAATCATCTCTATGTGTTAAAAATAAAATATCATATTTAGGGATTTCCCGTCTATCCATAAGCTGTTTCAAATGTTGAATGAGTTTAATAATCACAATAGTTTTACCGCTTCCTGTCGCCATCCAGAAGCACATACGGTTAATATAATTTGAATATGAGACCTTTCCATCATGTTGCAGAAAATACTCATTAAGCAACTCATTGATTTTTCTGCTACGTCTGTCCAATCTAATATCTAAATCTTCTACTAATCCATTATCCCTATACCATCCAAAAAAACTTTCCTTTCTATCCTGATTAACGTCTATTGTTTCAACACTCTGAAAGTCATTGAAATCCTCATAATATTTCCATAAGACTTTTAAAGCATTCTCAACAGCCTTCTGCTGAAAATCCCAGAGGGTTTTATTTCTTGAGAAGGTTTTGAAGTCAAATGAATTCCAGTTATACGGTAGGTTACTTGAACTTATATCGTTTAAAATATCTTGTAAGAAAACAGTTACCATATTACCACCATATTAAAGCTTTAATGATTTTGTAGTCTAGATTTTTCGGATCAATTCTTTCGCCATCTTCAAACTCAACATAATCATGAGTAATCTTTTTTATCCATTTACCAAGAAGATTCGAGATAGTTTCAGGGATATCTATATTTTCATAAAGTTTTGATAAATCCACCTCAACTTTATTTTTTTCATAATCAACTTTAAGGGTTTCAAGCATTTTTAAATCTCTCATAAAAACATACTGGTTATAAAGGTCTTCATTTGGATTATCAAACAAGTCTGCGTCTTCATATTTTACACTACTTAAAGTGTCTTCATATTGTTCAAGCTCATAATACTTGAAAAACCCACCACCTTCATAATCTGTGATCGTATCAAGAATTTCATTTTTAACATTTGCCAAAACTCTTTTCATGCGAGGTAAAATCTTTGTGTAAAAATGTTCGCCCATTTCCATACCTAACCATTTGCGGCCTAGTGCATGAGCAAGAGCCGTTGTCGTCCCAGAACCAAGAAAGAAATCAAAGATAAAATCATCCTTTTCAGAACCGGATAAAATAACTCTCTCAAGTAATTCTTCCGAATTTTGAGTTGAAAATTTTTCGGCAGAGAATACACCAAATTCGTATCCTGGAATATCTGTCCAATTACTATCTACATCAATCTCCGGTGCTTGTAGTTTTTCAGGAATGAAGTTGACTCTATTGCCTTGTGTATCTATATAGGAAGAATTCTTATTTATTCTAATCCTGCCTTCTTTTTCAAGCTCGTATATTGTTTCTTGGCTGTTAGTCCAATGTCGTCCTCTTGGGGGGTACAGAAGAACAGGTTTTCCATCTACTTTAAAATACTTTGGAACATTGCTTTCACCGGCGGAGTGTGCCCATTGCCATTCTGCCTTAATTTCCTGCTTGCAATAAATGCACTCCCTAGGTTTTTTAAGTTTGCAGAATTTAACATGATCTGACTTTGAGTACAAAAATAAACTTTCGGTAGTTGTGGTTAAAACACCTGATTCCTTCTTAAATCTATTTAGGATGATTTCATTCTGAAAATTATTTTTAAAAATTTCGTCCATTATTGGCCTTACAATCCAATTTCCATTGTAATCGCAACGAACAAAAATATTACCGTATTTATTCAGCCAATCTTTAGCAAGCCGTAAACGATTTTCAAGGAGTGTTGCCCAGCTCGAATCTTTATAATTAACTAGGTAAAGATAATCAGCATTCTTTTCCAAGTTAAAAGGTGGATCAATATAGATTGTCTGCACCTTTTCTTTAAACTTTGGTAAAATTGTATTCAATGCTTGATAATTTTCACTCTTTATAAGCCAGCCGTCAAAGGCATTATCCAGGTCATCAAAAAGACCTAAAATCTCAAACTCTAAATCTTTGAAATATTTTGTATCAATAGGTAGATGCTTATATTCTTTACTTAAATGTTTGTTAGTCGAATCGGATTCAATTATTTTGTTTTTTCTGAATTCATTTTTAACAATACCTAACTCTTTCCATTCCTTCGTCTGCTCGTTAAAATTCTCATGTTTTAATATCTTCTCAATCAATTTTAAGCCCTCATCAATTCCAGCAATCCTGCCAAGCGTTATTACATAGTTAGAATTCAAAACAAACTTCGGTTTGTTCCATATCTTCACCAGTTCATCTTCAAACTGTGAAATAAAGTCAATGATTTTAAACGCTGTGTCTTTTAATATCTGCAATTGTTTTATTCTTTTTTCTGTCCATTCACTTTCACCAGAAAAAACATACTGATAAAGCCAGATATTAAATTGCTCCTTCAGGAATTGCTTTGCATTCTTATTTATGAAATAGTCAACTTCGCTTTGCTTTTCAAAAACTATAAATGCACCCTCTAAAATATCCTCGTTAACTTCTATGCCTTCTCTTGTTAAAGATCTTAAAATTTCGACTATCTTCGTTTTTTTACCCCTCTCTGAATATGAAACATTAAATATTGGCACTCCGTCTCTTCTTTTCTCTTTGAATTCAAAAATTATATTTCTCTTTTCATTTGCCCTTTTATGCTGTAGGGTCGAAACATCAAAGAAAAATTTATACCCACCTATATTAACCTCAAGATTCTTAAACAACCTATCGGTCTTAACATAGTAAAGCATGTGGGTCTTCCAGAATAGCATCACATCTTTATCATCTGTATAGACTTTCTCATATACATTTTTATGGATTGGAGTATATCTGAAATAAATCGACCCGCTTTCAGAGAAGTATGATTCAAAAAAAGTATAGAGTTTATCAAAAAGTTCTTCTTTAAAATCGTGAAAGGGCTCAGTGGATTTTTCAATATCTTCTTGAAGTTTTGGGAAGACACCTTTTTCATAATATCTCGACTTGATTCGCATTAAATTGATATAGCCGGATTTACCTTCAACCTTTGCACCCACAAATATATCTTTCAGAGCATTATAAAATTTTTGCTCTTTGGTCATAGTTACTCCTCTTTATTTAAATTCTCAAGGCTACCTTCGTTAATCCATTTAACCATGATATCTTTTTTGAACCGCCACTGGCCCGAGATTTTAATAGCTGGAATTTTACCAGAGCGAGCAAGTCTGTAAATAGTATGCTCATCTACCTGTAGATATTTTGCGACTTGTTTTACAGTCATTATTTCTATTTCATTCATGAAGAGACCTTTATGTCGATGAAGGACAAAGATTTATAATTCTGAACAATATAATACAAAATAATACAACTCTGTCAAGGAAAAACTTACAGGGAGGCTGGCGAGGGAGGGGCCGACATCCATGTCGGCCCCTGGGAGCAGAAAAACAGGACGTTTTTCTGCGACCATGGAAAGAGTTTATCTCATATAAAGGCACTGGATTAGATGGATAGCCTGAACGAAAATACCAAAAGAAAAGTTGCATTCTACATCAGGGTTTCTACAGAGAGGCAAGCAAAGGTAGAGGAAGGGTCTCTAAAGAACCAGAAACAGATGCTGCAGGCAGAGCTTGAGCGAAGGAATGCGCAAAAAAAGGATTGGGGTGTTTTTGTTAAGGCTTATGTAGACGAGGGGATCAGTGGTAAGGATACGAATAGGCCTGCTTTTCAGCAGATGTTAGTTGATATTGAGATTGGGCGTATCGATACGGTGATGTTCACGGAGCTGAGCCGATTATCACGATCACTAAAAGACTTTCTCAATATCTTTGAGTTTGTTCGTAGACACAACTGTGATCTTATCTGCCTGAAGACCAATATTGATACAACCTCTCCATATCAAGAGCTCGTCACAAAAATCCTCATGGTGTTTGCCGAGTTTGAACGGGAGATGACCTCACGTAGAACAAGCCTGAATGCATACGAGCGCAGCAAGCGTGGTCTGGCTAACGGAGGGTTGACAATTTTAGGATATCAGAGGGACAAGAAGAAAAAAGGCTATCTGATTGTCGATGAAAAAGAGAGCGAGGTGGTCCAAGCGATCTTCAAAACGTATGCGAAGGAGCGATCCATCAGGTGTACCACCGATTTGATCAAGAAACGCTATGAGGGGCTCACTCCAAAGCTAAAGAAGATTACTCCCAGTAGAGTCTATGGAATCCTTACCAACAAGGCATACATCGGTATTCGTATAATCAACAAGCGTGATAAAGAAGGGTATGAGGAAGTGAAGGCTGTCTGGGAACCGATTATCGAGAAAAAGCTCTTTGAGAAAGCCCAGAGGATCCTGCAGGAGAACAGGGATAGATATCATGCTAGAGGTACTCATTATTACAATTACTTCTTTTCAGGTCTGCTTCGCTGCGGCAAGTGCGGCGAAAAGCTTCAGGGGAAGAGCGCCTACTCCACAACTGGCAAGAGGCATTACTATTACTCCCATAAAAGCATATGCCCGGAGGGAGGGCTGAATCGAATCGATGCTGAGATCACCCAGGGGTTAGTGTTTGACTGGCTAAGAGACATCGAGAAGAGTGGCGATAAGTTTCAGCAGTTGGAGGAACAGGGAAGGGAGCGAATTACCCAAAAGATCGATTTCTTGCAAGATTCACTGAAAGAGCTGGAAACGGAAGAAGCGGATATAAAAAAACAGATTGATACCCGGATTCAAGAATTGACGAAAGCCAAATCCGAAGTGGTGCGGGATTCAATTGAAAAGAGCATCATCGAGCTGGAACAGGGGAGGAAAGAGAATGATGAGAAGCGGCTAAGTGTATACGCATCAATTTCGGAGTTAGAAAATCTCACTTCAAAAAATGAGAGTTTATTTGGTGAATACAGAAGTTGGATTCATAGTGTAATGAAAAAACCTGCAAATCTGCAGAAAAAAGGCCTAAAAGAGCTTATTTCCAGCCTAATTTTGCAAGAAACGCAAATAAAAGTGGCTCTTTCAGGTGTTAATCTGAAAGAGCCCATTAGCGCAGTGTTTGCTTCATCTCCCCCGGCCGGACTCGAACCAGCGACCCGATGATTAACAGTCATCTGCTCTACCAACTGAGCTACAGGGGAATATTCCTAATTTATAATAAACACAAAATCTCTTATTAGTCAAGCCAAAACATATTACGAAAAATTAATAGACTCACTCTTCAGTACATCCCCTGAGATAATCCTGAAAAAAGACGAAAGATAAATATTACGAAGTCATGCTGAACCTGAGCAAAGCAGCGACATGATCGAGGCCCTTCAACAATTCCTTATTCTTCACAAACCTCACCTCAGCACCCTGGTGGATTGCCTCGTCAACCGCCTCGTTTATTACATCCTTCACAGGCATAAGAGAGGCGCTATCCGGTGCTGATTTATCTTTCTCTATATAAAGAAATCCTGTTTCCATGTCAACAAAGCCGGGAACCATATATCCGTCTTCAACAACCAGAGTTCTTACCGCTGCCATGGAAAGAGCTTTCAGAATGCTCTGTATTCCCTTGCATGCCTCTCCATCCTTTGAAAGCTCGCTCCTGATCCTCTCTGTGAGCACTTTGTCCTTTTCCGAGATTATCTTTTCATTTATTTTTCTTACTTCCCTTAGTACCTCGTTGACTTTCGCGTTGAACTTCACATCTATGTAACCTGCGTATCTCTCATGAAGATAGGAGTGCATGTGTTTCACGAAATCACGGCATATGTTCTTTTCGCCTCCGAGGACGATCCAATCTGCCCCTTTTTCCATGAACAGGTCGAGCACTGCACCCGATGCTTCGCGCAGGAACTTGTGGTACTCAGTCTCCATACGGTTCTGATACTTTTTTTCATTGATGAAAATATAATCATTCGCTCGAGATGAAAAATGGCTCGTATTGAAAAGATCTAAATCTTCATTTATTGTATCTCCGAACACCTCTAAGGCCCTCAGTTTGTCTTTTTTGAAGAGGAGGGCAATGTATCGCTTCTTCAGGCGTAAAACCGTGAACAGGGGCTTTGTGTAGGGGAAAAAGTCAACAATGAGCCTGTCCCTTATCGGCTCATCGAGCTCGTAAGTCTGAATAAAGTTGTTTTTGGATGATGAAAAAACTGCAATACCGTTAAAACCGTGGCTTTTGATGGATTCAACGCTATGGGTAATCCTGTCGAAGTCCTTGAGCACCGAGTAGTACCCTTCACGTGAAAAATCTTCTTTTTTCAGCTTTTCCTTGTTTTCGCGCAGCAGAGTTTTCAAATTTTTTATGTATTCCTCATTCGTGTTTATAGAAGGATCAACATTCAGATACAGTGATGTGACAGGAATATCATTGAACTTGTACTTCAACACCTGATCGATCTGGTTTTTTGTAATAAGCACTTCTACCCTCCCGGAATAGTTATCTTCGGCACTTTTTTCTTATACACACCTCCTTTGATACGGGTTTTTCATCTCGACTTACGGGCAATATATAAATATAATAGTAATAAACATGATAAAAAAGAGCTTCATAGTACTATTATCCATATTTTTATTTATATTTCCCTCTCTAGCCCTTTCATTTGTGCGTGAAAACTGGCCCACCTACATGGGAAACCAGTACCTCACGGGGAACAACGATGGCATTATCCCGGAGAGCAGCGGAATCATCTGGACCTTTGGCTCAAAGGGGAAGCTTTTCAATCCCGTTTCTGTGAACGGGAGGGTATTCGTCGTTTCGACTGATCACTACCTCTACTGCCTTGATGCTGCAGACGGCTCTCTCCTGTGGAAGTACAAGGCAGAAGGTCCCCTGACCAGGATGGTTGCGGTATACCAGGGCTACGTGTACCTGCCAGCGGGAAGGTTCCTCTACTGTATCGACGAGGAAAATGGAGAGGTGATATGGGGACGCCGCGATCCGAGCTTCGGCTTCTATGGGACTCCTACTGTTTCTGCGGGAAAAATATTCTATGGGAACAGGAAGGGATTTTATGCGCGGGAGCTCAGGAATGGCCACCTTATGTGGGAAAACAAGGATATCTACACCTACGGCGGATTCCCTTCCTACTGGAATGGCATGGTGTACACGGTAAGCAAGGAGTTTCAGAGGGAGAGCGCATTCCTGGTGGCCCTGAATGAAAATGATGGAACAGTCCGCTGGGCTACACCACTGGAAAATGTGGTAAATATATTTTCCCCTGTTATCTGGGATGAAAAAATCTATCTCACCTGGGGTAAAACACTGGGGGTATTTGATGCAGAAACAGGGGAAAAGGTGCTCGAAAAAACCTTTGATGCTGCAGTGGCCTCAAACGCGGTTTTTTCTCAGGGAACTATATTTATGTCTCTTGCTAACGGGAGGATATTGAAAATCGACCCCGATACAGGGGAATACCGGGTTATTTATGATGCTCCCTTTGGTACTCAGTTTGCAGTTGTGGGAAGCTACCTTTTTATACCCATCAAGGGGGGCAGGGGAGCGCTCGTCACAATTGATTCGGAAAGCGGTAATACGGTAACCAGGATACCAACAATAGAGGGAGAACCTTCCACCCTTACAATCAGCAAGGGAGTCATTTTCCTTCCAACAGAAAATACCCTCATGGCAATCGGGGATGGAAGGCTGGTGAGGGCGTACAGGCCTCCAAGGCCAGAAAAACCGGAAGTAGAAATTCCTGAAAAACCAGCCCCCAGGATACCTGAGAGGGGTACCGGGGTTAGTGTCGCTGCGCCTGGAGCTGCAGGTGAAGAAGCTGAAATCCCAGGGGCTGGTGCCGGTACAGCGGGAGTGGAACCCGGTACTGAAGGTATTGAAGGTCCCGAAGGAAGTGCCGGTGCACCGGGAGGTCAAGCAGAAGCCGAAGAGGGGAAAGTGTCAGAAGAAGGTAAAATTGCAAAAGCTGTACCTCCGGAAGAAGCTCCGTCACCAGGCACTGAAATTGCACCTGGTGAAGCAGAAGCACCTGGAGGAGTCCTTGCTGAAAAGCCCGAAGTACCCTCCGAAACTGCAGTAATAAAGGGTGAGCTCAAAGACAAGGATTCAGGAAAGCCCCTGAGCGGCACTGTGGAGGCAACCACGGAACTCGAGAGTGGAGACATCGTGAAAAAAGAGGAGCCTATCCGGGAAGGACAGTTCGAGATCGAGGTTCCAAAGAAGGGACAGACCGACCTGATCTTCTCATCCCCCGGCTACACCTTTGAAACCATTACACTCCCTGATGAAAAGGCCATTGACGACCTTTCACTTCAGCCTATCGAGCTCGGTCTCTCACGGGTGAAAAAGGGAGAGAAGCTGAAGTTCGAGAGCATCCAGTACAAGTTCGAAAGCGCAAACCTGGAGCCGAGCTCACTCGGCACACTCAACAAGATGCTCACCATGCTCAAAGATAATCCTTCAATAAAAATAGAAATTGCAGGCCACACCGACTCAACCGGCCCTGAAGAAGTGAACCAGCGGCTCTCAGAGCTGCGCGCCGAATCTGTTGCAAACTGGCTCATCATGAACGGTGTTTCTTCAAAGCGCATCATCACAAAAGGGTACGGGGAAACAAAGCCCGTAGCAGACAACTCGACAGAAGAGGGGAGAAGGAAGAACAGAAGAACTGAGGTGCTCATTATCGATGATTAGTAGAACCGAGGCATTTGTAATCAATGAGCAGCAGAACGAACGGGAGGCTCACAATCTATGATTAGCAGAAAGAACATCCTGGTGATTATCCTCTCCCTTACAGCAGGAGGCCTCCTCACCTGGTGGCTCTACCAGCGGTTTCATATCCTCTTTTTAGTGATTTTCATTCCCCTCATATCAATCGGGGCTCCCCTATTTAGGAGGCTTCTTACCCATGAAAAAGAATCACCTCTAAATGATGAATAAGTAGTAAATATAAGTGTGCAAAAATGAAAAAATTATTGACAAAAATATTAGAATATGATAGAAATTTTTATATATTAAAATAGTTTTTTACTATATGAAAAAAGTGAATTTATCGATTTTAGTTAAAGTCAAAAGTATTTTTTCCTTGCCTTAATAAAGGTAAAGACGCATCTACTCGATATCATATGGTTATTCGGTTTGAGTCAATGCACACAACTGCTGCGTGGCTGAGCTTCGAATCACATCAGTCATTCAAACCAAAAATTAAATCTTCATACAAAGAAAGTTCATCAAAAGTCTATAATGTAATAGCCTGATAGATAAAAGGAATTGTGGAAGAAGTGGCACAAAATGAAGATCGATATAACATTCGTTCGGTAGAAAGAGCTCTTCGCCTCTTATCAGTGATGTCTGATGGAAAATCCAGGACTTTAACGGAGTTAAGTGAAGAAATTGGTATCAACAGCAGTACGACTTTTCGATTGCTGACGACATTGGCCTGTAACAACTATGTGGAACGGGACTGCCAGACAATTGCGTATAGAGTAGGAATTGCATGCCTGGAACTGGCTCGGGCCTACCAGGAAAGCTCTGATATTCGCCGTGTGGCGCTTCCTGAACTGGAGAGTCTCCGCAATGAAACGAAAGAGACTGTCCACTTGGCTGTGCTGGATAAGATGGAAGTTGTCTATGTTGAAAAATTGCGCGGGTTGCACGCAATAGGGATAATGCACTCGCAAGTTGGGGGACGTGCGCCGGCTTATTGTACCGGCTTAGGTAAAGTACTACTTGCATACACTGATCCAGGCCTTGTGAGGACATATTATACCAAAACTGGCCTCCATCGTTACAGCAAAGCAACTATTCATAGTGTAGATGCCCTATTAGCGCATTTGGAAAAAGTTCGTAGCCAAGGGTATGCTCTTGACATGGGCGAGCACGAAGCCGAAGTACGATGTGTTGCAGTACCGATTTTTGGCATGTCCGGTAAGGTGCTCGCTACGATCAGTGTATCTGGTCCAGCCTCTAGAATGGAGCCTCTGGAAACTCAGACGGAATTAATTCAAAGAACACGAAAGGCAGCATACGCAATCTCTACCAGGCTCGGTTACAGAACTGTCGTTTAGATTTTTATCAAGGTCCTGTATTTGTCTCTTTTGGGGATACCAAAAACAGAACCGATTGGGCGATTCATCTACGAAGGCTGATTTACTGGCTTTGATGAAGGCTGATGTTGTTGTGGGAGGAAAAAGCACGGCACAAAATCGCATCTATAAAAGGAGGTATTCGTTATGAAATTAAAGGACAGGGTTGCCGTGATAACAGGAGGGGCAATCGGCATCGGAGCAGCAACGGCAAGTCTATTTGCGAGTGAGGGAGCTAAAATAGCTTTGATAGATATAGATGCGAATCGTGGCAAAAAAACCTGTCATGAGATACAGGACCAATGTGGAAGCTGCAAGTTTTATACAGCAGATGTAGGCAATGGCAAGCAGGCGTCACAGGTAACGGGGCAAATCATGGAGGATTTCACACACGTTGATATTCTTGTGAACAACGCCGGTATCTGGAGACCAGGTCGAGTCATTGATCTTGATGAGAAAACCTGGGATAGCGTTATTAATACCAATTTAAAAGGGGTATTTCTCATCTCAAAATATATTCTTCCCTCAATGATCAAAGCCAGGCAGGGAGTTGTTATAAATGTAGCATCTGTTGCAGGCCTGGTTGGTGCACAGGATGCGTCTGCCTATGCCTCTTCTAAAGGAGGAATTGTAAATTTGTCACGCAGCATGGCATTAGACTTTGCACCCTACAATATCCGGGTTAACTGTCTGTGCCCCGGTATGACCGACACTGCACAGGGGGACTCCGTGGTAGGTCATTATAAACCTGAAACGGATCCGACGGAGGCAAAACGTACCTGGCAGCCATTACAACACGTTGGTACACCCGATGACATAGCAAAAGCAGCTCTTTACATGGCCTCTGATGACTCTGAGTTCATGACAGGAACTATTTTTGTTATCGATGGAGGTTTAACGGCTCAGTAATAACAAAAATATTTTGCACAATAGGGCCTATTTTTCGGAAAAGGAGGTGATGGTGAGGTAGTATTTTTAAAATTAGTTCATGACATAGGGTATGTCCTATGTTAAAATCAATTGTCTCTTTAAAGAGGCATTGTAATTTAAGGAGGATGTATTATGGACAGAAAAAGATGTATGAAAGTGCTCCTGAGTATATTGGCAGCAACAGTGCTGATGGTAGGAGCGGTTTTACCTGTGTTTGCGGTTGATATCAGAGATATCATTAAAGTTCCCCCGGGCTTCAAGTTTGGAACCTACACCCGTAAGCCCTGGTCCGGAACAACAATCAACGTTGCGATGGTTGCAGAACCCCGATCTGACGCAATCGCAAAAGTTGCCAATGAGTTTGAGAGGCTCACAGGAATAAAGGTGAACTTTCACGTACTTGCCTACCCGACGCTGCAGGAGAAGCAGATGGTAACCCTTACGCAGGGAACCGGAGCCTATGATGTTGTTCATGTTGACTGTGTGTGGGTCGGGCAGTATGCAGGTGAGGGATGGACAATCCCGGTTGAGGAGCTTATTCTCCGTACGGACCATAACACCCTCGCCCTGGACGATTTTATTCCTGCTGTGGTGTCTGAGCAGGGAATGTGGGAGGATAGAATCTTTGGACTACCCTGTATTCAGGCTGTGTTCGGTCTGCACTATCGAACCGACATTTTTCGGAAGTACAATGTAAAGGTTCCGCAGACCTGGGATGAGTTGAGGGATACTGCGAGATCCCTTAATCTAAAGGAGCCAGGTGTCTACGGCATCACCTTTATGGGCAGAAGGGGTGTTCAGCTCCAGTGTACCTATGACAATATGATCTGGTCCTTCGGAGGAGAGTGGTTTGACGAAAATTACCGTCCAACCGTTAACAGCAGAGAGGCAGTGGAAGCGCTCGAATACTTCAAGTCTCTCGTACCTTACGCTCCCCCTGGAGTACTAACCTATGACTGGGACGAAAATGCCAATGCCTTTGCGCAAGGCAGAGCAGCCATGACAATTCAATGGCAGAATGCTGCTCCAACTTTCTATAACCCGGAGAAATCAAGAATCATTGGCAACCACGCCTTCACCCTTGTTCCCGGTGTGCGACAACCCGATGGGAGCATAAAGAGAACACCAACCTTTGGCGGATGGAGCCTGCAAATTCCAAAGGATTCAAGGAATAAGGAAGCTGCCTGGGAGTTCATCGTGTGGGCCTCCTCTCCTGAGCTTGATCCAAGACTGGCCTACAGCCAGCCGGGTTCACGTTTCTCAGGTCTTGAAGATTCTGCAATGCAGAGAAAATATATTGAGTATAAGGGGATGCTCGAAGGGCTTCCCATTGCAAAAGGTCGTCCCAGGATTGCTCCCTACTCAGAGCTTGCGGATGCGTTAGAGGTTGCACTGTCTGAAGCGATGACAGGATCTAAGAGTGCTTCAAGAGCACTGAGAGAAGCAAACAGCAAATTCGAGTTTATCCTGAAAAGGTGGGGTTTTCTGAAGTAGCGGAAAGACAAAAACTGAAGGGGCCAGGTGAAAAGCCTGGTTCCTTCAAAAAGGAGAAGATAATTGCGCAGGAGTAGAGCTTTCCAAACATTCAAGCGAAAATATGTATGGGTCTTTTTTGTTGCGCCGGCAGTAGTTGTGTTACTGGGGATAGTCATATTTCCGCTTATATTTTCTTTAAGTCTCAGTTTACACGAATGGAATATCATCAGGGCTGGTGGATGGAATTGGACAGGTCTGGACAATTATGCAATGATCCTTTTTATGGACCCTTACTTCCGCACAGCACTTAAAGTTACCTTTCTCTATCTCGCCGGCACTGTCCCTGTGCAGTTTGCTCTTGGTCTTGCGGTTGCTCTTATATTGTATAGGATTACCCGCAAGATAATTGGGTTCCTTCGTACTTCTTTGGTTTTTCCATCGATCATGACTCCAATTGTCGTTGGGATTATATGGCGGCTTATGTACAACCCGGATATGGGTATGCTCAACTATTTTCTTAAGCTGCTGGGCCTGCCCCCTGTTAACTGGACAGGGTCACCATTGTCTGCGTTGCCTTCCGTTATGATGGCTGATATATGGGAATGGACACCCTTCATGGCACTTATTCTTCTGGCTGGACTGCAAGCACTTCCAAAGGAACCATATGAAGCTGCCATCGTTGATGGAGCATCAGCTGGACAGGTATTGCGCTATATCACTCTACCCCTTTTAAGTCCAGTCATGATAGTAGCAATTCTTATCAGGTTAATGGACTCCTTTAAAACTTTTGATCTTATTTTTGTGCTTACCGGGGGTGGGCCCGGTATGAGCACTGAAATATTGAACTACTACACCTACCGATATGGTTTTAAATTTTTTCACATGGGATACGCCTCTGCTTTATCCTGGCTACTGGTAGTAACGGTAACCGTAATCGCTTTAATCCTTATCAAGACGATGCGCTCCAGGGGTATTTATGCAGCAGGAGGATGAGAGATGGGGTTTATTACCGGGAAAATTAAAAAGATTATTTTTGTGGTTTTAACTGTAATTGTATTCGGGATTATTCTTTTTCCCCCCTTTGTCCTATTCTTGACCTCTGTTAAAACTGACATTGATGCACTTGCTTTTCCTCCAAAGTGGATATTCAAGCCAACTATTAAAAATTATGTTCAGATTTTTCAAACTTCCCCATTTTTACGCTATATACTTAATAGCCTTATTGTTGCTTCCCTGAATACATTCATAGCACTCGTTCTCGGTTCACTGGCCGCCTACGGTTTGGCAAGGTACACATTCAAGGGATCAGAAAATATTTCATTCTGGATACTTTCCATAAGGATGATGCCCCCAGTGGCTGCCATCATTCCTCTATATATCATTATGAAGAACCTTCACATACTGGATACACCGTGGTGTTTGGTTTTAATCTATCTTACTTTTAATCTTCCCTTTACTGTGTGGATGATGAAGGGTTTTTTCGAGGATGTTCCTCGGGAAATTGAGGAGAGCGCTTTGATTGACGGTTGTTCTGAGTTTGATGTATTTCGAAAGATCGCACTTCCTCTCGTCTCACCAGGTTTAGCTGCAACTGCGATACTTGTATTTATTTTTTCATGGAACGAGTTCTTATTTGCATTGATTCTCACCGGTACACGGGCCACCACCCTGCCTGTGGGTATAATTTTATACATGAAGGAAACAGGAATCAATTGGGGGTATATGACAGCAGGAGGTATACTTGCCTTGATTCCCGTCGTGATATTTACGATGCTGGTGCAAAAGCATCTGGTAAAGGGCCTTACCCTGGGGGCATTAAAATAAGCTTTAAAAAATAATACACCAAGGAATTATTTTCCTTGCTCATGTATCTATCCCGTTCATCTTTTCGAACACACGGTACAGGGCATGTGTTCCGAGCTTGCCGAAGCCAAGCGCCTTTGCTGCCACGTAGAATTGGTAGGCCATTGCAAGACCGGGGAGACAGAGGTCCATGCGCTTTGCCTCTTCCAGGGCAATTCCCATATCCTTTATGAAATGCTCGATGAAGAAGCCAGGATCGAAATTACGTTTCACGATACGGGGTCCAAGGTTGTTGATGGTCCAGCTCCCTGCAGCACCGCTCCCGATTGCAGCGATTACCTCATCCAGGTTCAGCCCAGCTTTATAAGCGTACAAAAGGCTTTCAACAGCACCGATCATGGTTGTTGCGATGTGGATCTGGTTTGCCATCTTGGTGTGCTGGCCGCTCCCCGGGCCTCCCATGAAGTTGATGTTTTTTCCCATGAGCTGAAAGAGGGGCAGCACCCTGTCGAAGGCGTCATTTTTTCCACCTACCATGATCGAGAGCGTGCCCTGGCGAGCGCCTATGTCACCACCTGATACAGGAGCATCAAGGGCATCCACTCCTGCACTCCGTGCTTTTTCAAATATCTGGATGGCAAGATTGGGAGATGATGTAGTCATATCAACGATGGTTCCTGTTGACTTCATCCCGGTCAACACTCCATTTTCAGATAAATACACATCACGGACATCGTGGGGAAACGAGACAATGGAAAAAAGTATATCTGAGCTGCGTGCAACTTTCCCGGGGCTTTCTACCCACACCGCTCCTCTGGCAAGTAGCGGCTCGGCCTTTGATTTTGTCCTTGTATACACCGTGACCGGATAGCCCGCATCCACGATATGTCCGCACATAGAGCTTCCCATCACGCCGGTTCCTATCCAGCCGATTTTTTGTTTTTCTGCCACTTTATCACTCCTTTTCAAATGTTTTACCAGCACTCAGCCGATTCTCTTTTTCCCGTTCATGTACGGGACGAGCACCTCCGGAATGGTGATGCTGCCGTCCTCGTTCTGGTAATTTTCTATGATCGCAATGAGCAGCCTCGGGCTCGCTGCCGCGGTGTTGTTCAGGGTAAAGGGGAAGACGTTTTGCCCCTTCGACTTGTAGCGTATCTTCGATCGCCGGGCCTGAAAATCTGCAAAGGATGAGCAGGAGTGGGTTTCTCCGAAACCACCGCGACCGGGCATCCAGCACTCGATATCGTGCTTTTTCACCTGTCCCATTCCCATCTCACCGGTGCACACCTCTACAACTCGGTAGCACAGGCCGAGGCTCTGAACGATGTGCTCGGCGTTTGAAAGCAGCTCCTCGTGGCAGGTAGTCATCTCGCCGTAGTCTGCCCTGCAGATCACCACCTGCTCCACCTTCTGAAACTGGTGTACCCTGTACAGGCCCCGGATATCCTTTCCGTAGCTCCCCGCCTCACGCCTGAAGCAGGTTGTCAAGCCTGCATAGCGGATAGGCAGGTCGTCCTCCTGCAGGATCTCGTCCATGTGGAAGGAGACGAGCGTCACCTCGGAGGTCCCGATGAGAAAGAGCCCGTCCTTTTCGATCGCATAGGTATCTTCGCGCCCAACTGGGAAGAACCCTGTGCCCACCATGCACTCCTCTTTCACGATGAACGGGGTACTGAAAGGGATATATCCCCGCTCGACCAGCACATCGAGGGCATACCTCATGATCGCGTTTTCGAGCAGTGCTCCGTTTCCCATGAGAAAATAGCTTCTGGTACCTGCAGTCTTGACGCCGCGTTCTATGTCGAAAAGCCTGTGCATCTGCCCCAGCTCCACATGGTCCTTTGGCTTGAAGGAAAACCTTGGGGGCTCTTTCACCCGTTTGATCTCCACATTGTCGCTTTCGTCTTTACCCTCAGGAACATCTTCCATAGGCGGATTCGGGATTGAGAGCATGAGCTCCTCAAGCCTTGTACCCAGCTCCCTGAGCCGGCCTTCGTCATCCTTGATCGCCCTGGAAAAGTCTTTCAGCTCTACCTGGAGCGCATTTTTATCGTCTCCCGTTCGCTTCTTCATCAGTGCCGATTTTTGCCCAAGCTGCTTCCTCCGTTCATCAATGGAGGCCTGGAGGCTTCGCCTCTGCTCGTCGACTTTGAGGACCTCGTCGATGTCAACATCAAAGCCCTTCTTCCTTGCTCCCTCTTTGAAGTACTGGGGATTCTCGCGCAGTTTTCTGATATCTACCATCCCTTACACCTTTTTTAATACTAGTATATCGTCTCCGTATCCGGCTTCAAAATAGTCCTTTGCGCTTCCGCCATTCACTGCAATCTCGAGGAGCCCCCGTGAGCCGATGAGCGCAAGAGGAACACCCTCCCCGACCATGGAATATGAGCGCTTCAGTGTACCCACGAGGGTCATGCTCTTTTGGGTTTTTAAAAATATTTCATCCTCCTGAGACATGAGGCCTGCAGCGATGTTCGAAATAATGTTGCCAAAGCGGTCGATGTAGACAACCTTCCCGCTCACCCTGCTCTCAGTCCCAGAGGGGTGCATGATCTCAAAAGGCACCATGAAATCCTTACGGTGAGCTACCTCCTCAAGCCTTTCGAGTATTTTATCACTACTGGGCATGTCCCCGTTACCCTCGACTCCCAGAATGTACCCTGCAAGAGGAGCAAAGAGGTCCCGGCCATGAAAGGTGGAGCTTGGACCCTGCTTGACGATCCTTTCAATGACCTTGTTTCCTCTATAAAGCGCTTCAAGCTTCTGTAAAAACCTGTCCACTTCCAGCGCGTATATCCTGCCTCCTCCGTCGGCCTTCACCGCCTCAAACAGTATCCCGTTGTCAGGGCCGATGAATACATACCTGCTGGTTCGTACAGCAAGAATATCACGGCTGCTCCCCACCCCTGGGTCGATCACCGCAAGATGCACCGCCCCCCGCACGAAGTACCCGGAGGAGTGAAGGAGCACGAATGATGCAGCCGTGAGGTTGCCGGGCTCTATCCAGTGTGTGATGTCAATGATCCTGATATCAGGATCGCATGCGTGTATCACCCCCTTTACCTCGCTTACATACGGGTCCCTTGTCCCAAAATCCGAGGTAAAGGTGAGCAGTTTTGTCATGCATTTATATTATAAGGAGACGGAAGCAAAAGCAAATATTAATGGCTTTATTTTCGTTGATGGTGAACCCCATTCTGGCTATTATGAATCTATAAAGAGATGTACGAAAATGAAATCTAACAGAAACATTCCACTTCATTTTTACATAAATAAAAAAAACCTTGATCGATCTGGAATCCTTCGAGCAGCCCGGTATGCAGTACAAAATGGTGTTTCATCTGTCTGGATTGACGTTGCTGAAGATTGCGATTTGAACCTCATCGGCGAGCTTTCATCTTTACTACATCTACAGGTGATAGGCATCATAAATATATCCTCTCTTATCCCGGGTGTTCTCACAAGCGGCAGCAAAGGTATCGCCTTATCGAACAGGTTCATTGTAAAGGAGTTGTTACATCACAGTGATATGATTATGAGCAGGGGTCTTTCGGTATACCTCTGCATTGGTAACGAAAACCCTGTAATTTCAGAAGAGCATTTTCTCTCCCATATAAATGAAACTCTCCGCGTTGCAGAGGAACTGAAACGAGGAGGGATTAAAAATATCTTTCTCCATCTACAACACCCAAACCCTGTGCTGCTTTACAATCTCTGTGAAGAAATGAAAAAGCTGAAGGGGCTGAAGCACATTTTCTCATTCACCTACGGCCCTGACCCTGAGTGCCATGTGATCAATAACTCTCTTTCGCTAGGGCCGCTCTTTTATGATGGAGCTGGCGAGGCGATGCTTATCAGGTTCGTTACAGATATTAATTATAACCCTGAAAACATAAAGGATGCTGCTGAGAAGGCCAAGCTAATCCTCGGCTCTCTCGGCCTCTTCCCAAAAAGCTTCAGAATAATCTCCTGTCCCACCTGCGGCAGATGCAGGATCGATCTTGCAACCATCGCCCACCAGGTCGGCAGAAAGCTCAAGGAGCTGGAAGAAAGACTGAGAAAGGACAACAAAAACCCCGAGGACGTAGGAGGAATCACCGTTGCGGTCATGGGATGCAACGTCAACGGACCAAGGGAGGCCGCCGCTGCAGACATCGGGATTGCAGGAAGGAGAAACAACACAGGTATTCTTTTCAAGAACGGAAAGGTAGTTAAAACAGTTCCGGAAGAAAGGCTCGTGCAGGAGCTTGTGCTTCACACCGAAGAGCTGATCAACCAGCGGTTCAAATCAGGCATACGGCATTAAATTTTTTATTTATAAAATAATTATTTCTAAGACTTCAAAAAAGAACTCTATTATTTTTGATCCTTGAGATGGAAAATAAACTAATTACACATAGGGAATGCTGAGCCCGTCTAACACATGGTAGCACAGGCTGAGATTTTCTCTTCTGTCCTGCTCGGTGAGGGAGACCCTTACCGTATCGCCTATCCCCTGTAAAAGAAGTGTACTGAGGCCAACCGCCGAGCGGACCTTTCCTTCCTCTCCAAACCCGGATTCTGTGATCCCTATGTGTAGGGGAAAGTCTACTTGCGATGAGATTATTTTATTTGCCTCCACAGTGAGGTGAATGTCCGGTGATTTCAGTGAGATAACAATATCATAAAAGCCGTGTTTCTCAAGGAGTGACACCAGGCCCAGTGCACTCTCAACCATGCCTTGGGAAGTGATTCTGCCGTATTTTTTCATAAAGGCCTTCTCCAGGGAGCCACTGTTCACACCGACCCTGATTGGTATTCCCCTCTCCTTTGCAGCAGCCACAACAATGGCCACCTTCCTTGCCCCTCCTATGTTGCCGGGATTTATTCTGAGCTTGTCGGCTCCACTCTCTATCGCAAGGAGGGCAAGCCGGTAATCAAAGTGGATATCCACGACAACCGGGATGCTTACCTGCTCTCTAATGTGCCTAACCGCA